>Ga0182011_10000012_pt1 | contig 162157 bp, 135 predicted proteins | sample 711E1DmetaG_FD_120481 | JGI IMG/M metagenome (GOLD analysis project Ga0182011, IMG submission 120481) | Permafrost microbial communities from Stordalen Mire, Sweden - 711E1D metaG | ecosystem: Environmental > Terrestrial > Soil > Wetlands > Permafrost | place: Sweden: Stordalen | collected...
ATAGGATCAGTCCTTTCAAGGATTGTTTGATTACTCCGTTGTCAGCGGAACCGTTTGCAACAGCCACAATGCATGCCACTCAATGAAAAATCGCAACCATGGTCAGACAATATCCACAGTTGCGACTCAACGTGTAACGCGACAACAAGTGATCAAACCACCCAGCGTACTCGCCCCGCGTAATGCGGACCTCAAAGCTCAGCAACCTTGTACTGTTTTGACGCTATTAGTATAGCAAGATCAGAATCAAGAATCAAGTGAAATTTCAGATATTCTTCAGGGGCACACCGGGCGACGACCCGGACCCGGATTGCAGTTTGGGGGGAGAACCGTTATCTTGAGCTGGCAGGGGAGCGAAATCTGCCCACCCCGTGCTTCGTTACGATCGGCTTCCCGCAATATCTGAATGTCCCTTTGAAGCCCCCTTGTTCGAGCGAAACCATACACACATAGCCTGCCCAAGGCGGCAGGTCCGGAGGAGTCTGCAATGGAAGCAGTCGTTGTCGTCGTCGTTATCCTGATTGCGCTTGCCCTGTATGAGTACCGGCTTCGCAAACCGGATCAGATCGTCATCGCAGAGGCCCGCGACGGCGTGCGCGTGCGCGGAGGGCGGATTTTCCCGAGGCACTTCAGCACACCGATCACGAAGACGACACATTCCTTCTCCCAGACGGTCGATGCTTCGGCCAAGGGGAGCCTCGAAGTCCGCGTCAAACTCGCGGTGACTGTTGCGTTGTCGATGGATGATCTCTCCGTCCTTGTCAAGGTCGGAGGATGGGCTCCCGACGCAATTGCCCGGGCCGCCAAAGAACTTGAAACCCTCATCCTCGGGTACGTCAAAGGCTATACGGAACTGCATGAAGTCGAAGAACTCTCCTCCGACAGGATCCGCGGGTATCTCCAGGAGCGGGTCCAGGAGAGCAAGCACCTTCTCGGGCTTGAGGTCATCACGCTCACGATCGCTTCCTATGACCCTGTCAACCCCCAGATCGCGGAGGCCATCCGCCAACGCGAACATGCCCGCATACTGGAGCGGACGGAGGTTTTGAACCAGGAAGCCCGGGTGGCGGCCACGAGGGTCCGACTGCACGCCGACGAAGAGATCGCCGCACTGGAGCACGCGCTCGAAATCAGGAAGACCGAACTGAAGCATGCGGAGTTTGAGAAGGAGTCCGCCCTTGCGGGAAGCCGTGCCGAACATGAGCTCAGTCTGAAGAAGATGCAGCTCGATTTCGAGAAGGATGAACTTCGGTTGCTGAAAGAGAGTCCCGAACTTCTTCTCCTGACGCCTCAGGCTGCGCGCCTTGCCGAGGCCAGCCAGTCGATGAGAAACGCCCGGACCGTGGTGTCCCTCTCCCCTCCTGACGGTGTCCAGGGGACCGAGATACTGTCGATGTTCAGCACGCTCGTCCAGAAGGCGCTCGGGGCTTTGAGCGAACGGAAGAAAAAGTAGGCGGCGCGATGGATCCGAACGGCAGCGGGGGAGCGCTTCCCGACTATTTCGAGCTCCGGCCGACGCGGGCCGCGAAAGTTTCCGAGATCAGCGAGGCGACGGCTTCCTCCTCCATAGAACCGGAGGAGCGGGTCAACTTTCACATCGGCAATCCGGTCCAGGAGAGCCGTCTCTCTTCCGCGTATCTCCGCGCAGCCCTCGGACTCGATATCCGCGACGAGACGCTCTCCGAAGAGGATCCGGCGGCGATTCTCCGGGCCATGGACCTGGACGAGACGGAGAGGCCGGTCCTGGATTTTTTCGCATCGCTCATCCGCAGGAGCGCCCCGTACCTCCCCCGCGGAGGATTCTCCCGCAGTGCGCCGCCTCCCCTTGCAACAGCGTTCAGCGACTGGCTACAGAATCAGCAGGATCCCCTGACGTACGACCTGGGGAAGACGTCGGACCGAAGGGAGATCGTCTTTGCTTCCGGCGGGATCGCGGAATGCATGCGGGTGTTTTTTCAGGCCCTTTCGCTCTACCTCGTACATCTTCCGGCGCGGATCCTCCTCTTCCGGACGTCTCTCCCCCTCCACGTTATGTCTTTCGGGGGGCTTCAATGCGAAACGCTCCCGGCCGGCGAACACGCTGCCGTCTCCCGCCTGCGGCAGATTGCAGCGGGGAGGGCAAACGGGCCGACATTTGTGGTGATGGGAGAGATCACCACCGAGGAAACCCGGCGCACCCTTCGCGGACTCGCACTCACCTACCCCCTCTTTTTCCTGGAGATCAATGACGCCCCCAACCAGCATTCGCTGGCTCGGGAGTCGCGTCTCATCGATCGCGTCGTCCGTTTCCTGAGCCCCGCGATATTCTCTCCCCGGTTCCAAAATCTGTCGATCGTCTTTGTCGCCGGGAATGCCGATTTTCTCTCCCTCCTCGAGACTCTGCATTTTCAGCTCAAGGGGACTCCGTCGGCATCGGAAGTCGAACTCCTCACGTATCTGCTGGCGCAGCCCCCCCCGGAGGGAGAGAGGGGGACTGGCAGGAGTGTCCGCGTCGAACCCCCATTGGAGACGCCCCCTTCCGCACCCGGGGTCGGAGCGGCCCTCGCCCGATTTGCCTTGCGCATCGAGCGGCAACTTGATTCGATCCTCTCGCCGCATCAGGGGCTGATCGATACGGTCTCCGGATCCCTGGAACGACACGCAGCATCATTGACAGAGCAGAGCAGGCACCACGCCGCGCTTCAGGCGGTGGACAGGTTCGCGCGCACCGATGCGCCATCTCTCCTGGACGATCTCTGCGGGAATTTGCATGATCGTGAATGGCTCGCGGAGCTCGAGAAGAGCTTCCTGATGGCCTTCATACGCCACCACCCCGAATACGACATCCGCCACTGTAGGGCCGTCAGCGGTTCCGCCCGCACCGCGCTCAGTCTTCTCGGTTTTCATTGCGGCATCAGGGAGGCCGTGATCCCGGACCTGAGCTGGACGTACGAGCACTGTTTCCCATCCGTTCATACGGTACCCCTGACGCCGGAGTTCGATCTGGACGCAGGGGCCATGGTCGATGCAGTACAGGGAAAGCTCAGGGACGATCCGCGCTGGGCCGACTACGGCGCCGTCGTGCTGAACAATCCGCACAACGCCACCGGACGCGTGTTCGAGATTTCCACGGTCCGGGAACTGCTGAGGGAATTGCTCGGGAGGGGGATCACCGTCATCGACGATCTCTCGTATCAGAACGTGGCTCCCGTCGAAGACCTTCCGGAAATCCCTACGCTGCGCCAGATAGCAGAAGGCCTCATCGCCGCGGGAAGGATCACGTCGGCGCAGGCGCATCGCCTCATCACGGTCCATTCCCTCTCGAAGACCGACTCTCTCGCCGGGGCCAGGCTCTCCGTCATCGAGATCAGGGATACGCGTCTCTTCGAACGGTTCCACACGCTGATCGACCATGTGAAACCGAATACGGGCGCGATACTGCTGGCATATCTCTTTTACAGGAACCCGATCGAAGTGGCCCGCGCCTATTGGCGGCTCCGGAACACGATTTTTTTCGAGAGGATGCAGGCCCTCGACGCGGCACAACACAACCTCCCCAAAGACCGGAATCCCTTTGACATTGTGATCCTGGGACCCACCGGGAGCATGTACCCTCTGATGGTGGTCGGGAAACTCCCTGCGGGGCTGTCGCTGGACTGGGTCGCGGCGGGCCTGGCACGACAAGGGATCGGACTCGTCCCCCTCTCGACATTTGCGCGGACGGAGAAAGGATTCGAAGCGGGGAGGAAGGCGTTCCGGCTCACGCTCGGCGGCACCGACGGTGCGGCCGTGCTTCTGAACAAGACGCGGCGCGTGCTTATCGATCTGAACCGGGTCATCGGGGAAGAGGCCGCACAGTACAGCCGGAATCAATTCCCCCTGTTGCGGCGCTCGGCCCCTCCGGAATCCGTCACCGGCCCGTGGGAGGCGGCAGAACGGCAAATACGGGAGCTGATCGGCAACGGGGTCATCGATTCCGTCCGTTCGCTGCGGGATGAAATCGGCAACGGGAGGGTCAGGAGGCTCCTGACCGGGGAGTATGTTCCCGAAAGGCTCGCGGTCTACCGCACACGGCTGTACGACAGGGCGGTGATCACGGGCGAACTGATGGCCTCCGCGCGCGCCGACAACGGCAGGGCCCTCGGCGCAACGCTCGAACGGGAGTTCTACCGGGACGACATCGCCCGGCGCGAAGAGGCATTCCGCTCGCGGCTGTTCGACAGGACCGTGCACCCGACACAGATGTATTCCATCCGGACGGAGGCGGCGTTCGAAAACATCCTCGGCCTGATCGTGCAGGGGATGACGCCTTCGCCGCAACATCTGAAGGTTGCGGCACGCGAACTCGTCAACGAGTTCCTGGGGCTGAACGTGGCGATCAGCTCCGGTGAGGAATCGAACGAAATCCTGCTCGATCTCGACGCGCATGTGAGCGCGGAGCTCTTCGGCGAAATACAGGACGCGGGACTGCACCGGACGTTTCTTTCGTTCTGGGGGGACTGGGACGGATCGAACCGCCCTTCCGGACAGGGGCACCAGCTGGCCGCTTCCGTCCTGCTCAGGAATGTCGAACGTCTTTCACACATGTTACGGTCGCTGTCGGAACACGACAGAACCGCCCGCATCCGGCCGGAGCTGCTTGCCGAAATCGAACGCCTCCCCCGGAAGACTCGCCAGATCGTGGAGCTTCTGAAGGACATCACCACGCTGACGCATCAGCTCGAACGGCGCTACCGCGGCATACTCCCCTTTCAGTCAAGCCCGGGGAGGCTGCGGCGCATCGGCATGGCGCTCCGCCTGGCGCGGGATCCCGTCACCTCACTCTGGTATCACAACGACCGGCTCGAGCGGCACATGATGGAGCTCCGCAGGAGGCGGCGGGAAGGGCTCGAGTATTACTTTGCGCTGAACAAGCGATTGCGCAAAGAGCTCTACTCGCTCATCCCCGCGCTGCTCCGGAACACCGCCGTCCCGGCCGTTCTCAGGGAGGCGGTGCTCTACCGTGATCTCCTCCAGCGGTTTGTGATCACGCCGAGGATCCACCAGAGCATGGTCACAGCCCAGGATCCGTTTGCCGTCGACACCACGGTTTTCAATATCAGCGAGATCAACGAAATAGGCTCGCGCTACGGGAACCCCGGCATGGTCCTTTCGCTCCAGGTGAGCATGTCGACCAGGCCCGAGGCACTTATCGAACTCGACAGGAAACTGCGGGCCAGACGCGAGCACATGCTCAGAGACCATCCGGGCATCGACATGCCCGCGCTTCGACTCATTCCTCTCTTTGAGGACCCCGATGCAGTCCGGGGGATGACGGCGTACCTGAACAAGCTGTGGGAATACTCACTCCAGAGCCGCCGCCTGAACCAGGAAACCCGCGACCGGTTCGCGGAGGTCGTCGAAGAACTGTTCATCGCGGGGTCGGACCTGAGCCAGCAGGTAGGCCAACCGGCAGGCGCGCAGCTCTACCGGCAGGCGAAGTACGAGCTCCTGCACTGGCTTGCGAGGCATGGACTCGCAGAACGCGTCCGGCTGAAACTCGGGAGCGGCGAACCGATGCAGCGCGGGGGAGGATATTACAACGACGTAAGCGGCACACCGGCCTTTGTGCAATCGGAAGAGACGACCCGGCGTTTCGCATCCCACCTCCGGGAGTCCACGCGCCGGAGCACGGTCTATGCGACGACGCCGATGCTCGGTGTTTTCGCCGGGGGGGACCTCCGCACATTTCAGAGCGCAATCGCGGAACGGGTGCGCCACTTGCCCGTCTACGAGTTCGCCCAGCTTCTCTACCACCTGGCCCTGCTGCAGGGGACCCACCGCCGGGACCTCAGACGCGCGAGCGAGGAATTTGCCGATAGCAGGCTCACCAGCACCGCAAGAAGCGAACGGGCACTCGAGCGCCTGACGGTAGGCGCCAGGGAACCCGCGCTCGAACGGTTCCTGAATGTGCTCACGGAGAATTTCCGCCAGATACTCTACGGGCGGGATGAGGACGTCGTCGGCATCCATATCATCTCGTATTTCATCGGACGCACGACGCCGCCGCTTCGCGACCGGCCGACGGTACGCCCGGGCCCCGCCGGGAAAGGACAGGGGAACAGAATACTCGAGCGTATTGCCGAGACAATCCCATTTTCGCGGTACGGGAGCCTTCTGCGTGCAATCGCACACAACCAGGCCCAGACGGCGGTGCTCGGCATCAATCAACTGACGACCGGCCTGTTCCGCGCCCTGGACACGTTCTCGCGAATTGAGTCGGTGGAGGGGAATCCGGAGACATACATCGCCGACCGGATCCTGCCGCATCTGCCGGTGTACGAGATCCTCCGAAGCCTGCGCCTGTACCACGACGTTGATGAAACGTACCTGAGGGCGATAGAACGGGCGTTCCCTGCGGGAAATTCCGCGTTCCTCGCACTCAGGGAAGACCTGGATGCGATGGGTAAGTACATCCCGCTTTTTCAGCAGGAGCTCCTGCGCAGACACGGCGTCGACGTGAGCGATTTCTTCGAAGGGATCCGTTTCATCCCCGACCTCCTTCCGACGCTCCGGCCGGATCTGGCCGTGCTCCTGCAGCCGGATTTTTTCAATACAGATCCGGAGCGACTCCAGAAACAGATCGGTATGCCGATCGAAGGGGGATGGCGTGAGGCGGTCGCCCGTCTCCTTGCGGCGCCGGCCGAGATCCGGCGGTGGCGCTCCGACGCGTGGGCCCTCCTGGAGAGCCCCGTCTTTCAACGGGTGGAGGCATTCGTCGAACTCGCCGTCGCGCTGTATTCGCTCTCGGGGAGGAAGCTCTCACCGGAGATCCCTCTCTCGGGCCGTCCGGCCAAGATCCCGTCAAAGCTGGACAGTTTTTTCCGGATGTCGCATGCCGACGACGAAATGCGGCAATTCCTTGCCGCCGCGATGGAGTATCTCACGATAGCATCAGAGGGGATGGTGGAGGTCCCCGCGAATATCATTCGCGCGATGAAGGAGGTGGAGCGGATCGCTGCAATCGAGGAGCAGGCGCTCAGCGGGGACCAGCAGGACCGGCTTCGATTCTACCTGCTCCAGATTGCGCGGATCACGGGGGAAAACGGGTAGCTCGCCGGTAGAGGAAATAGTGCAGATTCGTTCAGGATGGACGCCCCGGAGTTTGATCATTCTCCGGCCGGATCGTACCGTTCTTCGCAACGGACAGATGCCCCTCCGTTCCTTTGCGCTGGCCGCCGTCAGCCATCGTGACGCCGAGGCCGGTAACCTTAAGAGAGCGGGCGCGCTTGCGGAGGGATACCTCATGGATGAGCGTGCGGACGACAAGCACGATGCTCCCGAGGACGAAGAGTCCGAGGACTATGTTGGTGGCAATGAGGAAGCCTGTCACCGGCTCGTCAAACGACCTGAAACCCGCCCAGAGATGGCCCATGTACGTCCCCCCTCACATGGGGGAAGAACCGCAAAGGAAGAAGCCCGAAATCTCCCGCTCTTCTCAACGTACAAAGGGGAGGGACCAATTGCAACTGATCCCTCCCCGTCTTCTCCTCTTCGCTCAGGCACCGGAGGCGCCTCATGTTACGTTCGCTTCAACAAATCCTATTTCCCGCCAGCATCACCCGACACTACTTCAGAACTATGAGTTTCCGGGTCTGAACAAAGCTTCCCGCCTCGAGACGGTAGAAATAGACTCCGCTCGCGTATCCCGACGCGTCCCATGCAATGCTGTATCTACCGGCGTGTCGGTGTCCCCTGATGAGTTCGGCAACCACCTGTCCGAGGGCGTTGTACACCTTCAGCGACACATCCCGGTCGGCAGCCAGGTCGAACCGGATCGTGGTCGAAGGATTGAACGGGTTGGGGTGGTTCTGAAGCAGCGCAAATTCCGGAGGAGCCGATCCGCCGGCGACCGCTCCCGTCACGATATCCACACGGACCGGGTCAAAATAGTGGACGGTGCCGTCGATGTCGATCTGTTTCAGCCTGTAGTACCAGGTCCCCGTCGGGGCGGATGAGTCGTCAAATGCGTACGCCTGCGGGGTGGTCGTCGTCCCGTGTCCCTTGACAAATCCTCCGGAGAGAGTGACGAACCCGTTCAGGATTGCCGCAGAGCGCTGCACCTCGAATCCATAGTTATTGATTTCGGAGAGTGTCTTCCAGGCAACGTGGACGACAGATCCTGTGCCGGGAATAGCGGTAAACGACGCAAGCTCAATCGAAGCAAATGTGCCGTAGTCGAACGTCCAGCATCCCCGCCCGTGCGTCGCCGCGAGCAGGATCTGCGTCGCCTCCTTGTATTTCAGATCGAACACCGCCAGCGTGGGCATCCCGTTGCTGAATGACACCCAGGTCGAGCCGTCGTCCGTGGATTTGTACACCCCAAGGTCTGTCCCCAGGAAGAGTGTCCGCGGACTTGAAGTCCGCAGCGCAATACAGAGGACCGGGATGTTGGGAAAATTGCCTGTCACGCTCCCCCAGGTGGCTCCCCCGTTCGTCGTCTTGTACACGTGCACGCCGTTGCTGGAACCGCCGAAGCACGCATAGCAGACGCTGTCATTCGTTATGTCGACCGCCAGTCCCGTGACGTACGGGAATCCCGTGGTGGGCGTCCATGTGGCCCCGTTATCCCTTGTGGCGAGGAGCCTGCCGTTTGACGTGCCCGCATAGATTTTCCCCGTGTTCGTGGCGCTGATGCCAATCGACGAGACGTTCCCCCCGACCACCCCGGTCGTGGCAATATGCGACCAGCCGGACGAGCTCGATGCGGTCTGCGCCGCAGTGGTTTTCCAGAGGTCCGATTGACCGTAGACGATGGTGCTATCGTTTCCGGGCGCCATGGCGTAGGGATTGTAAAAGACGCCACCCGAAGAGCCTGAGGGTCGGATCTCCGTGTATGTCGCGCCGAAGTTCGAAGAGCGCTTCAGCGAACCATTGACGTACTGGCTGTAGACATAGTTCGTGTGAACGGGATCGACGACGGTGTAGCCGCCGTCCCCGAGCGTCACCTGGTTCCAGGTGGTTCCCCCGTTCGTGGAGGATTCTATGTTGTTGTCCTGCGTCCCCCCATAGAGCCGCAGAAGGGAGGTCGGGTCATAATCCGCGCTCTGGTACTGGAGCGTCGAAAGCGTGGCATTCAAATCCGTCCAGGTGACGCCGTCGTTTGTGGATTTATAGACGCCGCCGTCCGAACCGCAGTAGAGGACCGTACCGTTGTACCCCAGGTAATGAATGTCGGCGTGAGAGAAATCTGTGGAACTGGTCGAAGCCCAGTTGGTCCGCTTTGTCAGCGCAGTTCCGCCCGTCGTTGAACTGTAAATGTCGAGCCCCCCCACGATGACCGTCGAGGAACTCGAAGGCTTGACCGTGATTGCATCGTCGTACCATCCCTGGCTTCCCAGGTAGTTCGGCGAAGAACTCTTCAAAGTCCAGCTCCCGCCGCCGTTTGTCGACCCATACAACCCGAGCACACCGGACGTGCTCGGATCCGCCACGGACGCGTACACCATGCCCGTGTCGCTCGGAGAGAGGGCAAGCTGCGTCCTTCCGATGCTCGCCGGCAGGCCGCCCGTGATCCGGACCCAGGAACCGCCCCCGTCGGTCGATTTCTTCACGATGTCGGAGCTGCGTCCCCCGGTGGTGGTATACAGGGTGAGAGGGTTCAACGGGTTGACGAGGATGCAGTTCGCGTATGTCCCGCTCGATGTGGAGGTCCAGCTCCCCCCCGCATTCGTCGACTTAAACACCCCGGCTGATCCCGAGATGTAGAGGACATTCGTATTCAGGGGATCGATCGCGATCTGTGAGATATATGACCCCACGGCCCCTGTTGTGGCAATTCGCGTCCACGATGTGCCGGCGTCGGTGGACTTGAACACGCCGTCCCCGTAGTAGCTGTCCAGCGAATAGTTCAACTCCCCTGTCCCGAGGTAAACGACGGACGGGTTGACCGGGTCAACGGCGACCGCTCCGCATGCGAGCGACGTCAGATTGTCGGTGAGCGGTTGGAAGCTGGTCCCACCGTTTGTGGTTTTCCATACGCCCCCTCCGGCAGACGCGATGTAGAATGTGAGAGGGTCCGTGGGATGGAACGCGATGGAATTTGTCCTTCCGGAAATGTAATTCGCGCCGGTGAACTGATAGAACATTCCCGACGGATTCACGCTTGTCCAGCTGGTCGACGCCGTCGCGCTCCCGAAAATGCTGGCGTCGGGAGTCACAAGGACGTGCTGTGCAACCATCCGGGCATACGCATCGGGCGGAAGGGTCTTACCAGGGCCGCCGGCCCTGAGGGTCATCATATATTGCTGCCTCGCGATGATTTCCTCAGGGGACTCCCCCTCCTGGGCCCGTGCTGAGAACGGGGCGAGTGCCGGCAGAAACATCGCGAGAATGGCAGACACCGAAAGCGTCGCAGCCCGATAGGACATAGTGGCTCTTCTGATTAATCCTGGTTTGTGGTGTGCACAACAGACGTGCTGGTCAGGCGCGCCATCAGGTCTTCGGCATATTTCACTTCCATGCACTGGTCCTCCCCCTGCGATGAGAGAATCACAGGAGGAGGAAATCCCCCCGATCTGAAATGGACCAGAAAAGGGGGGTCAGCTGATACTTTTCAACTATTTCAGCAATACAAGTCCTTTCGAAGCGTGATAATCACCGGCGGTAATAGAATAGAAATATGCACCGCTGGCCAGTCCGGAGGCGTTAAACGTGACCTCGTGATATCCCGCCTCCTCCTGCTCATTGATCAGCGTTGCCACGCGCTGCCCCAGAGTGCTGAACACCTCCATTGTCACGAATGCTTTCTGTGGGAGACCGTACTTTATGTTCGTCGACGGATTGAAGGGATTGGGATAACCCTGACTGAGCGAGAACTCGGTGGGGAATAGCCGCCCGGCAATGCCGGAGGCGACATCGACAGCGATGCCGTCTGAATAGCGGAATGTCCCATCGAGGTCAAGTTGTTTCAGACGGTAGTATACCGTTCCGGCCCCCGAGGAGTTGTCGGTGTAGCCGTATTTCTGCGGAACGGTCGTCGTGCCGTGGGCGTTGACAAAGCTCCCCGGAATCGACATGTAACTTCCGGTCTGGGCCGCCGACTTCTGGACCTCAAAGCCGTACGCATTGGTCTCGCTCAATGTCGACCACTGTAGCATGACCTCCTGGCCGCCGAGGGCTGTCCCCGTGAGCGAAGCCAGTTGAATCGGCAGCGGCGGCCCCGAGTTCTCCCACATTCCGCGCCCGTGCGTAGCGACACGGAGCGTGTGCGTGGTCTTCTGGATCGCCATGTCGAACACCGCCACCGTGGGAAGGCCGGTCCCGTAGACACCCCAGGTCGAGCCCCCGTCACTAGAGGCATACACCCCGATATCCGTTCCGGCAAACAGGTTGTTCGAACTCGTGGGGTCGACGACGAATGCGTTCACGGGGACATCGGGGAGCCCTGAGTTGATCGCCGTTATCGCCGGGGTTGTTCCCAGGTTGGTCACCTTCCACACATGCGACTGGGTCGGACCTGTTCCACCCATATACGCGTCGAGCGTAATGTACGCCGTGTTCTTGTTGCCCGGGTCGAACGCCGCCCGGGCGACGTAATTGTCAGGAACAACGCCTGTCCCGCCTGTGGGATCAAGGACCGACATCGTTGAAGAGCCGGTCGTGGTATAGAAAAGGCCGCCGTTCCGCAACCCGACGATCCTGTAGTTGTCGTCCTGCGGCGAGATCGCGATTGCGCTGATGGGAGAACCGCTGACGAGGGGCGCCTGGCTGACCACACTGTTGTTGGTCCCCATGTCCGTGGATCGGTACAGCCGGTCCGTGCCGTAATACACGGTGTTCGGCGTGCCCGGCCCGAGCGCCATCGGCGCATAAAAAAGGACCGCGTCCGCGCATGTGATGCCGTTGTGCGATGTGTTGCCGCTGCATCCCAGGGTGGTCCAGTTTCCGTCAAACGCAGCCGCCACACTTGTTACGCGTCCGAACGCGAGGAGATTGGCCGACTGATTGAAGTACGTATGATACATCGTCACGTTTGTCACGTTTGCCGCATTCTGGTCGATCTCCGCGTATCCGCCGTCGCCGAAATCGATCCGGTTCCAGGCCTGGAGCGGCGTATACATATTCGTCCCGTTGTCCTGCGTCCCGCCTATCGAAAAATTCGGGTCTGTCGGGTGCAGCGCGATGCTCTGGAACTGTGTCGCGCTGAATCCCGAATTGTTCAGGTTCGTCCAGGCGACACCTCCGTTCGTAGATCTCCATATGCCGCCGTCGTTGCCGGTATAAACGATTGTAGTGTCGGAGGGGGCAAAGACGATCGCATGGACGTCGACATGAAGACCGGTTTCCGCCGCCGAAAAGGACGTTCCCCCGTTCGTCGACCGGTGAACGACGAAGCTGGACGTGCCGTCTGCTGAACCCCCCAGGAGAATGGTCCCGGCGTTCTTGGGATTGAGTGTCGGGACCATGTCGTACCAGCACTGACCGTCGCAGAATCCGGTGACCGAGGCGAGCGTCGTGGGCCAGGTCGCCCCTCCATCGGTGGATTTACGGAGCGTGCCGCTCGACTCGTCGCTCGCAGCGAGGGCGGTAACGGTGCTCCCCACTTTATTGATATCGAGCTTGATCGTGACAGCGCCGGTCGTCAGCACTCGCGTGAATGTCGGAGCGACGCCGGGGCTGCCGAATGCGGCGACCGAGGCGTTGGTGGTCTGATACACGCCGCTCAAGCTGAGTCCGCCGATGTCCTCCACGCCGATCAGCATGTTGCTCGAACTCCCCGGTTCAAAAACGACGTCGGTGACCGACTGGAGGCCGTTGAATGTCGGGATGCTCACTCGTGAGAATGTCACGGCTGAGGAGAGGGCATTGGAGGAAAAATACAGCGCAAGGAACCCCGCACTCCCCCCGCAGCAGATCCCGTTCCCGGACAATCCTGATGCCCCGTTTACATTGCTTACGAAGATTCTGTTGTCGTCGGCCGGATCAACCACAATTTTAGAAATCGACGTGCCATAAAAAGCATGCCCGTTGCTCGCGGTGCTCCCCGTGCCGGCGACCCGGAGTTCGAATGGTCCGCTTAATGTCGGGGAGGTGTTCGCGTTGTCGATCCGGTAAAGACCTATGCCGAAAAAACTATCCAGAGATTGATTCCCCTCACCCGTGCCGACAAACACGGTCGACGGGTTCAATGGGTCGATCGTGACGGCGCCGATGGCGAGCGACGCTGCATTGTCAAATATGGGTGTCCAGTGGGCTCCGCCGTCGGTAGTCCGGTACACCCCTCCCTGGGCCGTGCCCACGTAGACGGTGTTCGGACTTGTGGGATGAACCGCGACCGCCGTGACCCGTCCACTGACTGCAATCGTGCCTCCCCCAATCACCTGGCCATTGGGAATCGGGTACGGACCGATTGGGGTCCAGGAGGAGCTGCTCACCTTTGCCAGCGACCCCGCCCTCTGCCGCGACATCTCATCCAATGCCTTGACGCGGGGATCGTACGCGAGGGAGTGGGGAACACCCCGCATGAGTCCGATCTGCTCCGACCGGAGCCGGAGGTAATCCCCTTTGGATACACGCCCCGTCATAAACGAGGGGAGGTCCGGGTCTTCCCCCTGTGCGCGCAACTCAGGGAACGCGCCCGCCAGCAGGAACACTGCAGCAAGAATAAGCGCGGTCTTTTTACAGATTTGAAAAGTACGCATGTCTCACCTCCGATTAGTTGAGTGAATTGTGAGCTCCGTGGATGTCTATTCATGTCATGATAGCGTGTTCCTCGGTGAGGTGTGGATGAGCCGGGTGGAGGTGGAAATGCGGAAGAAGGGAGAGCGTGTGCGGCGTGATTCGAGCCGGCGTGTTCGGGTAAGGAGTTCGGATGGCACGGAAGGCAAAGGAGGCCATCGGATCACTCCGGCATGATTAGTGGGAAAAAGAACGGTTTGCCTGATAAATGTAGTTTCTTCACAGCACAATGTCAACCGGTCACATTTCGAAGAGAAGCTTCACCGAGGCAACCAGCCGGTTGAATGATGAATTCGAATAGAATTCAGCTAAAGCAAATCGGGAGCTTGATTTGGTCGATTCAGATCCGTATTTTGGTGCGGTCCCCCGACGATCCCATTCAGCACACATTGATCACCCATCCACCACATTGAGCACCACAGAACACCATCCGAGCGTGCAACTGGCAATCCTCTTCGCCGACGTCAGCGGCAGCACCAGACTCTATGAAACCCTGGGGAACACCCGCGCCCAGACGATCATCTCCAAGGCACTGGAAGTCCAGTCACAGGCGGCCGGAAGGCACCAGGGGACGATCGTCAAGAATATCGGCGACGAACTCATGTGCACGTTCCCCTCAGCCCCGCTGGCCGCGGAAGCCGCCAAAGACATGCAGCGCTCCCTGAAGCAGGCGATCGCCATGGGGACCATTCCCTACGAGGCGTTGAGCATAAGGGTCGGATTCCACTTCGGGCCGGTCATCCCCCAGTCGGGGGATGTCTTCGGCGACGCGGTCAACGTCGCTGCGCGGGTTGTGGCGCAGGCCAAGAAAGGGCAGATCCTGACCACGAAATCCACGGTCGACGAGATGCCCGATGAAATGAAGTCGGGTGTCCGGTTCATCGACAAAGCGGCGCTCAAGGGGAAAAAAGAGGAACTCGAGCTGTTCGAGGTTCTCTGGGAATTCGAGAACCTGACGATCGTGCAGAACATATTCGAGGACAAGCCGCACGAGGCGAAGCTCACCGTGAGGTTCGGTGAGACGACCGTGGAACTGAGCCACGACCGTCCGGCACTTCACATGGGGCGGGGAATCGAAAACGATTTCGTGATCCCCGAACCGCTTGCCTCCCGTTCACATGCGAGGATCGAGTTCCGCCGCGAGAGGTTCATACTGATCGACCAGAGCATCAACGGGACGTACGTTTCCATCGTCGGTGAAAAGGAGGTTGTACTGCGCAGGGACGAGATTGTGCTGCAGCGCGAGGGGAAAATCAGTCTGGGAAAATCGACGTCGCTGCAGCCGGAGATGTGCGTGACATTTTCGATGCTCGGAGCCGGAGGACTGCTGAAAATGGAGTAGTCCCGGCTCACAGTCCCGCCGGTTTTCGCCGGAACTAGATATTGTAGCCTATACCGATCCTTCCGTCAATCCCCGTAATCGACCCCCCCCCTTTCAGGTTGCCGAAATCCACTTTCACGAGAGCGGGAAAGAAGAGCCCCGAGGGGAGGGAGAATGTCGGACCCACGCCGACGCCCGCCACCTTTGATCCGGAATACGCCTCGGGAGTGTTTTCGTATATCCGGACTTCAGCGAGATACGTCATGGAGAACCGGGGATTGAGAACCTGTCTGAACTGGGCGGACGCCTCAAAACGACCGGGCTCAAGCCTCTCCGCCTCGCTCACCAGTCCGCCGACCCCCGCAACTTTTCCCTTGGATGTCGACCGGTATCCCGCGAAGACCTGAAGGGAATTTTCACGGAAGTACTGCCGGTATTGAAGATTGAACCAGTAAGAATTCCCCGACGCAAAGACCTCCGCGTCGTTGTACTTGTCCGTCCCGTAGGCGGTCAGCATAAAATCCGCCGAAAGGGACGCGACCTCGTTCAACTTGTAGTCGGCACCCAGACTCCCCGTAATCTCGGGCCCCGGGGCGTAGAAGCCCGACCCGTCGATCGGCTTGTACTTCCCCCGGTACTGGTACGCCGCCGCGAGGCCCAGGACGAGATTGTCGTTCACGGGGAACACCCAGGCGAGACCCGGATTCAGGTTGAACCCCTGTCCCCAGACGGGGACCTGCATGTTGAAGAGAGGGTGGCTGAAAAGGATCGAGGTGACAAACTGGTCGTGCGGGAGCTCTTTCTTCCCTGTCGGAGCGTTGATCCCCAAACTGAAAATCGTGTTGATCGATTCCAGGTAGTAGTTGAACCCCAGCTGCACGTCGGTGAGCCCGCTCAGCTTCGTGACATCCCCCCCCGAGACCGCCCCCCCGCCGCCAAGGCTGATGCTCGCACTCCGCCCCACCGGAACGTATGCCGAGAGGATCGTGCTGAACTCCGAGAAGCTGAATCCGGAGTTCTTTGCGCTCCAGCTTTGATACACCGGCGTAAGTATGACCGAACCCTGCCGGCTGATGACGTACTGGTCGTTCTGAGACCTCGCTGCCACGGCAAGAAAGAGCAAAACGAGTAGAGTGGGGGATCGCCGCATAATGTCCTCGTGGTTACCGGATCATGACCAGCTTGCGGACGGCGTTGTACTCTCCGGTCCGCAACCTGTAAAAATAGACTCCGCTCGCTACATGACCTCCGTTGTCGTTGGTGCCGTCCCACGTGATTGCATAGTTGCCGGTGCCCTGGGCGCCGCTGAAGAGCGTCCGGACGCGTTGGCCGAGCGTGTTGTAGATCTCGAGCACGACGTCGCTCTTCTTCGCCAGGGAGTACCGGATCGTCGTCGCGGGATTGAACGGGTTCGGATAATTCTGCTCCAGCGCATAGGAGACCGGCTGGAGAGGAATGCCGTTGCTTTCTTTCGCGGCATACGCATCCGTCCCCATGATCACCTTGAAATAGTGCGGAGAATTCGGCGCGTCAAGCGTGACCTGGAAGGACCCCGAGGCTGCCGGGAGGGCGTTCTCATCCCTCAGGTCGAGCACGTGGACACTGAATCCTGCGGGGAGCGTCCCCGACGGAGTAAGCGTCAGGAGAGCCGTCCCTCTGGCGCCGGACGTCCGGAGGCCGAACACCCATGACTGGCCTTCGCCCGCCACAGGTTTGAAGTTCTGCAGGTATGCGGTCCCTCCCTCAAGAATGTCGACCTGGAGGGCATCGCCAATCGGGGGAGGCTTCGGCGCATCCATCTTGTCCTTCCCCGCGGAAGCGCCTTCACGCAGCCCGAGGTAATTATAGGTATCCCGGAGATCCGTTCCGGGAATCGACGCCGCGATCTGCATCACGAATTCTCCCGGTCCGAGCGTCGTCGATGCGAAGCCGCCTTCGCGCAGTATGGGGAGATTTGATTCCACCGGAGGGAAACTCAGGACCGAATTCTCCGAAAAGGGGAAGTTGTAGACAAAGTAGCCTTCGTAGGGCTTGAGGACAGTCGTGATGATCTGATACTGCGAGCCGTCGTAATAATACGGGCCCGCCACCTGACTGCTCCCACCAACGGTGCCCCACGCCACGTTGAATGCGAACGGATTCCCTATCTGGTTCCATCCGGTATCGAGAGGGACGGTGTAGTACTGCACTGTCGGCACAGATGTGCCGTGCTTGAATGAAAACGGAACGCCACCGGATGTTATGAGCCAGAAGGCCTTGCCGGGATCCATGGCCATCGGACCGGCCGCCGCAACGGAGACCACCGCTTCTCTGTACGCTCCGGCCTCCCAGTGGAACACTCGCCACTTCGCGGTGTTGTACGAGCCGTAATCGTCCTCGAGCTGGCCCATGACGTTCGGATTGTCAAGGAGCATCGGGGCGGAAAACATCTTGTATTTCGCAGGGCTCAGGGCAAGAGGCGTGGCGAGTTTCGCCAGTCGGACAGGCAGGACGGCGGGGCTCAGTGCGGGGTTGGCCGCCGGATATGTCACCGATCCATTGGCACCCGTAAGGCTGACGTAGTATTCCACCCCGCGAATCGTAATCACGCTTGCCGGAAGATTCACGGAGAAATTCCCGGCACCGGCGGTCAATGCAACGGAATCATACGCAGCGGCACTCGGGACACCGCCTTTCCGGTAAAAAATCCAGCCCGAGGTAAACGTCTTTCCGGCGGGAGGCGTGATCGTCAGCGGCTGCGCATTTCCGATCAGCGAGTCCCCTGTCGCCTCGACGGAGACGCTGGGGGCGAAAACCCTGAAACCGAGGACGCTCACATCGGAAAGCCCGTCCGGATTCGTCACAGTCACGTTGTACGCACCGGCCGCGAGTTTATTGGGTGACACGGCGTTGATCTGGGTCCCCCCCCCGCCGAGCAACACATTCGCGGCGGACAATCCGCCGATGTCCACTGTAACGCCAGTCAGAAAGTTACTCCCGGTGATTGTGATCGGGACCGAAGCGCCCGCGGGAGCCGAATCAGGCGTCACCGTATACATTACCGGAGGAGAGTTCGAAGTAACTGTAAATGCGTTCGCCTTGAAAACTGACTTCCCGTCAGGATTCGTTATTCGCACACTGTGCGGACCATCACCGAGAGCGGACGGTACGTAGAACTGCATGAGTGTAGAGCTGTTGACAGCAGCGCTCGTGCCCGGCAGTGTGTCCGAGTCCACGACAAGGACCGCCCCGTTGACGAAATTTGTCCCTATGATATTCGCGAGTTTCGTCACGTTCACGGTCGCCGGCGAAACCTGCGTGATCGTCGGGGCTGCTGCCCCCGCGGCGCTGACACCGATGTCGTCAATCAGCCAGCCCCTGAACCCGTTGAATTCCGAGTCGCGTGTATCGAACCGGAACCGGATCAGTATGACGTTTCCGGCGTATTTTGTGAGATCGAAATATTCGCGGATCCACTTCCCCTGCTGGCCGAGTCCGCCTGAGGAGTACGATTTCCAGTCATCATGGTTGGCGTCGTCATCAATCGGGTTGATAACACCGCGGCCGAGCTGGAACCATGTGAGCCCTGAGTCGGAAGAGGCCTCGACATACATGACATCGAATTGGGACGTGGCGATTCCCTCGATTTCCCACCATGTCCAGAAACTGAGGAGAGGCGTCTTCTGACCGACGAGATTGATCGGGGGGGTGATGGCGCTGCCGGTATTTGGGCCATTCGATGCGCCCCCGTCGAGCGAGTCCTGGGTCACCTGTGTGAAGTCGCTCCCGATGTACGTCCCCGTCACATCCTCACCGTACCAGAACGCGTTGTTCCCCGAAAACGCCGCAGGGAGAAACCCTGGGTCGGGGAGCAGGACCAGTGCCGGGTTGATGGCGGGGTTAAGGACCTCAATGTGCTGGGGCTGGAACGAAACGTGCCAGAACCCGGTGTGCGTCCAGCCCGGGGCCCCGGGAGTTTCGAGTGAATCGATCCAGGGCACATTGACGGCCTGAATCCCCGCGATCGAGGAACGGGTTTCGGGTGATAACCCGGGGATAGCGGCCGGTGCATGCGCACGGGGGAGTCTCGCGGCGGACCGCCGTGTCTGAGGCGTGGAGGCATTCGTTGACAAAAGACAGAGCGCGGCGATAAACAGACACGTTCGCAGCAGCCGGATATTCATGTGTGTGCCTCCAGGAAACTTGTTGCCGGAATTCTTGTGACCATTGCAGTCATCAACGCACGGGCGGAGGAGGCGGAGACGGCAGCAGATCGATCGAGACGCCGTGGTCGAACGCGACGGAGCTCGGCGACTGGTTGTCCATCCCGGGGAAGAAGACCAGCTTGATCATCTTGTTCAGGTTGTTGAACCGCCTCGCCATGAGCGAGCGCGTCCCCCTCCCCCGCTGCGCCTCATCAGAACCGGGGGGAGGGCTCACCTTGTGCGACGCCTGGAGAGCGGTCTCCTTCGTGTTCCCCGACAGGTTCATCGCATCCGACAGCTCCGCCTTGGCTTTCGCCGGAGCGAACGAAGGGTCGAGCGCACTGGCCTGCTTGAAATACACGCCGGCGGACTCGAAATCCCCCTGCCCTTCCTTCTCGAGTCCGACCGAATAGGCGAAGAACGCCTGCAGGTTCTTCGTCGGAATCGTCTCGATGGCAGATATCTCTTCGCGGGTAAGCGTTATCCCCATGTCCTTCACAACCCCGAAGACCATCTCCTTCTGAAGCTTGAAGAGGTTTGTCAGTTCGTCGGATTGGGTCTCCGAAGAAGGCGTCTTCCCCTTCCCGATATCGAGCGACGCGACGTCGAGCCGGAGCGTTTTGTCCGCCGAAACGTCGTACCGCCCGCCGACGATCCGTCCCGCCGCAAGAAATTTCCCGAGCCTGGGGGCCGTGGAAGGGTCGACCGCGCTCGTCGCGCTGAATTTCAGCTCGCTCATCAGCTCCTCGACACGCATCCTCTCGACAAGCCTGAGCTTCTTCACGTGACCGAGGTCGATCGTCATCATCTCGCTCAATCCCTGACCGAGGGCCGAGTACTTTTGTTCATTCCCCTGGTAGACGAGGGGGAACACCGCCACAGCGTTCGACGGCGTGTTTTGCCTCCCGAGTGAATCTTCGTTCGCCGCGAGGATGCGGAACTGGTCGGCGATCAGCTCCTTCGTGACGACATAGTAGCGCGCCTCCATGAGCTTGTGGTACGGCGACGAGGATGCGATATCCGTGTAGTTGATGTACGCGGCAAGCGCGCCTTTCAGATCGTTGTCGTACTCCCGGGTCATGCCGAGGTAAAACAGCGTCTTCCCGTCATGCTCGTTGGCGATCGACGCCTTCTTGAGGTAGTCCCGGGCCTGGGGGTACTGATGCGTCTCGAAATAGATGACCCCCAGGTCTCGCAGGGCTTCAGGATCCGCCGGGTTCGTCACGAGACGTTCCTGGAGTTTCCGGATCGTCTGTTGGTAATCCTGGGGGTTTTCCACCGTGCCCGTGGTCCCGCAAGCACACAGGATCAGCGGCAGCAGGAGGACCAGGTACAGGCCGCGCGCGTTCATGCGTCAGCTCCGGAGTAGTGGCTTTATGCTTTCGGCCTTCAGGTGCGCCTTCTCGTAGGACGGGTCTTTCGCCAGCGCCTCGTTGAACTTCTTGTATGCCGCCTCGTAGTCCCCCCGCTCGACGAGCACCAACCCCTCCGAGTAGGACATCATCGCATCCAGTGATTTCGTCTCGGTCCCCTTCTCCAGCTGGGCTTCCGTGATATTGACGTTGACCGCCTTCGCAACTTTTGCGCTCAGCTTCTCCACAAGCTCAAAAAATGCATCGGCATCCCCCTTCACGTCGTCCGTGGCAAGGATCTCGCCGGTCTCCACCTTGACAAGGCGGGCGCCGAGCCACATGTCACCCTTGAACTTGATGAAACTCCCCATGACGACCGCGTTCACGCCGAGCATCTTCCCGACACGGACCGCGGAGTTCACGTCGAACTTGCCCGGCGTGTTCTCGAGTCCGATCTCGCTCATGAGCCACGCAATCCTTTCGCGCTCGACAACTTTGAGCTGCACGGCGCCCCTGAGCTGGTTGATCATCAGCTCGGAGAACCCCATTTCCATCGGATTGAACCTCTCCCTGTCATCGACGGATGAATTCTTGAAATCCAGGATCGCGATGGTCTTGATCCCGGGGTCCGCCCTCTCGATCTGCATGTTCCCGGCTTTTTCCTGGCGCACCTTGTAGTACAGTTTCAACAAGGGGGGAGCTTCCTCGTCCGGGTTGAGCTCCACGAGCGGCGGTTCCAGGTCCAGCATATCGTTCAGAGCGCTCTTCGCCTTTTCCTTGTTGTTCTTCGCAAAGTAGGCGCGGCCGAGTCCCAGGAATGCCTCCCGCCGGACGGGCCTGTCGAATGATTTTTCGGCGGCAATCTCCGAGTAGACCTTTATCGCATTTTCGAAATCCCCGGCATTGAAATAGTCGATCCCCGTCTTGAGCTTGTCGTCCCCCTTCCCCTGCGCCCGGACGCCCTGCGCCGAGACGATCAGGACCGACAGCAGGACCGCACACGCACCTGCCCACCACGCGCTGCGCACCGTGCTCTTCTCGTTCGTCCTCATAGCGTCGCTCCTCTGATGTGTCTGGGTTATTTCTTGATCAATTCAAACTGTGCGGGGATCGCTGACGGCTTCGTCAGGCTCGGCTCGATCGTTACGATCCTCTGGACGGGTGATGCCGTGAACCCGCTCTTCTGCACGGAGACCAGGTGCCTTCCCGCGGAGAGGGGAATCTCCTTCGGCGTCGTTTCCTCGCGTGTGACTCCGTCCACGACGACGTACGCCCACGTTCCTTTGCCGTTCAATAAGGAAGTCACGTTGACGGGGACCTGGAAGTAACACTTCCTCCCGTCCACGACCCCCGCTCTCGCCTCAATCACGTCCGTCTTCGTCACCGAGCCGCTCCGGAAGACTATCTTCCTTGTCCCGGGGGGGACGAACTTTTTGACCCCGTCCCTGGCGTTGCTGAACGGCCCGCCGTCAATGCTGACTTCCCCGTCCGGCACCGTCTCGAGCGTGAGTTCAGCGGTCTCGGCGCGCACCGGGTTCGGTACTGCGGCCTTTTCCTCTTTCTTTTCGACCTCCGTCACGGCCGGAGGATTTGTCTTTGCGATGCTCTCCGACCCGCTCCCCTGCCTTGCGACCGATTTCTGCTGGTAAAGGAAGAGGCTGAGAGTCTTTCCCCCCGTCACAGTCACCGATGTGTCGAGGCGACTTTTTCCCCAGGTCACGATCACTTTCCGTTTTCCGGCTGCGAGCGGAAGATCGCGGACGGGAGTTTTCACCTGCGAGTCGTCGATATAGACGTTCCCGTTGTCAGGGCTGATCTGGACGGTGATCCGCCCGTCGTCTGGAAATACATACGGCCGGGTCACAAAGTACGTGACGATGAGCACGACCACGGCCGCAGCGATAATCATGTAAAGCCTCGCGTTCGCCGGCTTGACGAATGATTTCGGCGAGGAGAGCGGTCCCCCGGCGGGACCGATGACCGTGGGAGCGTCCGTCAACCTGTAGTCCCCGGGCTTGAGCGTTGCCTCAAACTTCTCGAGCGCGGTCACCATCTCGGCGGCGGTCTGGTACCGTTTGGCCGGGTCCTTGTCGATCGACTTCACCACGATCTTCGCCAGTTCCTTCGGGATCGAGGCATTCAGTTTATCCGGGGGCGGAATGCGCCCCTCGACAATCATCTGCGCCACTGCAAAATCTGAGTCTTCGGCCTTGAACGGGACGCGGCCTGTGAGGCACTCGTAGAGCGCCATCCCTGCGGAGTAGATATCGCCGCGGGCATCGACCTGCCCGAGGCCGCGGATCTGCTCCGGCGACATATAGTAGAGAGTCCCGGCGGTTCCCATCGTCACCGTTGAGACGTTCGTCTTCTGGATCTTCGCGAGCCCGAAATCGGTGACCTTCACGATGTCGCTCTCGGCAAGCATCACGTTCCCCGGTTTGATATCCCGGTGGATCACGCCTCCCTTGTGGGCATGGTCGAGCGCGGTCAGGAGCTGCTTGAAAATATGGACGACGCGGTGAACGGGGAGAAGCACGGATTGTTTCAGAAGGTCGGCGAGCGTCTTCCCTTTGACATACTCCATGATGATACAGACGCCGAACTCGGTCTGCCGGAGCGCGAAAATCCCGACGATATTCGGATTCTGAAGTTTGGCCAGCGCCTTCGCCTCCGACTGGAAGCGCTTGAGGAAATTCGGATCGCTCGCAATCAGCACGTCCATCATCTTGAGAGCGACGTCCCTGTCCAGCGTCGTATCGGTCGCCCTGTACACCACCCCCATTCCTCCGCGCCCGAGGACTTCGAGGATCTTGTACGAGTCGATCACCTTGCCGATCATTGGGTCCATGGCACCGTCACTTCTTCCCGGGTTTCCAGATCGATTTCAGTTTTTCCCTGCTGCGCGAGAACGGACTGAGGGTCGTCGCATTGACGTCCACCCGGACTACCTGCACGGTGATGTTGTCGCTTCCCCCCCGCTCGTTCGCAAGCTGAATGAGCTGGCGGCACGCCCGTTCGGGGTTGTGGGCGAGGACGATCTGCCTCATCTCTTCGTCCTCGACATGATTGAAGAGTCCGTCTGTGCACATGAGGTAATGGCGGCTCGACGTGAGCGGCATCTCCTCAAAGAAATCCACCTCCGCCGACGGACGCGGACCCATGGCGCGGTACAGGTGTGAACGTTCGGGGTGGTTCCTTGCTTCCTCGTGGGTGATGATGCCGCGGCGGACCATCTCGGCGACCTTGGAGTGATCCTGTGTGAGCTGCGTTATCCCCCTCTGGTTGATCTTGTAGACGCGGCTGTCGCCGATGTTGCCGATGAATGCGTGCCCGTCGCGCAACACGAGAACGACGCACGTCGTCCCCATACCCCGGTATTGCGGCCCGGTCCCGCTCTTCCGGTAGATCGCTTCGTTGGCGGAGGAGAATGCGCGGCGGAGGTTGCCGACCACCGAAGGTTCGGTGAGCGCATAGTACGCCGTTCCGATCTCCCGCACCGCGATCGTGCTCGCCTCCCTCCCGGCGTTCTGCCCCCCCATGCCGTCGGCGATCACAAAGAGCTGGCCCCCCGGACAATTCAGGTCGAGGTTCCCCTCGGGGAATTTGCCGAAGGAATCCTGGTTCTCCGAACGGACCGACCCGACATGGCTGTCATTGCCGAACGAGATTTTTCTCACGGACGGGTCATCTCCTGGTCATCGTTGCCGATGTCACGCCGGGCTCCCCCTTTTCTTCAGGATCGTCGCCTTGACAAGCCCGAACCGGATCGGTGTATCAGGAGCAACTTCCGTATCTGTGCTGATCCTTTTGTCCGCAACGTATGTGCCGTTCTTGCTGCCGAGATCCCGGAGCGCCACCTTGCCGGCGCGGACGGTGATTATCGCATGGTTGCGCGAGATGGAGGCATCATCCACGGCCACGTCGCCTGTCGAAAGCCGCCCGACGGTGTTCTCCCCTTCTTTCAGCTCCACTATGGATTTCTCCCCGCGGACGTTTTTGAACTCGAGAACGAAGCGCGGGAGTGAAAGCAAATCTGCGAGCTGGGCCTCATCGATGAGCATCGTCGGCGCCGCATCGCGCGCCTGGGGTGGGGGCACCGGGGGCCTCTCCTGTGCGACCTCTGCCGGGCGGACGGGAGGCTCTTCCGCCACCTTTTCCGCTTCCATCGGCCGCCCTTTCGCAGGAATCTCCCCCAACCCGAATGCATCTTCACGTGCGCGCCGCCCTTCCGGGTCCTGCGCGGAGACAACGGGTGCGGGTTCAGCCGACTCGGCCGGCCTGCGCCGGGGAGGAGGAGGGATTTCCGGTTCCGGCGGTAGGTCCTTCGGCGGGGGCGGCAGGGGATCGTTGGCCTGTCCGGACTCGAGCGAGAATATAAAAGTAAACGTGTTCGCGAGCATGATGACGTGCTTCTTCTCGAGCTTCACCTTCCCCTGCACGGGCTTCCCGTCGAGGAGCGTCCCGTTGTGGCTCTTGAAATCCTCAAGGTAGTACGACCCTTTTTTCTGGTCGAAGAATATGCGCGCGTGCTTCGCCGAAAGGACTCCGCTCTTGATGAGAAGATTGCACTCAGGACCGTGTCCAATGACCGCTTCCGAGACAATCTCGTAGGACTTGCCGGCCAGCGCGGCGGTTTTCGAGTTCAATCGTGCGTACATGGGCGCGTGAGATGGTTGTTATCGATACCTTCGTGGCAAGACAACCCCCGAACATGAAAGTACATCTTTCTCCACGATATTGTCAAACAAAGGACTCACGCAATCATCGAAGCGTGATCCCTGTGGACCTGCTCAAACTGTCTCATTTCAGGGGATTTATGGAGATTCTCCGGAGGGTGTGGGAAGAGAGCGCATAGAGTGCTAACGATAGTAGAAATAAGCGATTGAAAAGTCAAGGGAGAGGCCGCGGCTGTCCTTTTTTGACGAATTCTCGTATCTTGGCGAAACGATCACAACTTTCGGGAAAAATGACATGAAGGAACAGGCTCTCGAGAAATTCATCCGCTACGCAAAAATCGATACCCAGTCCAAGGACGACGCGGAAGCGTATCCCAGCACGAAAAAGCAGTTCGATCTCCTCAACCTCCTCATGAAGGAACTCGGGGAACTCGGCCTGAAGGACGCGCGGATCGACAAGTACGGGTACGTGACCGCGACGCTCCCTTCCAACCTCCCTTCCTCCCACAAGGCCCGCGGGAAAGTGCCCGTCATCGGATTGGTCGCGCACGTGGACACGTCCCCGTCGGCATCCGGCGCGAACGTGAAACCACAGGTCATCCCCGCGTACGCAGGCGGAGATATCATCCTCCCGGGAGATCCTTCCGTCATCATACGTGAGTCGGAAAACCCCGAGTTGAAGAGGAACATCGGCAAGTCCATTGTCACCTCCGACGGCACCACGCTCCTCGGCGCGGATGACAAGGCCGGCTGCGCGATCATCATGACGGCGGTACAGACACTGCTCGGATCCCCCGACCTGCTGCACGGGGACATCAGGGTTGCATTCACGCCGGACGAGGAGGTAGGGGCCGGGACAAAGTTCTTCGACTTGAAGAGTTTCGGAGCGGACTTCGCCTACACGGTGGACGGCGACACGCCCGGCGAACTGAACAAGGAGACATTCAGCGCCGACCTGGCGGTCATCACGGTTCACGGCAGGAACATCCATCCGGGGAGCGCGAAAAACATCATGGTGAACTCCCTCAGGGCGATGGCGGACATCGTCAGCCGCATGCCGATGGACACCGCCCCGGAGACCACCGAAGGGTACGAGCCGTACATCCATCCCCACGTGATCGAGGGGGAAGAGGCGCGGTCAACGCTCAAGATTCTTCTGCGTGATTTCAACACTGCGGGGCTTGATGTGCTGAAGCGGAAACTCGAAGCGATCATCGCCGAGGTCCGGCCGCTCCACCCGAAGGCCAGGATCGAACTCGCGATCATCGAGCAGTACCGCAACATGAAGGACTACATGGGAAAGGACCCGCGGGTGCTCGAGTGCATGTGGGAGGCGACCAGGCGTGCAGATCTCACTCCCGTCTGGGTGCCGATCCGGGGAGGGACGGACGGGTCACGCCTCACGGAAAAAGGGCTCCCCACCCCGAATCTGTTCACCGGCGGCCAGAACTATCACGGTCCAACCGAATGGCTCTCCGTCGACGGCATGAACAAATCAGTCGCGACCGTCGTCCACCTCGCCCAGATCTGGGTCGAGAAAACCTCTGCCTGATCTTTCACCGGAGAACACTCGAATGGAACAACAGTCCGGCCCGACTCACGGGCTCCCTGAGAACGCGTACAAGGAACTCCCCCCGGGGGAGGACTACCGGCCGATACTCGATCCCTCATCGTCGCCCCCCGAAGTCACCTGGTGGTCGGTCATGTGGGGGCTCTTCATGGCCGTTCTTTTTTCCGCGGCGGCGGCGTATTCGGGCCTGAAGATCGGGCAGGTATTCGAAGCGGCGATCCCGATCGCCATACTTGCGGTCGGGCTCTCCACGGCGGCCAAGACCAGGAAGGCCCTCGGGCAGAACGTGATCATCCAGTCGATCGGGGCCAGTTCGGGTGTCATTGTCGCAGGTGCCATATTCACGATTCCCGCGCTGTACATCCTGGATCTCCCGGCAAGTTTCTTCCAGGTCTTCTTCGCCTCGGCCTTCGGAGGGTTCCTCGGGATACTGTTCCTGATCCCCTTCCGGAAATACTTCGTAAAGGACATGCACGGGAAACTCCCTTTCCCCGAAGCGACGGCAACGACCGAAATACTCGTGGCGGGCGAGAAGGGGGGGAAACAGGCGGCGGTGCTTGTGGTTGCGGGATTGATCGGAGGCTTGTTCGACTTCGCATTCAGCCTGTTCGGAACCTGGTCGGAGGTGATCACTTCACGGATGTCCGACATGGGCGCATCGGTGGCGGAGAAGGTGAAGCTGGTGTTCCGCCTCAACGTATCGGCAATGGTGTTCGGCCTCGGTTACATCGTCGGGCTCAAGTACTCGGCGATCATCGCCGCCGGCTCGTTCCTTTCGTGGTTTGTGCTGGTCCCGCTCTTTGCGGAGATCGGGCACTCCCTCACGGCTCCGCTCGGGGCCTCCGCCACGAAGCTCATCGCCGCGATGAGCGCAGAAGAAATATTCCGGAATTACGTCCGACAGATCGGGATCGGGGGAATCGCAATGGCGGGGCTGATAGGCATCATCAGGTCGTCGCGCGTGATCGGCGGTGCGTTCTCGCTCGCCTACCGCGAGATCGCGCACAAAAAAACCGCCGGTTCCTCCGCTGACGTGCGGACACAGACGGACATCCCGATGCTTTTCAACATCCTCCTGATACTCCTCACCGCGCTCCTTGTCTTCGTGTTCTTCTACGCGGGAGTCGTGTTCAACCTCGTGCACGCTCTGGCAGGGCTCCTGATCGTCGTCATCATATCGTTCCTCTTCACGACCGTGGCTGCAAACGCAACGGCGATCGTGGGGACGAACCCGGTCTCCGGCATGACGCTGATGACCCTCATACTCTCCTCCATCGTGCTGAGCCAGGTGGGTCTGACGGGACCGGGCGGCATCGTGAGCGCGCTCATCATCGGCGGCGTTGTCTGCACGGCGCTTTCGGTCGCGGGAGGATTCATCACGGATCTGAAGATCGGCTACTGGATCGGGACAACGCCGAAAAAGCAGGAGACATGGAAATTCCTCGGCGTCCTGGTCTCCGCGGCCACGGTGGGGGGGGTGATTCTGATACTGAACCAGACGTACGGCTTCAAAGGTGAACACGCCATGGTCGCCCCTCAGGCGAACGCGATGGCCGCCGTGATTCAACCCCTCATGTCGAACACACCTGCTCCCTGGATCCTCTATATGGTCGGCGCCATCATCGCGCTCCTGCTCACGATGGTGAACATCCCCCCCCTCGCATTCGCGCTGGGGATGTATATCCCGCAGGAACTCAACACGCCGCTCCTGTTCGGCGGCCTCGTGGCATGGTGGGTGACATCAAGAAGCAAGAACGAAAAGCTCAACAATGCGCGCTTTTCACGGGGCACGCTCATCGCCTCCGGGTTTATCGCCGGAGGGGCTCTCTTCGGTGTGTTGGTCGCATTCCTGAAATTCCTGGACCCGATCCTCCACCTCGGCGTCAATGAGTGGTTCATGACCTCCTGGGAGGCAACCCACGGGGAGGTGGCCGGACTAGTGATGTTCCTCCTTCTCGCGGCCTATATGGTCTGGGACACGATGCGCGCGAAGGAGGAGTAGCCAGGACCGGCTTCCGTCCTCCCACTTCACCCGCACTGCGCGGGTCAGCGAGCCCCGGGATCAGGGAGTATCCGGTCCGGGGGGATTCGTGCCGGTTTTCCCCCCGCCTGGGAGTACGCGCGACAGTTTATAGCGGAGCGTTTCCCGGGGGACGTTCAGGAGCTTCGCCGCCTGCGTGACGTTGCCGGCGGTCCGCTCCATAGCGAGCCTGACCAGCTCGTCCTCGACGGAGGCCAGAAACGGGGCGAGGGAAAGACCCTCGGGGGGGAGCGTCAGATGGAACGGGGCCGCCGCAGCGGGAGGGGACAGGGTCTCCTGCGCGAGATGGGCGAGCTCGATGACGACAGGGTTGTAGAGGATCAGTATCCGTTCCAGGAGGTTCTTCAACTCCCGCACGTTTCCCGGCCAGAAGTAGCGGCAGAGCGCCGCCATGGCATCCTCGCTGAACCCCGTGCAGTTGCGGGAAAGAAGAGTGTTGAGCCTGAGGCGGTAGTGTTCCAGGAGAAGGGGGATGTCCCCGGCACGGTCCCGCAGGGGGACGAGATGTATGGGGACGACATTAAGACGATAGAACAGGTCACTGCGGAACTTCCCCTCCTGCATGAGGGCGTGGATGTCCTGGTTCGTCGCGGCGATTACCCGCACATCGACCGGAAGATCCTCCGTCCCCCCCAGATGGCGGACCGTCCGTTGTTCGAGGACGCGGAGAAGCTTGGCCTGAAGGGAAGTGCTCATTTCCGCGATCTCGTCGAGGAAAAGGGTCCCTCCTTCCGCCATCTCGAAATACCCGCGTTTGCGGGCGCCGGCATCGGTGAATGCACCCCGCTCGAACCCGAAGAGTTCGCTCTCAAGGAGATTGGCCGGGAGCGATGCACAGCTTATGTCGACGAACGGGAAGTCGCGCCGCGCGCTGAAATTATGGATTGCCCGGGCGGTGAGTTCCTTCCCCGTGCCGCTCTCCCCCGTCACAAGGACGGTGGCGTCGTTGTTCTCCGCTACCTGGCGAATCTGCGCACGGAGGGCGCGCGCGCCTTCGGTTTCTCCGACAAGTTCCCCCGCAAGAATCGACCAGACCATCGCAGCTTCCCGGAGACCGTTCCTGTGAAACAACGTTCGCCCCGGGCCAATATACTAAAGAGGGGCCGGCGCCGCAACTGTGCAGGGGGACCGTCGGATCGGATCATCAGGTCGTGATCATCGTGTCGGGGTCCGATATTGACATTCCGGCCAGTGCAACCTACCTTGGTTCGGCGCAGCGGGAGAAGACCCCGGGCCCACAGTACAGAACAAGAGCAGGAGAGACGTGCCGCGAGCCGCAAAGGGCAATCCCCGTGTGTCGAGCATCAACCTGTCCGACATCGTTAAACAGTTCCGGAAGGGGATCATCATTGCGCTGTCGCTCGTCGTCGTCGAGCATGTCGCGTGGATCCTCGAACCGACGCTCTTCGGCAATCTGATTGACGCCACCATCGACAAGATGAAGGGGACGGCCGAGTCATCCTATGTCCTTCCTCTCTCCCTCTGGGTCGCGGCATTTCTCGTGAATTCGGGTGTCGGCACGGCGCGACGCTCCGTGGACCAGAGGATCTACCTGAACATGTTCACCGAGATCGCCACGAGAGTCTCGCGCGCGGCCGTCGATCGGAAGCTCAACGTCTCGCAAACCGCCGCCCGCGCGCAGCTCTCCAGGGAGTTCATAACCTTTTTCCAGTACAGGATCCCCGAGATCGGCGAGCAGGTGATCGCCATCGGAGGCGCCCTGATAGGGCTGATGTTCTTCGACTACCGGATCGCGGTGTCGTGCCTTTTCGTCGTGGCCCCGCTCCTCATCGTCAACAGGTTGTACAGCAGGACAGTCGTGTCGCTGCAGAAGAAGGTCCACGACAGCGTCGAAGAAACATACGAGGTGTTCGCGACGAAGGACCCGGAGAAAGTCCGGGAATACTTCACCTCTCTCGCATTGCCGCAGCAGCGGATTGCCGACTGGGGGGCCGTCTCGTTCGGGCTCCTGCGCCTGGTCCTGCTTGGAATATTCCTCGTGGTGCTGTACATCAGTCTCGATCTTGACGATTTTACAACCGGGGCGATCTACTCCATTGTGGCATACCTGTGGACCTTTGTCAGTTCGTCGGAGTATCTCCCGGAACTCCTGGAGAGCTGGACATCCCTGAAAGACATCTCCCACAGACTCCGGAGCGAGCATGTTTGACGCCGGTCCCCCTTTCATTCCTCTCTCCTCCATGAACATACACGAGCCGTCGCACGGCGGGATCGCGTTCAGGCGGATCGCCGCCGCAGGTGCGTGGAGCGCGGGGACAGCGGTTGCGCTCGGGGCATTCGGTGCGCACGGGCTCCGCGGAATCCTCTCTCCAGAGATGCTTGCGGTCTACGAAACCGGAGTCCGCTACCAGATGTACCATGCCCTGGCCCTCGTCGCGGCGGGGCTTGCGGGTCTGCTGATCCGGAACCGGGACCGCCGTCTCCTGCTCGGCGCCTCCTGGGCTTTCGGGTGCGGTACACTCCTTTTTTCGGGGAGCCTCTATGCGATGGCCCTTAGCGGCCTCCGCGCGCTCGGGGCCGTCACGCCGGCCGGGGGGCTGGCGTTCATTGTCGGCTGGGTTCTGTTCGGTGCAGCATTTGTACGCGGGGGACGGGCTTGAAATTCTTCCGAGAAATGTCGATATTGAGGGATTCTGGCTCTCATATACGCGGAGACGTCCTCTGTGATCAAGAAGATCATCGCCTTCCTCCTCATCGCATCGGCCGCCGTCCTGTTCTGGTTCACGTTCGCAATCTGGACGGGTCTCTATTCGATCTACACCGTCCCACCTTCCCCGGGGGAACCTGACGGGTCCACGCTCATCATTGCGCGGGAACAAGGAGAACCGATGTTCAACTCTCCGCAGTACAAGCCGCCGCCGAAGAAGGCGGAGAGAAGCGGAGGAATCGGATTCGGCTCGATGAGCCGGACCAAGCGTCCGGTCGACCAGAGGACACTGGTGGAGCTCCCGTACATCGAATGGGCGTACCAGAAATCGCTCGAACCACCCCCGGAGGAAAATCCCGCGAACTGAAACTTTCTTCCACGCGCCGCCGTTATACAGCAGCGCTGAGCTGAACCCCGCACGGCCTGCAGTTCACCGACAGAGAGGCACCACCCGCCGAATTGAGCGCCGCACAGGGGAGTAGCCGCCGTATACTACGCAACGCACGAACAGAGATCAGTTTCCACCAGGACGATGATCGCCGAAAAACCAGACATCACCAGTCTTCGCATCGACCGGAGCGACCCCGCGACAGTCCCTCCCCGGCGTGTGCCGTGGAAATACATCATCCCCGTCGGTGCGCTCCTCCTCATCATCCCCGCATTCCTTTCGCTCCGAGGCGCGCTCAGCACGGCTGTGGAGGTGGAAACCACCACTGCGACGCTGACATCCCCGTCGCAGGCGAACTCCGTCCTCGCGGCCAACGGCTACGTCGTCGCGCAGCGGAAGGCGGCAGTCGCGTCAAAGGGGACAGGAAGACTCGTGTACCTGGGCGTTGAAGAAGGTGACAAGGTCCGGAAAGGGGAGATCATCGCACGGCTCGACGACCAGGACATGGTGGCGGCGCTTGCCAAGGCGAAAGCGGACCTTCAGGTCGCCCGCGCCGATTCGTTCGGGACGCGCAACACGCTGGACCGGACAAGGACCCTCTTTGCCTCGAAACTCGCTTCCCAGGCGGACCTGGACGCCGCGGAGGCACAACACCTGAAGGTGCGCGCGAACATCTCTTCCGCACACGCGTCCGTCGAACAGGCGGAAGTGGCGATGGAATACACGCGGATCAGGGCGCCGTTCGACGGCACCGTCTTGACGAAGGACGCCGACGTGGGAGAGGTCGTGGCCCCGTTTGCGTCGTCCGCCAATTCACGCGGTGCGGTCGTCTCCATGGCGGACATGGGATCGCTCCAGGTGGAGGCTGATGTCTCCGAGTCGAATATCACGCGCGTCCGCGTGGGTCAGCCATGCGAAATCACGCTTGACGCGTACCCCGACATGCGCTACCGGGGGACGGTGCACAAGATCGTCCCCACGGCGGACCGCGCAAAAGCCACGGTGATGACGAAGGTGGCGTTCAGGCAGCTTGATGAACGGGTCCTCCCGGATATGAGCGCGAAGGTGGCGTTCCTCGGGGGTGAGCTCTCCGATTCAGCGGCGTCCGCCCCGGCGAAGCTGACAGTCCCCTCGACGGCGATCACCGAACGGGACGGCAAGCAGGTGGTGTTCACGGTCCGTGAGGGGATAGCCACCGAAACCCCGGTCCGCACCGGCGAACGGCTCGGCACGCAGACCGTGGTGTCGCAGGGGCTCACGCAGGGCGAGACGGTTGTCAACCGGCCGCCGGCGACGCTTTCGGGCGGCGCAAAGGTCAAAACGAAATAAGGGTCCATCGTCAATCGGGAGATGAGCATGTCACAGAACGGCACGATGATCAAGGTCGATCACGTCACAAAATCATACAGGCGCGACAGCATCGAGATCCCGGTCCTCCGCGACATTTCGATCGACGTCCCCGCAGGCGAGTTCCTGGCGCTGATGGGTCCCTCGGGGTCGGGAAAAACCACGATCCTGAACCTGATCGCGGGAATCGACCGCCCGGACGCGGGAAAGGTGATTGTCAACGGGACCGACATCGCGCTCCTGGGTGAATCGGATCTCGCCCGGTGGCGGGCGCGCCACGTCGGGTTCATATTCCAGTTCTACAACCTCCTTCCCGTCCTGACGGCGTTCGAGAATGTCGAGCTCCCGCTGCTGCTGACGGGACTCCCGAGAAAAGAGAAGCGTGAACACGTCGAAGCCGCCCTGAACCTCGTGGGACTCGGTGACCGGATCCACCACTATCCGAAGCAGCTTTCCGGAGGCCAGGAGCAGCGTGTTGCGATCGCGCGCGCGATCGTCACCGACCCGACGATCCTTGTTGCCGACGAGCCGACGGGAGACCTGGACAAGGTGTCCGCCGGCGAGATCATGGACCTGCTCGACCGCCTGAACAAGGAGTTCAAAAAGACGATCGTCATGGTCACGCACGATCCGCGCGCTGCGGAAAAGGCGCACAAGGCGATGCACCTCGACAAGGGCGAACTGACCACCTGAGGCATTCCATGTTCATCATCAAGCTGGTGTTGAAAAACTCGGTGCGGCACAAGCTGCGGACGTTTCTGACGATCCTGGGAGTGGCGATCGCGGTCATGTCGTTCGGATTCATGCGGACGATCGTGACCGCCTGGTCGGCGGGCGTCCAGTCGTCGTCCGAGAACAGGATGATCACGCGCCAGGCCGTCTCGTTCATTTTCCCGCTCCCCTATTCCTGCCTCCAGCAGATCCAGCAGATCCCGGGGGTGACCGAGGTCTCCTACGCAAACTGGTTCGGCGGGGTCTACAAGGATGCCGCCGACTGGAAAAACTTCTTCCCCCGCATCGCGATCGACCCGGAGACGTATCTCTCGGTCTACCCCGAGTTCATCCTCCCCGCCGACCAGTTCGCCGAATTCAAAAAGGAGCGGAACGCCTGCATCGTGGGGGAAAAGCTCGCCCGGGAGCACGCCTTCAAGCTGGGGGACCTCATACCGATCGAAGGAGACATCTACCCGGGGAGGTGGGAGTTCGTGGTACGGGGGATCTACAGAGGGAAGGACCAGTCGACGGACGAGACCCAGATGTTTTTCCACTGGGACTACCTGAACGAGCGGATGCATGTCGAGTCCCCGGGAAGGGAGGGGCTGGTGGGCTGGTACATCCTGAGCGTCCACAACGCCGCGGACATGCCGCGCGTCGCGAAGGCGGTCGATGACCGCTATCAGAACTCCCGCTCTGCCACGAAGACCGAGACGGAGCGGGAGTTCCAGCAGAGTTTCGTTTCCATGTCGAGCGCCATCATCAACTCGCTGGAGGTGGTGTCGTACGTCATCATCGGCATCATCCTGCTCGTGCTCGCCAACACGATCGTGATGGCGGCGCGGGAACGGACGAAAGAATATGCCGTCCTCAAGACGCTCGGGTTTTCCGCACGGCACATCGTCGGCCTCATCGCCGGCGAGTCGATGTTCATCGCGTCGACGGGATGCGTGATAGGGCTCGGGCTCACGTTCCCGATGGCGATCGGGTTCGCGAAGGCCTTCCCGACGTTCTTCCCCGTCTTCAATGTGGAAACCATCACAATCATTCTCGCCGTCGCTGTCGCTCTCTTCGCGGGCGTCGTCGCCGCCCTCTTTCCGGCGACACGCGCCGTGCGCATGAAGATCGTTGACGGACTCAGATCAATCGACTGACATCATGAAAATACCCCTCTCGTACACCTGGAGGAGCCTCTGGGCGCGCAGGCTGACGACTTCCCTGACACTGGGGGGGATCGCCCTCGTGGTCTTCGTCTTCGCCGCGGTCCTCATGCTCTCACACGGCGTGGAACAGACGATGATCGACACCGGCTCCGACGACAACGTGATCGTGCTCCGGCGATCGGCGAACTCCGAACTCGTCAGCCAGATCGACAGGGACGCCGCCAACATGATCGGGACGAACCCGGCGATCGCGACGGCCCGGGACGGAAAACCCGTCATGTCCACGGAGGTGATGGTGATCATCAACCTCCGGAAGAAAGAGACGAACGACATGGGGAACATTTCCGTCCGGGGCGTCTCGCCCGAGGCGCTGGCGCTCCGTCCCCAGGTCAAGATCGTGGAGGGGCAGATGTTCCGTTCCGGAAGTCACGAGATCATACTCGGATCGAGCCTCGCGAAGAGGTTCCAGGGGACAGGCATCGGGGAACAGATCAGGTTCGGCGACGCCCTGTGGACCGTCGTGGGGCATTTCGAGGCGGCGGGGAACGGGTTCGAGTCGGAGATCTGGGGGGATGTCGAGCAGCTCATGCCGGCGTTCGGGCGTCCGGTGTTTTCCTCCGTCACGCTGAAGCTGCGGAACGCCGCCGATTACGAGGCGGTGAAGAAGCAGATCGAGTCGGATCCGCGGACACAGTACACGGAGCTCAAACGTGAAAAAGTGTATTACAGCGAGCAGTCCAAGCTCATGTCCGATTTCATCAAGATCCTCGGACTCGTTGTCACGATCATATTCAGCGTCGGCGCGGTGATCGGGGCGATGATCACCATGTACGCAGCTGTGGCGAACAGGACCGTGGAGATCGGGACGCTGCGCGCCCTGGGATTCCAGCGCCGGAGCATCCTCGGCGCATTCCTCGTGGAGTCCGTGTTCCTGGCGGTGATCGGCGGGGGGACGGGAGTGGCACTCGCCGCCCTGCTGTCGTTCGTCCGGATATCGACGGTCAACTTCGGGACGTTCTCCGAGCTCGCATTCGGGTTCACGCTCTCCCCGTCGATTGTCGTCAGCGCGATGATCTTCTCGACACTGATGGGGATCACGGGAGGATTCCTTCCCGCGGTCAGGGCTTCACGCATGAACATCCTCACAGCGCTCCGGTCCGCGTAGGCGGCGGCAGTCGAAGGGGCGCATGCACGCACCGCCCGTCACCGCATTGCATGTGCCAGCCACCGGACGAGCGGCATTGAGTCGGTGAAAACCCCCGCGACCGTCTCCAGAAACTTCGGCGCAGAGCAGGCCTTCTCGTCCAGTTCGATCCCCACGAAGAACTGTTTGTGACGGAGGTGTTCGATCATGGGATGATCGGGAGGATAACCGAGCGGAGCCCTGGACAGGACCGCTCCCTGAATCCCTCCGAACTTCCTCCGGAAGCGCGGTGAACGGACAACCGAAAGATACTCCTCCGGGTTTTCCGCGATGCTCCTCCTGATGGCCTTCAACTGCTCCCCTGAGGGCATGTAGAGGCCGCCGCCGACAAATACTTCCTCCGTCCCCACCCCCACGTAGAGCCCGGGTGTCTCCGAGTGCCCCTTCGCACCCCGCATTTCGAACCAGGCCCCGATGTTCGTCTTGTACGGCGTCTTGTTCTTGCTGAACCGTGTGTCCCGGTAGATGCGGAATATGGACTTCCTGGGATTGAACTCGATTTCCGGCGCGTCATCATGCAACCGGACGGCGAGCCCCGCAACGAGGCACTGCATCGGGAACCGGACCTCCTCCTCATACACTCCCCTGTGGCTCTGAAACCAGGGTCGATTGTTGTTCTTCTTGAGTTGCCGGAGGAAACCGAGACCGGACTTCGGGAATCCCGTGAAGGGAGGATAAAGGACATCATCCAGATGAGGAGATTTTGGCATAGAGAGATTTGATTGAAAATGGAGAATGGAAGATTGAGAATCGAGGATTGGATGAATAATATAAAAATTCAATTGGAGATCAAACCGCCGTCCGCGCCGACATGGAATTCCTTCCTCCCTCCCCCCGCACCCGGAGGCACGGCCCCTGTCGTCATGAGCCCAGTCGCAAATAGAGCCCCCAGAGCACTCAGTGCGAGAAAGTTGAATTCATACCAGCCTCCTGTTTCCGCCGACCTCGGCACCGATGTTAACGTCGGTCCCTTCGATCGTTCCGGAAGACTCTATTAATAAAACGGCCCCTTTCGGGGCCGGATATTGTCCTGCTGGATCTTGTTTTGATTGAGCGGGTCGTACCGGACCAACTCAGTACATATCACCCATACCGCCGCCGCCGCCGGGCATCGGAGGCATCGACTTCTTCTCCTCCGGCTTCTCGACAATCGTGGCTTCGGTGGTCAGGAGGAGGGAGGCGACAGACGCGGCATTCTCGAGCGCCGTGCGGGTCACCTTGGTCGGGTCGATGACGCCGGACTTGACCAGGTTCTCGTACTGCTCGGTATACGCGTTGTAGCCGTAATCATCCTTCCCTTCCTTCACCTTGTTCACGACGACGGAGCCTTCCTGTCCCGCGTTCTGGACGATCATCCGGATGGGCTCTTCGAGCGCGCGCCGGACGATATCGACGCCGGTCTGCTGGTCCTCGTTCGCCATCTTCAGGCCGTTGAGCTTCGACGCTGCGCGGAGGTACGCGACGCCGCCGCCTGGAACGATGCCTTCTTCGACAGCGGCACGCGTGGCGTGCAGCGCGTCCTCGACCCGGGCCTTCTTCTCCTTCATCTCCACTTCGGTGGCCGCACCGATCTTCAGCACGGCGACGCCGCCGGAGAGCTTCGCAAGCCGCTCCTGGAGCTTCTCCTTGTCGTAGTCGGAGGTGGTCTTCTCGATCTGGGCCTTGATCTCGTTGATGCGCTTTTTGATGTCTTCCTTCTTCCCGGCACCCTCGACGATCGTGGTGTTGTCCTTGTCGATTGTCACTTTTTTCGCCTTGCCGAGATAGGTCAGCGTGGCATTCTCGAGCTTGTAGCCCTGCTCGTCGGATATCACCGTGCCGAGCGTGAGGACGGCAATGTCCTCGAGCATCGCCTTGCGGCGGTCGCCGAATCCCGGCGCCTTCACGGCCGCGACCTTCAGCGTCCCGCGCAGCTTGTTCACGACAAGCGTGGCAAGGGCCTCGCCTTCCAGGTCCTCAGCAATGACCAGGATGGGGCTGCCTGTTTGCGCGACCTTCTCCAGGATCGGGAGGAGGTCCTTCATCGAGGAGATCTTCTTGTCGTGGATGAGGATGACAGGATTCTCAAGCACCACTTCCATTGATTCGGCATCCGTCACGAAATAGGGGGAGAGATACCCGCGGTCGAACTGCATCCCTTCCACCACCTCGATCGTGGTCTCCATTCCCTTCGCTTCTTCGACGGTGATGACGCCGTCGGTGCCGACTTTCATCATCGCGTCGGCGATGAGCTCGCCGATCACCGTATCGTTGTTCGCAGAGATGGCGCCGACCTGTGCGATCTCCTTCTTGCTGGTCTTGTCGACCGGCTTGCTCATTTCCTTGAGTCCCTCGACGACCTTCGTGACGGCGATATCGACGCCGCGCTTCAGGTCCATCGGGTTGGAACCGGCCGCGACCATCTTGAGTCCTTCGCGTACGATCGCCTGCGCGAGAACGGTGGCCGTCGTGGTCCCGTCACCCGCCACATCGGAGGTCTTGGAGGCGACTTCGCGCACCATCTGGGCGCCCATGTTCTCGAGCGGGTTCTCCAGTTCGATCTCCTTCGCCACGGTCACGCCGTCCTTCGTGATTGTCGGCGCGCCGAATTTCTTGTCGATCACCACGTTGCGCCCCTTCGGGCCGAGCGTGACCTTCACCGCGTCGGCAAGCTGGTCGACCCCTCTCTTAAGGGCGGCCCGCGCCTCGACGTTATACTGAATTGTTTTCGCTGCCATTGTTGTTCGTCTCCTTCGTTTGTATTGTCGTAATTGGCGTTACACGATCGCGAAAACGTCCGCTTCGCGCATGATCAGGTATTCCTCACCTTCGATCGTCACTTCGGTCCCCGAATACTTGCCGTACAGAACCTTGTCCCCAACTTTCACTTCAGGCTTCACCGTTTTTCCATCGTCAGTGACCTTACCTGGTCCGATCGCCACGACTTCACCCACGACCGGCTTTTCCTTGGCAGTGTCAGGAAGAATGATTCCCCCCCTTGATTTCTCCTCCGCGGGAGACGGCTTAATCACGATTCGATCAGCCAGCGGCTTTATCTTCATACCATATCCTCCTCTATTTGTAAGTTGTTAACTGGTAAGGGCTTGCGGCATGACCCGTGTCTCTTATTAGCACTCTATATTGGAGAGTGCTAACAATATAAGAGATTTCATGAAAATGTCAAGTGGCGCCTTCGGCGCCACCGTTGGTTCCGCTCCAGATTGGCGTGACTGTTGGTCCCGCCTCAGATCAGCGTGACTGACACATGGGTAACAGTGAGGGGTTGATCGAGGGCTAAGTTAAGAAGAGACTTCAAATATATGGATGCCGTACGGTTGTATGTCGAAGTAGATCCCTTTTGAGGCCAGCCCGTTCCTGTCCCGGACATACGCCGCTTCGCTCAGAAGGTCATGGAATTCGATTGATGTACCCGATATCTCTTCCAGCGGCACGTCGACGTAACATTGCCCGCTCAGCGGGGCATAATTGACAACGACAAGGCGCGTCCCCGCACCCGTATGATGCCACCAGAAAATGAGGAAGTTTCCCCATGTGTGGTTATCATGCCATGCCGCCCGGGGCATCAGGAGGCGCCAGGCCCCCTCCCTGAACGGGGGGGATGCGACGATTTTCAGGAGCTGTTCCATAAAGACCTTTGTCCGGGGGACGACAGCCTCCACGGGGCGGCGTGTCAGTTGCACCGGGAGTTTCACTCTCCGCCCCTCGAATTGTCCTTCATGAAACATCACCATGCCGGGGATGGTCGCAATCACCGTCGATGCCGCGCACAGCCATGGCTCCGACGTGAGCGAGGAGGCCGCGCGTTGTTCGTCGTGGTTCTCGATGAACCGGAGTGAGTGCTTCTGGTATTCCATTTCAGCGCGCAGATGGTCGCGCACCGACCCCGCACCCTCCCGCAGGAGCCTGTCAAAAAGCGTCTTGTCATACGTGTAGTCGAACCCGAGCTGCTGCAGGTCCCATTCCATGTTCCAGTAGGCTTCGGCGATAAACAGATGGTCCGGCTGACGAGCGCGCACCGCCCCGATCGCTTCCGTCCAGAACTCTCCGGCGGCGTGACCCTCTCCCCCGGGAGCAGCATGCTCCCCCCACGTCCGGGCAAACACGCTTTTCATGACGAGCATGGCCATGTCGCAGCGGACGCCGTCGCACATCCTCGCGATGCGCTCCAGAAGCTGTATCATCGCCTTCCGGGCACCTCTGTGTGCAACGTTGATCTGGGCCGTGTCGGTCCATCCGGCGAACGACGGGTCACGTCCCATGGCGAGCGTGACGGCTCCCTTCCCGGATCCGGCACGGAAGAAAAGGTCCGGCCTCTCCTCGGCATCTCTCTCCCCTCCGTGCACATAGTACTCCGGATGTGTGGTGACCCATGCATGATCACGGGCGGTGTGGTTGGGGACAAAATCGAGAACCAGCCCTATCCCCCGCTCTGCAAGCCTCTCACGGAGAACCGCCAGTCCCTTCTCACCTCCAAACGACTCCCGGATCTCATACGCCCGGATAGCATACGGAGAACCTGCGATGTCCTCGTCGGTGAAATCGGGGAGCGCGCTCCGGTAGGCGGCCCGGAGCCGTTCGTCCTGCCGGGCGATGGCGATCCCGGCCGGCCCCGAGGACCAGACACCCATCAGCCAGACGGCGTCGATGCCGTACCTCTCCCACTCTTCGAGGAGCGCCCCGGGGATCGTCCCGAGCGTGACGGCCTTCCCCGCGGCAAGCGAGAGTTCCCTGAGGAGGACCCTCGTGTTGATCTCATAGAGGACCGGGTGTGCTTTCGCCCGAAGTCCCACTCCAGTCCTTTTGTTCGTTGCCATGGCAAAAACGTCAGGATTTGTCTTCTTCGTCGGAAGATGCGTTTCTGCGGTACGATGTCCCCGCGATCACAAGGACGTATTCACCGCGCGGGGGACGGCCCCGGAGCGCATCGCTCACCTGCGAGACCGGTCCCCGTCGGACCTCTTCGAACTTCTTCGTCACCTCACGCACGAGAGCCACCTGCCTGTCACCCATGAACTGCAGCACCTCTTTCAGCGTCTTCTCGATCCGGTGCGGCGATTCATAGATGACGATCGTGCGCGATTCGAGTGCAAGGGACTCGAACCGCGTCTTCCTCCCTTTCTTGACGGGGAGGAACCCCTCGAACACGAACCTGTCGGTGGGGAGCCCGCTGATAATCAGCGCGGCAAGGAGCGCGCTGGCCCCGGGCGAAGGGATCACGCTGATCCCGGCATCGATGGCCTCCCGGATCACCACGTACGCCGGGTCCGATATGCCCGGAGTCCCGGCATCCGTCACAACCGCAACGGAGCCCCCCTGCCTGAGCGACGCGATGAGCTCTCCGGAGCGCCGGTGCTCATTGTAGCTGAAATAACTTATGAGTGGTTTCCGGATCCCAAGATGGTCGAGAAGGACCCTGGTCGTCCGCGTGTCCTCCGCGGCGATGAGGTCGACGGAGCGGAGTATGCGGACGGCGCGGAGCGTGATGTCGTCAAGGTTCCCTATCGGCGTACTGACGACGTACAGCGCCCCCTTCTGTATCTCCTCGCTCATATTCCCCAGTCGCGGGCATACCGGAAATCGACGTTCACAGTCCTGTGGGAAATCTTTGCGACGACCGGAGGACGGCGTTTGAACTGGCTCTTCTGCACCATCGTCTGAACAGTCCGGACGAACCGGGCGTCAAACCCCATGGCCCCGAGCTCCTCGTCGCTCCGCCGTTCATCGATCATCGCATAGAGGAGCCTGTCAACCTCCGCGTACGAAAAGCCGAGCTCCCCCTCGTCGGTCTGCCCCGACCAGAGATCCGCCGTCGGCTTTTTCCCAACGATGCGGTCAGGCACTCCGAGAGCCGCGGCGAGCTGCCAGACCTGCGTCTTGTAGAGGTCGCCGAGCGGATTGATTGCGCTTGCCATGTCGCCGAAGAGCGTGCCGTAGCCGAGCAGGAACTCCGTCTTGTTGCTCGTCCCCAGGACAAGTCCCTTTTCGCGTGCGGAAACATCGTAGAGGATGATCATCCGCTGGCGCGCCATGACATTCCCCGCACGCAGCCGGTCATCGACGCGCATCGCTCCCAGGCAGGGGTCCACCATCGGCGTGATGTCCACGGTCTCCGAAGGGATCGCCAGAGCATCCAGGACGAGCTGCGCATCCGAGAGGCTCTCCCGGCTGCTCGTCCTGTAAGGCATCAGGACCGCCCTGACGTTTTCCCTGCCGAGGGCACCGACGGCCAGGAACGCAGTGACGGCGGAATCGACGCCTCCGGAGAGTCCGACGACCCCCCTGGCAAATCCCGCGTTGCGTGTTTCGTCGAGAAGGAACTTTTCGAGAAGTGTCCGGACAACTGAGGTGTTGAGCGACAGGTCCGATTGCGGGCCGGAAGTTTCCATGCCGGGAAACTAAACAATTTGCACGTGGGATTCAACAGAGGGAAACTGTCCCGCTCCGCCGTGCGTTATTGACTCAGGGAGCGTCGTTCCTTATACTATGACCACGCTCCCCCCTGCCAGGGGGCGGGGGCCCAGGCTCACTACCGGAAGTGCAATGAAGATTCTGACGGCCGCCTCATGCATGCTTGCACTCTGCTTCGCCGAGGGATCCGGGGGAAACAGGACCACCGGCCGACTGGAGAACGTCCTCCGGTCAGCGAGGCCCGACGAGCAGATCGCCGTATGGGTGTTCTTCACGGACAAGGGGGAAGCCGCTCGGGCCGTCCCGCTTGATCTCGTCTCCTCACGCGCGCTCCATCGAAGGGCCCGTGTCCTCCCCGCCGACAGGCTTGTGGACGAGACGGATCTCCCGGTGAGCGCGGCGTACATCGCCCGGGTCACCCCCATTGTCACGCGTATCCGCCAGACGTCGAAGTGGCTCAACGGGGTCAGCGTTGATGCCACCCCTGCCGGCGTCCCCCTTCTCGAAGCACTCCCCTTCGTCCGCGAGATCGATATCGTGCAGAAATACCGCCGCGGGAGCGGCATGGAGACCGTGCAGGCAGATCCCCCGTCTCCCTACCTCCGGAAGCCATCCGGTACGGGAGCACTCGATTACGGCCCCTCGCTTGCTCAGGTCAGCCTGGAGAATATTCCCGCGGTGCATGCGACCGGGAACTCCGCGCAGGGGATCATCATCGGCCTCTTCGACAACGGCGTGCGCCTTCAGACACACGAGTCCTTCGATTCGCTCCGACCAAGGATTATTGCGCAGCGTGATTTTGTGGACCACAAGACGAGCGTCGTACCGAACAATCCGAACTCCGATGTCGGCGGACACGGCGTGAGCACCCTTTCCATGCTTGCCGGCTACAAGCCCGGCCAGATCATAGGTCCGGCATACGGTGCGTCGTTCATACTGGCAAGGACGGAGAACGACAGCAGCGAGACCCCCTTTGAAGAGGATAACTGGGCCGCAGCGATCGAATGGGCGGAGAGCCTGGGGGTCCAGGTCACAAGCACCTCTCTCGGGTATACCACGTTCGACAGCCCCTATACCAGCCTTACATGGCAGGACATGAACGGAAGAACGTCCGTCATCTCCCGTGCCGCTGTCGCAGCGGCACGCAGGGGGGTCATCGTCGTCAACTCCGCGGGAAATGACGGGCTACCGCCCGCCGGACAAAATACACTCGGGGCTCCTGCGGACGCGGACAGCATACTGACGGCGGGGGCGGTCTCACCCGGGGGTGTGCGGGACGGGTTCAGTTCATGCGGGCCAACGACGGATGGGCGGATCAAGCCTGACGTTATGGCGGTCGGTTCTAGTGTCTATGTCGCCAGCTACACAGACACGGCGGGATATTTTTATTGGAACGGGACGTCGTTCTCCTGCCCGCTGACGGCGGGTGTGGCGGCGCTCGTCCTCAAGGCCCACCCGGAAGCGACGGCGATGCAGATCATCGACGCGATAAGAAAGACGGCACACCAGGCCCAATACCAGGTGACGCGACCGGACAACTTGTACGGCTGGGGAATCATCGACGCGCAGGCGGCGATCAGCTACCTGGGAGGGGGACCCCTTCCATCCGTCCCCCAGGTTCTGGAACTCTATCAGAACTATCCCAACCCGTTCAACCCCGGGACAACGATCAGATTCAATCTCCCGGAGCCCGCGGAGGTGAAACTGGAGGTGTTTGATATCCTGGGGAGACATGTGACGACGCTCGTCGACGGGACATTCCCTCCCTCCGGCGGCGCGCCCTGGGCTGTCGCCTGGGACGGCACTGACGAGGGGGGGAGGAAAGCCGCGAGCGGCGTCTACCTCTGCCGGATGGAGGCGAAGGGAAACTCCGGGAGTACGGGCGTGCTCATCAGGAAGATGATGCTGCTGAGGTAAACTTTCAGAGCTCCCTGATCGCTTCCGCGACAATGGCAACGCCGGCATCGACCTCTTCCCCGCTCACATTGAGGGGCGGACGGAACCGGATCGATCGCTCGCCGCTGGGGAGTATGATCAGCCCCTTCTTCATGCACGCCGTCCGGACTTTCGTTCTCGTCTCGGAGTCCGGCATGTCGAATGCAACGAAGAGACCGAGCCCCCGCACGTTGGAGACGGCGGGAAACTCCTCGGCAAGACGGTTCAGCGCCCCGAGCAGGTGTTCCCCCTGACGGCGCGCGTTCTCGATGAGGTTCTCCTCCTCGATGACCTCGAGAAACTTCTGCGCCCGGACCATGTCCACCAGGTTCCCCCCCCACGTCGAATTCAGGCGGCTCGAGACCCGGAACACGTTGTCCGGGATCTCCTCTATCCTCCGTCCGCAGAGGAACCCGCACACCTGCATCTTCTTCCCGAATGCGATCATGTCCGGCTCCACGAAATGCTGGTGCGCCCACATCTTCCCGGTCATCCCCACCCCTGTCTGCACCTCGTCGATGATGAGCATCGCATCGTTTTCATCGGCGACCTCCCGGAGCGCCCTGAAGAACTCCCCCCTGAAGTGGTTGTCCCCCCCCTCCCCCTGAATCGCCTCGATGATTATCGCCGCGATGTCATCCCTGTTTTCGTGAAACGCCTGCCTGATCTGCCCGAGGCTCGTTTTCTCGTCGGCGATCACGCGTGCGAGGTTCTCCTCGTTCAGTGGAAAGCGTACGGCGGGATTGAGCACGCGGGGCCACGCGAACTTCGGGAACAGGTCGGTCTTGACCGGGTCGGTGTTCGTGAGCGACAGGGTGTAACCTGAACGGCCGTGAAACGCCTGGCGGAAGTGAAGGATCTGTCTCCCCCGCTCTTCCCGGTACCCCCGCATCCGGTTCTTCCGTATTTTCCAGTCGAACGCCGCCTTCAGCGTGTTCTCAACTGCCAGCGCGCCCCCCTCGATGAAGAAGGCATGGGGCAAAGTGGCGGGCATCGCCACGCGCGCAAACGTGTCGACGAACTGCGCCTGCTCCGCCGTGTAGATGTCCGACAATGAAGGCTTGTTGACCGCGACATACGCCAGTTTCTTCAGGAACCCGGGGGCGGTGAGCTTGGGATGGTTCATCCCGAGGGGGGAGGAAGCGACGAACGTGAAGAAATCCAGGTAGCGCCTCCCGTCCCTCGCGTCGACCAGGTACGTTCCCTTGCTCTTCTTCAGATCGACGACGACGTCGAAGCCGTCAACGAGCATGTGCCGGGAGAGGGTCGGGAGTATGAGCGAAGGAGGGATGACGGAGCTGCGGGAGGGGCGTGACGTCCTCGGTGTACGGTTTCCGGCGATCCTCCGCCGGGCAATCTTCACGATCTTCGACCCCTTGACCGCTCGTGTCTTCGTGCGTGCTTTTGCCGTGTGAACGGGCATAGTGAGAACTCCTCTGATGGATGTGGTTGCGAACGGACCTACGTGCCACGCAACGGGCATCCTTCAGAAGAATTCCTGGTGTTCAAACATTGAAACGATGTAGAGTCTGATCCGGACCACCGGCGTCCCCGTTCAAAGTGTGAATCGTCTCACTACTTCCCGTAATTGTCGATCTGGGCCCTCTGGAGCCCGCCGCTGTAGTCGATGTAGACGGTCTTCCACTCCGAGAAGAAATCGTACACCGTCCACCCCCCCTCGCGGTGGCCGTTCCCCGTCTGTTTCACGCCGCCGAACGGCATATGCGCTTCGGCCCCGATCGTCGGCGCGTTGATATACGTGATCCCCGCCCTGATGTCCCGGATCGCCCGGAAGGCATCGTTGACATTCGCGGTATAGATCGAGGAGGAAAGGCCGTAGATCGTGTCGTTGAGAATCGCGACCGCCTCGGCGAGCGACCCCGCTTTGAGGACGGAAAGGACAGGGCCGAAAATCTCTTCCCTGGCGATCCGGTGGTCCGGCTTTACGCCGGAGAAGACTGTGGGGCTGTAGAACCATCCCCCGCCAAGAGTGTCCCCTTTGGGGATCGCCCCCCCGGTGAGGAGTTTCGCCCCCTGTTCGAGGCCGACGCGGACATAGCCCGCGACGGTCTCCTGTTGTCCCTGGTTGACGCAGGGTCCGACGTCGGTCGACGGGAGAAGCCCGTCCCCGAGACGGAGCCTGTTGACCCGTTCCACGAGCATTTCGAGGAACTTCTCATGTATTTTTTCATGGAGTATCAGCCTGCTTGTCGCGGTACAGCGCTGCCCGGTGGTACCGAACGCCCCCCAGAGCACGCCTTCGAGCGCCAGGCCGAGGTCCGCGTCATCCATCACGATCTGGGCGTTTTTTCCCCCGAGCTCGAGCGACACGCGTTTTAACGTCCGGGCAGCCACCTCCGAGATCGCTATCCCGACCGGCGTCGAACCGGTGAAACTGACAAGGTCCACGTCCGGATGGCCGACGATCGCCGTGCCGACTTCCCCTCCCCCTCCGTGAACGATGTTTACAACGCCGGCCGGCACCCCTGCTTCAGCCAGGATCTCCACGAGGGCCGAGGCGGTCGCCGGCGTATCGGAGGCGGGCTTGAAGACAACCGTGTTGCCTGAGAGGAGCGCCGGGAATATCTTCCACGTCGGAATGGCCATGGGGAAATTCCACGGCGTGACGATCCCCGCAACACCGACCGGCACACGGATCGCCATGTTGAACTTGTCGGGGAGTTCCGAGGGAACAGTGTTGCCGAAGAGCCTCCGGCCTTCCCCCGCCGCATAGTACGCCGTGTCGATCCCTTCCTGGACATCCCCCCGGGTTTCGGCGAGCACCTTCCCCATTTCGCGCGTCATCTGCCGCGCGAGATCCTCCTTGCGGGCCACCATGAGATCCCCGACGACGCGCATGATATCTCCCCGCTTCGGAGCGGGAACGAGGCGCCACACGTTAAACGCCGCGCGGGCCGCGCGGACCGCCTCTTCGACATCTTCCTTCCCCGATCTGGGGAATACGCCGACCACCTCGTCCCAGCGGGCCGGATTCCTGTTCTCGAATGTCTTTCCGGAGGCGGCGTCAACCCACTTCCCGTTGATGAAATTCTGAAATTTCTTCGCCATCACTATCACCCTGCGTTGAATTGCCGCACTAGGAAAGCCCGACGCGGCTGAATATGTAGTCGACGTTCCGGATGCTCTTCTCCAGGCTGAAGAGCTCCCCCATCTCCTCTTCCGTGAGGGCGCTGGCAACCTCCTGAACACCCGTCAGCACATCCCGGAAATTCCTCCCCGACTGCCAGACCTCCATCGCCGCCGCCTGGACTATCCGGTAGGCCTCCTCCCGGCGCATCCCCTTTTTCGTCAGGGCAAGCAGGACGGACTGGGAGAATATGAGTCCGTGCGTCCGGTCCAGGTTGTTCAGCATCGTGTCCGGATAGACGATCAGCCTGTCGATGACGTCGGTCGTCAGGGCGATCATATAGTCGAGAAGCATGCAGCTGTCGGGGACGATGATCCTCTCGACGGAGGAGTGCGTGATGTCCCGCTCATGCCAGAGGCTCACATTTTCCATCGCCGCCACGGCGTTCCCCCGCAGGACCCGGGAAAGGCCGGCGATACGCTCGCAGGTGATCGGGTTCCGCTTGTGGGGCATCGCGGACGACCCTTTCTGTCCCTTCGCAAAGTACTCCTCCGCCTCGAGGACCTCGGTCCTCTGGAGATGCCGGATCTCCGTCGCGATCTTCTCCAGCGAGCTCCCCGCAAGGGCAAGCATCGTCATGTATTCGGCATGCCTGTCCCGCTGGAGTATCTGGGTGGAGACCGGCGCCGGACTCAGGCCGAGCCGGGCACAGACGTACTCTTCCACGGCCGGGCTCAGGTGTTCATATGTGCCCACCGCTCCCGAGATCTGCCCGACGCTTATCCTGTCCACAGCCGAGCGGAGGCGGTCGATGTTCCGGCGCATCTCGTCGAACCAGAGCGCAAGCTTCAAACCGAATGTCGTCGGCTCGGCGTGTATCCCGTGCGTCCTCCCGACCATCAGGGTGTTCTTGAATTCCCTGGCCCTGCGTGCAAGCACGTCGGCCAGCTTCCCCATCCCCCCCAGCAGAAGCTCGCCTGCCTGCTTCATCTGCACGGCGAGACATGTGTCGAGCACATCCGATGAGGTCATCCCCAGGTGTATGTACCGGGCCTCCGGGCCGACATGTTCGCCGACGTTGGTCAGGAACGCAATCACATCGTGCTTCACCTCGCGCTCGATCTCCTCGATTCTCGCGACGTCAAACGACGCCTTGGCGCGGATCACCTCGACCGCTTCCCGGGGGATGACGCCGTTTTCCGCCTGCGCTTCGCAGGCGAGTATCTCGATATCGAGCCAGATCTGGAACTTGTTGTGTTCGTCCCAGATCCTCCCCATCGCGGGTCGTGTGTACCGTGCTATCATGTTCAGTGCTTTTCGAGCTTGAGTGTGAGTTCCATTGTCCTCCGGTCGCGTATGACCGTCAGCTTCATCGTATCGCCCGTCTTTGCATCATCCACCGCGGACATGAGCGTTGGGCCGTCCGCGATTTTCTCTCCGTTCGCGGCGATGATTATGTCTCCCACGCGAAAGCCGGACCGTTCCGCGGGGCTGTTCTTCTTGACGTCGCTCACGATCACTCCCTGGGCGCTCTCCAGCCCGAAATACCGGGCCACGCGCTCATCCACCGTCTGGAGCTCGAGCCCTGTCCAGAACTCGCGCTCGACTTTTCCGCTCTTCTTCAGCTCGGCGATCACCTTCTTGACCCGGCTGATCGGAATGGCAAACCCGAGCCCGATGCTTCCCTGGTTCGGCGTGTAGATCACCGCGTTGACCGCGATGACGTCTCCCAGGCTGTTGACAAGGGGGCCTCCGCTGTTCCCGGAATTGATCGCCGCGTCGGTCTGGATCATACCGCGGTAGACGCGTCCCTCCTCGGCGCGCAGGTTCATCTTCGTCGCGCTCACCACGCCCACGGTGACGGTGGGCTTGTCGCTTATGTCGAAAAGCCCGAACGGGTTTCCGAACGCGATCACCCACTCGCCGATGATGACATCATCGGAATTCCCAAGCTTGATGTACGGGAAGCTCTTCCCCTCGATCTTCAGGAGGGCGATGTCGGCGACCTGGTCGGTTCCAATCAGGTCGGCCTTATATTTCTCGCCGTTCGTGAGAGTGACCGTGATCTCCTTGGCGTTTCCCGCGACATGATCGTTGGTCACGATGTACCCGTCGGGGGAAATCAGGAACCCCGATCCCAGCCCCTGTACCCGCTCGGTGTATGTCCGGTCGCCGAAGAACTGCCGGAAGAAGGGGTCGTCGCCCCAGGGGCTCCTGTACCTGTACTGCCTCACCTCCGTGACGTTGATGCCCACCACGGCGGGACTCACCGCGGCGACCGTCCTCGTAATCGCATTCCGCCGGGAGCCTCCGATCGCCTCTCCGAGAGAATCCCTCACGTCAGCATCGGACGACGACGCCCGGGCCTCCATGAACGGGGTCCCGAGAATCGCACCCTGCGTTCCGGCACCCGCGCCCGGCGGGCGTCCGATATTGTACCCGATCACCCCTCCCGCAAAAAGCGGGACAAGAAGAACGATCGCGATCACGACGATATTTCTGTTCATGATTCTCCCCCTCCTCCTGGTTCATGCCGGCGGAAACGCGCTTCCCGCCTCTCTCGTATGTACGCTCGGACCGGCCCCAGATGTTTTATGAGCACGAGGAGAATCGACGCTGATGCAAACATGATGAAATCCTCTCCCCGTATCCCTCCGGCGGTATAACCGGACAGAAAGGATCCCGGAGTCACCGCCAGGAGGAGGGGAAGTATGAGCAACGCCACGGCATTGGCCGGGTTCACCTCCCTGAGAACCAGGTACGCCCCCCCCCAGAGGAGACACCATACCGGCACAAGCGGCCAGCAGAACATCGAGAACACTCCTGCCGCCGTCGCAAGCCCTCTCCCTCCCCTGAACCGGAGCCAGACCGGAAAATTGTGACCCAGGATCGAACAGACTCCGGCACAGGCCTGATGAGCGAAATCGTGATCCGGGAGGAGGCCGGAGACAGAAACTGCAGCGATCCCCTTCGCGGCGTCGAGTGCCAGGACTGCAGCACCCACCAGGAAGGAGCCGGTTACCTGGTAACTGTTCAGCGTCCCGACGTTCCCGCTCCCGGCGGAACGGATATCAATTCTTGATTTCCAACGAACGAGAAGAAAGGCGGTCGGGAGTGACCCCAGGAAGTATCCCAGGAGTCCCGCAAGAACGAATGAGAACACAGGGTATGGCAACTGTATCGGGGGAATTGTCCTCAAAATACGCAAATACCGACGGAGAGTCAAGGTGGCGGATTCTTGATTCTCCGCATATATTCAGCTATATTTTCTGATATCTGCGCACCGTTCTTCTCCGCGGAGGTGTTTCGTGAATGGATTTCTTCCGGATAGATGACCAAAAAAGAACTCGAACTCCTCCTCCTCCACCACAGGCGCGGGCTGATCAGCACTGAACTTGCTCTCTCCCGCCTGACCTCCATTTCCACCGAATCTCTCGACTTCGCGACGATCGATCACCAGCGCGAAGCACGACAGGGATTCCCCGAGGTAATCTACTGCGGGGGGAAGACTCCCGACCAGGTCGCCTCTATCGCCAAACGGATAGTCGCACACGGGAGCGTGCTTCTTGCGACCAGGGGAAACGTGGACCATTTTGCTGCCGTCAAAAAGAAAGTCCGGGGCGCGCACTTCAATCCCCTCTCCCGGACGATCACGGCAAATGAAGGAAAGATCAGACCGAACGGGCGGGGGACGATACTTGTCGTTTCCGCCGGGACATCCGACATCCCGGTTGCGGAGGAGGCGACGGAAACCGCCCGTGTGATGGGGAACGAGACCGGCACGCTCTATGATGTCGGCGTCGCGGGGATCCACCGCATACTCGGCCGGAGCGACGTCCTCGCAAAGGCCTCGGTGATCATCGTCGTGGCAGGGATGGAGGGAGCATTGGCGAGCGTCGTGGGGGGACTTGTGGACGTGCCCGTCATCGCGGTCCCGACCTCGGTCGGGTACGGGGCGAGCTTCCAGGGAGTCGCGGCGCTTCTGGGCATGCTGAATTCCTGCGCCGCGGGTGTGACGGTTGTGAACATCGACAACGGATTCGGCGCCGGGTTCGCGGCGAGCGTAATCAACAGGAAACGCTAGAAATGGAAAACAAGGCAGCACGCGTGCGCTACGTCGAAAACATACTCGGCACGATCGGAAATACTCCGCTGGTACGCCTGCGGCGCGTCACAGCAGGTGTCAAGGGGTTGATTCTGGCCAAGGTGGAATCCATGAACCCGGGAGGGTCGGTCAAAGACCGCATCGGCGTCAGCATCATTGAGGAAGCGGAGCGTTCCGGGAAGCTCAGGCCCGGGGGGACGATCGTGGAATCCACCTCCGGGAACACCGGGATGGGGCTTGCCCTTGTGGCCTCCGTCAAGGGGTACAAGATGGTGTTCACGCTCCCGGACAAGATGAGCATGGAGAAGATCAGGCTCCTGCGGGCGTTCGGAGCCGAGGTGATCGTCACGCCGACGGCGGTCCCCCACGATTCGCCGGAGAGCTACACGGAGGTCGCGAAGCGGATCGCCCGCGAAACTCCGAATGCGATACTGGCCGACCAGTATGACAACCCGCGCAACCCGGAGTCCCACTATGCCACGACAGGGCCGGAGATCTGGGAACAGACGGCAGGGCAGATCACGCACTTCATCTGCGGCATCGGCACCGGCGGGACGATTTCCGGGACGGGGAAATTCCTGAAGGAAAAGAACCCCCGGGTCCGCGTCATCGGCATCGATCCCCGGGGCTCCGCCCTGCGGGAGTACTTTTATACGAAGAAGATGATCCCCCTGCTGAAGACATACAAGGTCGAAGGGATAGGTCAGGACTACATCCCGGGCGTGCTCGATTTTTCGTTCATCGATGAGGTGATCGAAGCGGACGACAGGGAGTCATTCCTGATGGCACGGCGGCTGACGAGGGAGGAGGGGATACTTGCCGGCGGTTCCGCCGGGACGGCGGTCGCGGGCATGCTGAAGATCGCGCCCCGCTTCACCGAAGAGGACCTCGTGGTCGTGCTTCTCCCGGACACAGGGGAACGATACATCAGCAAGATCTACAACGACGAATGGATGAAGGAGAACGGTTTCCTCACCCCCGAGCGGATCACGGTCCGCTACGTCCTTGACTCCAAGTCCAAACACCCCCGCGGCGTAATCTCCATTGATCCTGCAACATCGGTCAGGATTGCCCTCGACACGCTGAAGCAGCACGACATCTCCCAGATACCGGTGATGGAAAGGGGAAAGCCGGTGGGGGCGGTGCATGATCACGAGCTGATGATAAAGGTCATGGATCGCCCGGCGCTTGTCGGAGCCCCCGTCCGTGATGTGATGGGGGCGAGCTTTCCGGTCGTCGGCATCGATGCCTCGGTCGAGGAGGTCCTGCACCTGATGCGTGTGAAAGAGAATTATGCTGTCCTTGTCGAAGAGGGAGGGAAGATCGACGGGATACTGAACCGGTACGATGTCATAGAGTACATGGGGAGATAAAGACTGATTGAAGATGGAGGATGGAAGATCGAGGATTGAAAATGGAGCATGAACAGGGGTTTGCGACGAAGGCGATACACGCGGGTCAGGCGCCGGACCCGGCCACAGGCGCGATCATGACGCCGGTGTTCCTGACCTCGACGTATGTCCAGGAAGAGCTCGGGCGGAACAAAGGGTATGAGTACTCTCGCGTCTCCAACCCGACCCGCACGGCGCTGGAACAGAACATCGCCGCACTGGAGGGGGGAACCGAGGGGCTCGCGTTCGGGTCGGGCACAGCCGCGGTAGACGCGATACTCCACCTGCTGGCGCCGGGGGACCACGTGATCATGTCGCAGAACGTGTACGGCGGCACGTACCGGATCGCGAAAATGATCTGGGAGGGATACGGGATCCGGTTCTCGTTCGTCGACTCGACGGATGTGAAGCGGATCGAGGAGGCAATTCTCCCGTCGAGCCGCATGCTTTTTATCGAGACCCCGACCAATCCCACGATAGAAATCAGCGACCTCTCGGCATGTGCGGCCCTCGCGAAGCGGCACGCCCTCCTCAGCGTGGCGGACAATACATTTGCCACCCCTTACTTGCAGCAGCCCCTCTCCTTCGGCATCGACATCGTCGTGCACAGCCTCACAAAATACCTGAACGGCCACAGCGACATGCTGGGGGGCCTCGTCGTCACCAGCAATACCGCCGTCACGGAGCGCCTCCGTTTCATGCAGAAGGCGGTCGGAGGGATACTGAGCCCGTTTGATTCCTGGCTCTGCCTGCGGGGGACGAAGACTCTCGCCGTCCGGATGAAGCAGCACTGCGAGAACGCCATGATGGTCGCCCGCTGGCTGGCGGCACGCAAAGGCATCGTGAGGGTCCTCTTTCCCGGCCTGGAGTCGCATCCGGGGCATGCACTGGCCGGGAGGCAGATGCGGGGGTTCGGGGGGATGATCTCGTTCGACCTGGGGAGCCTGGCCAGGGCGGCGGCATTCCTCAAACACGTCAGGCTCTGCGCCCTTGCCGAGAGCCTGGGGGGGGTGGAATCGATAATCACGCACCCTGCGACGATGACGCATGCCGCCGTCCCCCCGGAGGAACGTCTCCGGATCGGCGTGACGGAAGGGCTGGTCCGGATCTCCGTCGGCATAGAGGACGCGGAGGATATCATCCGGGACCTCGACATGGCGTTGCACGCGTCCGGGCTCTGAAGGGAGAGGCGCACTCCCTCCCCGGCGTATTGAATTCCACGTAGTATATCGCTATCTTGCTATCCCATTCCTCATTCCCTGCGCACAACGCTATGAAAGCGGTCATAATGGCTGGCGGGTTCGGGACCAGGCTCCGTCCCCTCACCTGCAACACCCCCAAGCCGATGGTCCCGCTGATGAACAAGCCGATGATGGAACATATCGTCGCGCTCCTCACCACGCACGGGATCACCGACCTGATCGGTTCGCTGTTCTATCAGCCTGAGGTCATCACCGGGTACTTCGGCGACGGCAAGTTGTTCGGCGTGAAGATGAACTATGTGCGGGCGGAGGCGGACTACGGGACCGCGGGAAGCGTCCGGAATGCGACATACGGGATGAAGGAGCGGATACTCGTGATCAGCGGAGACGTCCTGACGGACTTTGACCTGACCGCCGCGCTCCGGTTCCACGAATCCAAGGGGGCCATGGCCACGATCGTCCTCTCGCATGCGAAGAACCCGCTCCAGTTCGGCGTGGTGATCACCGCGCAGGACGGGAAAATCTCGCGGTTCCTGGAGAAGCCATCCTGGGGAGAGGTATTCAGTGACACCATCAACACCGGCATATACATCCTGGAACCCGAAGTCCTTGACCTGATCCCCTACCGCGAAGAATACGACTTCAGCAAGGACCTCTTCCCCCTCCTGCTCAAACAGGACGGCGGGCTGTACGGGTGCGTGGCCGAGGGGTACTGGCGTGACATCGGCAACCTCAACGAATACCAGGACGCGCACTTCGACGCACTCAACGGAGAAGTGAAGCTCAGGCTCCCGGGGACAAAGAGGGGACAGGTGTACGCGGGGGAGGGAACGCATCTCCCGGAGGGCTCGCTCCACGTGACGGGGACGGTGGTCATCGGGAACAACTGCACGATAGGCGAGCATGTCTCGCTCTCCAACACGGTGATCGGCGACAACTGCGTGATCGGCCCTGGGGCGATGATATCGAACAGCGTGATCTGGGGGGACGTCGTTGTCGGCCACAGCGCGGAGCTTTCGTACGACGTCGTGGGGACCAAATGCTCGATCGGCGAGAAGAGCGTGATCGCCGAGAACGCGTTCATAGGGGACGGATGCTGGATCGGCCGGAACGCACGGCTGAGCGCCAACATCAAGCTCTGGCCGGAGAAGGTCGTCGAGGAGGGGGCGGTTGTCACCCGCAGCCTCGTGTGGGAGGACAAGTGGCTCCGGGAGCTCTTCGCCGATTCGCGCGTGACGGGACTTTCGAACCTCGAGATGAACCCCGAGTTCGGCGCGAAGCTCGGCGCCGCGTACGGGGCATTCATCGGGGCCGGGAAAACCGTCGTCACATGCCGCGATTCCGACAACGTCTCGCGCATGATGAACCGCTCGCTTATCTGCGGGTTGATCTCCGCGGGGGTCAACACCTTTGACCTGCGCGCCACCTCCATCCCGCTCCTCCGTCACGAACTCTCGAGCGGCAAGGAGGCCGGGGGCATACACGTCCGGCGGTCCCCCTTCGACAAGAACCTGACCGATATCATTTTCTTCGACGCGAACGGCAAAGACCTCCCCAGCGGCAAGACCAAGAATGTCGAAAGGCTGTTTTTCGGCGAGGATTTCGCGCGGGCACCACGCGAAAAGGTGGGGGGCATATTCTTCCCCGAACGGACGACCGAGGCGTACAAGGAAAAATTTCTCTCCTCGCTCGACGTCGAGGCGATAAGCAAGCGCAGGTTCAAGATCGTGATCGACTACTCGAACGGCATCGCCTCGACGATTTTTCCCATCCTTCTCGGCGCGTTCGACTGCCAGGTCGTCGCCCTGAACGCCCACCTCGACCCGAAGAAGCTTACCCGCGACAAGGAGGAATTCGACTCCTCGCTCATGCAGCTGGCCCACATCGTCACCTCGCTGAAATACGAGATCGGGTGCCTTATCGATGCCGGCGGGGAGAAGCTCTTCGTCGTCAACGAGCGCGGGGAAGCGCTGGAGAGCGACCGCCTGCTGACGGTCGTCTCCGAAATGTTCTTGCGCACCCACCCCGGGACACAGGCCATCGCAGTCCCCATCACATCCTCCGGAGAGATCGACATGATCGCCGCTCCGCGGGGCGTGCGCGTCCTGAAGACGCGCAACAGTCACCTCGCGATGATGGAGGCGACGGCGGACCGGAGCGTCAGGTTCGTGGGGGGGAACAAGGGGGGGTTCATATTCACGGATTTCTTTTTCGCCACCGATGCGATGTATTCCGTGGCCAAGATCCTCGAGATGATCGCAAAGGCGGGGGTCGGGCTGGGGGATATCGACGAGTCGATCCCCCGGCTGAGCGGGGCCCGGAGGAACGTGAACTGTTCCTGGGAGCACAAGGGGAAGGTGATGCGGCGCATCATGAACGATTCGGACGGACGCCGGCGCGATCTCGTGGACGGAGTCAAGATTTACCTGGACGACGCCAGCTCGGCGCTTCTGATCCCCGACAAGGAGCGGCCGCTGTTCCACATCAACACCGAGGCACCGACCCCGGAAGCCGCCGAGGGGCTTGCCGCGGCGTACGAGAAGAAAGTCATGGCCTGGCGCGATGAACCATAGGAGACCGACGAGAACATGAAAATCAGCGACATACTGACCGAAAATCTCGTTGCGACGGGGCTTCCGGGGAACACCAAGAACGAAGTGATCGACGCCATGATCGATCTTGTGGCCTCCTCCCCGAAAGTGATGGACAAAGAGAAGGTCCGCAAGGCCATCTTCGAGCGGGAAGAGATCATGTCCACGGGCGTCGGCAATGGCTTCGCCATCCCCCATGGTAAAACCGAGGCCGTGTCCGACATCGTCGCGGCATTTGCGGTCACCGCGCAGCCGATCGACTACCAGTCGCTCGACGAAAAGCCGGTCCGCCTTGTGTTCCTCCTCGTGGGGAAGGACAACCTCGTCGGCCCCCATATCAAGCTCCTGAGCAGGATCTCGCGCCTGATGAACAAGGAAGAGTTCCGCAGGCGCCTCCTCGACCTGAAGTCGCCACGGGAGATACTCGAGGCGTTCAGGCAGGAGGAGGCGACATACTTCGAGGCGTGATGCCGGGACGAAAGGGAAAAAGCACCCTGCCGGAGTTCCGCCTCCTCGTTGCGGCTGCGGTCAACGAGAGGACCGGCAGGCCGACAACTCTCGTCGTACTCCAGACCACAAGGTTATTTTCAACGTTTCGGTACACGCTGGCGGTCGATGACCGTCTCGAGTCTGGTGCGCTGTTGTTGAGGGTGCTCGGGCTCAGGACGCCGTCGCTCGACCTCCCGGCGACGGGCCCCGCGGAATTCCGGAAGGAATACGAGGGGCTCTCCGGGGACTTCAGGATCGTCGTCGAGGGACTGGACGGCTCGCATTCTTCCATCGGCACATATATCACGCCAGACCGCGTCACGCTGACCGCACCGGTGAGCGGCCGGGCACTCGAGGTCGACATCCCGTCGGCCAACCGCACACAGACCGGCACGCCGCATGATCCCCGTCCTATTTGAAATCGGGCCCTTCAAAATCTACAGCTTCGGTCTCCTCCTGGGCATAGGGTTCCTCCTGGGGAGCTACATTCTCTCCCTCGAGCTCAAACGGAAGAAGCTCGACCCGGAGATCGCGAGCACGGTCACCATTCTGGCGGTGCTGTTCGGCATCTCCGGAGCGAAGATCCTGTTTCTTATCGAGGAGTGGAATACGTTCATTCGGAACCCGATCAGTGAAACGTTTTCTCCGGGGGGATTGACGTGGTACGGGGGTTTCATACTCGGGATGACCGCGATCTCGGTCTATGTCCGGAGAAAGAAAATCCCCTTCCTCAAGATCTGGGACGGGCTGGCAATGGGCCTGATCATCGCCTACGGCGTCTCGCGGCTCGGCTGTCACTTCTCGGGGGACGGGGACTACGGATTCCCGACGACGCTCCCCTGGGGGACGAACTATGCAAAAGGGACATCCCCCCCTTCGCGCGCGTTTGCCATTTTCCCGGAAATCACCTCGCGCTATCCCGGCGGGGTCGTTCCGGACACTACCCCCTGCCACCCCACCCCGGTGTACGAATTCCTTCTCGGCATGGCGGGCTTCGCGGCCATGTGGAGGCTGCGAAAGAGGCCGTGGCCGGACGGAAAGATGTTCATGGTCTACCTGATGCTTTCCAGTCTGTTCAGGTTCTCCGTGGAATTTCTCAGGCTGAACCCGCGGCTCCTGTTCGGGCTTTCGGAGGCCCAGTTGATCTCGGTCCCCCTTTTCTTCGCCGGCCTGGCGGGAGTCTTCCTGCTGGAACGGAAGCGGGAGACCCGCCGGAATCCAGCCTGACCGGCGCGGAGCGGAATCTGTGAAGGTCGCAGCCAAAGGCCTGGAAGCTCTCGGCATCGCCTGCGTCATGATCGGGCTCGCCGAAGGAATCCTGGGCACCACGATGTGGATGGAGCTTTACCTCAGCGCGGCGGGCATTATAGTGTTCCTCGCAGGAAGAAGACTCGGGAAGCGACCGTAGGGATTCGTGCGAAGCGTCACTCACGTTCATCAAGCCATCGGAGACGCCCGTGCAAGGCATCATCGCAGGACGAAAACCGGTCATGGAGGCGTTGCGTGCAGGGACGAGCATCGAAAAGATCGTTTTCCTCCTCGGGGTACAGGGGACGGTCGTCGAGGAAATCCGCCGTGCGGCGGAGCGGAGCAATGTGCCGGTGAGCCAGGCGAGCAGGCAGGAATTCAGAGAACTCGCGAGCGATGCCACCACGCAGGGGGTCGTTGCGATCGTTCATGAGATGAAAACGTTCGTCGGTCTCGACGAAATCGTGGGAGCGGCGGAGGCGAAGAAGGAGAAACCCCTGATACTGATACTCGACAGCATCGAAGACCCGCAGAACCTGGGGGCGCTCGTCAGAACCGCCGAATGCGCCGGCGTGCACGGGGTCGTGATCCCGAAGCACCATGCGGCATCCGTCACCTCCGCGGTCGTGAAGGCATCGGCCGGCGCGACGGAGCACGTGGCGATGGCCGAGGTGACGAATATCGTCAGCACGATGGACGAGCTGAAGGAACGGGGGTTCTGGACGGCGGGAGTGGCTCTGGAGGGTGATATCCCGTTCACCGAGTTCGACTACACCACGCCCGCGGCGATTGTCGTCGGAAATGAGGGGAAGGGGATCCGCAGGCTGGTGCGCGAACACTGCGACCGGCTCGTACGGATACCGATGTACGGCAACCTCGGCTCACTCAATGCCTCGGTCGCCGGGGCGCTCGTCATGTACGAAGCGGCGCGCCAGCGGCACAGGACCTAGGCGTGATTGTCGCTCCCGCCCAAAACGGACGGAACTGTTACCCCCGTCTCTCCAGCCCGTACTTCTTCATCTTGTTGTACAGGTGGCTTCGCTGTATGTCGAGCAGCTCGGCGGTCCTGCTGATGCTCCACCCGCTTGCCTCGAGCTGTTTCCGGATGAATGCGGCCTCGGCCCTGTCTTTGAATTCCTGAAACGTTCCGCCTGCGCCGAGAAGGTCATCCCCCGCGCCCCGGCTCCCCCCTCCCTGGCCCGGCTCGAGGTGTGAGGCCTCGATGTACGACCCGGGGGTCATGATCACCAGCCGCTCCACCATGTTCCTCAACTCCCGAACGTTCCCCGGCCATTCCATTGCCTGGAGGCTGCGCACGGCCCCGTCGCTGAAGCGCTTCACCGCCATCCCGTTCCTCTGGCATATATCCTCGGTGAACGCACTCGCGAGGAGGGGTATGTCGTCCGGCCGGTCCCGCAGCGGGGGGACATTGATCGGTATGACGTTCAGGCGGTGATACAGGTCCTGGCGGAAGAGGTTCGCCCCGATAGCCTCCGGCAGATTCTTGTTGGTGGCGGCGATCACGCGGACGTCCACCGGAATCTGCCGCGACCCTCCCACCCGCTCGACCTTCCCCTCTTCCAGGGCGCGGAGCACCTTCGCCTGCGCGTTCAGGCTCATGTCGCCGATCTCATCGAGGAAAAGCGTCCCCCCGTCCGCCAGTTCGAACTTCCCCGACCGCTGTCCGGTCGCCCCGGTGAATGCACCCCGCTCGTGACCGAAAAGCTCCGATTCGATAAGTTCATTCGGTATCGCGGCGCAGTTGACCTCGATGAGCGGCTTCCCGCTTCTCCGGCTCAGGCGGTGGATCGCCTTGGCGACGAGTTCCTTTCCCGATCCGTTTTCGCCGGTGACGAGCACGCGCACGTCGGTGGGGGCAACCCTTTCGATCGTGGCAATAACGTCACGGATCTTCCGGCTCGACCCAAGAATCGCGTCTTTCCCCTCGACCATCACCTGCATGCGTCGGTGTTCCGTGACAAGGCGGTGATGCTCGGCGGCGTTTCGCGCCACGATCACAAGTTTGTCGCTGTCCAGTGGCTTGGGGAGGAAATCGTACGCGCCGAGCCTCGTGGCTTCCACGGCGGTCTCGATCGTCCCGTGCCCGGAGATCATCACCACGGGGAGATCGGGATGCCCCTGCCGGAGCCTGCGGAGGACCTTCAGCCCGTCTTCGCCGGGCATCTTGATGTCCAGCAGCACGAGATCGAAATCGCCGCTTTCGACGCGCGCAATCCCCCCCGGCCCGTCCTCGGCGTACTGCACGTCGAACTTCTCATATTCGAGGATCATCCTTATGGAATCGCGGACGGACTTTTCGTCGTCCACAATAAGCACGGATTTCATTTTGCCTCCTGGCGAGACTCGAGCGAGTCCGGGAGGGCCGCGCCCTGATCAAGAGGCGCCGCGGGCTCCCGGGGAAAGTCTGCGGTAAAAAAAAGGGACGGGCGCGTGTCCGGGTCAGACAGCAGGTGCAGGCCGAAGCGCTCCCCCTGCCTGTTGGCCCTCACGTCCCTTTCGTCGTTCACCCCTCCCACGATAAAGCGCTCCTCCCCCCATTCGATGAAAAGTCCGAACCTGTCAGCCCCCCCGGCGGAACCGGTGATCGCCGTCAGAAATGCCGTTCCGAAAAAATGCTGGAGCTTATCCCTGTCCCCTTCATGCCCCGGCGGCGTATCAGCATAGAGGCGCGACGGGAGCGCGCCGACCCTTGCACGGAACTCCCCGGGGAATTCAGAAGTAAGGGGGAACCAGAGGACCGCACCGACGAGCGGGAGACGGATGCCGAACTTTTCGTGATCCATAAGCGCAAATGCGCTCACGAGAAGCGCTTCGTACACGTTGTTCCAGCAGAGGCGCATCGCCCGGTCGAACACGCAGTCCACGGCATACAGGTCGCCGTGCGCGCCCCGCTCCGAGGCGAGCTCCTCCGAGCGGACGTACTCCCTCAGCATCCAGCAATCCTGAAAGACCTTCGGGATGAGGAGCGGCGAAAGAAACGTCATCACCGCCGGCACCTGTTCCCGTGGGGGGAGAGGGGGAAGAGATGTCTGTCCCGGGGCGTAAACGTGCAATCCCATCGCTGCGATCAGCACCCGGAGCAACCCGCGGCCAATGAACCGCATCATCATCACTCGCCTCCGGCGTCAGGTTTGGATCACGCCGGGATTGAACTTCGGGATTTCCGGATTATGCGCGGCCATGGCGATCCCCGTTGACACGACCTCACGCGTCTCCGCGGGATCGATGATCCCGTCGACCCAGAGACGGGCAGCGGCAAAATACGGATCCGTCTCGCGGCTGTAGCGCCGCTGGATGTCCGCCAGTAGTTGTTTCCCGGCTTCGGGACTGAGCTGTTGCCCGCCTTTTTCCATCTGCCGGACCTTGATCGCCAGGAGCGTCTCGCTCGCCTGTTTTCCTCCCATCACCGCGATCTGGGCGGTGGGCCATGCAAATATGAGCCTGGGGTCGTACGCCTTCCCGCACATCGCATAGTTCCCCGCCCCATAGCTGTTGCCGACGATGAACGTGAATTTCGGGACCACGCTGTTGGCGACCGCGTTGACCATCTTCGCCCCGTCCTTGATGATCCCCCCCTTCTCCGCCCGGCTCCCGACCATGAACCCCGTGACATCCTGGAAGAAGACAAGCGGGATCAGTTTCTGGTTGCAGTTCATGATGAACCGGGCCGCCTTGTCCGCGCTGTCGCTGTAGATCACTCCCCCCACCTGCATCTCCCCGCTGCTCGTCTTCACCACGGCGCGCTGGTTTGCAACGATCCCCACCGCCCAGCCGTCGATCCTGGCATACCCCGTCACCATCGTCCTCCCGTACCCGGCCTTGTATTCGTCCAGGTCCCCCCCGTCGATGATGCGGGAAAGAACTTCGTGCATGTCATACGGCTTTGTGCGGTCGGCGGGGAGAAGGCTCGAGATCTCCGCCGCATCGAACCGGGGCGGGGCCGGGACTCCCCTGTCGAATCCCGCCCGGGGCCGGGTTCCGGTCTTGGCCATGATGCTCCGGATCCGCGCGAGGCATTCGGCATCATCCGCCATCCTGTGATCGGTCACGCCGCTGATCTCGCAGTGGACCATCGCTCCCCCGAGATGCTCATTGTCGATCTCTTCGCCGATGGCGGCCTTGACGAGATGAGAGCCGGCGAGGAAGACGCTTCCCGTCCCATCCACGATCATCGCTTCGTCGCTCATGACAGGGAGATAGGCTCCCCCTGCCACGCACGGCCCCATGATGGCGGCGATCTGTATGACGCCGAGCGACGACAGGAGGGCGTTGTTCCGGAAAATGCGCCCGAAATGTTCCCTGTCGGGAAAGATCTCGCTCTGCAGCGGGAGGAATACGCCCGCGGAGTCGACGAGATAGATGATCGGAAGCCTGTTCTCGATCGCGATCTCCTGGGCGCGGAGGTTCTTTTTGCAGGTCATGGGGAACCACGCCCCGGCCTTCACCGTGGCGTCGTTCGCCACGATCACGGACTCCCGCCCGTGGATCCTGCCGATGCCGAAGACGGTCCCCGCGGCCGGGGCTCCCCCGTATTCTTCGTACATCTCCCACGCGGCGAAGAGGCCTATTTCAAGGAACGCGCTCCCCGGATCGACCAGGCGCTCGATCCGTTCGCGGGCGGTCATTTTCCCGCTCTTCCTCTGCTTCTCCATCGCCACCTTCCCGCCACCCTGCCGGACCGCCTCCTGGCGGGTCCTGAGATGGTTGAGGAGCGACTGCAGATGCTCCTCGTTCCTTGCGCGGGCCGCAGATTTCTGAATCTCGGAACCGATAAGCGACATTCATCCCCTCCTTGCGCCGTATCCTTCCCACCACCGGTCAACCCTGGAGCAGGTGCCTCGCGATGATCATCTTCTGGACTTCGGATGTCCCCTCGCCGATCGTCATGAGCTTGACGTCCCTGTAGAGCTTTTCGACGGGATACTCCTTGATGAACCCGTACCCCCCGTGAATCTGGACAGCCTCATTCGCAGCGCGCACCGCCGCCTCGCTGGCGAAGTATTTTGCCTGCGATGCGGCGAGCGAAAATGGTTCCCCGCGGGATTTCAGCCACGCGGCGCGGTGCGTCATCAGTCGGGCGGCATTGATCTCCGTCGCCATGTCCGCGATTTTCCACTGTATGGCCTGGAACTCCGAGAGCGCCCTGCCGAACTGATGCCGTCCCTTTGCGTACGCGATGCTCGCGTCGAGTGCCCCCTGTGCGATGCCGACAGAAAGGGCGGCAATCCCGATCCGCCCGCCGTCGAGAACCGTGAGAGCCTGCCTGAATCCATCGCCGGCACTCCCCAGGAGGTTCTCCCCGGGGAGACTGACATCGTCGAACAGGAGGGTGGCGGTGTCGCTTGACCGCATCCCCAGCTTGTTTTCCTTCTTCCCGATCGTGAACCCTTTGAGTCCCCCGGGAACGATAAATGCGGAGATCCCCTTTTTCCCCTCCCCCGGATCGGTGACGGCCATGACGACATATATCGCGGCGACGGATCCCTGGGTGATGAACGTCTTGCTCCCGTTCAGGAGCCAGCCGTTCCCCTCCCGCCTCGCCGTGGTCCTCATCCCGCCTGAGTCGCTCCCGGAGCCCGGCTCCGTCAGTCCCCACGCACCCAGATTCTTCCCCGATGCAAGGTCAGGGACATACTTCTTCTTCTGGCCATCATTGCCGAAAAGCATGATGTGCCCCGTGCAGAGGCTGTTGTGTGATGCGACGGTGAGTGCGACCGACGGATCAACCCGCGCGAGCTCCTCGATCACCGCGACCGCCTCGAGGTCGCTCAGCGCCGCCCCCCCCAGTTCCTCCGGCCACGTCATCCCCATAAACCCGAGCTCGCCGAGCTTGCGTACGATGGCGAGGGGGAATTCCTGAGACTCGTCATACTTCATCACGACGGGACGCATCTCGGTTTCCGCAAACTCCCTGGCGGCCTTCGCAACGGCAACCTGGCCTTCCGTCGGTCGAAACTCCATGCCCTTCTCCTCCGGCTCAGTCAGCGTGATTTGAAATGATCGATCAGCTCATCGGCAACGTCGTAGGGGGAGGATACCATCTGCATGACCGCCTCCACCCGGGCCGCCAGCATCGCCTTCCTTTCGGGGGACCAGAAATCGACGCGGAGAGTTTCACTCACCAGGTCTCCGATCCGCTGTGCGATTCTCTTCCGGCGCTTCACCTCGAGCGCGCCACTTGCCTCGAGATGCGCGCGATGTCCATCGATCAGCGCCGCGATCTCCGTGATCCCCGCCCCCGTGCTCGCCGTCGCCTTCAGGACGGTGGGATTCCAGTCCGCGGGATCCCTGAAATGCAGAATCATCTGGATCGACATGACCGCCTGTTCGGCTCCCGCACGGTCCGCCTTGTTCAGGACAAAGAAATCGGCGATCTCCATGAGCCCGGCCTTCATCGCCTGTATGGAATCCCCCGACTCGGGGACCAGCACAACGACCGTGGTGTCGGCGGCCCCGGCGATATCCAGCTCGGACTGACCGACGCCGACCGTCTCCATGATGATGATCTCCTTCCCGGCTGCGTCGAGCACGTCGGCAGCTTCGACGGCCTTCCTGCTCAGCCCGCCGAGACTCCCGCGGGAAGCCATGCTCCGGATGAACACACCCGGGTCGGTCTCTATCTCCGCCATCCTGACACGGTCGCCAAGGAGCGCCCCGCCGCTGAAAGGACTCGTCGGATCGACGGCGATAATTCCGACCCCGAGCCCCCGTTCACGGTAGTGCCCTGCAAGTCTGCTCGTGATTGTGCTCTTCCCCGCTCCGGGGGGACCCGTGATGCCGATCCGGTAGGCCCGCCCGGTCCGGGAGAAGAGGGAGCGGAGGAGGACGCGGGCCCCCCCTTCCCCGTTTTCCACCACGGAGATCGCACGGGCGACCGCGACCCGGTCCCCCGAGAGGATCTTCTCCATGGCGACGGGGCTACGCCCCATGAGTCTCCCGGTTGCGGAAGAACTCCACGGTCGCGGCGATCCCTTCATCAAGTGAAACCGCGGGGGCCCAGCCGAGTTCCTTCCTTATCCATGAATTGTCCAGAACGCTCCGCATCTGCTCACCCAGCTTGGCCTCCGCATGACGCTCCTGGCACGCGGCGCCGGTGGCGGACCGGAGAGAGTTGAACAGGCGGTTGACGTCCGTTTCCACCCCCGTCCCCACATTGAATATCCCCGATCCTTTGTAACCGAGTGCCAGGACGTTGGCACGGACGACGTCCGCGACATAGACGTAGTCGCGCGTCTGTGTGCCGTCCCCGTTGATGACCGGTTGCTCCTTTTTGAGCATCCTGGAAGCAAATATTGCCACGACACCCGCTTCCCCTTCGGGGTTCTGGCGCGGGCCGAAGACGTTCGCATACCTGAGGCAGACCGAGCCAAGGCCGTGGACCGTCCTGTAATAATAGAGGTACTGCTCTGTCGCGAGTTTCGCGACACCGTACGGGGAGATCGGGCGGGTCGGGTGCGATTCGTCCGCCGGGAAAAAGTCCTGCTCGCCGTAGATCGCCCCCCCGCTGGATGCGAAAATCACCCGGCGGACGCCCGAGGCGACAGCCGATTCCAGGAGCGTCAGTACGCCGAGTATGTTCACCGAGGCATCGAAGACCGGGTCGGCGACGGACCGGCGGACATCCATCTGCGCCGCGTGATGGTTCACGACGTCGAAACCGCCCTCGGCAAAGAGACGCTTGACGGCGGGGGCATCCCGTATGTCGAGTTCGTGGAACCGGGCCTGCGGGTTGAGGTTTTCCTCCCGCCCCGTCGAAAGATTGTCGATCACACTGACGCTGTGTCCGAGTTTAATGTATGCATCCACGATGTTGGAGGCAATGAATCCTGCGCCCCCGGTAACGAGTATCTTCATACGAGTGATCCTTTCCCTAGATGCTGTCCGCTTTTGCCGCAGCCCTGGCCCCTATGTCATGCCTGAAGTGCATCCCTTCGAACGATACTCTCCCGACGGCATCGTACGCTGCGGCGATCGTCCCCGCCATCCCCCCTCCCCGTCGGACTGCCGTCACGCCGATGACCCGTCCTCCCGCGGTGACAAGTAAGCCGTCCGGCCCCCGTCCCGTCCCGGCGTGGAACAGGAGGATACCGGGGGGAATTTCATCCTTCCCGGGTGCAGTAATCGGTTTTCCGGTCTCGTACGCACCCGGGTAGCCGGCTGAGGCGAGGACGACGCACACCGCGGATCCCTGCGTCGGGACCGGCGTCGCCGGCGCCTCGACATTCCCGGAGGCGGAGGCAATCAGGAGCTCTGCAAGGTCACCCTGATAAAGAGGGAGCACGACCTGCGTCTCGGGGTCGCCGAACCTGCAGTTGTATTCCACAACTTTCGGTCCCCGAGCGGTCAGCATCAGCCCCGCATAGAGGCAGCCCGAATACGGCCTCCCTTCATCGGCCATGCCCCGGAGCGTGGGTCCTATGATTTTCTCCTCAATATCGGCCTGCAGGGAGGCCGTCACGCGGGGGGCCGGGGCATAGGCTCCCATCCCCCCCGTGTTCTTCCCCGTGTCCCCGTCGAACACCCGTTTGTGATCCTGTGCGGAGGCCAGTGTGACGAAGTGAACGCCGTCGGTCACCGCGAAAACAGAGGCTTCCTCCCCCTCCATGAATTCTTCGACGACGACTCTCCTCCCGGCGTCCCCGAACGAAGAGGGATCACTGATCTCCTCGAGCGCCCGAATTGCCTCATCGCGGGAGAGGCAGACGATGACCCCTTTTCCCGCTGCAAGCCCGTCCGCCTTGATCACCAGCGGGAGGGGATGGGAAAGGATGTAGCTCCGCGCTTCATCCGTGCCTCCCGGCCTCCTCCCCGGCCCCTCCCCCGTCTGGAATGTCCTGTACGAGGCGCTCGGGATCGAATGGCGCTTCATGAAGTCCTTCGCGAACGTCTTGCTCCACTCCAGTTCAGCCGCGCGTCGCGTCGGGCCGAATATGCCGAGCCCCGCTTCCCTGAATGCGTCCACGATTCCCGCGGCAAGGGGTCCCTCGGGTCCGACGACGGTCAGGCCGATCTCCCGCCGCCGCGCTTCCGCGATCAGCCGTGGGAAATCCCCGCTCTCCGCCGGGAAAGGAAGGGCAAGGGCGGCGATCCCCGGGTTCCCCGGCGTGCAGTAAATCCTGTTCACGCGCGGGCTCTGCGCCAGCTTCCAGACGAGCGCATGCTCGCGGCCGCCGGATCCGATGACAAGCACGTTCATGTCAGGGCTCGAAAAGTGACTCAAAAAGTTTTACCAGCGCCCCCGTGAGCGTCCGCCGGTCGTACTTTTCCACAACCTCGGGGCCCGGGCCCTTCAGTTGCCGCTTCTCGTGGAGCGCAAGGAACTCCCCAAGTGCATTGCTGATTCCCGCGACATCCCCGGGGGCAACGGTCTTCCCTCCTGCCTCGAGTATGGTGGTTTTCAGGTACCCGTCCGGCACCAGGGCGAGTATCGGCTTGCGTGCCCCGATATACTCGTAGACCTTCCCCGGCGAGCCCACGTCATCCCCCACCGTCATCCAGAGGACGTCCGAAGCGCAGAGCTCGCGGACGCAGTCCGGGTGCGGGAGATAGCCGAGCACACGGACGGTGTCCTGGAGTCCGAGCCTCGCCACAAGCTTCATGTTCTCTTCCCGGAATTTCCCGACGAAGACGGCTTCGATTCGTCCCCGCAAACGCGGCTTCTCCGCAAAAAGATCGTGCAGCGCCCGGAGGAAGTAGTCGGGGATCCTGTCTTCCCAGAAGACCCCTGCATACGTGACGCGCATCCTCCTCTCCCCCTGCGGACCCGGTTCGACCTTTCCGCGTCCGGCGCGAACTGAAGGGGGAAAATCCGCCGGATCAAACCCCTGGGAAATGATGTCGATGTCGTGGTATGTGAGGAAACGATGCCGCCGGAGTATCTGCTCCTTGACGCGCCGGTTGGTGGTGATGATGTGGCTGCTCGCGCGGAGAGCCTTTCGCTCGAGGAGAATATTCGCGAGCTTGTGAAGCGGCGTGGGGTAGAACTTGAACGGGTAGTCCACCCAGGGATCGCGGTAATCGAACACCAGCGGCCTGTTGATCTTCAGTTTCAGTTTCCGGCCGATAAGGAATGACGTAAACGGGGGGGCGGTGGCAAACACCATGTCGAACGGCGTTTCCTTATGTAGAGCCAGGGCCCGCGCCACCGCCTTGCGCCGCCACCCGATTTTGTTGTCCGGGATGAAGATCGTGTCGCTCAGCCTGCTCAACAGTTTCCGCTTCCACTCCACGGGGATTTCGATCACGTCCTTCTTTTTGAAAAAGCGCGCGGGCCCCGAGGCGGCCGTCCGGACGACGGTCACGTTCCGTCCCTCGAGCTCGGCCAGGAGCGTGTCGTCCTTCGCGAAGTAGCCCCGCGGGTCGACTGTCAGGACCGTGGGATGCCAGCCGAACTCCGAGAGGTATTTCACGAATTTGAGCGTGCGCTGAACACCGCTCAGTCCCATCGGGGGGAAGTAATAGGCGATGACGAGGACCCTGCGCGGCGGAATGGACGGCGTTGGCATGGTAGTGGTCACAGGACAATGAGCTCGCGGGGTGACCGGGTGAGGACGCGGCACCCCCTGTCGCCGAGGAGAACGTCATCCTCGATGCGCACGCCGCCGGAACCGGGTATATAGATCCCGGGCTCTATCGTGATGACGCTCCCCGCCTGCAGCACCTCCGGGCTCAGCGCCGAGACGCGCGGGCGCTCGTGAACGCGGAGACCGAGACCGTGGCCGAGCGAGTGTATGAAATACCTGCCGAATCCACGCCTGCGGATGCACCCCCGTGCGACGGCATCGAGCGCCCGCGCAGTCATCCCACCCCGGGCGGAAGCGGCAGCCGACTCGTTCGCCTCCAGCACCGCGCGATAGGCCTCGCGGAGCCTCCGGGGCACACCTCCCAGGGCCACGGTCCTTGTCAGATCCGAGCAGTATCCGCGGATGGTAGAGCCAAAATCGAGCAGTATCAATTCCCCTCTCCTGATCTTCCGCGCTGTGGGGCGGGCATGCGGCAGTGCACCGCGCGGCCCGCTTGCGACGATGACATCAAAAGCGTCGGACTCCGCACCCCGCTGCCTGTTGAGCCACGATATCTCGGCCGCGATCTCCAGCTCCGTCACGCCGGGCCGGAGGAATTTCAGGACGTCGTGAAAGACACTGTCCGAAATCGCCGCGGCCTCCTCAATGCAGGCGACCTCCCGCCGGTCTTTGACCAGCGCCAGGCTCTCCACAATCCCGGACGTCGGTCGGAACGGGACCCGGGGGAAGAGCGTCCGCAGCGAGCGGTACTGCGCATACGTAAGCGAATCCGATTCGAACCCCGCGGCACGGCACCCCCGGAGCGTCTTTGCCGCGGCGGCGTCCTCGAACAGACCCAGGCTTCCGATGATCCTGCGGAAACGCTTCACTTCGCGGGCGCTCTGAAGGGCATAACGGGAGTCGCTTATGAAAAACGCGTTTCTTGCCGTGACTACCGCAAGGGCGTGCGAACCGCTGAAGCCCGTCAGGTAACGTATGTTGGGAAGGGAGGTGACAAGGAGCGCGTCAAGCGCATGCTCACCCATGCGCACCCGCAGCCCGGCGATGCGTGCGTCGGTCATGGGATGAGAGCGGCCCGAGGAGTGGCTCAAGGATGTTCACCCGTGGTAATTCGGGGCTTCCTTGGTGATGGCGATGTCGTGTGGATGACTCTCCCGCAACCCGGCGTCAGTCATCCGCACGAACCTTCCCCGCGACTTCAGTTCCGCGATGGTCTTCGTCCCGCAATACCCCATTGCGGCCCGGAGTCCCCCCACCATCTGGTACATCGTGTCCCCCAGGGGGCCCTTGTGCGGAACGCGCCCTTCGATCCCCTCCGGGACGAGTTTCGCGATGTCGTCCTCCGCATCCTGGAAGTACCTGTCCCTGCTCCCCTGTTTCATCGCCTCGAGCGATCCCATCCCCCGGTAGTACTTGTAACTCCGCCCTTCGTAGAGCACCATTTCCCCCGGACTTTCGTCCACGCCGGCGAAGAGTCCTCCGATCATGACCGCGTCGGCACCGGCAGCGATGGCCTTGGCGATATCCCCCGTCTGCTTGACCCCACCGTCAGCGATGACCGGCGTGTTCGAGCGTGCGGCCGCCCTCGAGCATTCGAAAATCGCCGTCACCTGGGGAACCCCGACACCCGCCACGACTCGCGTCGTGCAGATCGATCCCGGGCCGATCCCCACCTTGATCGCATCCGCGCCGGCCCGGATCAGCTCGCGGGTCGCCTCCGCCGTGCCGACGTTCCCTGCAACCAGATCGAGGCGCGGGAACCGGCGCCGGATCGTCCTGACCATGTCAATCACGCCGCGCGAATGCCCGTGCGCCGTATCCACAACGACACAATCGACCCCCGCCTTCAGCAGCGCGGCGACCCTTTCCACCGTGTCGGCGGTCACCCCCACCGCCGCGCCCACCCGGAGGCGGCCGTGTTCGTCCTTGCAGGCGTTCGGATGCTTGATCTTCTTGAGTATGTCCTTGAACGTGATCAGGCCGTTGAGGACGCCGTGCTTGTCCACGACAGGGAGCTTCTCGATCTTGTGCTTCTGGAGTATCCTCTTCGCCTGTTCGAGCGTCGTGCCGAGGGGCGCGGTCACGAGGTTCTCCTTTGTCATGATATCGGCGACGTGCTGGTCCTCGTCCGGTTCAAAGCGGAGATCCCTGTTGGTGATTATCCCTATCAGTCTCTGGTGCTCATCGACGACAGGGATGCCGGAGATGCGGTACTTGTTCATGAGCGCGAGAACGTCGCGCACGCGCCGGTCGGCCCGAACCGTCACGGGATCGAGGATCATGCCGCTTTCCGACCTTTTCACGCGGTCGACCTCTTCGACCTGCCTCGGGATGGACATGTTCTTGTGCAGTATCCCGATACCCCCTTCCCGCGCCATCGCGATCGCCATTGCGGATTCCGTCACGGTATCCATTGCGGCACTCAGGAGGGGGACGTTCAGCGTGATCCGCCCGGTCAGCCGGGACCGGACGTCGACGTCGCGGGGAAGGACGGAGGATCGAGCGGGGACAAGAAGCACGTCATCGTAGGTGAGTGCTTCACCGATAATCTTGCCTTTGGCCACGGCTGCTCCCGGTCTGTGTGAAGGTTGGATTCAGGTGAACGCAGGGATGCCCGTAATGTCCTCCCCTACAATCAACGTGTGCATTTCGTGCGTCCCCTCGTACGTGATCACTGATTCGAGGTTGGCCGCGTGACGCATCACGGGGTATTCGTCGAGAATCCCGTTCGCTCCGAGTATGCTCCGCGCGTCGCGGGCAATCTCGAGAGCCTGGAAAACGTTGTTCCTCTTTGCGAACGAAATCTGCTGGAATCGCGCCTTGCCTGCATCCTTCAGACGCCCGAGCTGCAGGCAGAGGAGCTGCGCCTTCGTTATCTCCGTTACCATGTGCACGAGCTTGGCCTGCGTCAGCTGGAATGAAGCGATCGGCCTGTCGAACTGTATGCGGGTTTTCGCATAGTTGAGGGCCGCATCGTAGCAGGCCATCGCGGCCCCGATGGCACCCCACGCGATCCCGTAGCGCGCCTGGCTGAGGCACGAGAGGGGCAATTTCAGCCCTTCTCCCCCCGGCAGTATGTTCGCGTCGGAGAGGCGCACGTTGTCGAATATCAGTTCCGATGTGACGGAGGCCCGGAGCGAGTGTTTCCCCTTCATCTCCGGCGCGCTGAACCCCGCCGTCCCCTTCTCAACGAGGAACCCATGGACGGTTCCGCCGAGCTTCGCCCAAACCACCGCCACGTCGGCGATGGACCCGTTGGTGATCCACATCTTTGCGCCGTTGAGCAGATAGCCGCCGGGGGTCTTTTCCGCACGCGTGATCATCCCCCCCGGGTTCGAGCCGAAATCCGGTTCGGTCAATCCGAAGCACCCGATTTTCTCCCCCCGCGCCAGTGCCGGGAGCCAGAGGTCCCTCTGCTCCCGGGAACCGTACTTGAATATCGGGTACATCACAAGCGCGCTCTGGACGGAGGCAAAGCTCCTGATGCCGCTGTCCCCCCGTTCGAGTTCCTGCATCACAAGCCCGTAGGCGACATTGTTCATCTCCGCGCCGCCGTACTGCGCCGGGAGCGTCGAGCCGAAGAGCCCCATCTCCGCCATGGCCGGGACAAGGTTCATGGGGAACGTGCCGTCGCGGTTGTTTTTCTCTATGACGGGGAGAACTCTGTCGTCGACGAACTCACGGACGGTCTGGCGGACCAGTCGTTCGTCCGCGCTCAGGAGACCATCGATGTCGAGGTAATCGACTCCCTGGAACTTCGGCATTTCGCCTCATAGATTGAAAAAAGCCCTGTCCACGAAAAGCAACACAGGGCCTGAGGGCTCACAATTTCAACAAAGAAACAAAAGATAGGGGTAAAAGTCAACGGGAAGGGGACCGCTCAGTCCTCCACTTTAAGTCCGTAACGCTTGATCTTCAGGTAGAGCGTCTTCTTGCTGATCCCAAGAGCCTCGGCGGTTTTTGTCCGGCTGTATTTGTGCTGCTGGAGCATCCGTTCGATATGTTCGCGTTCCAGGTCCTCCAGCGAGCCGCCGTCCCCCGCCGATCCCGGGGCAACGGGTTCCCCCGCGCGGAGGGGCCGGTCCGGCCTGTGGAAGTACAACGCCAGGTCGTTCGCCTCGATCGTCTCGCCCATGGAGAGGAGGATCGCACCCTCGAGCGCGTGCTCGAGCTCCCGGACGTTCCCCGGCCATTCGTAATCCATCAGCACGCGTAACGCAGAGGGAGAGAGCTTCTTGACGTTTTTCGTCTTGGCCTTCCGCTGGAGGAAATAGTCTGCAAGGACCGGGATGTCCTCCTTCCGGTCGCGGAGAAGCGGAACCTGGAGCGTGATGACGTTCAGCCGGTAGAGGAGATCCTCGCGGAATCGCCCCGCCCGCACCTCCTCGCGGAGATCCTTGTTTGTCGCGCACACGACACGGACGTCCACGGTAAGGAGGTTCGTCCCCCCCACCCGGCGGAATTCGCCGGTCTCGAGGAAACGGAGAAGCTTGGGCTGGATTGCAGGACTGATGTCCCCCACTTCGTCAAGGAAGAGCGTCCCCCCATTCGCCACTTCGACGAGACCCTGCTTCGTCGCCACGGCATTAGTAAACGCACCTTTCTCATGCCCGAACAATTCGCTCTCCAGGAGCGTGTCGGGAATCGACGCGCAGTTGACTGCGACGAACGGACGGTTGTTCCTCGGACTCCTGCGGTGGATCAGGCTCGCAATCAATTCCTTCCCCGTTCCGCTCGCTCCCTGGACGAGGACGAACGAATCGCTTTCAGCGAAGCGGGTGGCGCTCTGGATCAGCTTGAGGAAGACGGGCGCCTGGCCGATAAGTTCGGAGTTCCCCGCTTTCCTGGTCAGCTCGCTTTTCATCAGCTTGTTATCGATGAAAAGCTGCTTCCTCTCTATGGCGCGGTGAATCGTGTTGAAGAGTTCATCGATATCGTACGGTTTCGCAAGAAAATCGTACGCCCCCATCTTAATCGTCTCGATGGCGGTCTTTATGTCGGCGTAGTTGGTGAGTATGATGACTTGCGTGGTGGGGGAGTATTCCTGGACGAACTTGAGGACCTCAATGCCGTTGACGCGGGGCATGCGGATGTCGAGGAGCACGACATCATAGACCTTGGCCTGGATCCTATTGATAGCCTCTCCGCCGTCCGCAGCGACATCAACGGAGAATTCATCCGATTCAGAGAGCTCGCTTTCCAGCAGTACCCTGAGGGGTTCTTCGTCGTCGACGATCAGGAGGTTGTATTTTTTTCCCATGCGAGGAGGGTCATTCGCTCAGGACACGCTCGATGGTTGTCAGCAGGTCGACGAGGTCGTACGGTTTGCTGACAAAATCATCAGCCCCCAGCTTCTTTGATTCGATCGCATTCTTGAGATCGGCGAACCCTGTCAGCATGACCACTTTGGTCTTGGCGTGCTTTTCCTTGATGAACTTCAGGACCTCGAATCCATTCATCCTCGGCATCTTGATATCGAGCAACACGAGGTCGAAAGGCGTCTTCTCCACTTCACTGATGGCCTCATCGCCGTCCGCGGCGGCTTTCACATCGTATCCTTCGTTGGCAAGCTCTCCGCTCAACACTGTCCGTAGGGCATCCTCGTCGTCAACGACCAGAATGGTGCTTTTCTTGGTAGCCGGATTGGTCATCAGATCTCCGATGGCGTTGAAACGTCGTTCTGCCGCGTGCTGCGGCCAGGTCACTTTCACAACGACCGATAATAGGCAAAGAATTGGACAAAATCAACTCGAAAACCCCGCCTTTGCTCATGCACATTTCCCTTGCGCGCGAGGATGTTGCATTTTTTTCCATGAAATACTATAATGGAACCATGTCCGTCCCCCCCCCGATACGGGTCCTGTTTGTCGACGACGACACAAGCTACATGGCCGTCGCCCAGCACCTCCTCTCAAAATACCAGGGGACGAAGTTCGATATCCTCTGGAAGCAGAACGGTCGGGGGGCTCTGGAAGTGCTCGGACAGAACCCCGAAATCGACCTCATTCTGATGGACTACCACCTCCCCGAGGACAACGGGCTCGAGGTGACCCGCCAGATCCGGGAAAAGAACATCAATATCCCGATCATTTTCCTCACATCGAACAGGGATTTCCGGCTCGCGATCGAGGCGATGAAATTCGGCGTGGAGGACTACCTCGTCAAGGACGAGGCGGTCGATTCGGTCCTTCCGCGTACGATTGTCAACATACTCGAACGCGTGCGGCTCAAGAAACGGATCGCCGAGCGGGTGAAGGCGGACCTGATCGCGAAGACCAGGACAAACGCGATCAAGGAGCTCATCGTCACGGTGTGCCATGAATTCAACAACCCGCTGGCGGCAATCAAGATCAGCACCGATATACTCCTGCGGCAATCCCTCACCCCCGGCGAGCGCTCTGTCGTCGAGGCGATGGACCGGAATGTGGGGCTTGTGGAAAAGGAAATCGCCCGCCTGAGGGATCTTGACTTCGACACACCTGCGCCCCCCCCCGGCGGAGAAACGGGAAATGCAGGGTGAACTGTCCCGCCCAGGAGCGGCGCCCGCGGCGCCGGGACCGTTGGCCCCGCCCAGGAGAGGCGGGACCGTTGGCTTGCATCTCAGTCCCGCTCTCCGTATATTGAGAAACAGCGCTTGAGTCAACGACTGCAAGGACCCCATGGTCAAACGCAGGCCATACACGGATAAGAACCATATTTCTTTAGTCTTGAAGTCTGTTCGAACGTAGTCCCGCAAAATCGCGGGACTACTTATTTTTTAGGGGTGAGGACGCGGTGACGGTGAGGGGTATACAGGAGATCATGGAAGCCTGGGCCCCCCTCGATATTGCATGGGAGCGCGATAACGTGGGGCTCCAGACCGGCGACCCCGATGCACGTGTCCGGGGGATACTCGTCACGCTGGACGTCACGGAATCCGTCGTAACGGAGGCCCTCAGGCACGGCGCCAATCTCATCGTCAGCCACCATCCCCTCCTCTTCCGTCCCCTGCGGTCCGTCACCACGAGAACTTCGCAGGAACGATGCCTCGCCGCCCTGCTGCGGAAACGGGTGGCCCTGTATTCGGCACACACCAATCTCGATTTTACGAGCGGGGGGACGAGTTTCGCCCTCGCGGAGACGCTGGGCGTGGCCACGGAGGGATTTCTGAGGACCCCGTTCATGCTGCAGAACAAGATAGTGACATACGTCCCTCCCTCCCATGCTGACGCGGTCGCAGCGGCGATGGCGGCTGCAGGAGCCGGCGTGATCGGGGAGTACGAGAGCTGTTCTTTCGGCGCGGAGGGAAACGGGACGTTCCGCGGCAGGGCCGGCACACACCCAGCCCTCGGCCGGTCGGAGAGGCTGGAACACGTGCAGGAAATACGCCTGGAGATGGTAGTCCCGCGCCGAGCGACGAAGAATGTCGTCCGCGCGATGACCAAGGCGCATCCATACGAGGAGGTCGCCTACGATGTGTATGCGCTCGAGAACGCCGCCGGGGAGTACGGCATGGGGGCGGTCGGGACGCTCCGGCGCGATGTTCCGCTCCGGGCGTTCCTAGCCACGGTGCGCAGGGCGCTGGATGCGCCGGCCCTGCGCTGGAGCGGCGATCCACGCACCCCCGTGCACCGCGTCGCGCTTTGCGGCGGGAGCGGCAGCGAACTCCTTCCCGATGCGATCGCCTCGGGCGCAGAGGTGTTCGTCACCGCCGACGTGCGCTACCATACGTACCACGAAGCGGAGGGATGCATCGCCCTCGTGGACGCCGGACATTTTGAGACAGAGAATCCGGTCGTCGCGGCCATCGTCGAACGCCTGCGACGGGAAACACTCAGCCGCGGCGCACGCATCCCCGTGCGCGCGACATCAGTTTCGACGAACCCGGTCAGGTGGAGCATGTAATCACCAACGAGGAGCGTTCATTGGAAACAAAGCTACGGCAACTGTTTGCACTGCAACAGATCGATTCCAGTCTCGATGAACTGGAAGAGCTGAAGGGGGACCTCCCCGGCCGCATCAGGGAGCTCGAAGCGCAGGAGGCGGCACTGAAAGACCAGCTCGCGTCGCTCGAGACGACGATGAGAACGGCATTCACACAACGCGACAACGCCGACGGGGAGATCATCTCTCTCAGGGAGAAGGCGGAGAAATACAAGACACAGCAGTTCCAGGTCCGCAACAACCGTGAATATGACGCACTGACACGGGAGATGGACGCGGCCCAGGACACGATCGTCCGGCTGGAAAAAGAGATGGAGATGCTCGAAGGGAAGGCGACGCTCGCCCGCAGCGACATCGAAACTGTCAAGGTCACTCTGGGGGAGCTGGAAGGCGTGCTCGGTGAAAAACGGGCGGCACTGGCGGAGGTCTCCAAGACCACGGAGGAGGAGGAGGGGAAACTCCGGCATGAACGGGAGAAGATCGTGCACAGGGTCGCCAAAGGCAATCTGGTGCAGTATGAGCGGATCCGCGGGGCAAAGAAAGGGAAAGCCGTCGTCCCGGTCCGAAGGGGAGCCTGCGGGGGGTGCTTCGCCCGCGTCCCCCCCCAGAAACTGCTGGAGTTAAGGCAAAACAGCAAGATCTATTTGTGCGAGCATTGCGGGCGCATCATCGTCTCGGACGAGATCGCCGTGGGGAAGACCTCGCCCGTATGACATTGCGCGCATTCACCGACGGGGCATCACGCGGAAACCCGGGCGAGGCGGGGATCGGTATCGTGGTGACGGACGAGAAGTCGGACACGATCATCGCGCTTCACGGGTACATCGGCGTCTGCACGAACAACGTCGCCGAGTACACCGCGATGGAGACGCTTCTCGAGCGGGCCCGCTCGCTCGACTGTGCGCGCATGATCATCCACTCGGACAGCGAACTCATGGTCCGCCAGCTCAACGGGAAATACCGCGTGAAGGACAGCGGACTGAAACCTCATCACGCCAGGGCGGTGCAACTGATGAAGTCACTGCCGTTCCCGTGCTCGGTCACACACATCCCCCGGGAAAAAAACCGGGAGGCGGACCGGCTGGCGAATCTCGGGATTGACGAGAAGATCCCGGTACAAGTGTCGTATTAACTAACAACAAACATCAACGATGCAGGTCGGGCAGCCGCGTGGCGCTCACGCGCCATGAGGAAAGTCCGAACTCCACAGAGCAGGGTGCCCCGTGAACAGCGGGGGTCCCTTCCCGCCCAAGCGGGAGGGCAACGGAAAGTGTCACAGAAAACATACCGCCCCGCGGGCGCCGCTTCGCGGCGCCGTGTCGCGGGGTAAGGGTGCAAAGGCGAGGTAAGAGCTCACCGCCCCGCCAGCAATGACGGGGGCACGAAAAACCCCACCCGGAGCAAGACCAAATAAGAGAGGAGAGGCTGCTCGCCTCACCGTCGCGCCGAAAGCGTTACGACACTCTCGGGTAGGTCGCTAGAGCCGAGGAGCAATCCGAGGCCCAGAGAAATGGCTGCCTCTCCCGCCTTTTGCGGCGGGACAGACAGAATTCGGCTTACAGACCTGCACCGCGTTTTCCGCCGGGGCCGCAATTCTCCCCCGGAAGCGCGGGATTCAGTTCCGGGAGACAGTGTGAATTCTACCACCAGGGAGCACCGGTGGACGATCATCGATTCTCAGGATGCCGGAATTGTCGCCCGCCTTTCCAGGGAGATCAATGTCCCGGAACCCATCGCCAGAGTCCTCGTCCATCGCGGCATCGATGACTACGACAAGGCAAAAGCGTATTTTCGCCCCTCCTTAGAACTTCTCCACGATCCCTTCCTTCTGGGGGGAATGGAGAAGGCCGTCACACGCATCGTTGAAGCGCTCGAGGCGGGGGAACGATTCCTTGTCTTCGGCGACTATGATGTTGACGGGACCAACGGAGCGGCAATGCTCTACCTGTTCTTGAAGGAAGCCGGAGCCGTCGTCGAGTACTACATCCCGGACAGGATCAGAGAAGGGTACGGGATCTCCCGGGTGGGGATCGACCAGGCCAAAGCGGACGGCGTCAAGATCTTCCTCGCCGTCGACTGCGGGATCACCGCGGTGGAGCAGGTCGAGTATGCACGCAACCTGGGCCTGGACGTCATCATCTGCGACCACCACGAGACAGGATCCGTCCTCCCCCCGGGATACGCCGTCCTCGACCCCATCACGCCCAATGACCCCTACCCGTTCAAGAGCCTCTCGGGCTGCGGCGTCGGTTTCAAGCTGGTCCAGGGTCTTGCGCGGCGGCTCGGCAGAGAGAAGGACGTCCTCAAGTATCTTGATTTTGTGACGCTGGCGAGCACGGCCGACATCGTCCCCCTCGTGGACGAAAACAGGGTCATGTGCAAGATCGGGCTGGAGCTCATCAACTCATCCCCCCGCCCGGGCATCAAGGCGCTTATCGAGAGCGCCGGCATGAAAGTCGGCGGGATCACCACCGGCCAGATCGTTTTCGTCCTTGCACCCCGGATCAACGCGGTGGGACGGCTCGGGGACGCCATGAGGGCGGTCAGACTCCTCACGTCGACCGACCCCGCGGAAGCCATCGAGATGGCGCAGGTCCTCGAGGAAGAGAACAGGAACAGGAGGAAGATCGACGAAGATACGTTTGCCGAAGCACAGCGCCTTGCCGACGACTACGCCGAGACAGCGAGCGACTCCGCCATCGTCCTGCACCAGGAACACTGGCACCCGGGGGTGGTCGGCATTGTCGCTTCTCGCATGGTCGAGAAATACTACAAGCCGTCGATCATGATGTCCACGGTGGACGGGGTCGCCAAGGGATCTGCGCGGAGTGTCTCGGGGTTCGATGTCTACCAGGCGCTCAAACGATGCGAAGACAAGATCATACAGTTCGGCGGACACAAGTACGCGGCCGGGCTCACGGTGGAACTCTCCAGGCTGGACGAATTCCGGGATGCATTCAAGAAGGCGGTGGGCGAGCTCATGACAGAAGACCTGAAGACCCCCGAGATCCGCATCGACGTCGAGATAACGCTCGCGGACCTTACTCCCCGGTTCATCAGGATACTGAGGGAATTCGCGCCGTTCGGGCCCGGGAACAACCGACCCACGTTCATCGCACGCGGGCTCGACGTGATGGGGACGCCCAGAATCGTCGGCAAGAATCACCTCCGTTTCAAAGTGCGGCAGAACGGGGCGGCGTTCGACGCCATCGGGTTCGGCCTGGGGCACATGCTCCGCCACGTGCAGGGAGAGAGAAAGAATCTTGCGTGTGTATTCACGGTTGAGGAGAACGACTGGGCCCCCCCGGGGGGAACCCGGCCGCAGGATCCTCCCTCGCAACTCAAAATCAAAGACCTACGGTAACACGAGCGTAAGGAGGCACCGACAATGTCAGGCCATTCGAAGTGGGCAACGATCAAAAGGAAGAAGGGGGCGACCGATGCAGCCCGGGGACGCCTCTTCACTCGTCTCATCAAGGAAATTACGATAGCCGCGCGGACGGGCGGGGGGAGCATCGACGGGAACCCGCGCCTGCGCCTGGCGATACTGACCGCCAAGGCCTCGAATATGCCCGCAGACAACATTAAACGGGCGCTTCAGAAGGGAACGGGGGAGCTCCCCGGGGTGGCATACGAAGAGGTGACGTACGAGGGGTACGGTCCGGGCGGCGTCGCGATACTCGTGGAGGTCGTCACCGACAATATCAACAGGGCCGTGTCGGAGATGCGACATGTCTTCTCCCGCAACAACGGCAACCTGGGAACATCGGGGAGCGTCGGCTGGATGTTCCATAAGAAAGGGATAATCACAATCCCCCGGGCCGGTCAAAAGACGCCGCTCACCGAAGACGATCTCCTGGGGATCATACTTGACGCAGGGGCCGACGACCTTCAAAGCGACGATGCGGAATTCATCGTCACAACCACCCCGCAGACGTTTGATGCCGTGAAAAAGGCGGTGGAAGACAAGAGCATTGCCGTCGAGCACGCCGCACTCCAGATGGTCCCCCAGAACACGGTCAAGGTGACGGGGAAAGAGGCCGAGCAGCTCGTGAGGCTGATGGAGGCGCTCGAAGAGCACGACGATGTCCAGAACGTCTACGCGAATTTCGACATCGATGAGAAGGAACTTGCGGCGCTCAACAACTGAACCGGATGTAGGAGGAAGGAGCACGGGAACCGTCGTCGTGCTCGGCCTCGACCCGGGAACGCTCGCCACGGGGTACGGCATCGTCGCGAGGACGGGATCGCGGCTGAGGCTTGTCGACTGCGGCTCGATCAGGAACGTCGCGGACTCACCGATGGCTACGCGCCTCCGCCGCATCCACGCGGGGCTCATCGCGGTGATCGACCGCCACCACCCGGATGAATTCGCGATCGAATCGGCGTTTTACGGAAAGAACGCGCAGTCGGCACTCAAGCTCGGGCATGCCCGCGGCGTCGCGATGCTGGCCGCGGTCGAACGGGGGCTCGCCGTCACGGAGTACTCCCCGCGGGAGGTGAAGAAGGCGGTCGCGGGAAAAGGAACCGCCTCGAAAGAGCAGGTGCGGTTCATGGTGAGGTCGATCCTCGCACTCGACGATGCACCGATGGGCCTGGATGCATCGGACGCCGTCGCAATCGCGCTCTGCCACATGCACAGGCTCACCGGCTCTTCGGTCAAGCATCGGGACTGGTCATCCTTCGTGGCCGCGCATCCGGAAAGGGTCGTCCGTTGATCGCACGACTGTCTGGGAAACTCGCGGGAAAATCCCCCACGGAAATCCTCGTGGACGTCGGCGGGGTCGCCTTCGCCCTCAGCATCCCCCTCTCGACGTTCGAGCGCCTTGCGGATGTCGGGACTCAGGTCTCGGTGTACACACATCTTCATGTCCGGGAAGACGCACTCCAGTTGTACGGGTTCTTCACCGAAGAAGAACGCAACCTGTTCCGCACGCTCATTTCCGTCAACGGGATCGGGCCGAAAATGGCCCAGGGGATCCTCTCCGGCATCCCCGTGGCAGACTTGAAGAGCCATATACTGTCAGGGAATTCCGGGGCGCTCACGGCGATCCCCGGGGTCGGACGGAAGATTGCGGAGAGGCTTGTGGTCGAGCTCCGGGACAGGATTTCGAAGTCCGACGGCGCATCCTTCCCCGAAGGGACCCCCACCCAGAACGGATCCCGCATCCGCTCGGAGGCCCTCCTGGCCCTCACATCCCTCGGGTACAACCGCGTCGCGGCCGAGAAAGCGATCAGGGGGGCCGTGCAGGAATCGGCCGAAGCGGAAACCTCCGTGGAATCCCTCGTCAAAGCCGCCCTCCGGCACGCGGCCCAGTGAACGGAAGCGGGAGATTGCCTTTGAGACCGAGCAATGCTATGTTCCCATGATGCGAAAACACGACAACACATCCCCCGAACGGCTTGACGCGGAGGTGGAATTCGACCGTGCCCTCCGCCCGCTGAAGTTCAGTGACTTCTTCGGGCAGGAGAAGATCACGAGAAACCTCAGGGTCTTCATTGATGCCGCCCGGGGGCGGCACGAGACGCTCGACCACGTTCTCCTCACGGGACCGCCCGGGCTAGGGAAGACCACGCTCGCGCACATCATCGCCGCCGAGATGGGGGTGAAGATCAGGATCACCTCCGGCCCGGTTCTCGACAAACCGGGCGACCTCGCCGGGTTGCTTACGAATCTCGAGGAGGGGGACGTCCTGTTCATCGACGAGATCCACAGACTCAACCCGGTCGTGGAGGAATACCTCTACTCCGCGATGGAGGACTACAGGCTGGATATCATGATCGATTCGGGACCGAGCGCGAGGACGGTGCAGCTCACCCTGCCGAAGTACACACTCATCGGGGCGACAACGAGGGCGGGGCTCCTGACATCCCCTTTGCGGGGTCGGTTCGGGATCACGAACAGGCTGGACTATTACACGTCCGACATTCTGGAGAAAATCCTCGCCCGGTCCGCCCGGATACTCGACATCACGACCGAAAGCGCGGGACTCTCGGAAATCGCCCGCCGGTCCCGCGGGACACCCCGCATCGCGAACCGGCTGCTCAGGCGCTGCAGGGATTTCGCCCAGGCGGACAGGAAGCTGTCGGAGCACGGCGGTGCGGTCTCGCGCGCCGTCGCAGGGTACGCGCTGCAGGAACTCGAGGTGGATGAGCACGGGCTGGACGAGATGGACAAGCGCATCGTGCTCACGATCATCGAGAAATACGCCGGGGGGCCGGTGGGAGTCAACACGCTCGCCGTGGCCGTAGGAGAGGAGCCCGGGACGATCGAAGAGGTGTACGAACCGTACCTCATTCAGGAAGGGTTCATACAAAGGACCCCGCGCGGCAGGGAAGCCACCGATCTCTGCTATGCGCATTTCAAAATGAAGCGGCGTCGGGCCGAGGAGCCTGGCCTTTTCTAGAAGGAACCGTCGATGGCACTCGATAAAGATCTGTCTTCGATACAGGAAGTCAGGGATCTCCTTCAGGCCGCGAAAGAGGCGCAGCGTGAGTTCCACAACTACTCCCAGGAGCAGGTCGACCGCGTGGTCGGCGCGATGGCCGAAGCGGGATTCGCCGATGCCTCCCGCCTCGGACGCCTGGCCTCCGAAGAGACGGGCTTCGGCAAACCGGAGGACAAGAAGACCAAGAACGAATTCGCCACACGCCGCGTGTGGGAATCTATCCGCGATCTCAAGACAGTCGGCGTCATCGCCGAGGACCCCGGGCGAAAGGTGTTCACGATCGCAGAGCCGATGGGTGTCGTCGCCGCGCTGATCCCCTCAACGAATCCCACATCCACCGTGATGTTCAAGGCGATCATTGCGGTCAAGGCCCGCAATGCGATCGTCGCCAGTCCCCACCCCAACGCCGCCTCCTGCACGCGCGAGGCCATGAACGTGATCCGCGACGCGGCGGAAAAGGCGGGTGCGCCGAAGCACCTGATGGCGGCCATCACCACGCCGACAATCGAGGGGACGAACGAGCTGATGCGGCACAAGCTCACGGCGGTCATACTCGCCACCGGCTCGAACCAGATGGTCCGGGCCGCCTATGGCTCGGGCAAACCGGCATTCGGTGTCGGTTCCGGCAACGTCCCTGCGTTCATCGAAAGGACGGCCGATGTCCCGAAGGCGGTCGCAGACATCATCTCCGGGAAACAGTTTGACTGGGGGGTGCTCTGCTCCGCGGAGTCCGCGCTTGTCTGTGACGCCCCCGTGAAGCTCCAGGTCATGGAGGAATGCAGGAAGCGGGGCGCCTATTTCGCCGCAGGAGAGGAGAAGGAGCGTCTCGCCCGCCTGATGTTCGATGATCGGGGTGCGATCAACGCCGCCGTGGTCGGAAAGCCTCCGGCCTACATCGCCGGGAAGGCGGGGTTCATGGTCCCCGCATCCACGACCGTGCTCATCGCCGAACTGCAGGGGGTCGGGAAAGAGCATCCGCTCTCCAGGGAGAAACTCTCCCCCGTCCTTTCATTCTATACGGAGGACGGATGGCGGGATGCCTGCCACCGCTGTATCGAACTGCTTCAATTCGGCGGCGTCGGACACACGCTTGTCATCCATTCGGCCGACCGGGACATCATCATGGAATTCGCCCTCGAAAAACCCGCGTTCCGGATACTTGTCAACACGCAGGCGGCGCTCGGCGCGGTCGGCTACACCAACGGCCTCGATCCCTCGCTGACGCTCGGGCCGGGGACCTGGGGGGGGTCGATCATCTCCGACAACGTGACCGCCAGGCACCTGATGAACTACAAACGACTCGCATTCGAGACGAACCCGATTAACCCGGGTTCTCTCCACACGCCCCGGGAGCAGACTCCGCTTCCCCGACCGGGCAGCCCGTCCCCCGCCGGCTCATGGCCCAAGGACTCATGGATGAACGAGATCGAGAAGAGGATAGTCGCGAAAGCAGGGAACACGCCGGTATGGAAGAAGGAGGACCAGCCGGGGAGTACGAAAAGAGAAACGTTCGGATCGGGACTCTCGGCCGATGATGTCGACCGGATCGTTGCGAAATTCGTCCGCGATCTCTCCAAGGGGTGACGGTGACGACACATCCCCGGAATTCAGATCCGGCCCCCGCTTCCGCAGCATCGTACATCAGGCTTCCCCGCCCGTTTTACCTCCGCCCCACGCTCACGGTTGCACGCGATCTCCCGGGAAGATACATCCTCCGGAAGCTCGGCCGGACGGTGCTGGTGGGGCGCATCGTCGAAGTCGAGGCCTACCTGGGGAAGAAGGATCCCGCCAGTCATGCATACCGCGGCATGACCCCACGCAACGAAGTCATGTTCGGTGAGGGGGGACATCTCTATGTCTACTTCACATACGGGATGCACTTCTGCTGTAACGTCGTCACGGGGAGGGAGGGGGTGGGGAATGCGGTCCTCATACGTGCCGCAGAGCCAGTGGAAGGTCTTGAAGCCATGACCGCACTCCGCTCCGCCGGTGACGGCCGCCGGCGGACAGAGGTTGAACTCTGCAGCGGTCCGGGGAAACTCTGCCAGGCGTTCGCCATAGCCCGGAAGGAGAACGGGACAGACCTGTGCGGCGACACGATCTGGCTCGCCCGGAAGCGGGGAGGGAGTCCTCCCCGCAGCATCATGCGCTCGACGCGGATCGGGATCACCGGCGGGCGCGAACACCACTGGCGGTTTTTCCTGAAGGAAAATCCTTTCGTTTCCCGCTGAATCCCTACTTCAGCAACACCATCCTGTTCGTCTTCGAGAACCCGCCGCTCCGCAACCTGCAGAAGTAGACGCCTGATGTGACAGGGAGGTTACCGCTGTTCCGTCCGTTCCAGACGATCTGGTATGAACCCGCGGCCTGTGATTCATTGACGAGCGTCGCGACCTCCCTGCCGAGAAGATCAAATATCTCGAGCGTCACGAGACCCCGCTCGCCGATCGTATAGCTTATGCGTGTCGACGGGTTGAAGGGGTTCGGGTAGTTCTGCTCCAGGTCGAACGCGATCGGCACACCGACAGGCCCCTGCTCGACGGAATTGACGCCGCTCGCAGTCGTCACGATCGCGCGCAGCACGAAGTTGTAGGTCCTCCCGCTCCACGCTGTGCCGTTGTAGACATTCGAGCGGGTGCCAGTCGTAACGTTGTCAATGAGGACGGCCACCGAGTCGGTGAGATTCGCAGTCGAGACAACGACGTGCACGTCAGTGGCTCCCGTGACGCTGACACCGGCTCCCAGCATCTGAATATAGTTAAATATTCCGGCATTCAACTTCCCCAGAGGAAACGCGACACTCGATCCAAGTTTTGTCCCGGGCACGCCACCATTGTCAGAGTACACCTCACACACAAGAGAGCCGCTCCCCCGAACCGGTAGGGCGCTCTGATAATTGGTCTGGAGCACGAATCCTGTCACAGTCCCTGAGACGGCCGGCGAAACCCTCACAGCAATCTTCTTCGAGCCGGTGAGCCAGGTGTAGGCGGTTACCTGCGTTCCGTCGTATTGAAGGAGATGACGGGTGACGAGAGCCGATCCCGACATTTTATTTGCTACGGCCTGAAGTATGTCGAGCTTCCCGTACCCCCATGTGGCGTTCGGCACGCTGCCCGTGTAAGCGTCTCTGACAGTCGTCCCCGACAGGAGAGTTTTGATATCCGAGGCCGTGGAGGAGGGGTAGAGAGAAAGCAGCAGCGCCACAGCTCCGGTGACGTGCGGAGCCGCCATGCTCGTCCCCTGGAGTACCCAGTGCTTCTGATCCGGATAGATCAGCCAGTACTGGCCTGTGGTATCGTGAAATGATGAGAGTGCAGAAGCGATTGCTTCGCCGGGAGCGGCGATGTCCGGCTTTTGCCTCCCGTCACTCGTCGGTCCGATCGAGCTGAAGAGTGAAATCTGCCCTGTACGGTCGGACGCGGCGCCACCGTACTCTCCTCCGACGTAGCTGGGCCATAAGAACTTCGTGACATACGAAGCTACAGTGATGACACCGCTTGCATTTCCGGGGCTGCCGACCGTCTCATTCACATCACCACCGCTGAGCGATACCGTATTTGCGCCCACGGCCCGGGCGTCGAGCCAGCCGTCGAATGCGACCGCAGAGCCTCCGGTGTTCGACAGGGCGAGCGTCCAGGTCCCGCTCCTAGGGACATTGGCGTCAGCATCCCTCACGTAGAGTTCCACTTCCCGGTGACCGTTCGACAGGTAGGGGTCCATGTTGTACACACTGAATGTGCCGTCCGTCGTCGTACTGCCGTTCACGGTTTGGCCGTTCAATGCTGTTGCTGTGAAAGCACCCGGTGAAGTCGCCTTTGCAGTAATTGTCGGATTCCCCTTGAACCACACGTCGAAATCCAACCTATCGTTGAGTGTCCCTGCGGTCGGCGTGTACGCAGGTACGTTCAAAGTGATTGTCGCCGTGCTTCCGGCACCGATCGTGCCGGCAATATGTAACGCGTCTCCGCCGTCGTTGCCGGCGGAGGCAACCACAACGTGACCGGGGGAGGCAACAAAAGTGTTCGTCGCGACTTCGTAGTCGGTTGTGCCGTCGTGCGGTCCGCCGAGTGTGCCGAGGCTCCAGTTGAGAACGACGGGCTTGCCCAGCCCGCTCGCCTTGATATTAGCATACGTGAGACCATCGATCATTTCGGTCGTATTGAATGTCCCTTCACCACCTTTGACGACTATGATGTCCGCATCAGGAGCCATGCCCACGCAGCTCCCGTTCAGTGCGAGACCGTTCCCCGCGGCAATCCCGGCAACGTGCGTGCCGTGGCCGTTAAGGTCTTTCTCGCGCACAAATCCGGGGGGCGAGCCGCTCAGTTCCGCATTGATCTGTGCCTGTGTGTACTCCACGCCGTAGCTGAATCCGGCGGGGGGGGTCTCGAGCCCCGTAGGGCTCAATGTCTGATCCCAGATAAAGAGAATCCTCGACTTGGTCGGATCGGACGGAGACCGGAAATCCAGGTGCTTCCAGTCGATCCCGGTATCATAGATCAGGACGATTGCACCGCTACCCTTGTATGGCGTATTTTTAAGAAACCCCCCCTGCAGCAGGCTGGCACCTGTTTCCTGGACACTCACGTCGAGAGTGGGATAGATCGTCCATCCGGGTGTGATGCACTGCACACGGTCCGTCCGCGCAAGGGCCACTATCTGCCCGGGTGAAACAATCGCTGTCACAAATCCGGGATACGAGGAATTCACTGCCACACCGGCTCTACGCACCACCGAAGGATCATCCACATGGATGGTGGCATGATACAACGGAAAACCGCCCGGAACGCCGGCTTTTGCAAGATGAGCCATACTCCCTCCCGTGAACGCAAGCTCGGGATTCGTCGTGGCCAAGAGGGCCTGAAAATCAGGATGAATTTTTGCGCGCTGTTGCGATGTCAGGGTCGCGGCCATCAAAAGCGAGCCGGCTCCGGCAATAAGCAATGCCACAGCCAACAGACGTATCCCATGTTTCATGTGAGACTCCTTCTGGATGGATAGGAAAGGGTAGACTAGGGCGTGTGGACCTTTGATCCGTTTCTCAGACTCTTCACTGACGGGAGGAGGACGAGAGCGCGGAGTTGCTTCATCGTGGCTCGGACAACCGCAACGTCGCCGAATGCGCTGGTCACGTCGAATCCCGCGCTCCTGATGTCGCCCACGTTGTCCGTGCGGACCAGAACACCGAATTTGTCTTCGCCGGAGGGTCCGGGTGTAATATCATACTCGGTCCGGCTGGCAGGAGTTCCCAGAACCAGGCGCTGAAGCGCCGGGTCCAGTTTCTGCTGTTCGAGGGGGGTCAACTGCGGCCCCGTCGCCGCACAACCTGCGACGAGGAACGCCAGAATGAGAGGACGGATGAGCATGGGGATCTTTGTTTGGATTTAATATAGCCCCCCGCGAAAACAGGCGCAACAATAAAATCCTCCGTGATCCGTTCTGTGGCCGGCGTCACGCCTGGGGAAGGACCCGCTTCAGGTAGACACCGGTCACGGAATCCTTCGCCCTGGAGACCTGTTCAGGCGTCCCCTCGGCGATGATCCTCCCCCCCTCCTCTCCTCCTCCGGGGCCCAGGTCGATCACACGGTCCGCCGTTTTGATCACGTCCAGGTTGTGTTCGATCACGATGACAGTGTTCCCTTTGTCGACCAGCTTGTTCAACACGGAGAGGAGCATCCGGATGTCCTCGAAATGGAGCCCGGTTGTCGGCTCGTCCAGTATGTACAGCGTGTTGCCTGTCCCCACCTTGGAGAGCTCCGTCGAGAGCTTCACGCGCTGTGCTTCACCCCCGCTCAGCGTGGTGGCCTGCTGCCCCAGCGTGATGTACCCGAGCCCGACATCGAAGAGCGTCCTGAGCTTCCGTTCAATCCCGGGGATCTCGCTGAAGAAATCTACGGCCTCCGCCACCGTCATGTCAAGCACGTCGGCGATCGATTTCCCCTTGAAGAGGACCTGGAGTGTCTCCCTGTTGTACCTCTTCCCCTTGCAGACGTCGCACACGACATAGACGTCGGGGAGAAAGTTCATTTCGATCTTCTTCACCCCATCCCCCTCGCATCCTTCGCACCGCCCCCCCGCCACGTTGAAACTGAATCTCCCGGCTTTATAGCCCCGGATCTTCGCTTCGGGCATCTGCGTGAAGAGGTCGCGCACGAGCGCGAAAAGCCCCGTGTACGTTGCGGGATTGGAGCGCGGTGTCCTGCCGATGGGGGACTGGTCGATATCGATCACCTTGTCGATCTGGGAGATCCCCTCGAGTTTCCTGTGCGGCAGCGGGACCGCCTTTGCGGCGTAGAACTTCCTCGCGAGGATGTGGTACAGCGTCTCGTTGATGAGTGAGGATTTTCCCGACCCGCTCACGCCGGTCACGGCGATGAATGTGCCGAGCGGGACATTGAGCGTGACGTTCTTGAGGTTGTTGCCGGTCGCCCCGATGAGAAGGAGTGATTTGCCGCTCCCCGACCGGCGCTCACGCGGGACATCAATTACCCTCTCCCCCCGGAGATACTGCGCGGTATAGGAGACCGGCTCGAACCCGTGGGAGTTCACCGGGATCGTGTCATTCCTGAGCGCCAGCGCATCGGGACGCCCCGCGGTCACAAGGTACCCTCCGTGCCGCCCCGCTCCCGGGCCGAGGTCGATCACATAATCCGCGCTCTCGATCATCTCCTTGTCATGCTCCACGACGATGACGGTGTTCCCCAGGTCGCGGAGCTGCTTGAGCGACGCGATAAGCCGGATGTTGTCCCTCTGATGGAGTCCGATGCTCGGTTCGTCGAGTATGTACAGGACGCCGACGAGCTGTGAGCCGATCTGCGTCGCGAGCCGGATCCTCTGCCCTTCTCCCCCTGAAAGGGTCCGCGCCGGCCGGTCGAGCGAAAGGTAATCGAGGCCCACGTTCAGGAGAAAGCGGAGCCGTTCCCGGATTTCCTTCAGGACGGGGGCGGCGATCGTCATCTGGCGGTCGGGCATCTTCAGACGTTCGAAGAACTCCAGGGCCCCGGTGATCGGCAGGGAGACGACGTCGTGTATGTTCCAGAGATTCCCACCGGGAGCGTCCTCAATGCGGACGGCCAGGCTTTCCTTCCGCAACCTCCCCCCCCCGCACACCGTGCACGGCTTGACGTCCATGTAGGATTCCACCCACTCCCGGATGTTGTTGGAGGCGGTGTCGTCGTAGTAGTGCTTGAGGATGTCCATGATCCCGGTGAACCGATGCCGGTACACAACAGTCCGCCCGCTGGCATAGCGATACTCCATGTCGAATTTTTCGTCGCCGCCGCCGTTGAGGAGGACCTCGCGCGCCTTCTTCGGGAGTTTCTTCAGCGGAGTGTCGAAATCAAATCCGTAGGCCTTCCCGACCGCCCGGAACTGGCTGTAGGCCCACGTCTGCCGGGGTTTGCCGAAGGGGGCAAGCCCCTCCTGGTTGATCGAACGATCCCAATCGGGGACTATCAGGTCGATGTCGAATTCCTTGATCTCCCCCAGGCCGTTGCAGGTCTGGCAGGAGCCGTACGGAGAGTTGAATGAGAAGGAATTCGGCGCGGGTTCTTCATAGCTGATGGTGCAGAATGCGCATGAGAGGTGACGGCTGAAGAGTATATCCCCCGCGGGCGCCGTCGCCGGGGCGGCCCGGGGGGAACGACCCGCACGTTTCGGTGGCGCCCCAGGCGCCATCCCGCCTTTCTCCGTGGAGACGATGAGGACGCCTGCGCCGAACCTCAGCGCAACTTCGACTGAATCGGCAACACGGGCACGCGCCTCCTTCTTCACCGTGAGACGATCGACGACGATCTCGATCGTGTGCACCTTGTAACGGTCCAGGGCCATCCCCTCGGAGATCTCGCGCACGGTCCCATCGACACGGACCCGCAGAAAGCCGTCCCGCAGAATCTCCCCGAACAGTTCACGGTAGTGCCCCTTCCTCGCGCGGACAACCGGTGCAAGGAGTTGCACTTTCGTCCCCCCGGGAAGACCCAGTATGCTGTCGATAATCTGGTCGGTCGACTGCTTCTGCACCCTCCTACCGCAGTTTGTGCAGTACTGCGTCCCCACACGGGCGAACAGGAGCCGGAGATAATCGTAGATCTCGGTGACTGTGCCGACAGTGGACCTCGGGTTGGGACTGACGGTCTTCTGTTCGATGGAGATCGCCGGACTGAGCCCCTCGATGTAATCGACGTCCGGCCTCTCCATGATGTCGAGAAACTGGCGCGCGTACGCCGAGAGACTCTCAACGAAGCGGCGCTGCCCTTCGGCGTATATGGTGTCGAACGCGAGGCTCGATTTCCCCGAACCCGAGAGGCCGGTCATCACCACCAGCTTCCCCCTGGGGATATCGACATCGATATTCTTCAGGTTATGCTCCCGCGCCCCGCGTATGACGATGGATTCCCTGTCCGGCATGCCTCTTGCAAAGAAGGAAAAGGATAAGATTTAGTATACCACAAATCGGGGGGATTTTCAAACCGGGGTGGGGATCGGGGGTGCTCGTCACGCCAGAAAGCGGCGTGATTTTCAATCCCGCCAGAGAGCGGCGGGACTGTTAGTCCTGCCTTAGAGCGGCGGGATTTGCTAGTGCAGGCGCTCCCGCCTTGCCAGGTAGCCGGTCAGCGCGACATCGAACGGCGTCGCGGTATCCATCATCACGTAATCGATGGCGTGTTCGCGGCATTCGCGCTTGTACGTCTCAAGAAACTTCGCCATGGCGCCGCGATAGGATGCCTGGATCTGCCAGGGGAGCGTGGTGACGCGTTCCGCGGTCTCGATATCTTTGAACACAGCGTCGTTGCCGAATGCGAACGAGCGCTCCATCGGATCGAGGACGTGCATCACGATGACCTCGTTTTTCTTGTGGCGGAAGTGTTTCAGCGCCCCGATCACCCCCGCGGGGTCGTCAAGGAGGTCGCTGATGATAATCACCAGCCCCCGGCGCTTCATCCTGTCGGCCGCCTGGTGCAGCGACCGCGCTGCGCCCGTCCTCCCGGAAGGGCGGGCATTCCTGAGATTGATGAGGAGCCGGCGCAGGTATGCACGCGTCGTATGCGGCGGCAGGTAACTCCGGAGTTCCTCGTCGAAGCACGCGAGTCCCACCGCATCCTGCTGCCTGATCATCAGATAGGCGAGGGCCGCCGCGAGCGACGCCCCGTATTCCAGCTTGGAGACCTGGTCCCCGGAAGCATAGCCCATCGACAGGCTGGTATCGAGAACGATCGTGGAACGGAGATTGGTCTCCTCCTCGTACTGCTTGATGTAATATCTGTCCGTCTTTCCGTAGATCTTCCAGTCGACGAACCTGATCGAATCCCCCGGCATGTATTGCCTGTGTTCCGCGAACTCGACGCTGAACCCGTGGTACGGGCTCCGGTGGAGTCCCGTGATGAACCCCTCGACCACGAGCCTGGCGCGCAGCTCCATGTTCGCGAGTCGCGTGACGACACGGGGGTCCAGAAATTGAAGTGCGGATCCTGACATCAGGCCGGCGTCTGCAATGGGTTCTTCTTCGGTCGCTTCGCCGCCGGCTCTGGAGGAGGGATGGGAAGCGCCTCTTCCGGACTCTTCCCGAGCGTACTCAGCTCGAACCGTGCGGAGGCCGCCATCTCGCTGTCCGGATACTTTTCAAGGAACCGCCTGTAGGCCGATGCGGCGCTGTCGATGTTATGCAGCTCATTGTTGTAGAGGTACCCGATGAGGAACATCGCCAGGGGCGTCTGCTTCCCCGCAGGATATTCCCGGCAGTAGAGCCCGTACGCGTCGATCGCCTCGCGGGGCATGTGCAGGTTGCTGTTTTTTATGTTCGCAATTTCGAAGAGTGCCGCCTCCGCGAGCGGGTGATGCGGGTACTCACGGACCACGCTCTCAAAGAGGCCGAGGGGAGGCTGGAACGCTTCCCGCACCGCCTCGGGAGAGCGAAGCGTATCGGCCATCGTGGCCGCCGCCTGCGCCTGTGCCTGCGCCCGGGCGAAATACTCTTCCGCACTCGGCTTGCTGCAACCGGCCGCCGCGACGGCAAGAAGGAGACAGAGGAATCTGAACCATGTCATGGGAATATCCTCCGCAGTTGTGCCCGAACGCAGTACTATGATCGCACCATCACGGCGGCGAAATAGCCGTCCGTCCCCGTCCGGTGCGGGAACAGCTCAAGGTAGGTCCCCTGTCCGGGACACCGGACACCCTGCCGCGGGAGTATCTCGGCGGCCGGGACAAGCGAGAAATCCGGATGGAGGGAAAGAAATTCTCCGACAACGTCCTGGTTCTCCCGGCGCACAAGTGTGCACGTGGAATAGACAAGGCGTCCCCCGATCCTGACGGAGGGTGCGTAGCACTCGAGAAGCGCGCTCTGCCGCCGGGAAAATGAACGTGAGTACTCTTCCGTGCAAAGAAGCTTCGCCCCCGGGTTGCGCCGAAACGTTCCCACGCCGGAGCAGGGGGCATCCACAAGCACCGCGTCCGCGGGAGGGACGTCGGGGGAAACGCCGTCGCCCGGGACGACCTCCGCCGTCGCAATGGTGACACCGGCACGCCGGCTCCGCATGACGAGGTTCTCCAGTTTCTTCGCGTCCACGTCCAGCGCGATGATCTTTCCCCTGTTCTGCATCATCGCCGCCATATGGAGGCTCTTCCCTCCCGCACCCGCGCATGCATCGATCACCGTCATGCCCGGGCGCACTTCCAGCAGCATGGAGAGAACCTGGCTTCCCTCATCCTGCATTTCGAAGAGACCCTGCCGGAACGAGTGGAGTCCCTGCGCGTTGATCCGCTTCGGGAGTACGAGCCCCACCGGAGAGAGCGGGCCCGGGACAGCTGCAATGCCTTCCCTCACGAGCGCCTCGCGGCATTCCTCGACCCCCCCCCTCAGTGTATTGGCGCGAATCGCAACCGGGGGATTGCCGTTCGAAGCGGCGCACAGAGCCTCGGTCTCTTCAACGCCGAATCTCTCCAGCCATTCCCCGACGACAAAATCCGGCATGGAGTGACGGACCGCGATCAATCTCATCCCGTCACGCCGGACTTCCTCCGGGAGTTCCGCACGGGCGAGCGCCTCGATGAACAGTGCGCAATCGGCTTCAGGGACCGAAGCTCCCCAGAGCGGACCGATATCAGACTCGAGTTCCTTCCTATCCCGCGCGGCGCATGTGACCTCATGCGCGGCAACGAGGATCACCGTCGGGAGCGCCGGCATAACCGGCGCCCCGGGCAGGACCTCGAGTGCCCTCCGGCAACGGATTGTCAGGAGCCTGTGGTGCCGGAGAACGTCGAATGTGCGCTCCGCAATGAACCGCCTGTCGCTCGACCCGAGGTAATGCCTTGCGCGGAAGAACTCCCGGACAACCGCATCCGCCGGCCGCCGGCTGTCGAAGACGAAGTCGAGCACCTCGACGACATGGCCGATGAGAGAGGAGGTCTTCACAGCGGGGAACAGGAGAGAAGCGGATCAGACTGCGGCAATGGGGCCCTTGCTCGATGAGGTGATGAATGCGCGGGACATCCGCGGCGTATTAAATGCGATTCCCACTCCGCCGGAGGCGTTCAGGACAATCACCCCCCCCTGTCCCCCGGTCCGTTTTTTCAGGAGCGCGATCGCTTCCTTCGCCGCCGGTTCCGGGTCATCCCCGTTCGACCGCATCAGATCGATGACACTCTTCGCCATCACCACCCTGATGATGGCCTCCCCCCAGCCCGTGGAGGAAACACCGCCGATAGTGTTGTCCGCGTACGTCCCGCATCCGATCAATGCCGAATCACCCACGCGCCCCTGGGGTTTGTTCGGAGTTCCGCCTGTCGATGTGCCCGATGCGATGGTCCCCTCCGCATCAAGGGCGACGGCTCCCACCGTGTCTCCCGGAGAAGACCGGACCGGGGTCCCCTTCCGGCGGACCGGTTTGCCTCCGCCGGAAGCCTGGGCCTCGCGCCAGCGCGCAATCTCCCGTCCCGTGATAAGGGCGTCCTGGCCGCACGTCGCGATCCCGTGTTCCTTCGCAAACCGCGTCGCGCCCAGCCCCACGAGAAGCACGTTGCCGGTCTTCTCCATGATCGCGCGAGCCACGGTTATCGGATGGGCGACGTTCTGAACAGCGGCCACCGCACCCGCACGGAGTGTCCCCCCTTCCATGATGGAGGCGTCGAGCTCAATTTCCCCGGCAGCGTTCAGCGACGACCCACGTCCCGCGTTGAACGTGTCGTCATTTTCCATGACGATGATCGAACGCTCGACGGCCTCGACCGCCGTCCCCCCGTCCTTCAGGACCTCCCACCCCGCCTTCAGGGCATTCAGAACCCCCGTGCGGTGCGCGTCCGCCTGATCGTCAGGGATATCCCAGGCCCCGCCGTGAACAACAAGCGAGACAGGGCGTTGTCGTTTCATGAGCGCCGGATTGGTCTGTTATGACAAAGTACGAAAATGCCGTCCGTTGCGCAAATCAGCCGGCAGCGGGGGCCTCCACGCGCTTCGTGAATTCAATGAGCCCCCGCGTGTCGAGTCCGACTTCGACAGTGTCCCCCGGTCCGAACTCCCCTGAGAGTATCTTCCCGGAGAGCGGGTTTACGATCTGTTTCTGTATCACCCTCTTCAAGGGCCGTGCCCCGTATGTCGGATCATAGCCGAGCTTCGCGAGCCAGTCCTTCGCATCGTCGGTGACCTCGAGCGTTATTTCCCTGGCAGCGACAGTCTGCTGGACGCGCTTGAGCTGGAGCGTGATGATCCTGCGGATATCCTGCTGTGCCAGCGGACGGAATATGATGATCTCGTCCACCCGGTTAAGGAACTCGGGGCGTATCGTCGCTTTCAGCAGCTGAAAGAGTTCGTTGCGAAGTTGCGCAAAGACCTCATCCCACCGGTCGCCGCCCGTGAAATCGGAGTCGATTTTCTGGCTGATGAGCTGCGAGCCGAGGTTCGAGGTCATAATGATTATCGTGTTCCTGAAATCGACGGTCCTCCCCCTGTTGTCGGTGAGCCTTCCTTCGTCCAGCACCTGCAGGAGGAGGTTGAACACCTCGGGGTGTGCCTTCTCGATCTCGTCCAGGAGGACCACCGAATAGGGCTTCCGCCGCACCGCCTCCGTCAGCTGTCCCCCCTCGTCGTACCCGACGTATCCCGGCGGGGCGCCGATGAGCCGCGACACGGAAAACTTCTCCATGTATTCGCTCATGTCGACGCGCACGAGCGCGTTCTCGTCGTTGAACAGGAACTCCGCGAGCGCGCGGGCGAGTTCGGTCTTCCCGACCCCCGTGCTCCCGAGGAATATGAACGAGCCGATCGGCTTCTTTTCGTCCTGCAGCCCGGCGCGTGAGCGGCGTATGGCATCGCTGACCGCCTTCACGGCTTCCGGCTGGGCGATGACGCGTTCTTCCAGCCGTTCCTCGAGGTGGAGCAGCTTGTGCCTGTCGCTCTCCAACATCCTTGAGACCGGGATGCCGGTCCACCGCGCAACGATCCCGGCGATGTCCTCGGCGTCAACCTCTTCCTTGAGCATTTTCTGGTTTTGCTGGACCTCCGCGAGTCTCCCGGAGGCCGCGGCGATCTTCTTTCCCAGCTCCGCGATCAGACCGTACCTGAGTTCCGCCACGCGCGCCAGGTCCCCTTCCCGCTCCTTTTTCTCGGCTTCGCTCCTGGCATTCTCCACCTCCCCCTTCATCGTCCGGATCGACTGGATCAGGCCTTTCTCCAGGTTCCAATGTGCACTCAGACCGGTGTGGGTCTGCCGTAATTCCGCCAGCTCCGCCTCAAGAGCGGCCAGCCGGTCTTTCGAGTCCTGATCCCGTTCCCTCCGGATAGCCTCCCTCTCGATTTCGAGCTGCTTGATCTTCCGTTCGACCGAGTCCAGTTCCTCGGGGAGGGAATCGATCTCTATGCGGAGCTTGGACGCCGCTTCGTCCACCAGGTCGATTGCCTTGTCCGGCAGGAACCGGTCGGCAATGTACCTGGCGCTCAGCTGCGCGGCGGCCACGATGGCACCGTCCGTGATCCGGACGCCGTGATGCACTTCGTACCGTTCCTTGAGTCCGCGCAGTATCGAGATCGTGTCCTCGATGCTCGGCTCGTCGACCATGACGGGCTGGAAGCGCCGCTCGAGCGCCGGGTCCTTTTCGATGTATTTCCTGTACTCGTCGATCGTCGTCGCGCCGATCGCTCGGAGATCTCCCTTCGCGAGGGCGGGCTTGAGCATATTGGCGGCGTCCATCGACCCCTGCGCGGCACCGGCCCCCACGAGTGTGTGCAACTCGTCGATAAACAGAATGATCTCTCCGCCGGAGTCCTCGACCTCCTTCAGGAGGGCTTTCAGCCGCTCCTCGAACTGTCCTCTGAAACTGGTCCCTGCGACGAGCGAGCCCATGTCAAGCGCCACAATCCTCTTCGTCTTGAGCGTCTCGGGAACATCCCCCTTGACGATCCGCTGGGCGATCCCCTCGGCGATCGCGGTTTTCCCCACACCCGGCTCCCCGATAAGGACGGGGTTGTTCTTGGTCCGCCGCGAAAGCACCTGGAGGACGCGGCGTATCTCCTCGTCCCGCCCTATCACGGGGTCCATTTTCCCCTTCCGGGCCAGATCGTTCAGGTCGCGGCCGTAGCGCGCGAGCGCCTGGTACTTCTCTTCGGGATTCTGATCAGTGACCCGCTGCGTCCCCCGTATCTCTTTCAGAACGGTGAGGACGGATTCCACGGTCACCCCCTGATCGCGGAGGAGCTTCCCTGCGATCCCATCGCGCGAAGCAACGATGGCCAGGAGCAGATGCTCCGTGCTCAGGTACTCATCGTGAAGGTCGTCCGCCTGTTTCTGCGCCGCTTCGATCAACCGCCCCGTCGCCGGTGAGAGCGACTGGCTGGCAATGTTCACGCCACTTACTTTCGGAAGACGGCCGAGGGCATCATTGACCTTGATCTTGAGATATCCGGAGTTCACACCGAGCTTCTCCAGCACCGGCACGACAGTTCCCTTCGGGTCCTGGACGAGAGCCGCGAGCATGTGCTCGGGCTCGAGCAACTGGTTACCATAACTGGAGGCGATCTCCTGCGCGTTCTGCAGGGCTTCCTGTGACTTGACTGTAAATTTATTCAGATTCATGTTTTCTTTCCTTCTCCCGTAGATTGCTCATCCAGCTTCTTCCCCGCCTTTTGCTCGATAATCATCTCGACGGCATTCTGCTTGTAATCCAGTCCGTCATGATGACCTCCCGGGTGTGCAAAAGGCGAGGGGTCTCCTCGCCTTTTGCATGATGACCGCAGCGTCCGTGTCCCTTATTTTTTCTCCTTGCCCTTGTCGTCCACCACTTCGTACTGCGCATCTTCGACCTTTTTCTCCCCGGCGCCCGGCTGCGCACCGCCGGCAGGTCCGGTCTGAGGTCCCGCCCCAGGCTGATCGCCTGCCTGCGTGGCCTGCTGGTACATCTGCGTCGAAGCTTCGTTCCATGCGGTGTTGAGCGCCTCCATCGAGCTCTTGATGGCCGCGGTGCTGTTGCTCTTCAGGGCTTCCCGAAGCTGCGCGTTGGCTCCTTCCACCTTGGCGCGGGCCTCCGCGCTGACCTTCGTGCCGAACTCCTTGAGCTGTTTCTCGGTCTGGAAGACCAGACTGTCCGCCTGGTTCTTCATGTCGATCTCTTCCCTCTTCTTCTTGTCCTCCTGGGCATGTGCCGAGGCGTCCGTCTTCATCTTATCGACCTCTTCCTTGCTCAGACCGCTGGAGGAGGTGATCCGGATCGACTGCTCCTTGCTCGTCCCCTTGTCTTTCGCGGAGACGTGGAGCATCCCGTTCGCGTCGATGTCGAACGTCACTTCGATCTGCGGCACGCCCCTGGGCGCCGGCGGGATCCCGTCGAGATGGAACCTGCCGAGCGTGCGGTTGTCCTGCGCCATCTGCCGCTCACCCTGGAGCACGTGGATCTCGACCGACGGCTGGCTTTCCGACGCCGTCGAAAAGATCTCGCTTTTCCGCGTGGGGATGGTGGTGTTCGATTCGATCAGCCGCGTCATCACACCGCCCAGTGTCTCGATGCCGAGAGCCAGAGGTGTCACGTCGAGGAGAAGGACGTCCGTCACATCTCCCGAGAGGACGCCCCCCTGGATCGCCGCGCCGATCGCCACGACCTCGTCAGGGTTCACGCCTTTGTGCGGCTCCCTGCCGAAGACATCCTTTACGAGCTGCTGCACGCGCGGAACCCGCGTCATGCCCCCCACCAGTATCACCTCATCGATCTGCGAGGGGGAGAGTCCTGCATCCTTCAGCGCACGCTCGGTCGGTCCGAGGGTCCTCTTGATCAGATCGTCCACGAGTTGTTCGAACTTCGTCCGTGTCAGCGTCATGTTCAGGTGCTTCGGACCGTCCGCTGTCGCGGTGATGAACGGGAGGTTGATCTCCGTCTGCATCAGTGTGGAGAGCTCCATCTTGGCCTTTTCGGCCGCTTCGCGGACCCTCTGCAGTGCCATCGGGTCCTTCCGGATATCGATCCCTTCGGTCTTCTTGAATTCCTCGGCGACAAAATCGAGCACCCTCTGGTCAAAATTGTCCCCGCCGAGGTGCGTGTCGCCGTTTGTCGATTTCACTTCAAAGACCCCGTCACCAAGCTCGAGAATCGAGACATCGAACGTCCCGCCGCCGAGATCGTAAATGGCGACCTTGAGATCCTTGTTCTTCTTGTCGAGTCCGTACGCGAGTGCGGCAGCAGTCGGCTCGTTGATTATGCGCTTGACCTGGAGCCCTGCGACTTCCCCCGCTTCCTTCGTTGCCTGCCTCTGGGCGTCATTGAAGTATGCCGGCACGGTAATGACCGCTTCGGTGACCTTCTGCCCGAGGTAATCCTCCGCGGTCTGCTTCATTTTCTGAAGTATCATGGCGCTGATCTCGGGAGGGGAATAGACTCGGTCCCCCACTTCCACACGGGCGGTGTTATTGTCCCCCTGGACCACCTTATAAGGGACGAGCTTCATTTCCTCGTTCACCTCATTGTAGAATCGCCCCATAAACCGCTTGATCGAAAAAACGGTGTTCTGGGAATTCGTGACCGCCTGACGCTTGGCCGCCTGACCGACGAGGCGCTCCCCGTTCTTGGCAAATGCAACGACCGAGGGGGTCGTTCGTCCCCCTTCGCTGTTGGCGATCACAACAGGGTCACTCCCCTCCATAACCGCGACAACGGAGTTCGTCGTCCCGAGGTCAATTCCTATGATCTTACCCATTCAGTTATTCTCCTTTTAATGGACACGTATTCATATCAATTCTACCGAATGAAGATCCAATTCATGTGCCACAAGTGAGCGAATCTTAAGGACCTCTAATCACTTTCGTAATAACGACTTGGAGGACTACAGGAAAGCATGTCCCGGCCAGGCTTGATATACTATGCCAGACTGGCATTGGTTGTGTGTCATGTTTGCATGAACCGTGTGTCCCACTGGCAGAATGGCAGCAGAATACATCAACCTTGACTTTTGCGGGGTGATTGGGTATCATCGGAGGTTCTTCCCGGAAGACTCCACGGTGAACTCCTTCTCTCCAATTCTTGACACGGCTGCGCTAAAAAAGAAACTGAACGGGCGCAAGTTCGGGTCGAAGATCTTTGCTTTCGAGACAATAGACTCGACAAACAACTGTGCCAGGGCTCTGGCAGGGTGTTGGGCCGAAGAGGGGACGCTCGTCTACGCCGAGAGGCAGACAGCCGGGAAGGGGAGACTCGGGAGGAGCTGGCTCGCCAACCCGTACGAAAATCTGACTTTTTCGCTTATTCTGAGGCCAATTCTGCCCCCTGAAGCGCTCAACCTCCTCCCCCTTTACGCCTCGGTCGCCGTTGCGGAAGCCATCGAGCATGAGACAGGTCTCTCTGTAGAGTGCAAATGGCCGAATGACCTCCTGATCGGCGGGAAGAAGAGTGCCGGGATACTTCTGGAGGGATCGCTGAAAGAAGATGGGCTTGATTACGTCGTCCTCGGGATCGGAGTGAACGTCAACCAGACTTCCTTCCCTGACGATTTCGCCCCCAGGGCGACGTCTCTCAAGGTTCAGGCAGGGAAGGATATTGACAGGATTCTCCTCCTCCGACAAATCCTGAGGACACTCGAGACCCACTACACGGCAATAATGAAAAAGGGGTTCCACAACCTCCTACCACTCTGGCTCTCCCGCACCACGATGATCAACAAGGAAATTTCGGTCACGCAGGATGGGACGGTGATAACCGGAATCGTCAAAGGACTCAGCCCCGAGGGAGCGCTCATACTGGATGCGGGAGGGACGGAAAAAACACTGTTTGCCGGCGACGTCACAATACTCGGATCCTGAAAGAGTCCATGCTGCTTGCCATCGATGTTGGAAACACACACACGGTCCTGGGGATCTTCGACGGGGACCGCCTCGTCGCAGACTGGCGGATGGCGAGCCTGACGCACCGGACCGTGGACGAGAACTGGCTGACGATCAAGAGCTTCTGCACCGATGCACACATCCCTCTCACCGGGATCAGCGGGATCGGCATATCATCGGTCGTCCCGGATCTCACCGATGTGTTTGAATCGCTGGCGCGCAAGTATTTCAAAGTAGAGCCCGTCACGGTCACCGCGTCGCTCGATCTCGGCATCAGGATCCTGTACACCGATCCCGGAGCGGTGGGAGCAGACCGTCTCTGCAACGCGATCGCGGGGTTCAGGAAGTACGGCGGTCCGCTCGTGGTGATCGATTTCGGCACCGCAACGACATTCGACGTTATTGCCGCTTCCGGCGACTACCTGGGGGGGGTCATAACACTCGGGCTCGATTCCACGGCCTCCGAGCTCCACCGCCGCGCGGCAAAGCTTCCGAAAATCGAGCTCCGGTTCCCTTCCTCGGTCATCGGGAGGGAAACAGAGGCCAGCATGCAGTCGGGTGTCATGTTCGGCGCCGTCGACGCGGTCGAGGGGACAATCCGGCGCATCGCCGCCGAACTGGGGACAAAGCCGAAAGTGATCGCGACGGGGGGGCTTGCCGGCATCATCGCCTCACACACGACAATCATAGAAGCGTGCGAGCCCTCCCTCGTGCTCGAAGGGGTCCGGCTTATCTACGAGAGGGTGCTGCGGAAGAGGGTGAAATAAGGGGGTACGAGGGGGGTGGCGCCTGTGGCGCCACCTTCAGGGTGTCCCGAAGAGCCTGACCGATGCCTGGGCGAGCTGGACGAGCGGAGTGAAATAGAGGCCGAGCAGGAGCGTCGGCACAAGCAGAACAACCAGTGCCGCATTCTGCAGCCAGCTGAGCGTAATGCCCGGGGAGGAGGGTTCCTCTGTCCGAAGGAACATGTTCCTGAATACCCGGACGTAGTAGTAGAGGGCGATGACGCTGTTCAGCGCGGCCACAATTGCCAGCCAGGTCCACCCGCTGTTTATCAGCGCCGCAAATAAATACAACTTCCCGATGAATCCCGCCGTGGGGGGAAGCCCCGTCAGGGACACAAGGAACACCGCCAGCGCCACCGCCAGGAACGGGGAGCGCCCGCCTATCCCTTTGTACTCGTCGATGTCCTCGCTTCCGGTCTTGTCCGCGATCAGCATCACGCAATAGAACGCCCCCAGGTTCATAAAAAGGTAGACGCCGAAGTACACCATGATCGCGGCCAGCCCTTGATTGCTCAGGACAACCACACCGGTCAGCATGTACCCGGCGTGCGCGATGCTCGAATACGCCAGAAGCCGCTTCAGGTTATTCTGCCACACCGCGACCAGGTTGCCGATCGTCATCGAGAGGACGGCGAGTATCGCAACGAGGTCGACCCAGTGGAACCCCTGCAGCGTCGCCCACGTCCCGGCCGGCAGTGCCACCGCACCGGCATCGATAAACGTCACCTTAAAGAACCGTATCATCATCGCAAAGCCCCCCGCCTTCGACGCCACCGAGAGGAATGCGGTGATCGTAATGGGGGCCCCCTCGTAGACGTCGGGGGTCCAGAAGTGGAAGGGGACAGCGGAGATCTTGTAGCCGAACCCGGCCAGGGCAAGGACGCCGGCGATCAGGAGCGTGAAGGACGCCGCACCACCCCCAGAGAGGACCTGCGGCAGGGCGCGGTTGATCGCCCGAAGGTCGAGCGACCCGCTGAGGCCGTACATGAGCGAGATCCCGTAGAGCATGAGCCCGGAGGAGACCGCCCCGTAAATCAGGTACTTGAGCGACGCTTCGCTCGAATCCGGCGCCTCCCGGGTGTACCCGCTGAGCAGGTAGGAACTGAGGGAGGAGAGCTCGATGGCGATGTACATCATCAGCAAGTTGCTCGCCCCCGCCATCAGCATCATCCCGAGTGCGGCCGCACAAAGCAGCGCGTAGTACTCCCCGAGCTTGCGTCCCGGAGAATTGAGCTCCCCGGATTCCATGGAGAAGACGACGACGAGTATCCCCGCCAGGACGACGATGGTCTTGAAGAAGACCGCGAATGAATCAACGGCGATCATCCCGGTGAAAATCGATGCGTTCACGCCCGTCTGGCCGAGCAGGAGGAGCCCGGTGACGACGAAGCCCGCAAGCACGAGTGCGGCGACCACGAGGGGGGTACGGCGGAATATCAGGTCCGCCAGGATCGCCGCGACCAGCGTCAGGGTGATCGCCGTTTCGGGTGCGAACAGGGACAGGTCGTTCAGAAGGTGGTCGCTCATGGGCGTCGTCCCTTCACATCCCGCTCGTCATCGCCGCGGGGGCTCCGTGCTGGAGCAGGGCCGCGAGCGTGTTCAGCGAGCTGTTCATGAGATTCAGGATGGGCGCAGGGTAGATGCCGAAAAATATCACGATGATGCCGAGCGTTGCAAGCATGAACGTCTCCCTCCCGTTCATGTCGGTGAGGTCCTTCCACTTCTCAGGGAGCGGCCCGAGGAAGACACGCTGGAGGACCCAGAGCATGTAGCCTGCGGTCAGGACGATCGTGACCGCACCGATGATCGTAAGCGTCTGGAATGTCTGGAAGGCACCGAGCAGTGAGAACATCTCGCTGATGAATCCGCTCAGTCCGGGGAGGCCGAGGGCGGCGAAGAAGGCGACCGTCATCGCGCCGGCATACCGCGGCATCTGGTTCATCAGTCCGCCGAACTCGTTCAGGCCGCGGGTGTGGGCCCGGTCGTAGATCACCCCGACGATGAGGAAGAGCATCGCGGTGATCGTCCCGTGGTTGAACATCTGGAACACCGCCCCGGTCAGTCCCTGCGTGTTCATCGAGGACATTCCAAGCACGACGATCCCCATGTGGCTGACGCTCGAGTACGCGATCAGCTTCTTGAAGTCGGTCTGCGCCATCGCCACGAGCGCACCGTACACCATGCTGATGACCCCCAGGAGCGCGAGCTCCCAGGCGAAGTGGCGCATTGCATCGGGAAATATCGGGAAGCTTATGCGCAGGAGCCCGTACGTCCCCATTTTCAGGAGGACGCCGGCGAGGATGACGCTGATCGGGGTCGGGGCTTCGACGTGCGCATCGGGGAGCCACGTGTGGAACGGGAATATCGGCACCTTGATTGCGAACGCGATGAAGAGGGCACCGTAGGCGAGATAGCGCATCGATGTATCGACGCCGGCAAGGAGAGACCCCGGCACGAAGTTTCCCGGGTCCATCATCGCCAGCATGTTGAACGTGTAGATCTTCTCCCAGCCCTGCCCCATCCCCCGTGCGGCCTCCGCCAGCGAGTGGAGCCCACCCGCGGGGTCGATGTACACGTTGACGCTGAAGTAGAGGGCGATCATCGCGAGAAGCATCAGCACGCTTCCCAGGAGGGTATACAGGAAGAACTTGATCGCCGCGTATTCACGCCGCGGCCCACCCCACACGCCGATGAGGAAATACATCGGGAGCAGCATCACTTCCCAGAAGACGTAGAAGAGGAAGAAGTCAAGCGACACGAACACGCCCATCATCCCCGTGTCAAGGAGCAGGAAGAGCGCGAAATAGCCCTTCAGCGACTTTTCGATGTTCCAGGAGGAGATCACCGCGATGAAGCTGATGAGCGCGGTCAGCAGCACCATCACCACGCTGATGCCGTCGATGCCGAGGAAGTACTCGATGTGCAGCCGGCCGAACCAGCTCACGCTCCTGACGTCGATCCAGGAAAATTTCTCCAGGAACTGCATCCCGGACTCGGTATTGATCCCCGCGAGGCTCCGGTCGAACCGCATGAACAGGAATGCCCCGAGGACGACCTGAAGGGCGGCGACGACGAGCGCGGTCCACCGGAGCCAGTCCTTCTTCTCCTTCGGCAGCATGAGAACGACGACCATTCCCACGACAGGCAGGAACGTTATCCACGAGAGTATCCCGATTCCGGCAATTTCCATTGAACTTCATTCCTCCTGAAGATGAGCGTCAGAGGCGGAGCAGCAGCACTCTCACACCAGCCTGAATATGAAATAGAACACCATGACCCCGAGCACCGCGAAAAGGACGTAGGTCTGAACCCTCCCGGTCTGGAACTTCCGCAGCACCAGACCGAAGAAGCCCGAAAGGTAGGCGGAGAAATTGACAAGCCCGTCGACAACATACGTGTCGAATTTTCCGCTCACGAACGCCACCCCTCGTGTCACCCGGCCGGCGCCGTTGACGGCACCGTCGACGATCCACGTGTCCACCCAGCGGAGGAGCGCCGCCAGGCCGAGCACACCGTTTACGACAACCGCCTGGTAGAGCTCGTCGAAATACCATTTGTTCAGGAGGAACGCGTGGACCGGAGCCAGAGCGCGGGCCACCGCATCCGCGCTGATCTTCTTCCAGTAATATGTGGCAAAGGCGGCCAGCATCCCGAGCCCGGCGACCGAGAGGGACAGGAGCATCGCCGTCAGGTGCACGTGTCCCAGCACCTCCTCGAACACCCCGGCGGAGGGGGCCGCCAGGCGCAGGGGCACGGTGCTCTCCGGACGCTCGACCGCACGCGCAATCCAGCCCGGCGTGAACCCTGACGGATCGACACTGTAGAAGATGAAGACGGAGAGCGCCGCCAGCACAAGGAGTGGCAGCGTCATCACGAGGCCCGACTCGTGCACATGGGTGATCCTGTTCGCGTCTTTGTGCTCTCCCAGGAAGGTCAGGATCACGAGGCGGAACATGTAAAATGCGGTCAGCCCGGCGACAAGGAACCCCGTCAGGGGGATGATGACGTGCCCCGTCAGGCTGCCGAACGCCAACGTGCCGGCAAGTATCTCGTCCTTGCTCAGGAACCCGGATGTGAGCGGTACACCTGAGATGGCCAGAGTGAAGACGACGAATGTCCAGAACGTCACCGGCATCTTCGCCCTGAGCCCACCCATGTTCCTGATGTCCTGGGGATCGGTCTCATGATCGTCCGCATGGTGGAGGGCGTTGTGCATCGCGTGTATGACGGACCCGGATCCGAGAAAGAGGCCCGCCTTGAACATCGCGTGCGTGACAAGATGGAAGAACCCCGCCGTGTACGCACCGGCACCCAGCGCCATGATCATGTATCCCAGCTGGCTGATCGTCGAATACGCCAGGACCTTCTTGATGTCGTTCTGAGCGATCGCGATCGTGGCTGCGATGAACGCCGTGATCGCGCCGATATACGCAATCACAAGGAGCGCGTCCGCGGTCATGATCGGGAACAGGCGCGCCACCAGGTACACGCCGGCCGCGACCATCGTGGCGGCGTGGATCAGGGCGCTCACCGGGGTCGGGCCCTCCATTGCATCGGGGAGCCAGACATGCAGCGGGAACTGGGCGGACTTGCCGACGGCGCCGCAGAAGAGGAGGACGCCGGAGACGGTCAGCCACCAGTCGCTGCCGAAGGGAAGATGACCACCCCTGATCCCGTCGAATATCTCCGAGAGCGAAAACGTGTGAAACGTCATGAAGAGGATGGCGATGCCGACGAAGAAGCCGAAGTCCCCCACGCGGTTGACGACGAATGCCTTGATTGCCGCGTTCGATGCGCTCTTCTTCTCGTACCAGTGGCCGATCAGCAGGTAGGAACAGATTCCGACGAGCTCCCAGCCCACGTACAGCAGGAACAGGTTGTTCGCCAGGACGATCACGAGCATCGAGAAGGAAAAGAGCCCGAGGTACGCGAAGTACCGCGAGTAGCGGATGTCCCCTCCCATGTAGCCGATGGAAAAGAGGTGCACAAGCGTGCTGATGAGGGTGACGACGACGAGCATGATCGCGGTCAGGTTGTCCAGGGCGATCCCCAGGACGATCCGGAGCGGCCCGAGGCCGGGCACGTCGTGGAAGTCGATCCACGTGAAGTTCAGCGCCAGTGTGTCGGCGTGGTACAGCGTCAGTTTCCCGTAGAGGACCGTCCCGGCGAGGATCAGCGCCGCGGCGATAGCGGAGGTGGAGAGCCAGTCCCCCTGACGGGGGAGTCTCTTCCCCGCGAATATCATCACGGTGAACGCCGCCAGCGGGAGGAGCAGAACCGCGAGGGCGACCGTGAGGAGTGTGTCCTGAGCCATGGCGTTATTCTTTGAGTGAGCTCACTTCGTCGACGTTGACCGTCTGGAAGCGGTGATAGATGTTAAGGACGATCGCAAGCCCGATCGCGGCTTCCGCGGCGGCCAGGATGATCACGAAGATCGCGGCGACCTGCCCGTCGAAATTCATGTCGGTGCTGTAACGCGAGAACGCGATGAAATTGATGTTCGCCGCGTTCAGCACCAGCTCCACCCCCATCAGGACCATGATGGCGTTTCTCCTCGTCGCGATCGCGTAAATACCGAGGGCGAAGAGTATGGCGCTGACGATGAGAAAGTGGGCCAGCTGCACGTGAGGAAGCCACGCCGAGAATTCATTCCAGAAACTTCCGAGCGAACCCATAGGATCCTGTGCAGTCAAGAGTTCCGGTGGCGCCTGGCGGTCATTGCCGCACCGATGAGGGCGACAAGAAGGACCACCGAAGCGATTTCAAACGGGATCACATACGACGTCATGAGCATCTGTCCCAGCGTCCCCGTGGTGGTCTGCGGCCCCCCGGGGGCGGGGACAGCGACCCCTTTCCACGTGGAATAGCTGAGCCCTGCAAGCGTGCCCGCCACGATGGCGACGATGATAAGGGCAGGGATGGCCTGAATGGTCCCCGTCTTCATCTCGACGCTGATGACGTTGTTCGTCAGCATCACGCCGAAGAGGAGGAGCACGAGAATTCCTCCGACATAGATCAAGATCTGCGTCACCGCGAGGAAGTCCGCGTGGAGGAGGACGTACAGCGCCGCCACGCCGAAAAACGTGAAGAGGAGCGAGAAGGCGGCATAGATGATGTTTTTCGAGAAGACGACAACACAGCCCGAGAGGATCGTGATGAGGGCGAAGACATAGAAGACGACGTCGAACAGTTGCATGGTTCTAGCCCTTTGATTCGGGATTTGGTGGCGCTGGCGCCCCAGGTGGCGTTGTTGGCCCCACAGGCGCGGGTTTTGGCGCCTGTGGTGGCGCCTGCGGCGCCATTGGCGGGGCAAGTGCGGCTGCCGCGGCTTTCTTTGCGGCCTGCTCCTTTTCGTACGAAGAGAGGCGCGACTTCGCGTCGTCGGTCTCCGCCGGCGTCATCGTTGCGAACCTGTAGATGAGGTTTTCTCTCTCGAATTCGGAGAACTCGTACACGTCGGTCATCTTGATGCACTCGGTCGGGCAGGGGTAGACGCACAGACCGCAGTAGCAGCACTTGGCGATGTCGATGTCGAACAGCGGGACATAGAGCCTCTTCTTGGTTCCGACGGAAGTGAGGCCGAGATCGATATCGGGAGTCGATTTGACGGTCTCGATCGTGATGCAGTCGACGGGGCAGGCCATCGCGCACTGGTCACACCCGATGCAGTCGTCCATGTTCACGTAGAGCCGGTTCCGCGTCCGCTCGGGAAGCTTCAGCTTGACGTCAGGATACTGGATCGTCACCGCCGGCGTGAACAGGTGCCGCCAGGTGACACCCATGCCGATGAGCACGGTCACCACGCCGTCCCAGATATCCCTGAAATATGTGAGCATGAGAACCCCTTTCTCAGCGAACTGCCATGACCCAGAACCCGACGCCGACAACCACCACGAACGCGAACGGGATCAGGACCTTCCACCCCACATACATCAGCTGGTCCACCCGGAGGCGCGGGAGGGTCCAGCGGAGCCACATCTGCACGAATATGAACGTCATCCCCTTCGTCAGGAACCAGAAGACCCCCCAGAACGGGCCGGAAAGCCAGTCGCCGAAGGGACTGTTCCATCCACCCAGGAAGAGCGTCGCGGCGATGGCGGAGACGGCGAACATGTTCGCATACTCCGAAAGGAAGAGGAGCGCGAAGCGCATCCCCCCGTACTCGGTGTGATACCCTGCGACGAGCTCCGACTCGGCTTCCGGGATGTCGAACGGCGTTCTGTTGACTTCGGCGAGCGAGGCGACAAAGTAGATCAACGACCCCAGGAAGAGGAAAGGGAATTTCTGGAACAGGAACCAGTTCCAAAACCACCCCGACTGGAGGCGGTTGATCTCCTGGAGGTCGAAGCTCCCCGCGACCATGACGACCGCCAGGATGGCAAGCGCCACCGGGATCTCGTAGCTGACGATCTGCGCCGCGGAGCGCATGGCGCCGAAAAGGGACCACTTGTTGTTCGAAGCCCAGCCCGCCATCAGGAGTCCGACTACCACGAGTGAGGAGATGGAGATGACGTAAAAGAGGCCGATGTTGATCCCGCTCCCGACATATGCCGCACTGAACGGGATCGCCGCGTAGGCGGCGTACGATCCGGCAAAGACGAGGTAGGGGGCCAGGATGAAGAGTTTCCTGTCCGCTGCAGAGGGAATGATGTCCTCTTTCTGGATGAGCTTCAGGATGTCGGCGATCGTCTGTGCCCAGCCGTGATACCCCCCGGTGCGCATCGGCCCGAGCCGGTCCTGCATGTGCGCGGAGATCTTCCGTTCCCACCAGACGGCGAACAGGGCGAAAGGCACAACCCAGAGGAGCGGAAGAATGGCCATCAGCGTGTAGACGAGCGCTTCGTTGTGCAGGAGATCGAGGAGGAATTCTTTCATCGGTCCACCTCCCCGAGGACGATATCGATGCTCCCCAGGACGGCCACGATGTCGGCGATCATCGCGCCGCGGCACATCGCGGGGAGCGCGGAGAGGTTGACGAAGCAGGGGGATTTCACCTTCACCCTGAACGGGGTCGCCGTGCCGTCGGAGATGATATAGTAGCCCAGCTCCCCTTTAGGAGTTTCGGTGCGGACATAGACATCGCCGGCGTCCGGGCGGATCCGTTTCGGTATCGCGGATGCCACGTCCCCGCCCGGAAGCCTCTCCACCGCCTGTTCAATGATGTTGACGCTCTGCTCCATTTCATGGATACGGACCATGTAACGGTCCCAGCAATCCCCCACGGTTCCTTTCAGCCCTTTTCCGACAGGGATCTCGAAATCGAGCTTGTCGTACACGGAGTAGGGATCGTTTTTCCGTAGATCCCACTGGACGCCCGACCCCCGGAGGACGGGCCCGCTGACGGCGTAGTTGAGCGCAACATCCGCCGGGAGGACGCCGACGTTGGCGGTCCGTTTGATGAATATCTTGTTGTAGGAGAGGAGGTCGTTCAGCTCTTTGATCTGAGGGCGGAAATATCTGCAGAAATCCTTCACCTTGGCCGCGAAGTCGGGCTGGACATCATGGGAGAGACCGCCGATCCACATGTAGTTGTACAGGAGGCGCGCGCCGCAGGTCTGCTCGAAAATGTCGAGCACCCGTTCCCTGTCCCTCATGCAGTAGAGGAATGGCGTGAACGCGCCGATATCCATCCCGTATGTCCCGATCGCAATCAGGTGGCTGACGATCCGTGAGAATTCCGCCATGATCACGCGGATGTACTCGACGCGCTCCGGGACTTTGATCTTGAGAAGTTTCTCGCAGGCGACCACGAACCCGAATTCGTTGCTCATCGCCGCGACGTAGTCCATCCGGTCGGCGTAGGGGATCACCTGCTGGTAGTTCGTCATGTGCTCGCAGTGCTTCTCGAAACACCGGTGCAGGTACCCGATGTGCGGGATCACGTCCACGACGACTTCGCCGTCCACCACGAGCTCGAGTCTGAGGACGCCGTGCGTCGAGGGGTGCTGCGGCCCCATGCTGATCACCATCTCCTCCGTCTTCAGCGCCCGGCCGAGCCCGGGTATCGTCGTCGGCTGTGTCATCGTCGCTTCCATCAGTACGGCACCTTCATCCCGTTGTAGAACTCGGGGACCTGGTAGTCCTTGCGGAGGGGGAAACCCTTCCAGTCGTCCGGCATCAGTATGCGCCGGAGGTCCGGGTGCCCCTCGAACACGATCCCGTACATGTCGAACGCCTCCCGCTCATGCCAGTTCGCGGTCTTCCAGACGGATTCCACGGAGGAGACATGGGGATCGGCATCAGTCACTTCCGTCTTCAGGACGATCTTGTGGTGTTTCACAGTCGAATCGCAGTGGTAAACGACTCCGAGCTTACCCCCGCGGTAGTCCACCCCGCTCAGGCACATGAGCAGGTCGAACAGCATCTCCCCGTCGTCCCGGAGGAAGAGGCAGACCTCCTTCAGCCTCGCCGGGGCGATCTTCACCCAGGGATCCGGAACGGCGTCGACTTTGGCGTCAAGGATAGCATCGCCGAAGCGGCCTTTGAGTGATTCGAAGATTTCTTGTGCGGTCATCGGGAGCGGAGTTGAGGTTTCGGGGGGGGGGATCACGCTGATTTCTTCTTTGCCAGACTCTCGGTCCGGATCTTCTCCTGGAGCTTGAGGAGCCCTTCCATGAGCGCTTCGGGCCGGGGCGGACATCCCGGGACGTAGACATCCACGGGGATGATCCGGTCGACCCCTTTGAGCACGTGGTAGCCGTGTTCCCAGTAGGGGCCGCCGCAGTTCGAACAGCTCCCCATGGAGATCACGTACCGGGGTTCGGACATCTGGTCGTACAGAACCTTGATCCTGGAGGCCATCTTCAGAGTCACGGTCCCCGCAACGATCATCACGTCGGACTGCCGCGGTGTGCCGCGGAAAAAGGTCCCGAACCGGTCGAGGTCGTAGTGACTGGCGCCCGTTGCCATCATCTCGATTGCGCAGCACGCCAGCCCGAACTGCATCCCCCAGAGCGACGACAGACGCGCCCAGTTCAGCAGGTTGTCCATCGACGTAATGACGATGTTGCTGTTCTCGAATTTCTGGTCCAGAAGTCCCATGCGCGTTCCCCGGGGTCCTGTTAAACGGCGATTTCTTCTTCTGTCATGCGCGTCTCCTGCACACCGATCCCCTTCTCGTACCGGGGCACCTTCGGCGCCGGCTTGTCCCAGTCGAGGTCACCCTTGCGCCAGACGTACGCGTACCCTACGGCGAGCATCCCGAGAAATACCAGCATCTCGATGAACGCGAACCAGCCGAGATTTTTGTACACCACCGCCCAGGGGAACAGGAAGACCACTTCGACGTCAAATATCAGGAAGATGAGGGCTACCACGTAGAAGCGGACGTTGAATCTCACGCGGGTGTCGCCGACCGGAACCTCGCCACATTCGTACGTTGCGAGTTTGCTGGGATACGGACGGTTCGGGCGCAGGAGCCACGCGACGATCAGGCCTCCCGCCACGAACACGACCCCCACGATCAGGAAAATGAGCACCCGGCCGAAATCGGTAATCATCGCAAAGAATCTCCGCTACGCGCAAGAGGTGAGTGAAACCCGAAGGGCGAGGACATCACCGCGGGCCTGCCGGGAACAAAAACGAATTAATATACGGAGAACGGGAAAGATTGTCAAACGACCGAAGCGTCATTCCCACTGGAAGAGCCTGACCGCGAGGGCGCACGAGACCACTCCCCAGAGGCCGAGGCCGAGGATCTGGGGCGTCACCTGCGCAAGGGTCGCCCCGTCGATCGCCACGCTCCGCAATCCGTCTGCAAGGTATGTCAGGGGAAGCACGCTGGTCATTGCACCGACAAATCCGGGGAGATTCGAGCGGCTGAAGAAGATACCGGAGAGCGCCAGCATGGGGAGCGTGATGATATTGGCAAGCGGGGCGACCTGGTCCTCCGATTTCGAGATGCCCGCGAGTGAAAAACCGAACCCGAGGAAGACGACGGCCCCCAGCATGCCCAGGAGGTAGATCAGCGCCAGGTTACCGATGAAATGAAGGTTGAGGAAGAGGACGCCGACACCGACCATGATCGTCATCTGGAACAGGATGACAAGCAGGCGCATCGCCACCTGCGCGATGATGAAATCGCTCGGACGGATGGGAGTGACCCAGAGCCGCCGGAGGATTCCGCGCTTCTTCAGGGAGACGAAACCGAACGCGACGCCGAAAATCCCCGCCTGCATGATGGACATCGAAAGGACCCCGGGGAGAAGGAAATCCATGTACGTGAGGTTCCGTGATTTGAACGGGATGGTGGAAAGCGTCGTCCTCCGCAGGCCCGGTGCTCCCGCAAACGCCGACTCGTCAAAGACCCGCTGAAGAACAAGGCCCCCCAGCTGCGTCACCTGGGGCTTTGCTTCCAGGTCGCCGAAGGCCGTCATCTCCGTCGCCGCCGCGGGGACGTACCCCGCCGGGATCACCAGCACAAGGTCCCGCTCCCCTTTCCTCAGTTCCGACATCTCCGATTCCCGCGTCCCTTCGGAGACCTCGAATGTGCGGACGTTTTTTATGCGGGTGAGAAGATCCGCACCGGCAGCGCCCCCCTCATTGACCACGCCCAGACTGATCCTTCCCATCCCGTTGAACCTGACGAAGCCGAAGAGGACGACGACGAGGAGAGGGAAGAGCACAGTCCAGAGTATCGCCTCACGCTGCCGGAAGAACATCTTCAATGAGGCGAGCGTGAGCATCCATTTAATTCTCATGGGGTCCCGGAGATAAGAAACAAAATTCTTCATTCATCGCGGATCGTGTGTCCCGTGAGGCTGAGGAAGACGTCTTCGAGGCTCGCGAGCCTCTCGACCCTCTCCTTCCGGAACCCGCGGGCGACGAGCGCATCTATCATCTCCTGCGGAGGAGCAAGAGCGATGATTCTCCCCGCGTCCATGACGGCGACCCGGTCGCAGAGTTCTTCCGCCTCGTCCATGTAGTGCGTGGTGATCACGATCGTCTTCCCTTCCGAGCGTATCCGTTTGATCACACCCCAGAGGTGGCGGCGCGCCTGCGGATCAAGGCCCGTTGTCGGCTCGTCCAGGAATATCACGACGGGGTCGTTCACGAGCGCTGCGGCGATCGAAAAGCGCTGTTTCTGCCCCCCCGAAAGCTGCACCACCTGCGACCGGGACTTGTCACGCAGCTCCACCTCGTCGAGCAGCGCCAGAGGATCGACACTCCTTCCGTACATCTCACCGAAAAGGAGAAGCAGCTCCGCGAGGCTCAGCTTGTCAAAAAACGAGGAGGACTGGAGTTGCACGCCGATGATCCGCTTGACCTCCTGCGCCTGCGCCCGGACGTTCAGCCCGCCCAGAAGAATCGTCCCGGCGTCGACCGGCCTCAACGTCTCGATGCACTCGAGCGTCGTCGTCTTTCCCGCACCGTTCGGCCCGAGAATGCCGAAGATCTCCCGGGCACGGACGCTGAAGCTCACTCCGTCCACGGCCGTAATCTCACCGTAGCGCTTGACGAGTTCCTTTACTTCGAGAACGACATCGGGGGTTTCCGTCACGGCTTCCTCTCTTCCCGGGCGCCGAATGTCGCACCCGCATTGACGATCGTCCGCTTCACAAAATGTTTGTGTGACGGAAACGGGAGTCTCCCGGAGAGGATCATAGACAGGTCGGGACGATCCGTTTCATAGACTCCGCGCTACGATTTCCAACGAATTTCGGAGATTTCCGCACACTGGTTTGCATACCGGGCGAGAACGAACAGGAGGTCCGACAGGCGGTTCAGATACATCGTTATCCCTTCGCCGATGTCCTCGTTGCGGGAAAGGCGCACGACAACACGTTCGGCCCTCCGGCAGACGGTGCGGGCGAAGTGGAGGCGCGCCGCCACGTGCGAACCTCCGGGGAGGATGAAACTATGGAGAGGCTTTAAAAGCGTGTCGAACGTGTCGATCGCACGTTCCAGAGCGAGTGAATCGCGGGGCTCGATCCGCCTGACATTCTTCCGCGTGACCGACCGGGGCGTGGCCAGATCGGCCCCCAGGCCGAAAAGCTTGTGCTGGATCTGCACGAGGACCGGCCGGATTTCCCCGTCCGGACCGTCGGCCAGCACCATCCCGAGCACCGAGTTCAGCTCGTCCACGGTCCCGTAGGCTTCGATGCGGACCGCATCCTTCGGGACTCTCTGCCCGCCGAAGAGGGAGGTGTCCCCCCCGTCGCCGGTCTTTGTATAGATTTTCATCCGTCGGTGCATTCTGGTGGTCGGAATGTACCCATTTCACGAATCACAATCAATGAGCAGCGTTCACGAGCGAACCATTCCGTTGACACTCCCGCGCACATTCGGTATGTTTCTTCTGCACCGCCGGCCGCAGCGCGGTTCACGTCCACTTCTCGCATCCGAAAAGCAATGAGTCCGACAGAACGCCTCTTCCTCCTCGACGGGATGGCGCTGGCCTACCGCGCCTATTTCTCGTTTATCGGCCGCCCCCTTATCAACAGCAAGGGGGAGAACACAAGCGCGATCTACGGCTTCGTCACAGCCCTCATGAAGATCCTCGACGAAGAGAAGCCCGAGCATATCGCCGTCGTGTTCGACACGAAGGAACCGACATTCCGGCACAGGCTCTTCCCCGAGTACAAGGCCACACGGCAGAAAATGCCGGAAGACATGGCCGCGCAGATGGACAAGCTGAAGGATGTCGTTCGCGCATTCAACACCCCGCTCCTGGAACTCCCCGGGTTTGAAGCGGACGACATCATCGGCACACTCGCCAAGCGCGCGGAAAAGGAAGGGGTCCTCACCGTCATGGTGACCGGGGACAAGGACTTCATGCAGCTCATCTCCCCGATGATAAAAATGTACAAACCCGGGAAGTCGGGGGGGGAGCCGGAGTACGTCGAAGAACCGGGCGTCCGGGAGAAATTCGGCGTCACGCCGGACCGGGTGACCGATGTCCTCGGGCTCACCGGCGACGCGTCCGACAACGTCCCGGGGGTCCCCGGCGTGGGGGAGAAAACGGCGATCCCCCTGATACAGAAATACGGGACCATGGATGAGCTCTACGCGCATGTCGCGGAGATCCCGCAGAAGGGACTCCGCGAGAAGCTGATCGCACACAGGGAAAAAGCGTTCCTCTCGAAACACCTTGTCACCATCGACACGGCCGTTCCTCTGAATGTGGATTTCCATTCGCTCCGGGCCACGCCCCGCGACACATCCCGGCTGATCCGCCTGTTTTCGGACCTGGAATTCAAATCGCTCGCTGCGCGCCTGAGAGAGAGCGAGGAATTCGACCTGAAGCCCCCGGCTCCTCCCAGAATTCCCCCTCAGGCGGAAGAGATGGCGCCGCAGGCGCCACCACAGGCGACGGACATGGGAACGGACAGGCACGAGTACACCTGCGTCACGACCGCCGGGGCGCTGGAGGAGCTCGTCGGTGAACTCACGCGGAGCCGCCTCATCGTGTTCGACACGGAAACCACATCCACCGACCCGCTCCGCGCGGAGCTTGTCGGGATCTCGCTCTGCACGGCGGAACGGCGCGCCTGGTACGTTCCCGTCCGGTGGGTGCCCGCTTCCGGAAAGGGAACGGAGCTCTTCGGCGGCGCCGCTCAGGGGGAGGTCAACAACACCGCGGGGGCCCTCCCGCGGGAAACCGTTCTGGGGAGGCTCGCCCCGGTGTTTGCGTCGCACGAGATCAGGAAGGCCGGCCAGAACGTCAAGTACGACATGCTCGTCCTCATGAACCACGGCCTCGCGGTGAACGGTGTCGGGTTCGATACGATGGTCGCCAGCTACATCCTCCGCGCCGACGGGCAGCATAACCTGGACGCGCTCGCACAGGAATTTCTGAACTACCGGATGGTCTCGTACAACGAGGTCGTAGGGAAAGGAAAGCAGGCGCGCCACATCACCGAAGTCCCCCTCGAGTCGGTCGCCCTGTACTCCGCGGAGGACGCGGACATGACGTACCGCATCCGGGAGCGGCAGATCCCGCGGCTGAATGAAATGAACCTCCAGAGCCTCTGTGACGAGATCGAGTTTCCGCTTATCGGCGCCCTGGCGAGGATGGAATTCGAGGGGATAGGGCTGGACGTCCCCTGCCTGGAGGAGATGTCGAAGGACCTCGAGCGGCAGATCGAGAACCTTGTCACCGATATTCACCGTCAGGCGGGGGGAAAGTTCAACATCAATTCGACCCGGCAGCTCGGCGACATACTCTTCAACACGTTGAACCTCCCCACGGTGCGCAAAACGAAGACCGGGTTCTCCACGGACGTGGGGGTCCTGGAGACGCTCCGCGGGATGCACCCGATCATCGACAACCTCCTCAACTACCGGCAGCTCACCAAGCTGAAGTCCACCTACATCGATGCGCTCCCGTCGCTGATCAACCCGGCCACGGGGAGGGTCCACACGTCGTTCAACCAGACCGTCGCCGCCACCGGCCGGCTTTCCTCAAGCGACCCCAACCTGCAGAACATCCCCATCAGGACGGAGATCGGGAGATCGATCCGGAAGGCATTCATACCGCGCTCACCCGAGTCGGTCCTGATGTCCGCCGACTACTCGCAGATCGAGCTGCGCGTGATGGCCCACATTTCGGCCGACGAGAGCCTCACCGCGGCGTTCCGGAACGATGAGGACATCCACGCGTCGACCGCATCGCGCGTGTTCGGCGTCCCCTCCGCAGGGGTTTCTCCCGAGATGCGCAGGAAGGCGAAGGAGGTGAACTTCGGCATCATGTACGGCATCGGTCCGTTCGGGCTGGGCAACAGGCTGGAGATCACGCAGTCCGAGGCGAAAGAAATCATTGCGAGGTATTTCGAACGCTTCCCGAAAGTCAAGCAATACATCAACGACACCATCGCGGGCGCGCGCAGGGACGGGTACGTCGCGACACTCACGGGGCGAAGGCGTTACCTCCCCGACATCAACAGCCGGAACCAGAACATCAGGGGGAATGCCGAGCGGCAGGCGATCAACATGCCCATACAGGGGACGGCGGCGGACATGATCAAGATCGCTATGATCCGCCTCGACACATCGATAAGGGAAAAGAAGATGAAGAGCCGGATGCTCCTCCAGGTGCATGATGAGCTTGTGTTTGAAGTCCCGCGGGAGGAGGAGGAGAAGATGACCGCCCTGGTCACGGACGGGATGCAGAACGCAATGACTCTCTCCGTCCCGATCAAGGTCGATGTCGGGACGGGGAAGAACTGGCTGGAGGCGCACTGACGGCGCGCTGAGGGTTGCCGGACCGCCTACTCCTGGGGCCGGGGAGAGTCGGCGGACCGGTCCTGCCCGTTTTGGCGGTTTTGCCCGTTCTGATTGATGAGCAACGCCGCGCCGAAAAGCACAAGTCCAACGGGCCACCATCTGCTCACGACCGGCGCCACTTCCCACGTCGCCCAGTAGCCCAGTTCCGTCGAGAGGATTGCGCCCCCCACGAGCAGAAAACATGCCGCCGGGACCAGGAGATGCCAGGAGCGGGGGGCCACGAGGAACACCAGGATCAGCCCCGCGCCGACGACGAGGAACAGCCCGGATACCACGATCCCCGGGTCAAGCCACACGATGCCGCAGGCGCGGAGCAGGCACGCTCCCCCGAGGACAAACCAGAACAATCCCCAGAAGACGCCTCCCCGCGACTTCAGCACCAGTCCGTTGTAGAGCTTGACGCCTCCTCCGACGGTGACAAGCGTCCAGAGGACCGCGGGCCATCCGATCCACAGAACATGGAAGCGTTCCAGGAGCATGGCAGCACCGATGAGTATCAGGAGAGCCGGAAACCAGAATCTGCGTACAGGTAGAGTGTGCATGCGCCTCCTTCTTCTCAGGCCGTGACCGGTTCACGCGGCGTGACGATCGCCATGATGATATAGAGGGGGAACATAAAGCCGCAAGACGCGAACGCCGCGACGACGAACAGGAGCCTGATGATCGTCGGGTCGGCGTTGAAGTATGCGGCAATCCCACCGCAGACACCGAATACCTTCTTCTCCCTCCGCGACGTGTACAGGCGCGTTCGGAGCGGTGGGGGTAACGTCTCCGCCGCCGGTGACTCCGGTCCCGGAGAACCCCCCGACGGGGCGGCGGGAGCACTCAGCGAGTTCCTCCCGCCGAACAGGAACGCAACGCCGGCGAGTATGAGAAGCACCGGGAGCATAACGTCCCAGGCGAGGCCCCACCAGTGGTGCCAGAGGGGGAGACCCAGATTGCCCAGGAACCAGACCGTCCCCACAGCCACGAGCAGAATGCCCCAGAACTTGCTGTTCCGTTCACGGACGGCGACGGGGGGGACCGATGCCTCCCCCCGGTCCACGGGCATGATGATCATTGCGACAATGTAGAGCAGTACCCCCATCCCCCCCACGAGGATCAGAAGAACCCAGGCGAGACGCACGAGCGTCGAATCGAGGCCGAAATACTCTGCCACTCCTCCGCACACTCCGTCCAGCATCCGGTCGGCGCGCGATTTGTGCAGGCGCCGCGTTTCGTCATGCGCAGTCATTGCCACCTCCAGGTTTTCTCGTGAGGCCCTCCCACGTATTCTGATACGTAGGGGGAGGCGGCAAGTTACAAAAAGGAAAAGCCCGTCGAAACGGGCTTTTCAGGCTGACAGCGGCAAGCCTCCTATACTTCCATGATCTCCTTCTCCTTCTGGGCGAGGAGAATATCGATATCCTTGATCCCCTTGTCGGTCATTTTCTGGATCTCGTGTTCCCCCTTCTTCCGCTCGTCCTCCGAAAAGTGTTCCGCCTTTTCGGACTTCTTCAGGTGCTCGATCGCGTCGCGCCGCACGTTCCGGATGGCGATTTTTCCGTCCTCGCCGAATTTCTTCGTCAGTTTCACAAGTTCTTTCCGGCGTTCCTCGTTGAGCGGCGGGATGGGCACGCGGACGACGTCCCCGTCCTTCACCGGGTTCAGCCCCAGGTTGGCGATCTGGATCGCCCTGGCCACGTGCTCGAGCATCCCCTTGTCATAGGGCTGGATCGTGAGCGTGTGGGCGTCGGAAACGCTGACGTTGCCGCAATGAGGCAGCGGCGTCATCGTCCCGTAATAGTCCACCCTGACGGTGTCAAGAAGCGCCGTGGTCGCCTTGCCGGTCCTGATCCTGACAAGCTCCCCGCGGACGACCTCCGCCGCCTTGTGCATCTTGTCTTCCGTTTCCTTCAGAATGTCCTTCACCATGAGGGTCTCCGATACCGGTTGTTAGCGAGCAGATGACGAGAGCTCCAGCACGGTCGTTCCCACGTCTTCCCCGAGGATGAGCCTCCTGAAATTCCCCCTGGTGTTCATGTTGAACACGAGGATGGGGAGATTGTTTTCCTTACACAGCGTGATTGCGGTCATATCCATCACCTTCAGATCCTTCTTCAGGACGTCGAGGTAGGAGATCTCGGTGAACTTGAACGCGGAGGGGTTCCGCTCGGGGTCGGAGTCGTAGACGCCGTCCACGCGGGTCCCCTTGATGATGGCATCCGCCTCGATCTCCACCGCACGCAGGGCAGCGGCGGTGTCGGTCGTGAAATACGGGTTGCCGGTCCCGGCGCCGAAGATCACCACGCGTCCCTTCTCCAGGTGCCGGACGGCCCTCCGCCGGATGAACGGTTCCGCGATGACATCGACGCGGATCGCCGACATCAGGCGCGTCACTGTGCCCTCACCTTCCAGCGCGCTCTGCAGGGCGAGCGCGTTGACGAGAGTGGCGAGCATTCCCATGTGATCGCCGGTGACCTTGTCGATCCCGTCCGTGGAGTCCGCAACGCCCCGGTAGATGTTCCCCCCGCCGATCACGATCCCGAGCTCGACGCCGAGGTCGTGCACGCCCTTGATCTCCGCGGCGTACTGCTTCAGCACGGCGGGGTCGATGCCGAACTGCCGTTCGCCCATGAGCGCCTCGCCGCTCAGCTTGAGCAGCACGCGCCGGTATCGGAGTGCGTCGGTCACGTCAGCGGGCCTCTTCACCGAGATGGTAACGGTGGAATCGCTTCACGGTGGTCCCTTTCCCCGTCTCCGCGAGGTAATCCCTGATTGTCTTTCCGCCGTCCTTCACGAAGATCTGTTCGAGCAGGCAGACTTCCTGGTAGAACTTCTCCAGCCTGCCGTTGGCGATCTTCTCCATGATGGGAGCGGGCTTCCCTTCGTTCTTTGCCTGGGTCCTGTAGATATCCAGCTCCCTGTCGACGGTCTCCCTGGCGATCCCTTCCCGGCCGACGGTCATCGGGTTCATCGCCGCAATCTGCATGGCGACGTCCCGGCCGACAACGGTCCCCGCCAGGTCGTTCCCGAGATTTGCGCATTCGACCAGCACCCCGATCTTGTTCCCGAGGTGCGTGTAGGAAAAGACGGCCCCGTCCGCCGACTCCAGGATGTTGAACCGTCGCACGTCGATCTTCTCCCCGACCTTCGCGAGCAGGTCGTTGGTCAGGTCCGTGACCGTCCTGCCGTTCGGCGAGGTGAGGCCCCGGAGCTCCTCGAGCGTCTTCGGCCTGCGCGCGGCGATCGTCCCGGCGATCGCTCCCGCGAACGCAGCGAAATCGTCGCTCCTGCCGACAAAGTCCGTTTCGCAATTGACTTCCACGATCACACCCGTCTTCCCGTCCCCGCTCACCCTGGTGACGATCATCCCTTCCTTCGCCGCCCGGTCCCCCCTCTTCTGCCCGACCGCTGCCCCCTTCTTGCGCAGGGACTCGACCGCGGCGTCGATCGACCCGCCGGTCTCCTCCAGCGCCCGCTTGCAGTCCATCATCCCCGCACCCGTCATCTCGCGGAGTTTCTTGATCATCTCGTGAGTAATTGCCATGGTATCCGTTTCGAATCGTTCCGTGTTCAATTCAATGAGGGCTTTCCCTCTGCCGCATCTTTTCCCCGATGTTCCGCCTCGGCCGATGTCTCCGCCTGCCTGGCCGAAGACCGTTCCTTACCTTCGAGCACCGCATCGGCGAAGGCCTTCGTGACGACCTGGACCGACTTGATCGCGTCGTCGTTGGCGGGAATCACATAATCGATCCCGTCCGGATCGCAGTTCGTGTCCATGATCGCGAAGACCGGAATGCCGAGGCGGTTCGCCTCCTTGACCGCGATCGCTTCCTTCTTGACGTCGACCACGAAGAGGGCCCCGGGGAGACGGGTCATGTCCACGACGCCCGAGAGCACGTTGTTCAGTTTCTCCTTCTCCCGCTGGAGAAACAGCCCTTCCTTCTTCGTGATCTTGTCGAAGGTGCCGTCACTCTCCATCTTCTCGATATTGGTGAGGCGCTTCACGCTCTTGCGTATCGTCGTGAAGTTCGTCAGCGATCCTCCGAGCCAGCGCTCGCTGACGTAGAACTCGCCCGTCCGCACCGCCTCTTCGCGGATCACGTCCTTCGCCTGCTTTTTCGTCCCGACGAACAGGATACGCTTCCCCTCGGCGGCGATATTGCTGATGGCGTTGCACGCTTCTTCGAGAAGGATGCGGGTTTTCATCAGATCGATGATGTGGATCCCGTTGCGTTCCATGAAAATGTACGCACGCATTTTGGGATTCCAACGGCGGGTGAGGTGACCGAAATGACAGCCGGCTGCGAGCAGCTCGGCAACTTCGACGCGGGGCATACCAGCACTCCTTATGTTGAGTTTTTTCTTCTACTCCCTTCGTCTCCCGCCGTCATCACGCAGGGCGTGACACTCGCGGCGGAATCCGGGAGTATGAGTAGTAACTGCACCGGAGGACGCGTGATCGCGGGGGTGCGTCTCGCCGGGGGACAAAAAACGCCTGCCTCTTTTCTGTTATTATCTCTTGGAGAACTGGAATCTCTTGCGCGCTTTCTTCTGGCCGTATTTTTTCCGCTCGACCATGCGGGGGTCGCGCGTCATCAGACCCGCAGCGCGGAGAAGCGGACGGTGTTCGTCATTGAGCGACACGAGCGCCCGGGCAATGCCCAGCTGCACCGCCCCGGCCTGCCCCGACACGCCGCCCCCCTCCACGTTGACGCGGATGTCGTACTTGCCGGCCGACTGTGCCACTTCGAGGGGCTTCATCACCTCGCGCCGGAGCGTCTCAAGCGGGAAATACTGTTCGAACGATTTTTTGTTGATCGTGATCGCTCCCGCACCGGGTGCGAGGATCACACGTGCGACGGACGTCTTCCTTCTGCCGACCGCCCGGGTAATTTGTGGGTGCATGCGCCGTTACGACTCCTTGCTGCTTGAGTGGTTGATGACGTGTGGCTCGGGGCGCTGGGCGGAATGGGGATGCTCGGCGCCCGCGTAGACTTTCATCTTCTTGAGGATCTGTCTTCCGAGCGTGTTATGGGGGAGCATCCCCCTCACCGCGTGTTCGAAGACCCGCTGGGGGTTCTTGAGGAGAACATCCTGGAATCTCTCGAATACCGCTCCCCCCGGGTAACCGGTGTAATGGAAATACTCCTTCAACTCGGCCCTCTTCCCGGTGACCTTCACTTTCGACGCGTTCACTACAACGACGAAATCCCCCATGTCGGAGTTCGGCGTGAACACGGGCTTGTGCTTTCCCCTGAGGAGGCGCGCTGCCTCGCTGGCGATGCGTCCGAGCGTCTTCCCGTCCGCGTCGATGAGGTGCCACTTCGCGTCGTTTTCCGACGTCTTGAAGAACCGTGTTGTCTTGTCCACAGCTGACGCTCCTGCATAACGATGATGAAGTTCCTGGGTTCAATAAAGCTTTTCAATTTAGTGAAATCAGCCGAAAGAGTCAATGGCGTGGTACGAGCTCCGGACGAGCGGTCCCGACGCGACGTGGCGGAACCCCATGGCCAGCGCCTCCTGCCTGAATTCAAGGAATTCGCCCGGCGGAACGTACCGTTCCACGGGGAGGTGCCCTTTCGAGGGGCGGAGGTACTGGCCGAGCGTCAGCATGTCGCACCCGTTCCCGCGCAAATCGCGCACCACTTGCAGTATCTCATCACGAGTCTCCCCGAGTCCGAGCATCAACCCGCTTTTTGTCACCATGCCGGCGTCATGGCCGCGACGGATCAGTTCCAGCGACCGGCCGTATTTTGCCTGCGGACGGACCCTCGGGTACAGGCGCGGCACGGTTTCCGTGTTGTGGTTCAGAATGTCCGGCCGTTCGTCGATAACGAGCTGCAGGGCCCAGCGGACCCCGCGAAAGTCCGGGATGAGCACTTCGATCCGGACCGACGGGTTCACTTTGCGGGCCTGGCGGATCGTCTCGGCGAATATCGCCGCCCCGCCGTCGGGGAGTTCATCCCGGTTTACCGACGTGATGACTGCGTGGCGCACATCCATGAGACGTATCGCTTCGGCCACGCGGTACGGCTCGTCGGTGTCCAGAGCGGTCGGACGCCCGGTCGTCACCGCACAGAACCCGCAGGAGCGCGTACAGACGTCCCCCAGTATCATGAATGTCGCGGTGCCGGCATTCCAGCACTCCCCCATGTTCGGGCAGTGCGCCTCCTCGCAGACCGTGTGAAGCCCGTGACGCTCGATGAGCTCCCTCAGCCGCGCATAGTTCGCCCCTCCCGGGAGCCTCACCTTGAGCCAGTCGGGCCTTTCTCTCCCCGGGACACGGGGACCCGCTATTTCCTGCATGACAAATTCCATAGTCACCCTCCCCGTTAGATCTTCGTTTCCCTGTCACGCCGCTGGAGATTTTGGACGATCTCTTCGAGGAACATGCCACCGAGCGCGCCGTCCACGATCCTGTGGTCGAATGAGAGCGTAAGATAGGCGATCCAACGGATCGCGATCGCGTCGTCGATCACCACGGGGCGTTTCCGTATCGCCCCGGTCCCCAGAATCGCAACCTGCGGCTGGTTGATGATCGGGATCCCGACGAGCGTCCCGAACACCCCGTAATTCGAGATCGTGAACGTCCCCCCCTGGATATCATCAGGCAGGAGTTTCTTCATGCGGGTCCGCGACGCGAGATCGTTCACCGCCCGCGCCAGTCCGGTGAAACTTTTCTCCTCCGCGTGCTTGACTACCGGAACGATCAGTCCGCCGTCGGAGGCGACGGCGAGACCCAGGTTGACGAAATTCTTCCGGATGATCTTATCCCCCTCCACCGAGGAATTGACAAGGGGGTACTTCTTGATGGCTTTGACGACCGCCTCGGCGATGTAGGGAGTGAACGTGAGCTTGAACCCTTCCTTCTTCTCGAATTCCTCCGCATGCGCCTCGCGGTGTTTCACGACCGCACTCATGTCCACCTCGTGCACCGCCGCCACGTGGGGAGACGTCTGCACGCTCTGGACCATATGCTGCGCCATCTTCTGCATGACATTGCTCATCTGCAGAATCTCGTGCCCCGGTGTTGGGTACTTTGCGCGGAGCGCCGGAACATCCGCAGGTTGCAGCGTCACGGGCCCGGGCACGGCCTTGACGGTCGCCCCGGCCGGCGCAGGAGAAGGAGAACCGCCGCTCTTCCTTGCAGCCACATGGGCGAGCAGGTCTTTTTTTGTGAGCCGTCCCGCTTCTCCCGTCCCGGGAAGGGATTCGAGTTCCGTGAGCGGTATCCCCTCGGTCCGTGCGATGCTCAGGACGAGCGGCGAATAGAACCTCCCCCCGGCGGGGGACGGGGCTCCCGGCAACGGCGCGTGTGACGCCGCAGGCACGGGTGCGCTTTCCCTGGACGGGGCCTCCGGCGGCCCGGACCGGGGTTCATGAGCCGCTCCCGCTCCCCCGGTCTCGATGGTGGCGATCACCGTCCGGACCGGGACAGTCCCATTTTCCGGGGTCAGGATTTCCGCCAGTATGCCGGCGGCCGGCGACGGGATTTCAGAATCGACCTTGTCCGTGCTGATCTCCAGCAATGTTTCATCCTTGCCGACGGTGTCGCCGACCTTTTTGAGCCACCGGACGATCGTTCCTTCGGTGATGCTCTCCCCCATCTGGGGCATGATGACTTCGATACGGGCCATGTGTCTGTCCTGGCTGTTGAGAAAGCAAGGAATGTCAGTACCTGATCAGCTCGCGCAGCGCGTGGACTATTCTCTCCGTGTCCGGCAGGTGCGCCGCTTCCAGCGTTGGCGCAAAAGGGACGGGGGCATCGAGCGCACCGAGACGTTTCACGGGGGCATCGAGGTCCTGGAAGGCGTGCTCCGCGATCAGTGCGGCCACCTCGCCCCCCACCCCGCCTGTAAGCGTGTCCTCGTGGACGATCAGCACCTTGCCGGTCGCGCGAACCGAGTCAATGATCAGATCCCGGTCGAGCGGCAGGAGAGTCCGGAGATCCACCACTTTCGTCTCGATACCGTTCTCCCTCGAGACTTTTTCCGCGGCCTCGAGAGAAAAGTGGACCGTCGAACCGTAGGTAATGATCGTCACATCCCCCCCCTCCCGCTTCACATCCCCCTTGCCGATCGGCACGGTGAGATCTCCCTCAGGCACCTCCCCTTTCACCCGACGGTAGAGGTACTTGAACTCGAAGAACATCACCGGGTTATTGTCGCGCACGGCGGATTTGATCAGACCCTTGGCGTCGGACGGGGTCGACGGCGCCACAATCTTAAGTCCGGGCACGTGGGCGAACCATGCCTCGGTGCTCGCCGAGTGGTACGGTCCGCCGTGGATGTACCCTCCTGACGGGAGGCGTATCACCATCGGGACAGGTATCCGCCACCGGTAGTAGATTTTCGAGGCATTTGTCACGATCTGGTTGAAGGCGCACGTGACGAAATCCGCGAACTGCATCTCTGCGATCGGCCGCATCCCCGCCACGGCGGCGCCGGTCGCGGCCCCGATGATCGCCGCTTCCGAGAGCACGCTGTCGATCACCCGCTCGGCGCCAAAATGCTCCAGGAACCCTTTCGTCGCTTTGAACGCGCCACCGTACGCCCCGATGTCCTCCCCGATAAGGAAGACCGAAGGGTCCCGTTCCATCTCTTCCCACATCCCGCGGGAGATCGCATCGATGTATGTGAGTGCCGGCATTATGGCGCGTACACTCCCTTCCCCGCGTCTTCCCCCGGAGGATAAGGGCTCTCCGTCGCGAATGCGACCGCATCGTCAACCTCGGCCTTGATCCCTTCCTCGATTTTCTTTTTCGACTGAGGGGTCAGGACGTGGTCCGACAGGAGAATTTTCTCGAGACGGTCGATCGGATCCTTTTTCCGCCACTCATCGACCATCCCCTCCGGGACGTAGGAGGCATCATCGGAGGCGGAATGACCGTGCATCCGCATCGTGACCGATTCGATGAGCGTCGGACCCTCCCCGCGCCGCGCACGGTCCACCGCTTTCATGCAGGTTTCGAACACCAGCGACACGTTTGTCCCGTCAATCGTGACGCCGGGTATGCCGTAGCCGGAGGCGCGCTCGGAAAGCTTCTGGGCGGCGAACTGCCTCCGGGTGGGGGTCGAATAGGCAAACTGGTTGTTTTCTATAATGAGGATGAAAGGGAGCTGCATCACCGCCGCCATGTTCAGCCCCTCGTGAAACTCACCGACGCTGCTTCCGCCGTCGCCTATGTAGTTCATCACCACGGCCCCTTCTTTCCGCATCGCCAGGGCGAGGGCGACCCCGACCGCCATCGGGATCATGGCGCCGAGGTGGCTGACATTGCCGTAGATGCGGAGCGAAGGATCCGCGTAGTGTCCCGTGCCGTCCCGACCGTGCGTGAGGCTGTTCCCGCGTGCGAGATGCTGAAGGAATATGTTCCGGGCCGTCTGCCCCTTCACAAGGTGAGCGCCGAGATCGCGATGCATCGGAAACAGGTAGTCACGCTTCTCGAGCGCATAGGCGCTCCCCACCGCAGTGGCCTCGTTGCCGTTCCCGGTATATGCTCCCCCGACCAATTTCCCCTGGCGGTAGAGCCTGAGGATCGCGTTGTCGCACTCCCGCGCCAGCCTCATGTAGTAATAAAGCTCGAGCCTGTCGGGATTAGAGAGTTTTCCTCCCGCTCCTCTTTTCTGTTCGGGTGTCGCCGTTTCGGCCATGCTGGTTTCATAGTCATGAGACCCCGGGTGTCGTCCGGCCATGCTCACGCTCAGGAGCGGCGTAATTTTCATCCCCGTCAGAAAGCGGCGGGACTGCTAGTATCGGATCAACTTCTCCAGTTCGCGGATGATATCTGTCTCCTGCGGAAGCATCGCGTTCTCCAGTCCCGGCCCGTAGGGGACAGGGGTGTCCTTCGCGGCCACCCGCCCCACAGGTCCATCCAGGCTTTCGAAGCATTCGGCCGCGATCAGAGCCGCGATCTCCGCTCCGAACCCGCCCGTGAGAGTGTCCTCGTGAACGATCAGGACCTTTCCCGTTTTCCGTACCGAGGCAAATATCGATTCACTGTCGAGGGGATTCAGCGTCCGGATGTCTATGACCTCGACCCCCACACCGTGCGCCGCCTCCACCTTCCGTGCAGCATCGAGAGATCGCTGGACCGGCATCCCCCATGTAACGACAGTTATGTCTTCCCCGGCCTGTTTCACGGCGGCGACGCCGAAGGGGAGCAGGTAGTCGGGACCCGGTTCCGGCGACGATGCGAAGCCCTGCCGGTAAAGACCCTTGTGCTCGAGGAACAGCACCGGATCATGGGAGCGGCAGGCGGTCTTCAGAAGTCCCTTCGCATCGGCAGCATTCGAAGGGAATACCACCCGCAGGCCGGGGATGTGCGTGAAGAACCCGTCGATCGACTGGCTGTGATAGAGCCCGCCGTGAATGTAGCCCCCCACCGCGACCCGTATCACCATGGGACAGGTCCACTGGCCGTGCGAGCGGAAACGGAGCATCGCCACTTCATCGCGTATCTGCATGAACGCCGGCCACACGTAGTCGCCGAACTGGATCTCCACCACGGGCATGTAGTCCCCTCTGACGGCAAGCCCGAAGGCGGTCCCCACGATGCTCGCCTCGGCAAGCGGCGAATTGAACACCCGGTCGCTTCCGAATTTATCGGTGAGCCCCCGCGTCGCCGTGAAGACTCCCCCCTTTTTTCCAGCCACGTCCTCGCCGTATATCACCATCTTGGGGTTCACCGCCATCTCCTCCGCGAGTGCATGGTTGATCGCGTCGACCATCACCACGGAGGGTCCTGCGTGGGCAGGCTCGGTGAAAGCCTCCGCGCGGACGACTCCCGCGGGAGCATAGACAAATGACCCGAGCTCTGCGGGGTCGGGCAAGGTCTTCCCCTCAGCCCACTCGGCTGCGCTGTCGATGCGTGACTGGATTTCAGTTCTGATGCGGGCACAATCTGCCGCGGTCAGAATCCCCTTCTCCTGCAGGAACCGCTCCAGCCGTGGTATGGGGTCGAGTTTGAGGTCATCCGCCAGGTCCCGTGGGTCGCGATATTTCCGTTGATCATCGGATGAGGAATGTGCAAGAAGCCTGACCGTATCGGCCTCTATGACGCTGGGTCCGTCTCCGCGGCGCGCGCGCGCCACGGCATCGGCTGCCGCCTCGAACATCGCGGGGAAATCGCAACCGTCCACGTGGTAGCGGTTCAGCCCTCCGTACCCCCTCACCATGCCGGAGACCGATTCGCCTGCAAGCTGGTCCCTGACAGGGACGGAGATCGCATACCGGTTGTTCTGTATGACAAAAATAACGGGAAATTTCCCCCTCGCGGCCCAGTTCACGGCCTCGTGGAATTCCCCTTCGCTGGTGGAGCCCTCGCCGCTTGAAACGTACACCACTTCGTCCGTGCCGTCCTTCACCGCCCCCATCGCCGTCCCCAGGGCCTGGAGGTACTGCGTGCCTGTCGGGCTGGACTGCGAGACGATCCGCCACTTTCGGTGCCCGTAGTGGAACGGCATCGCGAAACCGTCGCTGCTCGGTCCCCCCCGGCGATGGAGGGCTTCGAGCATTATCTCTTCGATCGTGTAGCCGAACTGGAGAGAAAAACCGAGGTCGCGGTAATACGGGTAGGCCCAGTCATGACCGGGGCGCATCGCCAGTGCCATCGCGACCTGAGCCACTTCATGGCCGGAACAGCCGATGTGGAAGAAGACCTTCCCCTGTCTCAGCAGGATGAGAATCTTCGAGTCTATGAGGCGCGCGGAAAGCGCATTCGTATATGCGCCGACGATCTGATTTGCCGACAGGTGCGCCAGGGCGTCCGTGGATGGGTTCCCGGTGGGTTTCGCGTCCTGACCCTTCGGCCGTGTTTCGGTTTTTGTCGGCAACGACAGGTCTCCCGCAGCTATGATAACAATTCTGATCTCATTTCTGATGTCAGGGAGGAACTCAGATGTTGATCGCTTCCCCGTACGCAGCGGCAGCCGCTTCCATAACCGCCTCGCTCAGCGTCGGATGCGCATGGATCGACCGGAAGAGCCCTTCGCCCGTCGTCTCCAGCCTCCTGGCGACCACGAGTTCCGCGATCAGCTCCGTCGCCTCCGAACCCATGATATGGGCCCCGAGCAACTCCCCGTACTTCGCATCGAATATCAGTTTGACCATCCCCTCGCTCTCGCCGATGGCGACCGCCTTGCCGAGCGGACGGAAGGGGAACCGCCCGATCCTGAGTTCATATCCCTCAGCCCTCGCTTTCTCTTCTGTCAGGCCGACGCTCGCAATCTGCGGCTGGCAGTACGTGCACCCCGGGACCGAGGTATAGTCGAGCAGCGCGGGATTCTTGCCGGCTATGGCTTCGACGCAGTGTATCCCTTCTGCCGAAGCGACATGAGCCAGCCAGGGGGGGCCGATCACATCGCCGATCGCGTACAGGCCTGCGACATTCGTCCTGTAGTCGGCATCGACCTTTATATTCCCCTTTTCGAGCGTCACGCCGGCATTTTCCAGTCCCAGGTTCTCCACGTTCGCCTGGACCCCGATCGCCATCAGCGCGACATCCCCCGTGACCTCCCGGGTGCCTCCATCGGCGGCGCGTACGGTCAGCGTCACGTCCTTGTGCGATGAACGGACTCCTTCCACTTTCGTTTCCGTCAGTATCTCGATCCCCTGTTTCTTCAGGCTGGATTCGAGCTGCCGTGTCAGCTCCCGGTCCTCGACCGGGAGGATACCCGGGAGCATTTCGACAACCGTGACCTTTGTGCGGAGCGTGTTGTAGAAATAGGCGAACTCCACGCCGATCGCCCCCGCTCCGATGATGACCATGGATTTCGGCTGGGAGGTCAGCGACATCGCTTCCGTGCTTGTGATGACGCGCGTCCGGTCGATCGCCACCCCGGGGAGCGTTCGGGGTCTGGCGCCGGTGGCAATGATGACGTGGTCAGCCCGGAGCGTCGCCGCCTGCTTCCCGCCTTCGCGCACCTCCACCGTTCCCGGTCCCACCAGCCGCCCGTTCCCCGGGATGACCTCGATCCCGTTTTTCCTCATCAGGTACTCGACCCCCTTGACGATCCGGTCCGATACACCCCTGCTCCGTTTGATAATCTTGCCGAAGTCCACCTGCAGGTTTTCATACGTAATCCCCCATTCCTCTCCCCTCCGGAAGGTGTGAAGGATCTCAGCGTTCCGGAGGAGGGCCTTGGTGGGGATGCAACCCCAGTTCAGGCAGACCCCCCCGATCCTTTCCCGCTCGACGATCGCCACCCGCATGCCGAGCTGAGCCCCCCGGATCGCAGCGGTGTACCCCCCGGGGCCTCCGCCGATGATGAGGAGATTGTACTGTGGGTCGGCCATACGTTCCTCCCTGAGGGACAACAAAAAAGGGAAAGATAATTCCCCTTCATGCATGACGCGGTGACTACCGGACAGCGTAGACAAAAATATAGATAACACACCCCTGAAAGTCAATCAATGGACTCCGGGGAAAGAATTCATTGATTTTCCATTCCGATTTCGGTATACTGACCGAAAATTCCGGGAGGGACGATGGCCGCTCGGGATGAATCGGATGAGAAGCCGGTCACGACCAACCGGAAGGCCCGGCACGAGTACGCAGTCCTGGACACCTTCGAAGCGGGGATCGTGCTCACCGGCACGGAAGTGAAATCGCTCCGGCAGGGAAACGCAAACCTCGCCGACGGGTACGCGCTCCTGAAGAACGGGGAAGTCTGGCTCTTCGGAATGCATATCAGTCCGTACTCGCACGGGAGCTACAGCAATGTCGACCCTCTCCGCCGCAGGAAGCTCCTCCTTCACAAAAAGGAAATCCGGAAAATCGCTTCGCGTTTGCGGGAAAAAGGGCTTACGCTCGTCCCCCTGAAGCTCTACTTCTTCCACGGCCTCGCCAAGCTGCAGCTGGGGGTGTGCAGGGGGAAGAGGGAATACGACAAGAGACAGGACATCGCCAAACGCGAGGCCGAACGCGCAATCCGCAGACATCTAGCAAGGTAAACTCCGACTTTGTTCCCACCGCTGAACGAACAGCTCGACATCATCACGCGTGGCACCGCTGAAATCATCCGTGTGGAAGACCTCGAGAGGAAAATCAACGCATCGCTTCTTTCAAACACCCCGCTCAAGATCAAGCTCGGCTGTGATCCGAGCAGGCCCGACCTCCACCTCGGGCATTCCGTTGTCCTCCGGAAGCTCCGCCAGTTCCAGGACCTGGGACACCAGGCCATACTCATCGTGGGCGATTTCACCGGGATGATCGGGGACCCGTCAGGCCGGAACAAAACCCGCCCCCCGCTGTCGCTCGAGGAGACGCGCGCCAACGGCCAGAGCTATTTCGCGCAGGCCACGAAGATCCTCTCCTCGACCAAGGTGCAGATGCTGTACAATTCGGAGTGGCTCGGGACAATGAGCTTCGCTGACGTCACCGCCCTTGCGAGCAAGTACACGGTCGCACGCATGCTCGAGCGGGATGATTTCGAGCGTCGCTACAAGGCGGGGGAACCCATCAGCATGCACGAGTTCCTCTACCCTCTGGCGCAGGCGATGGACTCGGTGGCCATCCGCTCGGACGTCGAACTCGGCGGGACCGACCAGAAATTCAATCTCCTTGTCGGACGCGATATCCAGCGTGAATACGGCGTCGAGCCGCAGGTCACCATCACCATGCCGATCCTTGTCGGGACGGACGGGGTGGAAAAGATGAGCAAGTCGCTCGACAACTTCATCGGGTTCAATGACTCGCCGCGCGAGATATTCGGGAAGACGATGCGGATCCCGGATGCACTCATCGTTGACTATTTCCTGCTGGCGACCGACACACACGCCGATGAGCTTGCCGCGATAAAGCGCGAGCTTGCCGACCCCGCGACGAACCCGAGCACCGTGAAGCGCCGCCTCGCAAAGACGCTCGTCACGCTCTACCACTCAGACGAAGACGCGGTGAGTGCTGAAAAGGAATTCAACAGGATGTTCCGCGAGAAGGAATCCCCGGAGGAGATCCAGGAGGCGGCACTACGCGCTCCGGGGGGACGCATCGGCATCATTCAACTCCTGGCCGATGCCGGCCTCGTTCCTTCCAGGAACGAGGCACGGCGGATGATCGAGCAGGGAGCGGTGAGCATCGACGGCGTCAGGATTCAGGATCAGAATGCGGTTATTGACATCACGGCCGGGGTGGTCGTCCGTGTCGGGAAACGGGGATTCCGGCGTGTCCGGCCGGCGTAGATCAGGCATAATCCACTACCACTCACCATAGTTAAAAGGGAGATGAGACATTGTACGTACCGGGGAAAATGTTCTTTACCAAAGGAGTAGGCCGTCACAAGGATTACCTGCAGTCGTTCGAGCTGGCCCTTCGCGACGCCAAGATAGAGAAGTGTAATCTCGTGACGGTGTCGAGTATCTATCCCCCGGGATGCAAACGCATCCCGGCGGAGGAAGGACTGAAGTTCCTCCAGCCGGGGCAGATCACGTTCTGCGTGATGGCGAGAAACGCGACAAACGAGCCGAACCGGCTTGTCGCCGCCTCGATCGGCGTTGCAACACCCTCGGACACCTCACAGTACGGCTACCTTTCGGAACATCACCCGTACGGCGAAACGGATGAAAAGGCCGGGGATTACGCCGAAGATCTTGCGGCCACGATGCTCGCGACAACGCTCGGCGTGGAATTCGACTCCGGGATAGCGTGGGATGAGAGGGAGAAGCTTTACAAGATGAGCGGGAAGATCGTCAAATCCTTCAACATTACGCAGTCGGCCGAAGGTCACAAGGACGGGATCTGGACGACCGTCGTTGCGTGCGCCATCCTGCTCCCCTAAAGAGAGGGGGGGGACGAACGGCTTCGAACAAGAACTTGTCTTTCAGTTGAGCGCCAGCCTGAAGTCGTCGTAGTAATCCATCACTGAGTCGACGTACTTGAGAGTCTGCCTGGCATTGCCGAACCAGCCCGATTTCGGCTTATCCTGCCCCCAGACGCTTCTGTGCAGTGTGTAAAACCGCTTCGAGAGAAGCGGGAGTGCGTCTTTGACCGCCTGCCACTCAGCCGGTTTCGCGTGCAGGTACGAAGCAAGCTCCTGTGCGTCAATGACCCGGGAGAGCCCGGCATTGTACGCCGCCAGCGTCAGCTTCAGCCTGTCCGCATCCCCGGATCCCTCAAAAAGATCGTAGAGCCTCCTCAGATAGAATATCCCTGCCTGTATGTTGTGTTCCGGGTGGGAAATGTCATCAAGTTCCAGCTTCCTGGCCAGCTCCTCCCCTGTCACAGGCATCAACTGCATGAGTCCTTCTGCCCCCTTGTGGCTCTCTGCGGCCCGTAAAAACCTCGATTCCTGTTTCATGATCGCCAGGACGAGTCTCCAGTCGAAACCATATCGCCCTGCGTATCTTTTGATCGTGGGGCCGTAATTTCGGATGCATCGCTCCGTGGCTGCGTCGAGTAATTCAAGCGTATCCGGAGTGCTTTCCACCGCCGGACCGATCTCTTCCTTGCCGACGCTCTGCGCATCTGCCCTTCTGGCAATGTCTTCGCTCGAGGGAGTACACCCGCACATCAGCGTAAGAACGAAGAACAGCAAGGTCGGGACCGTTTTCTTCATCAATTCCTGTGAATTGTTAAATATCGTTCTGAAAATGGATATTATGTTGTCTTAAACAAATCCCTTCCTGGTGCGGTTCCCTATGACAGGAGCCTATGACGTGGATCAAATGCTGATAAATGAATGAGATACACTCAACGCTGAATAAATCGGTATAAAACTACCCCGAATCACTTTGAGAGTCAAGGTGTTTTCTCGCTTCGTGCGCTCGAGCACATAAAAAAGGGCCGGTTTTTGACCGGCCCTTCGGGCTTTCCCCCGTAACATGTTGTATTACTTGAGATAACGACGTTCGATGTCGATTATCTTTTCTACTCTCCCTTTGTGTCTTCCACCGGCAAACCAAGACTCAATCCAGATTCGGAGAATCTCTTTGCAGACTTCGCTTCCTGTCACCCGGCTTCCCAGCGTGAGGACGTTGGAGTCGTTATGTTCCCTTGAATTTCTTGCCACGAACTCGTTGTGGCAGCAGGCTGCCCGAATGCCCGGGACTTTGTTGGCCACGATGCAGGAACCGATCCCTGCTCCGTCGATTGCCACACCGCGCCATGCCTCTCCGGAGGCCACAGCCCGTGCTACTGCATATGCAAAATCCGGGTAGTCACAGGGTTCCTCACTGGAAGTTCCAAGATCCATCACGCTGTAGCCAAGCGATTCGGCATGTTTGAGTAGCATCTGCTTGAGCTGAAATCCCCCGTGGTCTGAACCGAACGCGATCTTCCTCCCCTCAGCAGGAATGGATTTGGCTTCGGGCGGGGTGACCGTCCCTGCTTGTTCAGGAATCCGGGTACCCGACCTTCTGATGATCTCGATGCCTGAGGCGGACGCAAATTCGGCCGCCAGCGGAGTGACGAGAGCCCCGTCGTCGATCTCGAGAGCGCGCTTCCCTTCGGCGAGGGCTCCCCGGACATCCCGCTCGGTCACGAGTCCGCGTCCCTTCGGAGTCATTTCGGCTGAACCCCAAGTTCCAGAATCTGAAGTACTACACGCCCTGTGCCCATGGCGATCAATCCGAGTTGTGTCGCAGCGCCGAGTGAGAGGTCTATGACACGGTCGTCTTTGAACGGACCCCTGTCGTTAATGCGGACCACGACCGATCTGCCCGTGTCGAGGTTCGTCACCTTCACTTTCGTTCCGAAGGGCAACGTCCTGTGCGCAGCAGTCAGGTCGTTCATGTCATAGAGCTCGCCGCTGGCCGTTTTCCGGCCGTTGAAATCCTGCGCGTAGTAGGAAGCGACGCCCACAAGCTGTGACGAGGAGGAAGGTTCCCTCGACCCAGTGTCGGGCCGGTCTTTCGACGTGAAGCGGGGGGAGCCGCTGCCACATCCGGCGACGAAAAACAGCGCCGGGAGGAAGAATACGGCCGCACCCCGCAATGAGAGCATCGCTCAGAGGTACTCGTTCATCTGTTTCCGTTTCAGGTAGTCCGACACTTCCTTGACGTCCTGTGACCTCCCGCGCTTGCATATCAGGAGGGCATCATCGGTGTTGACAATGATGAGGTCCTCGACCCCCACGGTCGCGACGACTTTGTCCGGCGAAAAAATGTAGGAATTCTTCGTGTCCTTCTGTATCACCTTCCCGGTGATCGAGTTCCCGCTGTCGTCCTTCCCCGAGACCCTGAACACTTCGTCCCAGGATCCGAGATCGTTCCACCCGAACGATCCCGGGATAACATAGACGCTGCCGGATTTTTCCATCACGCCATAGTCGATCGATATCCCCCGTATCATCCCGTACGCGGTCTCGAGCGTCTGCTGGTAATGGGGACCGCCGATCGCGGCGTCGATCTTCTGCAACTGCGCGAACAAGTCGGGGAGACAGGCCTGGATCTGCCGGAGGATTGCGTCCGCGCGCCAGACGAACATGCCGCTGTTCCACAGAAAATCGCCGCTCGCCAGAAACCGCTCCGCGGTCTGCAGGTTCGGTTTCTCAGCAAACGCCTTGACCTTCCGGACCCCCCTGTCACGGTACGGGTTCTCCGCGGTTTCGTCATTCACAAACTGGATATACCCATACCCGGTCTCGGGATGCGTCGGCGTGATCCCGATCGTCAGGAGGCTGGATGATTCACGGGCGGTGTCGATGGCGAGATTCAGGGCACGATGGAATTCGCCGCCGTCTCGGATGATATGATCGGCGGGGAGGACGACCATGACGGCGTCGGGATTCGTTCTCCTGACATGGAGCGCGGCGAGGCCAATGCACGGGGCAGTGTCCCGCCCCACCGGCTCCACAATGACGTTCTCCTCCGGGATCTGGGGAAGCTGTTTCATGACGTGGGATTTCTGGAGCCTGTTGGTCACGACGAACGTCTCCCGCGGGAGCACAAGCGGGTCCAGGCGCTTCACCGTGTTCTGTATCATCGTGTCCTTCCCGACGATCTGCAGGAGATGTTTCGGGAACTTTTCCCGGCTCCGGGGCCAGAAACGGGTACCGACGCCTCCGGCCAAAATCACTCCGCACGTTTTTGCCATTGTCCCTGCCGTGTTATTCGAGAAGTGTTTCCGGATTCTGAAGCATGTCGATGGTCTGGAGCAACGCACCGTAGTCTTCCGTCCCCTGGCTCTCCAGGAGCCCCTGAAGCGACTGGCTGGCGTTGTCGATGAGGTGGGCAACGCGCACATCGTCGAACAGGTCGCGCTCGATCACATAGCGGAGGAACAGGGAAAACGTGGCGGCAAACTGGGCGAGGGTCTCGTTCCCGGAAGCCGACGAGACCCGGTGGAGCCGTCCGGCGTTCGTGAGCGCGGAATCGACGAGCCCTTCGCGCATCCCCTGAAACCGCTCTCCCTCGAATGCCGATCGTTTGAGTTCTTCGAGCGCGGTATTGAAATGGTGCAGCGCCTCAAAGACCTCCCCGGTGAGGACGTTTCCGCCGCTTTGACGCACAGGGGGGTCATCCCGGGAAGTCGCATCCGGGGCCGACATGAGCAGGCCGTGAAGTTCCTCGACCTGGAAATCGAGAAGGGAGTCGCGCCGGATGCCGTTGCCCCCCGCACGCGCCCGCTTGGCATACCACATGAGTCTGAGTGCTATTGCGTCCCATCCCTGCAGGGAATAGAGGCGTTCAAGGGCGAGGTCGATATCCGCGGAAGCGGAAATCCGTTCCGACACCTTCCCCATCATTTCCCCCTGTACACGGTGTCCTTCTTCGACAAGGCGCTGCTGGAGCCTCCTGAGGAGGAGGACTGTGTCGTTATCCATGGGATTCACTGACTGGGGAGCACGGGAATCCAGCTGAAAATATAGCCCATCGCCGGGGGAATGTCAACGAAGCGGCCCCCTCATGCCTACGGACTCTGACGAAGGGAGGCGGTGTCTCCGGACTCAGTGACGTCCGGCGAGGCGTAACCTGTTCAGCGCCCGGGCCAGGGCGAGTTCCGCGCGCACGGCATCGAACGAGGGATCATGGGACTTCAGCCTCTCCTCGGCGCGGGCGCGGGCTGCACGGGCGCGCTCGATGTCGATCTCCTCCGGCCTCTCTGCACTCTCGACGAGGACGACCACGTTGTTGTCCCGCACTTCGAGATATCCTCCGCCTGTGGCATAGACCGTGTCCGCCCCCTGCGTGTTCTTCACTTTCAGCGGTCCGGCATCCAGCGATGAAAGGAGCGGAGCATGATTGAAGAGGACCTGGAATCCCCCCAGGGTCCCTGGTGCCGTAACGCTGGTCGCGTCCCCCTGGAAGACAACACGGTTCGGTGCGATTATTTCAAGCGAAAAAGACCTTTCGTACATGGCCGCTTATGCCGCCTGAAGTTGTTTCGCTTTTTCGACCGCCTCTTCGATCGCCCCGACCATGAAGAACGCCGCCTCGGGGAGATCGTCATGCTCGCCGGCGATGATCGCTTTGAAACTCCTGATCGTGTCTTCGAGCTTCACATATTTCCCCGGCAAACCGGTGAATTCTTCAGCAACGTGCATGGGCTGGGAGAGGAACTTCTGGATCTTGCGCGCGCGCGCCACGGTGAGTTTGTCCTCGTCGGAAAGTTCATCCATGCCCAGGATGCTGATGATGTCCTGCAGGTCCTTGTACGTCTGGAGAATCTCCTTGACCCGCTTCGCAACGGCATAGTGCTCTTCCCCGACGATGCCCGGCTCGAGTATTCGGGAGGTGGAATCGAGGGGGTCAACCGCCGGATAGATGCCCAACTCCACGATCTGCCTGCTGAGCACCGTGGTCGCATCCAGGTGCGAGAACACCGTCGCAGGAGCGGGGTCGGTGAGGTCGTCCGCCGGGACGTAGATTGCCTGGACCGACGTGATGGACCCTTTCTTTGTCGAGGTTATCCGTTCCTGCAGCTCACCCATTTCCGTGCCGAGCGTCGGCTGGTAGCCGACGGCCGAAGGCATGCGGCCGAGGAGGGCAGACACTTCGGAGCCCGCCTGGACGAACCGGAAGATATTGTCGATAAAGAGGAGAACGTCGCGACCTTCTTCTTCGCGGAAATATTCCGCGATCGTGAGCGCTGTCAGACCCACGCGGGCGCGGGCACCGGGAGGCTCGTTCATCTGTCCGAACACGAGCGCGGTCTTGTCGATCACCCCTGTCCCTTTCATTTCAAGCCATAGGTCGTTCCCCTCGCGCGTTCGTTCACCCACACCGGCAAAGACGGAAAGTCCGCCGTGCTGTTTCGCAATGTTGTGTATCAGTTCCTGTATGATGACCGTCTTGCCGACCCCCGCGCCGCCGAAGAGACCCGTCTTCCCCCCTTTGGAATACGGCTCCAGAAGATCGACCACCTTGATGCCGGTTTCGAACATCTCCTTCTTTGTGGAAAGCTGGTCAAACGCAGGCGCCGGCCGGTGGATCGCGTACCGCTTTTCGGCCTTGATCTCTCCCAGCCCGTCGATACCGTCACCGATGACATTGATCAGCCGGCCCAGTGTCGCGGGTCCCACCGGGACGGTAATCGGATTCCCCGAGTCGCTGCATTTCATTCCCCGCACGAGACCGTCCGTCGAATCCATCGCGACAGTACGCACCCGGTTGTCGCCCAGGTGCTGCTGGACCTCGACGATCAGGACCTCCTGTTCCCCCTGAGTGTTCGTGCGGGGTATTCTGATGGCGTTGAGAATTTCGGGAAGCGAGCCGTCGGAGAACTCGATGTCAACGACCGGCCCGATGACCTGGACGATTTTGCCTTCCTTCATTCAGGACCTTTCCGATGGAATGCGGATAGAATTTGCTGGTTCACGGGACCACGCCCGCGGAGGGCTGGATACGACTTATCAACAAAAGTAACGAAAAAAGGGGTGAGAATCAAGGTTTCACCCGGCCTGTATCACGTATGGCCTTCACGATTGCAGAGCCGTGGAGCCGGCCGTTTTCAACGAAGACCTTATTGTTGAACTTCCCTGCGACCGCGGAACCGGCAACGTACAATCCGGGGATATTCGTCTCGAATGTCGATTGGTCGTGGCGCGGGGCAAGCGTTTCCGGATCGATGTCGATGCCGAAGGCCCGCATGTGGTCGACATCGGGGTGGAAGCCCGCGAGTACGAACAGGAATCTCGCGGGGAAGCGCACCGACCCGTCCGGCGTGTCGACGTTAACTCCCCCAGGGACGATGCTCCCGACCGTCGACCGGAACGATGCCTGGATCTCGCCGGCCTTGATCCGGTTTTCGATGTCCGGCAGTATCCAGTATTTCACCCCCTCGCTCAGCCGTTCGCCCCGGTGGACCAGACGCACTCTCGCACCGTGCCTGTAGAGGTCAAGCGCGGCTTCCACCGCCGAATTCCTCCCGCCGACAACCACCACATCTGCATCGAAGTACCTGAATGGTTCATCGTAGTAATGAGAGACGTGCGGCAGGTCCTCTCCCGGCACGCCGAGGCGGTTCGGGTTGTCGAAGTATCCCGTGGCGACGACCACGTTCTCCGCAACGTACACCGCTCCTCCCGCCGTCCCGACCTCGAAGCCGTCTGCGGAACGGCGTATCGTCTGTACGCCGTCAAAGCACCGGACGTCGAGCCGATGGTATCTGACCACTTTCTGGTAGTAGTTGAGCGTATCGACGCGCGTGGGACGGACGGTGGAAATGACGAAGGGGACCCCGCCTATCTCGAGGAGCTCGGGAGTGGAGAACCAGACCAGGTTTGCCGGGAACCGCCTGATATAATCGACAAGGCTCCCTTTCTCGAGCACGATCACACTGAGCCCTGCTTTCTTCGCCTCGATCGCGCACGAGAGACCGGACGGCCCCGCACCGACGATCACAATATCCGCAGACATATCCATGCACTACGCCTGAAGTAAGTGAAGAGGAGGTTGTCCGCGTTTCATTTCTCGTTCACAAAAACACCCGACAATATGCAAATTCCGGGGAGAGAGTCAACCTCCGGCCGATACGAAGATACATGAGAAATAATTAGGATTTGTCGCGGATGATGTGTACATTGTTTGCACTGCGTACCAGCAGATTACCGTAACCGGTCGACCTTGTATCGGAAGCGGACGTTGAGACTCGCTCTCCGATGATGAATGCAACCCACCCTCCTGCGTTCCTGATCCCAGCTTGTTTCATGGTATAGTAGACTCTTTCGCCTTTCACGACACGTGAAGGCGGACGGGATCACTGATTTTTTCATCTCATAAAGAGGTTTGTTTCATGGGTTTTACCACTTTTGGTCTTTCAGACCATATCATGAAGGGGATCGGCGCGGCAGGATATACCGTACCCACTCCCATTCAGATTCTCGCCATCGAACCTGCACTTGCAGGAAGAGACATCATCGCGTGCGCGCAGACTGGAACGGGAAAGACGGCGGCATTTGTGCTTCCCATACTTCACCACCTTGCGTCCGGCGCCGGTGTGCACGCAGGGGGAAAACTTCCCCGGGCGCTTGTCCTCACGCCCACACGCGAGCTCTGCCAGCAGGTTCAGCTGGCGGCTGCAAAATACGGGAAGTTCCTCGCGCTCCGTTCTACTTCGATATACGGGGGCGCCGGCATGGAGCAGCAGATCAAGGCGCTCCGACGTGGCGCGGATATCGTCGTTGCAACCCCCGGGAGACTCCTGGATCACATGCAGCGGAAGACGGTCGACCTCTCGGGGATCCGGATACTCGTTCTGGACGAGGCCGACAGGATGCTCGACATGGGCTTCATCAACGACGTCCGCAAGATCATCGCCGCCATCCCGTCACAGCGGCAGACAATGCTCTTTTCCGCGACAATCTCGGCGGACATCAAGACACTTGCGTCGAACATCCTGCGCGATCCGCAAACCGTCCAGGTGGGGGAACGCCGCAATCCCGCGGAGACCATCGTCCAGCACTTCTACAACGCACCGCAGGGAGCCAAGATCGACCTGCTCGTGCACGCGATGGAGGCAGAGCAGATGCAGAGCGTGCTCGTCTTCTCCAGGACAAAACACGGAGCCGATAAGATCAGCAGACGCCTCGAGAGGACGGGGATAGCGTCCGCCGCCATCCACTCGAACCGGACACAATCCCAGAGGGAGAAAGCCCTCGAAGGATTCAAGGAGGGGAAATTCAGGGTTCTTGTAGCGACCGACATCGCCGCCCGGGGGATCGATGTCAGCGGCATATCGCATGTGATCAATTACGACGTCCCGCAGTACCCGGAAGACTACATCCATCGCATCGGACGGACGGGCAGGGCCGGGGCGAGTGGCGATGCCATCACATTCGTCTCACGTGAGGAACAACAGTATCTCACCCGCATCGAGAAATTTGTCGGGAAAAGGTACACGGTGAACGCCTATCCCGGATTTACTGCTTCTCCCCAGCAGGCGCAGGCGCACGTCTCCTTTCCTTCCAGGAGCGGACGGACCGCGCCGCAGCACGACAACACACGGCACCCCCAGTCAGGACGGACTGCGCCGCAGCACGAGAACAAGCGACACCCCCAGTCAGGACGGACCGCGCCGAAGCACGATAACACACGGCATCCCCAGTCGGGACGAACCGTACCGCACACCGACAAACGATACCCTGTTCAACCCGGGCGGAAGAAACCCGACCATAAGAAAATGGAATCCTACTCCTCTGATTCCAGCGGCGCCGGCTGGTCGAACTACTAGACGTTTCGCCGGAGGTACGTACACAGCGAACGGCCCCGCTCTTTGGAAGAGCGGGGCCGTTCTTTGAACGAGCAGATCGGACTTATGCCGGTTCCCATCTACCTTTTTTGATCATTCCCCTTGTTGCCCCTATCGTTCCGATTGTCGGGTCTCCCTTTCCTATCATTGTTACCCTGGCCTTGCCTGTTTTGTTCCATCCATTTACCATGCTCAGGGTGGTTCTTGTTGGCGAAATATTTCTCTTCACGGCTGTCGCGAATTGGCTGCTGATCATGACGATCCTTAAAAGTGCCGTATTTGTCTCTGTAGACCTGCGCGTGCCTGTAGGGCGTCCGCTCATTTACCACGACTTTATGAGCAGTATAAAGGTCATACTTGCCATATCGCGCAGGCAAGTTTGCCTGTCTCCGCCATTGTCCACCCTCCTGGTAGATAAATTGGTGCTGGGGTACATAGTAATAAGCATCTATGTCGGGTAAATAGTAGTATTCAACATGGTCATAGCCTACCGGACCCCAGATGGGCTGAGTGCCGATATTGATACTCAACGTCTGTGCACTTGCGGCGCTAAACAGGAACAGGACCGCCGCGGAAACGAGTATTGAACGCATAGTGATTTCCTCCTCTTGTATGGATCAATTGTACCATTCAATGCAATCGAATGAAATCGGCCGAAGGGATGGGAAAGTAGTTAATCCCCCGGGGAGAACACAATCGAGGGTTGGATTGGCAGGGTCCAACCACTGGTTGAGGAATCCGCTCCTCATTTTCTTCCTCGGCGCCGTCGCCGCCATAGAATCTGTCTGGATTCTCCGGTCAGACGGGTTTTACCCGGTCGACGAGTGCGCGCATTTTCTCTACAGCAGGTTCGTCCTCGGCGCACTCCCGGCCACCGTGCAAACATGGCACAGACCCGGGCGACTGTGGCTCTTTGCCTTGCCGGCCCAGCTCGGACACACGTTTACGATGTTCTTCTGCCTTGCGCTCTTCCTCTGTCTTCTTCTGGTCACCTACCGGATCGCGGCATTGCTGAATATCAGGCATGCGGTCTGGGTTGTCATTCTCACTGGCCTTCAGCCGATCCTCTTCGATATCTCCTATGCGTGCCTGTCGGAGACGCCGGCTGCCCTCGTGCTCGCGCTCTCGTACTGGTGTCACCTCAGGGGAAAGCACGGGTGGAGTCTGGCAGTCGCTTCCGCGGTGTTTCTTTTCCGGTTTGAGATGTATGCCTTCGCACTCCTGATGTTCTTCCTCTCCCTGCGGAGACGGGAGTGGCGGATTCTTCCCCTTGTGTTGCTGGGACCGCTGCTCTGGATTGGATCGTCGGCGGTCATCTCGGGGGATGTCATGACCTTCTTCAGGGAATGGTCGAAATTCTCACATCTGGGTAAGTATATTCCAGGGATTCCAGTGATGTACTATGCGGAGAACCTGGACACGATCTTCGGGATAGCACAGGTGATCTTCTTTGCCGCGGGTGTCATTGTGATCATCCGGGCGAAGAGAACCGCCCAATTCGGAATTCCCTTTTGCGCTCTCGCTCTCAACATCGTAGTCAATACGCTTGCCGGAGCGGAGGTATTTCACTGGACGGGGAGCGTAGGTGAGTTGCGGTACATTGCGGTGGTGGCGCCGTTCCTCGGGATTGTGTCGGTGGTCGGTCTCTCCGAGGCTTTTGACAGAGTGAAACCGTCATGGGGACAACTGGCCCTCTCCGTCCTCGTCTTCGGCGCGATCGTGTTCAATTGCACATTGACGACACATCCCCGTCGCTGGGCAAATTATGAAAAAATCGTCATCACCATGACCGGGGCCCTGCGGGCGGAATACCCCGATGTGACCGTGTTGAGCAACAACTGTATCGCGGCATACGTGATGGACGTGCCGCCGTCCGGGGGACCGCATTTCGAGAAACTGGATGAGGGGATGCTGGCAAAGTATCCCCGCTGTCTCATCCTCTGGGATCCGTACACTTCGAACCCGCGGTTCTTCGAGACCCACCTGACGAAGGAGAAGCTGTTGCATGATCCGACGATGGTCGTGGTGGACAGATATGCCTACTGGGATGCAGAGTACATCGCGTTCCTCAGGAATGCCCTCCCCTGAACGTCAAGGGAAGCCCCTCACCGCCGGCGTGGGAACTGATCCGGAGGTTGGATTTGTTGCGGCATATTCCTATACTTGGCATCATTGTGCCCCTCCTCAATGCATGACTTGACCGACTGGCGGTTGGCTGCTCTCACGTTCATGGTGACGGGATATGCGCTGGGAGCCCTGCTCCCGGCGCTCATCGGTATCATGGGGCGGGCGCTTGTGAAGTCCGTCGTGACGCTGGACAGCACAATCAAGAATCTCGGTTTCACGATTGCGCTGGCGTCCTCCCTCGCAGGATGCGTCCTCTCGCTCTCGGTGCTTCTCTCCGGCGAACCCCTGTACGTCGAGATCCAGCCATCCCTTCCGTTTGGCGCGATGGCTCTTCATGCGGACATGTTGTCTGCGTTTTTCCTCGGCGTCATATCACTCATTGCTGCCGCCGTTTCATTCTACTCTCTTGGCTATGCGACCGGATTCCTCCGGCGAAGAAACATGGCGCTGCTCGTTTTCCTTTACAACGCCTTTCTCCTCTCGATGACGGGCGTCGTCCTTTCAGCCCATGCGTTCCTCTTCCTCTTCTTCTGGGAGGCGATGTCGTTGTCGACCTACTTTCTGATCAATTACGAACATGAGGATCCCGCGGCCCGCCGGGCCGGATATCTCTACGTCGTCATGACGCATCTCGGGACCGCCCTTCTCGTCGTCATGTTCGTGCTTCTTTTCTCCCGCACGGGTTCATTCAGCTTCGGGGCATTCAGGGATCCCGGGTCCCGCCTCCCCGCTGTCGTGCAGTCGGTGATCTTCCTCTGCGCCACGATCGGTTTCGGCGTCAAAGCGGGCATCATCCCGCTCCATATCTGGCTCCCCGAAGCGCATCCGGCGGCCCCGTCCAATATCTCTGCGCTCATGTCCGGCGTGATGCTCAAGATGGGGATCTACGGGATGGTGCGTGTGTACTTCGACTTCCTGGGTCCCGATATTCCCGAATGGTGGGGAATTCTCATTCTCATTGTCGCCGTCACCTCCTCCGTGCTCGGAGTGCTGTACGCACTCACGGAACACGATCTGAAGAGGCTGCTGGCATTCCACAGCATCGAAAACATCGGCATCATTCTCATGGGCATAGGAGGCGCGCTCCTTTTCGCCTCGCTGGGAAACAGACCCCTCGCCTCCCTTGCGCTTCTTGCCGGGCTGTATCACGTTCTGAACCACGCGACGTTCAAGGGACTCCTCTTCCTCGGCGCCGGGTCCGTCCTTCATGCGACGCACACGCGAAACATCGAGGAACTCGGGGGCCTCATCAAGAAAATGCCCTGGACCGCATTTTTCTTTTTGATCGGCGCTGTCGCCATTTCAGCGCTCCCCCCCCTGAATGGTTTTGTCAGCGAGTGGCTGACATTCCAGGCCCTCCTCCTGGGCTTCCACATCTCCGATCTCACGGTCAGGATCGCGATCCCTCTCACCGTTGCCCTTCTCGCGCTGACGGGGGCACTGGCGGCCGCCTGCTTCGTCAAGGCGTTTGGCATAACCTTTCTCGGTCTCCCCCGGTCAGACCATGCTGAAGGGGCCCACGAATCTTCCTTTTCCATGATCGCTGCGATGGGATCCCTCGCGGTGCTCTGTGTCGTCTTCGGGGTGGCACCCAGTCTCGTGGTTTCTGTGCTGGACCCGCTCGTCAGTTCGCTCCCCGGAGTACACGCCTCCGGGCAGGTCCTCCTCGGCGGCGGTATGATGCTCATCCCGCAGAGCGACGCATCAAGCATTTCGCCGCTTGCTCTCGGCGGGTTGCTCGTGGCGGCAACACTGTTCCCCGTTGCCGCGGGGTACCTCTTCGGGGGCCGGGTCCGGAAACGGGTTGTCATGACCTGGGGATGCGGACTTGAGAAGATCGGTCCACGGATGCAGTATACCGCCACCGGTTTCAGCAAGCCGATACGCATGATCTTTTCAAATATCTACCGCGCGACCCACGAAATCGAAATCTCTGAAGAAACGTCACCGTATTTCCGCCCCAACATCACCTACGAGCTCAGGACGGAGTCCGTGTTCCTGAAGTACCTTTACGAGCCGGCCTATCACGTCATCATCGGCTCCGCGCGAATGGTACGCCGGATACAAACGGGACATATCCAGACGTATCTTGCGTACATATTCCTTACCCTTGTCCTTCTCCTTCTCTTCGCACGATGAGTGATGTCCTGACATTCGTGCTCCCCGCGCTGCTGCAGCTGGTTCTGGTGCTCGTTCTTGCTCCGTTGATCTGCGGGATCATCGGGAAGACCAAGGCCCGGTTCCAGCACAGGCAGGGCGCGGGGATCCTCCAGCCATATTACGATCTCGCCAAGCTGTTGAGGAAAGAGGTCGTGATTTCCTCGGTCGCCTCATGGGTGTTCCGCTGTACGCCCTATCTCGTGTTTGCCTCCACGTGTCTCATCGCTTTGCTGGTCCCGACGGTGGTGGTCCCCCTCCCTCTGGACCGGGTCGGCGACATCATCACCGTCATCTCTCTCTTTGCGCTGGGAAGATTCTTCGTCGCGCTCGTGGGTCTTGATACGGGGAGCGCGTTTGGCGGGCTCGGTGCAAGCCGGGAGATGTCGATAGCATCCATCATCGAGCCTGCGATGATGCTCGCCATCTTCACGGCGGCCGTCACCGCGGGCTCCACCAACCTGAGCATCATCGTTGCAAAGCTCTCTTCCACACCCGCCTCGATGATGAACCCCGCCCATCTCCTTGCATTTTCGGGTCTGTTCATTGTCACGATGGCCGAGACGGGCCGCATACCGGTAGACAACCCGGACACGCACCTCGAATTGACGATGATTCACGAAGCGATGATCCTGGAGTATTCGGGGCGCTACCTCGCCTTTGTCGAGTGGTCCTCCCAGATGAAACTGGTGATATTCCTGGCGCTTCTGTCAAACATGTTCTTCCCCCTCGGCATGGCCGCGAGCATGTCGCCCTGGGCGCTGTGCGTCGGAGGCGCCGCCTTCTTTGCCAAGGTGATCGTGCTCGCAGCGGTTGTCGCGGTTGTTGAATCGACAAACGCCAAGCTTCGCCTGTTCCGCGTGCCCGAGCTTCTCATGGTGGCATTCATCCTGTCGTTGCTTGCGCTTATTCTCTATTTCATCATCGGGGCGTAGCGGTGGATTCCACAAACCTCCAGACGGTCGGCCTGCTCATCGACATATTCGCCGCCGCGATCCTCGTGACGGCGTTTCTCGTCGTCTCGAGCCGCAGCCTCGTCTTCTATATCCGGCTCTTTGCCCTCCAGTCGTTCTTTCTGGGGATCGTGGCCTTCCTCGTCGTCCTGGGATATGGAGAAACCCATATCCTGATCGCGGCGGTCCTCACGATCGCCGTCAAGGCGATCGCCATTCCCTTTGTCCTTTCCAGGGTCATCGACCGGATCAACGTCCACAAAGAAGTCGATTTCAGCATCAACATCACGGTGTCGCTGCTCCTGTGCGGCGGCATGGTGATCCTGGCTGACTCCGTGGCACATTCCATCCTGGATGCCCAGCGGGCGGATGCCCCCGCCGTCTCACGGGTTCTCTCCGTGTCGATCGCGATGATGCTTATCGGCCTTTTCATCATGACGACGAGAAAAAAGGCCATCACGCAGATCGTCGGACTGCTCACAATGGAGAACGGGGTATTTCTTTCAGGTCTCTCGATCACTTACGGGATGCCGCTGATCGTCGAAGTCGGGATTTTCTTCGACATCCTGGTGGCGGTCCTTATCCTGGGAGTGTTCATTTTTCGCATCAACAAGACATTTGAGTCGATCAGCATCGATTCCCTCAGGAGCCTACGGGAGTGAGCACGATCCTCTTTGCCCTTCTCCTGGGCCTGCCGGCGACAGGCACCGTTCTCTGTGCCGTGTTTCACTCCCGGAGGGTTCTGGAGACCATCACGGTGGCCGGCGCCGGACTGACGTTTCTCTCGGCGCTGTGGCTGGTCACGACGGTGATGCAGGTGCGTGCTCTGAGCACGCCTCAAGAGTGGTGGTACGCCGACGGCCTGTCGGCATATGTCGCTGCCGTCGTCTCCGGCAGCGCACTTGTCGTGGCCCTCTACTCCACAGGCTACCTGCGCCGCCAGGTCCGTCACCGGCACGTCGATGGCCGGCAGCTCTGGTTGTATTATCTCCTTTTGAATGCGTTCCTCTTCACGATGATGGTAGTGCTCCTCTCCAACAATCTCGGCGTCCTCTGGATCGGGTCCGAAGCAACCACGCTCGCCACCGCTTTTCTCGTGGCCTTCTACGAGCGCGAAGGCTCGATCGAAGCCGCATGGAAGTACGTCATCATCTGCTCTGTCGGCATCGCGCTCGCCCTTTTCGGGATAATTCTCACCTATTTCTCTGCGCTGCATGTGGTTCCCGCCTCCGGCAACGCCCTGAACTGGTCTTCCCTTATGCTGGTGGCAAAAGGACTTGACCCGGGGGTGCTTAAACTCGCGTTCATCTTCGTCCTTGTCGGGTTCGGAACGAAAGCGGGTCTTGCACCCATGCACACATGGAAGCCGGATGCATACGGGGAAGCGCCGGCCCCCATCAGCGCTCTCATGGCGGCCGGGCTGGTCAACGTCGCACTCTACTCGCTCATGCGGTTTTACATCCTCGTGAACAAGGCGGTGGGGGGGAGTTTTGCGTCGACGCTCTTCATCATCTTCGGCCTCGTGTCGATGGCTGTGGCGGTCCCTTTCATCCTGATACAGAGGGATTTCAAGAGACTGCTGGCGTACTCCAGCGTGGAGCACGTCGGGATCATCGTCTTCGCTCTGGGGCTCGCGACTCCGCTGGCATATTTCGGAGCACTGTTGCATCTTCTCAACAACGCCATTGCCAAAACACTTCTCTTTCTGACGGCAAGCAACGTACGGATGGCGTACAATTCGAAAATCATGCGTAGGGTCACCGGGGCAATCAAGGTGATACCGGTGTCGGCCACATTCCTTCTCGTCGGAGTCTTTGCGATAACAGGATCGCCCCCGTTCGGGCTTTTCGTCAGCGAATTTACGATCGTGAGCGCAGGGTTTGCAGGGGGCAACGTCGTTCCGGCCGTTTTGTTCATAGGCTTCAATGCCGCCATCTTCGCCGGCTTCATCTATTACACCTCCAGGATGGTATTCGGAGAGCCTCACCCCCCGGTCAAGAGAGGTGATGCGGATACACTGTCGCTCCTCCTCCTCGGCGTGCTTCTGGCGGCGCTTCTCATGCTCGGGGTGTTTATTCCGTCTTCATTGCAGGAGTGCATTGAGAATGCTCTGACGGTCCTGAAGGGGTGACGGGGATGACAACAAAGCGACGCTATATCGCACTGATCAGGAAGAACCTCGGAGACCGTTTGAACATCCGGGAGGGGGTTGCGCCGAACGAATTGTACCTGTCGCTGCGTCGGGAGTCGTTGGGCACGCTTCCGGAGACATGTTCCCTGCTCACCCGGTCGTTCAGGGCGAACTTCACCACGCTCGTGGCGAACGATGAACGATCGCTCAACGGCACGTTTGTTCTCTCCTATGTGTTCTCTGTTCCGACGGACGACCTCTTCCTGATCCTTCAGGTGCCTGTCGAACCCCGCCACATGGAGGTCCCCTCGGTGAGTCACGTCCTCGAGAGCGCCAACTGGTTCGAGCGGGAGGTCAAGGACTGGTTCGGGATTGTCGCGTTCCCGAATATCTACAGACTGGCGTCACACCCTGACTGGCCCGAGGACGTGCACCCGATGCTGAAGGACTTCGATCCCCAGACGTCCGTTCCCCGTGTCCGGGGGTCGTTCGACTTCAAGCATGTGGAAGGCGAGGGGGTTTTTGAGATTCCCGTCGGCCCCGTGCACGCAGGGATCATCGAGCCGGGGCACTTCCGGTTCAGCGTCGCCGGCGAGCCGATCATTAATCTTGAAATCCAGCTCTTTTACGCGCACAAGGGGACGGAGAAGATCGCCGAGGGGATGTCTCCGCAACGGGTGGTATTCCTCGCGGAGCGCATCTCGGGCGACTCTTCCTTCGGGCATGCCGTCGCGTTCTGCCATTGCATGGAACGGTTGAGCCGGTGCGAGGTCCCCCGGCGGGCGGCCGTGATCCGGACCATGCTCCTGGAACTCGAGCGTCTGTACAACCATACCGGTGATATCGGAGGGATCCTCCTCGATGTAGGCTTCGCCGCCGGTGCCGCCGTTGCCCTTGAGCTCAAGGAGAGACTCCTCCAGCTCAACGAACTCCTGACAGGGAGCAGATTGCTCCGGGGTGTCGCAGCCATCGGCGGAGTCCGCAGAGACCCGGAAGATACTCCGCTCAAGCGCCAGGCGCTGGCCGATATGCTCGTCCGTGGAAGGCAGGCGTTCGAAGACTTGGTCAGCCTGGTCATGTCCAGCTCATCGGTCCTCGACAGGCTTGAAACAACAGGCATACTGAGCCACACGGACGCGTACCGCCTCGGCATTACCGGCATAGCGGGGAGGGCGTCAGGCATGAACCGGGATTTCCGCCGCGACCATCCGCACTGCGCCTATGGACCTCTCACGTTTCGGGTGCACACGTCCGGTGAAGGGGATGTGCTTGCACGGATGAGAGTCCGCATCGATGAGGTGCGGGAATCCTTTTCGATAATTGAACAGCTGCAACTTCAGGATCCCGGAGAGCCGGCGCGGACGGGCGTCGTCACCGTTCCCCCGCTGCAACAGGCGCTCGGTTACGTGGAAGGCTGGAGAGGGGAGATTGTCCACTGGGCGATGACCGACGCCGAAGGGAACATCTTCCGCTGGAAAATCACCGACCCGTCGTTCCACAACTGGCGGGCGATCACGGTCGCCGTGCGCAACAACATCATTCCGGATTTCCCCGTGATAAACAAGAGTTTCAACCTGTCGTACTCGGGCAATGACCGCTAAGACGCCATGCTGAGAATTCTCAAACAGGCACTCACGGGCGGAGTCGCGACGAATTCATATCCGCGCGTCGTCGGCGAGCCTCCGGACGGTTTCCGGGGGAAGCCGGTGATTGATTTCACCCGGTGCACGGCATGCGATGCGTGCGCCGGGGCATGTCCCACGTCGGCAATCACAGTCCAGACAAGTGCGCAGAAGCGCGGCGAGAGAACAGTGGAGATGAACTACGGGGACTGCATCTTCTGCGGAGAGTGTGAGGCGGCGTGCCCCGATGCGATCCATCTGACAAAGGAGTTCCAGCTTGCGGTCACAGATAAGTCGGAGCTGGTCACACGTGGATTCTACACGCGCGGCAGCGACGGAGTGTATCAGTATTCGGAGGTGCCCGCTCAGACGCGTTCACACACAGAACCCGTGGAAGAAATCGGGAAGGCGCTCAAGAAGAAGGTCCGCACGCTCTTCGGCCGGTCACTCCATATTCGCGAAGTGGATGCGGGTTCGTGCAACGGCTGCGAAGTCGAGATCACCGCTTTGAACAACCCTGTCTATGACATCCAGCGCTTCGGCGTCCGCTTTGTCGCATCCCCCCGGCACGCCGACATGCTGCTCGTGACCGGCCCTGTCACCAGGAATATGGAAATTGCGCTGAAACAGACATACGACGCGACGCCCGATCCCAAGCTCGTCGTCGCCGTGGGTGCGTGTGCGATCGGGGGAGGGGTGTTCGGAAAGAGCTATGCCTCGTGCGGCGGCGTTGATGCGGTTGTTCCTGTCGACGTGTATATCCCCGGATGCCCCCCGCGGCCGGAGGCGTTGCTGCACGGCATCCTCCTTGCGATGGACAGGTATCCTCACCAAGGTCCGGCGCACACTGCCTGACCTCTCCCCCATCACGGTACCGATTTCATTTCCAGCCCGGCAAAAATCAGGTAATTGTACATCCCGGCATCAGTCAGAGACAAGTAAATGTACATTCCCTCCGACTGTGTGAGCAAAAATTGGATCGCCACCACCATTGATCTTTGCGTCGAGCTCGTTCTCGCCGATCTTACCGACCAGATGGCCCGGCAAGGAACAATTCACCAGACCGGCAACAGCCTCGGCATCAATGTTGCCAGCGACCGAAGGGGGAAGAACAAGTTCTATGTCACCGCCGGATGACTCGACATGCACGCCCTTGTTTGATCCCCTCATCTTGACGATCATGTTCCCTCCCGCAGTCCATGCGCGGAGTTTCCCTTCAACATCCAGGATCCTCACGTCTCCGGCGGACGTGCTGACGTCGACATCTCCAGTAATTGCGGTAAAGTTGATCCCGCCGCAGGATGTGCGCATGCCAATCGTCCCAACGCAGCTGTCCGCCTTCAAGCTGCCAGTGAATGTCTCAAGGTTAATATCACCATCGCATTGGGAGATCGAAATGTCCCCCTCAGACGTTCCCCCTTTCAGGACCCCCTTTACATTCTGGACTGTGATATATCCCCCCGAAGTGTGCACTCTCAACCCGCATTCCCGTGGAACTCTCACCTCATACGACACTCTGAGGTCCGGGAGGTACCAGATCCACGCTCCCTGAGTCTGCAGGGATCCGCTGACATCGATCTGATCGCCGGATTGCTCTGCGGTGACTTCAAAATCCTTGACGTCCTTGTCCCTCCCCCGGACATTCACATCGATGGAGATCTCGTCGGAAGCGCCCCCGATGATCGAAACCGAACCGGTGTGGGTTTTCAGAGTGAGCATTGCCCCTGATCCAACCCGGAATCTCTTTTGAACGCTTTTCTGCGATGCAACGACCAACCTCGCTGATACCATCCCCAGGGAGAGCGCCAGCACGGAGCAGGAGAGCACCCATACAGCAACCCCCAAGCCCCGTGGGGCACCACACGCCAGATTCCGTTTCACGCGGTCATGATACCATCGCACGCATCCCTCCCTGATCAAGTGCGTCCGCCCTACTTACAAAGCGCGGGTCGACTGCGCCGCATCAAGCCGCAGTTACAAACCGGCAACATTGCCAAGGTTTGCCTCCTCAACTGCCCGTGAGAAATCGGATGTCAGATTCTGCAATTGTACCGCAATCGTTCTCAGCTTGTCGTGCGGAAGAACGATCGTCGCCGCCTCCGACCAGGTGACTCCCTCACACCTGAGTTTTGGTTTTCGCTGCAACCCCACTTGTTGGATGAGTTCGACGCTCAGAGAATAGAAATAACTTGCTCCTCTCTGATTCGGATTGAGCGGATTTCCCACGATATGAACAAAGAGATAGGGCTTCCCGGCCGTTCTGTTCCATTCCCTCTCTTTCAAAGGGCGGATGCCATTCACCTTCAATGTCAGTTCCACTTCTGAACGAAGATCATCCTTCGCAAGACCATATGCCGGTTGGGGGGGAGCGTCGTATTGCAGGGAGACATACACAGCCTTCAGTCCCTTCAGCGAAGCCCCCGCTGGATCGGTGTTGTATACAGTTCGGGGGCTGCCGTGGAACGATGTACCTAGCATCATTGTGGCAAGAACAATTTGTGCGAACACTGATTCTTCTCCTCTTATGATTGAATTCTCATCTCCATGCGTGCAACCTCAGCCCTGAAGCAGCCCAAAGGTCATCGACTGTATCGTGGCGACCATTCGGGGATGCTGCGCTGAGTTGTCCGCTAGAGGCTTCTTGTTGCGTCGTCCAGCTCACTGCTCCGATAGGCCTTGCGAGCGCAGTCGGGACATATCCCCTGAAAAAACCTTGCTTTCGAATTTGACTCGACGTATGCCTCAAGGGGGATCCAATACCCCGTTTCATCGCTAACACGCTTGCACGATTCGCAAATCCTGAGCAAACCCTTGAGTGTGCGCAGTTCCGCCAACGCATCGTAGAGGAGGTGCGTCAATGCCTGCGTTTCCTCTTCGGCCTTTGTCCGCTCCCTCTTTTCCTCCACCAGTTCGTCCCATCGCCGCCAGGAATACCATGCGAGAGCGAACGTCAGGGTGATACTCAGCGTGAAGAGCTCATCGAGTTTCCAGTTGTCGTGTCTGTAGACCCATGCGACCGCCCGGCTGAAAGGATCGAACCAGAGGGAAGCCGCCAGAGTCAGAAGCGCGAGTAGAACGAGGACCACCAGGTCCCGGAATGATCTGGAGTTTCGGGAAAGCATACGTGACTTCCGTGAAAGGTGATAGTATGGTAGTTCCTGATGTTACAGTACTGGACCTGACGGCGACGGGCGCGTTGACCTCTCCCCCACCGCGAAAAGGATCAACAGCCACCCCGTCACCGCCCGATTCTCGCAGTTTTCAGTCGACCCACAACCGGATGGTTTGCTCGCATCAGCGTTTCCAGCCGGAGGCCAACAGGAGGAGAGGCAGCATGACAACCAGAGCATACAGCATGCCGCGCAGCACTCTCCCCGTGGGCGCATTCGAGTAGATGTTGAGAAACCCTCTGTGCACGAACACCTATTTTTTCCTTATGATGCCATCTGCATGGCAACAAAGAACGTATTGTTGCCCCGCCGTACAAGCAACGCCACGCTGTCATTCTTCCCGACTCGTTTCATCGCCTTGTTAAACTCGCCCACAGAGTGCACCTGAGCCCGATTCACGTCCTTGATCAGGTCATTTTTTTGAAGGCCGGCGCTTTCTGCCATGCTTGCGGTCTTCACGTCGACAACAACCACGCCGTTGTCGTCGCCGTACCCCAGGGCTCGAGCGATTTCCGGAGTGAGATCCTGGACAGACAAGCCAAACCTCTCGCTGCTGCTACTTTCAGGGGCACTCGTGCCTCCTGATGCATCGGCGATATTTTTCGGCCGCTCGCCGAGATCTACCGAGGCTTCAGACACCTTGCCGTCCCTCAGGAGTCCGACCTTTGCAGTGCTTCCGGGCTCGGCTTCGGCGACCAGGTTTCTCAACTGGACGCTGTTATCCACTTTCTTGCCATTAAAGCTGGTGATAACATCACCGCGCTTGATACCGGCCTTGTCCGCCGGACCGCCGGCAGTCACATCACCCACCAATGAGCCTTCCGTGTCCTTGAGATTCAGCGCCTTTGCAAGTGCTTCGTCGACATCCTGGGGCAAGAGACCAAGATACCCGCGCGTCACCTTCCCTTTTGCAACGAGCTGATGCATCACGCTTTTGGCCATATTGATCGGTATCGCAAAACCGATTCCGACGTTCCCGCCTGTGCCTGAGGGACTGTAGATCGCGGTGTTTATCCCGATCACATTGCCGTCCAGATCCGCGAGTGCCCCGCCGCTGTTGCCCGGATTGATCGAAGCATCGGTCTGAATGAAATCCTCATAGTCGGCAAGATTCACGGAAGACCGGCCCTTCGCACTGATGATCCCTGCCGTCACCGTGTGCATGAGCTGGAACGGGTTGCCGACGGCGATGACCCACTGCCCGACTCGTACCTGATCTGAGTTGCCAAGTGAGGCTCCCTGCAGGTTCTTTGCATCTATTTTGATCACCGCGACATCCGTTTGGGGATCCCGTCCCACGATCTTCGCGGTATACTTCTTTTTGTCCGCCAGGATGACAGTGAGCTTTTCCGCTCCGTCAACGACATGATTGTTCGTCAAGATGTATCCGTCTTCAGAAACGATCACCCCGGAACCGAGTGCATGAACAACCCGTTTCTGGTCACTCTGCGAATTCCCGAAGAATCTTTTGAAGAACTCATCGCCGAAAAAGTCTTTCAGGGGATCAGAAGGAGAGCCGAACGGGCTTGTCAACTGGTTCACCTGTTCGCTCAGAATCGGGACGACTGAAAGGTTCACCCTGTCTGCAGCGGATTCGAATGCGACGCTGAATTGATTGAGAAGTTCCTTCCCCTGAGGCGAGACAACAGGGGCTTGATCTGGCCCAGCAGAACTATGGCTCTGTTTCGGCGCAGCGCCTATGGCGGTTATAAACGCACCTCCGCCAGCGAACGCAAGGATCAAACCCGCCGTCACAAACCACTTTGCTCTTGACTTCCGGCACATACTAAACGCTCCTTTTCTGTAAATGAATTGTCTCTCGTTCGCTACAAAAAGGCATAACGGATGCCGATAAGAAGGAAAATGGCTGCGGCCGCGATGGCCAGTATCCCCAGCAATGTTCGCCAGTTGTTGAAGGAGATCGGCGCCAAATTGGCGTGGCCGTCCTTCGGATGTAATTCCCGCGACATTGAATACTCCGTGCCTCCTATATGCTAGAACGCAGCGAAGATTACGGGAGGGTGACAGGAAGATTACAGAATTGTCATGGAAGGCGGTGGTGAAGCGAGCCGGGGGGAGACCTAAAGCCCGATTAATTTGAGCGTTTGGGTGGAGTTGAGCGGGAGATGAACGGTAAAACAGGACCCCATGCCGGGTGTGCTCTGAACACTTATGGATCCATGGTGCGCTTCCGCGATCCAACGTGCAATCGAAAGACCAAGACCGCTCCCGCCATGAGTGCGCGAACGCGCTTCATCGACCCTGTAGAACCGGTCGAATATCTTATCGAGGCTTTCCACCGGGATTCCAATGCCCGTGTCCTCAATGGATATCCAGGCTTCATTTCCATTCCGCTCATTCCGGATCCGGACCGTCCCTCCGGGGTCGGTATAGCGGACCGCGTTCGAGATCAGTGCGCGAAGCAGCTGCCTGAGACGGACAGGATCTCCGGAGACTATCCCCTGATCATTCCGGTCCAATGTGACCGAGATTTGCCTGTCCGCCGCGAGGATAAGTGCGTCTTCGTAGATGCCATCCACCAGCACATGCATACGGACAGGTTCCTCGTGGAGGATCATCTGTCCGGCCTCCACTTTTGCGAGGGTCAGAAGATCGTCCACAATGCGTGACAGGCGAGAGGATTCTTCGAGATACGTCGCGGCGAGCTGTTGCGCCTCACGGGGAGATAATGATTTCGTCAGCGCGAGTTCAGACTCCCCTTTCAGTATCGTCAGCGGCGTCTTGAGTTCATGCGCAATGCTCAATGAAAACTCTCTGATATTCCGGAAAGACATTTCCAGCCGTGAAATCATGCCGTTGATCGTCGAGATCAACTCGCCGAGCTCATCGTCGGTCGAGCGAGTGATGATCCGGCCCGAAAGGTTACTGGCAGTAATGTCCTTCGCACGTTCGGAGATCTCCCTGATCGGCCGGAGCACGATTCCCGCCATAAGCCAGCCTCCGGAAATAGCGACAAAGAGGACCACAGGTGCGAGCACCGCGAAAATAGAAAGCAGATGCTCCAGCACTGCCCGCGTGACGTTTTCTGTGTAGGCCACCTGGATGACAAACGGCGCATCCCGCCGTGCCGCCACGCGCATCACTGCTCCGTCGCTATCCTGTACGGTGTAGACGAGAGTCGCTCCGGCCAGGACATTCTGTCCGACCAGGTCTCTGTTTTGCCTGTTGTCCGATTCATAGAGGATATTCCCGCCCGATGAAGTGAGCATAACTATGTAATTACGCGGGTTGAACACGAAGTGCTCGGTGATCCGCCGCTCGACATCGGACGAGAGTTCCTCCAGAGCCGCCCGGTCGGTAACCCTACTGCGCTCCAAGTCCACGATGCGCGAGATCCAGTCCACCTCCTCCAGAAGATCCTCCTGGAGAGAAGTCTCCTGCACATGCTTCAAGTAAAGATAGACCGCCGATCCGAAAAGGACGAATGCAATCAGCAGGATGACCGAATACCAGAGAGTTAAGACAAACCGGATGGACTGTGCCTTATGAAGGATCTGCATCGGATGATTCCTTCATAACATAGCCAACGCCGCGGATCGTATGAATCACTTTTGTCGGGAAACCGTCTTCCAACTTGCGACGAAGGCGGTTGACAAGAACATCAACGACGTTTGTCTCGGTGTCGAAGTCCATGTCCCAGATATGTTCTGTGAGAGTAACCCGGGAGAGGACACGTCCTTTATTGCGGAGCAGGTACTCAAGGAGCTCAAATTCTTTATTTGTGAGTGTCACCGGCTTGCCTCCCCGCGCCACGGACCGTGTCAGCAGGTCCATGCGCACGTCCCCTATCTCGAGAACGGAACCACGGACATCCGCAGAGGTGCGGCGCACTATCGCACGCACGCGCGCAAGGACCTCCGAGAACGAGAAAGGCTTCGGGAGATAGTCATCAGCCCCCGAGTTGAGTCCTTTCACCCGATCTTCAACGTCACTTTTCGCCGTGAGGATCAGGATCGGTGTCTTGATCCCCTGGCGTCGAAGCTCCTCGAGGATTTCTATCCCGTTCATTTTCGGGAGCATGACATCCAGAACGATGGCATCGTAGGCTTCGGACAGCGCCAGATGCAATCCTTCCGGGCCGTCCGAAGCGATATCCACGGCGAACGCCTCCGACTGGAAGCCCTTCCTCAGGAACTGTGCAACTTTCCTTTCGTCTTCAACTATGAGAATGCGCATGACGTCACCGGCAAAGGTCCCGTAGAAGATATGTGAAGACCTCTCGACAATCAAGCGGGTCGGATCAAGACATCGACAGGCTGCGCACAAGTTGCACAGTCTGCTTCTCAACCGCCGGGCGATTCGATTCCAGCCTCTCGTCTGCCCTCGCCCTGCGAATCGCGCGCGCAATCAAAGCCGCGTTTTAGGCTACCGCCGCAGGAACGAGCCGTTTAATCATCGCGACCTTCAAAGCGTCGTTCACGCCCAGGCACACGACCATGCCATAAACGAATATCGCGAGCGTCTGCCACCAGGGCAACGGCATGAGACCCGGGAGGCCGACGAACGTCAGTACGGTCCCCGTGAGCGCATCGGCCGCGAGAGCTAACAGGAAGGTCTTGCTGGGCATCGTCACCCAGAACCAGTGGCGCTCCCGAGCGGACACGATGGAGAATACGGCAAAGTAGAGCAGCGTAAGAAAGCTGAATGTGTAGAGGGCATTGTTGTCGGTCGCCAAACCGAAATGCGACCAACCGATCCACAAGAGGAGAAGCGTCTCTGCCACCATCGCGACGCCCAGCACTACGGATACGGTGATGAAGCCCCCGATATTCCATGTTTCCGGTTTCCTGGACGGTCGAACGCGATCGGTGGCAAGGGAGATCTTCGCGAAGTCCGTCATGAATACCAGCAGGAGCATCGCAAAGGCGGAGACAATGAACTTGCCGGTCACCACGAATGAGATGGCAACGAATGCAGCCTTCAGGATTGTCCGGCTGATCTTGTTGATGATCCACGTCAGAATGCGCTGGTAGATCGTCCGCCCCTGCTCCACCAGCGCCACGATGTTTGTCAACCCCGGTTCAGTCAGAACGACGCTTGCGGCACCCTTGGCAACGTCGGTCGCGGTGCTGACGGCGATGCCCACCTCAGCCTGGCGAAGCGCGGGCGCATCGTTGACGCCGTCGCCCGTCATGCCGGTCACGTGCCCCGCAGCCTGCAGGTGCTGCACCACGATGTACTTGTCCTCCGGATACACTTCGGCAAAACCATCAGCGCCCGCCCACGGGTCAGCCGCCTTGTCGCCGGAGCGAGCGCTAGCAGCTTTCAGGTCCGCAACGCGCCGGATATTGGGCAAGCCAACCTCGTGCGCGATTTCACTCGCGACCGCGAGCGCGTCGCCGGTCAGCATCTTCACCGGAACGCCCAGGTCCCGGAGTTCGGCGATAAGTTGCCTGGCATCCGTCCTGGGCGGATCATAGAGCATCACCAATCCGAGCAATCCCGGCGTGCCCGTCTCGGGACCACGCGCCACCGCCAGCGTCCGATATCCCTTCAGCGCCGATTCGCTGACCCGTGCCTCCAACGCGTCGATCGCCTGGGGTTGAAGCCCACAGGCCTCCGCGACGGTTCGCACGGCACCTTTCATCACGCGCAGCCGCTGCCCGCTTTGTTCGACCACAGCCTCCGTCCGCCGATTCTTCGCATCAAACGGCGCGAAGGAAACCGCCATGACCGCAGGGACGCCGCCGAAAACCTGACGCTCTTTAGCAGCGGCCAGGAACGCAAGGTCAATCGGATCCTGATTGGCTTCCTGGGACGCAAGTGCGCCGGCGAAGAGCACGTCGGATTCCGTCGCGTGCTCCAGCGGGATCACACCGGTGACGGCCAGGTGGTTCATCGTGATCGTGCCCGTCTTGTCCACGCAGAGCACGTCCATCGTTGCGGCATCCTCCGCAGCGCTGAGGCGTGTGACAAGCACGCCGCGCTTCGCCAGCTCCTTCGACCCGACGGCCATGCTGACAGTGAACATGACGGGGAGAGCGACCGGCACCGCGCTCATCAACAGGACGAGCATGAGCGGGACCATCTCGATAAGCGGCGCTCCGCGGATGAGCGACATGACGATCACCACCCCGAGCAGCGCACCGACGATAACGAAGAGCCACCGGACGACCTTCGCCACCACCGCTTCGATGTGAAGCTTCGGACGGGCCTGCTGCACGAGTTCGGTTGTGCGGCCGAAGGAGGTTTTTGCCCCCGTCAGCATGACCACCCCGTTACCTTCGCCCCGGCGGACGACGGACCCCGACGAGAGCATGTCGCCGGGCACCCTGTCGACGTCCTTCGACTCGCCGGTGAGAGCCGACTGGTCAACGCTCAGCGTTCCGGTCAGGAGCTTGACATCGGCGGGAACGATGTCGCCCGCG
>Ga0182011_10000013_pt1 | contig 159090 bp, 126 predicted proteins | sample 711E1DmetaG_FD_120481 | JGI IMG/M metagenome (GOLD analysis project Ga0182011, IMG submission 120481) | Permafrost microbial communities from Stordalen Mire, Sweden - 711E1D metaG | ecosystem: Environmental > Terrestrial > Soil > Wetlands > Permafrost | place: Sweden: Stordalen | collected...
GACACCAACGGGGGGACGATGCCATGGGAAATTGCCGAGATCGTTGCCGTCGTCCGTGAAGGGACCCCTGTCCCTCTCGGGATACATACACACAACGACGCGGAGTGCGCGGTGGCGAACTCCCTTGCCGCCGTACGGGAGGGGTGTATCCAGGTGCAGGGGACCATCAACGGGTACGGAGAACGCTGCGGCAACGCCAACCTGATTTCGGTGATCGCCGATCTCACGCTCAAACTGGACGGGGAGTGCCTCCCCGAGGGGAACCTCGCGCGGCTCACGGACACCGCCCACTACGTTGCGGAGATTGCGAATCTCTCCCCCGACGGCCACCTCGCCTACGTCGGGAAATCGGCGTTCGCCCACAAAGGGGGGATCCACGTCGCCGCAATCAGGCGCAGCCCCGATTCCTACCAGCACTGCGATCCGGCGCTCGTGGGGAATGTCATGCGCGTCGTGGTATCGGAGCTGTCGGGACGCGCGAACCTCGTCAGCAAATCGGAGGAGTTTGGGTTTGAGAACGTGGACAAGGGGCGGATCGGCCAGGTCCTCGACCAGATCAAGGCTCTCGAGGCGAAGGGGTTCTCCTTTGAAGCGGCCGAGGCGTCTGTCGCTCTGATGATGCAACGCCAGCAGGATAATTATGCCCCGCCGTTCGAGCTGATCGATCTGACGGTGAACGTCGAGCACAGGGAAGGACGGGGTATTTTTGCCGAGGCGACCGTCAAGCTGAGTGTCGCCGGGAGCGTCATCCACACTGTTGCGGAGGGGAACGGGCCGGTCAACGCGCTCGATACGGCGGTCAGGAAGGCGCTCACCCCCGTCTACCCGAAGCTCGCTTCGTTCCAGCTTGCCGACTACAAGGTCAGGATACTGGACGGGACCAACGGCACCGCGGCCACGACACGTGTCCTGATTGAAACGAGGAACGGCACACGCCGCTGGAGCACCGTGGGAGCGAGCGCAAACATCATCGAAGCGAGCTGGCGCGCGCTTTCCGACAGCATCGAATACGGACTGACCTCCAATGCATGAACGGGGCGGCATATGAAGGCAGGCATTGTACTCCTCCCGGGTGACGGCATCGGCCCGGAAGTGGCCCGGGCGGCGCACAGGGTCCTCACGGAAATCGCCCGGCTGGGAGGGCATGAATTCACGTTCACGACACAGCTCATCGGGGGCTGTTCCATCGACGCTTCCGGGGTCGCCCTGACGCCGGAAGTGCTCGACTCCTGCAAGAAGGCGGATGCCGTGCTTCTCGGGGCCGTAGGAGGTCCGCGCTGGGACAACCCGCAGGCAGCCGTGAGGCCGGAGCAGGGGCTCCTGGCGCTCAGAAAAGGACTATCGCTGTACGCAAATCTGAGACCCGTCAAACCCCACCCGCTTCTCCTCGACGCGACCCCGCTCAAGCCAGCACACGTGAAAGACGTCGACGTGATGGTGGTGAGGGAACTCACCGGCGGCCTCTATTTCGGCACGCCGCGGGGTCGGGACGAGGTCGACGGCCTCGTCCGGGCCTTCGACACGATGGAGTACTACGAATATGAGATCAAGCGCGTGGTCGAGCTGGCATTCCAGCTTGCCGGGGGGAGGAGGAAGAAAGTCACTTCGGTGGACAAGGCCAACATCCTTGAGACGTCACGCCTCTGGCGCCAGACTGCCATTGACGTCGCGAAAGGCTTTCCCGATGTGACACTCGAACATATGCTTGTGGATACCGCCTCGATGCGGCTGATTTCATCCCCCGCGGCGTTCGACGTCCTCGTGACGGAGAACATGTTCGGCGACATATTGACGGACGAGGCGTCCGTTCTTGCCGGCTCGATGGGCCTTCTCCCTTCGGCGTCGATCGGAGAAGGAGGGCCCGGTGTCTATGAGCCGATTCACGGGTCCGCGCCGGACATTGCAGGGAAGGGATCCGCGAACCCGGTGGGAGCAATACTGAGCGCGGCGCTCCTCCTGCGGCACTCGCTCCACCTGGGCGACGAAGCGGAGGCCGTCGAGCGTGCCGTCGACAGGGCGATCGCCGACGGTTTCCGGACGGCGGACATCCGGGGCACACACGGCACGGAAGAGGTCACCGAAGCCGTCGTGAAGAGAATCACACTCAGGTAGGAATCGTCAACTGCAACCACACACTCAGGCAAGGAGAACGACAGCATGGCGCTCATCGATTTCGGCGGTGTCAAGGAGGAAGTTGTCACCCGGGAAGAGTTCACGCTCGCGAAGGCGCGAAACGTGCTGAAGGACGAGGTCGTTGCGATCATCGGCTATGGCCCGCAGGGGCACGGCCAGTCGCTGAACCTCCGGGACAACGGGGTCAGCGTGGTGATCGGTCAGCGGAAGGGGGGAAAGGGCTGGCAGGATGCTCAGCACGATGGGTGGGAGGAGGGGAAAAACCTCTTTGAGAACATCGAAGAAGCCGTGCGTCGCGGTACGATCGTGCAGAACCTCCTCTCCGATGCGGGGCAGAAAGACCAGTGGCAACGCGTGCTGAAGAACCTCAGAAAAGGACAGGCGCTCTGTTTCTCGCACGGCTTTTCCGTGGTGTTCAAGGATCAGACGGGAGTGGTCCCGCCCAAAGACGTCGATGTGTTCCTCGTTGCCCCCAAGGGAGCGGGGCGGACCGTGCGGACGAACTTCCTTGCCGGGAGCGGCATCAACTCCAGTTTTGCGATCTACCAGGATGCGACTGGGAGGGGAGGGGAAAGGGCGGTGGCGTTCGGGATTGCGATCGGGTCAGGCTATCTCTTCCCCACGACGTTCGAGAAGGAAGTCCTGAGCGACCTCACGGGTGAACGGGGCGTGCTCATGGGGGCGATCGCCGGGCTGATGAAAGCGCAATACGAAACTCTCCGTGAAATGGGGCACTCCCCGAGCGAGGCCTTCAACGAAACGGTGGAAGAGGCGACGCAATCGCTCTACCCCCTGATCGGTGCGAATGGCATGGACTGGATGTTCGCTTCCTGCAGCACCACCGCGCAACGGGGGGCGCTTGACTGGTCAAAGCGGTTCGAGACAGCCGCAAGGCCCCTCTTCGAGCTGCTCTACCGGGACGTCCGGGCGGGTGTGGAGTCCCAGCGCGTCCTGGATACGTGCAGCGCCCCCGACTACCGCGAGAAGCTCGAGGGAGAGCTGGGAGCGTGGCGGAACTCAGAAATGTGGCGGGCCGGGGCTGCCGTCAGGGCGCTCCGCCCCGAGAACTGGAAGAAGACCAAGTAACCGGCCGCGTCGCGCGGCCCGGGCCATGTTTCACGTATGCAACGCCGGTGCATGCCCGCGTGCACGCCACCGGCTGAACGGGCTTGATTCGTTTCTCCGTATACTCTATCTTCCCTTCGGTCGGCACGGAGCAGAACTGATCCCTTCCGGGTCTGCTCGCCGGCGTCAGGGTTGACCTCGTACGTTCCCTTCAACTTCACACACTCTCCAGGAGGAAGCATGAATATCGTAGACAGGGCGAAGAACATCATCATGACGCCAAAGACCGAGTGGCCGGCCATAGCGGCGGAGCAGCCCAACGTGGGTCAGATCGTCTCCGGGTATGTGATTCCTCTCGCGCTCATCCCTGCGATTGCCGCGGTACTCGGCTACGGCCTGATTGGCCGCGGGATGGCCGCTTCGTTCACCTGGGGGATTGCGATGGCGATCATCACGTTCGTCGCCGCGGTGGTGGGCGTGTACCTTACGGCGTTCGTCATCGACATGCTTGCGCCCAACTTCGGATCACAGAAGAATTTCGGGCGGGCAATGCAGCTTGTCGCATACTCCTACACCCCGGCCTGGGTCGCGGGGATCCTGAACATCGTCCCGGTCCTGGGGGTGCTCGTACTCATTGCGAGCATTTACGGGCTCTATCTCCTCTACCTGGGGTTCCCCCAGACGATGAAGACTCCCGGGGACAAGGTGGTGGTCTACATGGTGGTCTCCATCATCGTGCTGATCGTCGTCTATTTTGTACTGACGGCGTTACTGACGGCGGTCGTGTTCGGAATATTCGGACTGAGCGCGATGTCGATGATCGGAGGGTAGTGTGTGTGCGCGGGACGTGTACGGGGCCGCCAGGCGAAGACCGGGCGGCCCTTTTTTCTTGGCCGCCGCAGGGGACGGTGGATGATCACTCGGGCAGGACATCCCGGAGGAACCGGGCGCTCTCTTCCGGGAGAGTTGTGTTGATGTACATGCCGCTCCCTATCTCAAAACCGGCTGTCCGCACGATGCGGGGGATGACGGTGAGGTACCAGTGGAAAAATTCCCGTTGTCCCTCCCGCGCGGGGATGGAGCGGATCGAGAAATTGTAGTCGGGGTTGTTCAGACCGTGGTAGAGCTTCCCGAGCACGGTGCGGAGCGTGGCCGCCAGGTCCGTGATCTCATACTCCTCGATTTCGTCGAAGGAGGAACAGTGGCGGACGGGAAATATCCAGAGGTGGAACGGCGAGAGGGCGGCGAACGGAATGAAGGCGACGAACGAGTCCGTGGAGGCGACGATCCTGATCCCGTCGGCGAGCTCACGCCTGAGCGTGGTGCAGAACACACATTCGCCGGTCTCGTCGAAAAACCTTATAGCCTCATCCATCCTGTGACGCACCTGTGTCGGGACGATGGGGGTGGCGGTGATCTGTGAGTGCGGGTGGGCGAGCGATGTCCCCGCCGATTCGCCGTGGTTCTTGAACACAATGATCGCCTCGACCCGCGGGTCCTTCCTCATCTCCATGTAGCGCTGGCGGTAGACGCGGATCACCTTCGCCAGGTCTTCGACGGAATAGAGCGCCGGGGACAGATCGTGCCGCCTGTGTTCGACGACGACCTCGTGGAACCCTACACCCGACATCGAGCGGTAGACGCCGTCGATCCGCCTGACCCGGTCACCCTCCCGCGAGAGCGCGGGGAATTTATTCCCCACGACCCGTACCTTCCAGCCTTCGCCCTCCGGAATCCTGTACGTCTCGGCGGAGCTCATCGATTCGTTCCCCGGGCAGAACGGGCACCCGGGATCGAATGCCGGAACGGGAGTAATCGTCTTTTTCGGCCGGACAAACTCGTCCGGCCTCCTGGCGCGCTCTGTTGCAATGATCACCCACTCGCGGGTGATGATGTTCTGTCTGAGCTCCGGCATGAGGTGCGGTTATTTTCCCGGGTCGATCTGGGAGAGGACTTTTTTCGAGTCGACTTTCTTTACCCAAGGCTCGATCTCCGGGACGGGACCCGTGACCTCGAGGGAAACGCTCAGCACAAGCGTCCTCCTGGCGACCCCGTCTTCCGGCTGTTTCAAATCGACGCGTGAGAGTTGTTTCGTCTCCCTGAGGGAGACGGGATCAAAATAGACGGCGATCCGCTCGGTCCCGTTTTCCGCGTTTGATTTCAACGCGATGACTCCAGGATGTTCGAACACCACTGCGTCGGGATCGATGACTGCGTTCGGGTTGCTGTTGAGCCAGACGTTGACCTGTATTGGTTCTTTGTGCGTCTCCGTCGCTTTGAGCTGCAGTGCGCCGGCTTTCTGCTGCATCTCCATGGCGAGCTTGGACATCGCCGCATAATCCCCTTTGGCCTGTGCCTCCGCCACCTTCTTCTGATATTCCTTTTGAATGTCCTTGCTCTCGTCCTCCGTCTTCTTCTCGGTTCCGAACTTCCTGTCGGCGGAGGCGCTGATAAGATTGTACTTGCTGTTGTTCGAGTTCTTGTATGCCTCGGTGGGAAGGTTGAAGCCTTCGTGCTCGACAGAGTACCCCGCCGGCTGTCCCAGCGCCTCGAGCACGGCCACCAGTTTCTTCTTGATGACGGACACCTCGTCCCTTGTCAGCGATTTCTCGTCCTGTGTGCGGGCGTCCCCGGTCGCAAGGAACAGGACGGGGATGACGAGCAGAGAGAGTGAGCGAAACATGGGGACCTCCTGAAATGTGTAATTTGATTTTGAGCGGGTGTCACGCTAGATTATGCGCCGGGATCATCGTCGGACCCCTCTTGGGGGTCCGACAGCGCCTCCGGGTGGGCAATGAACAGTTTTGAGCAGAAATCTCCCGAAAACTTACCCTGCTGCCTGCACTGGGCGAGCGTCTTCCGGACTGCATCAAGGTCCTCTGCGGCGCTTGAAAAACAGAAATTCTCCAGCGTTGCGCCGCATTCAGTACAGAAGATTTTGTCGCCGGCGGGAGCCGGGGCCGGTTTCTCCCCCTTTTTCCGGGCGGGCGGGGGGGTCTGTTTCGATTTTCGGTCTCCGGATCTCATGCGCATGTCGCCCTGGAAGAGGTTTCCATCTGGCACAATATAGAGAATAGTTGGGAAAGGAGAAAGCGGGTGGCGAGCCTGCTATCGTGTTTTGCTTTCCGGAGGCTTCATCAGTATCTTCCATGGATCTCCCGCCGGGGAATGTCTCGAACCAGTCAGGGATTGCGATGAATTCCATAGTGCGCCGTGGGTTGACCGTCATTGTCATACTCTTCTCCGGGTGTGCCGCCGTCGCCGCCCAGCCGATGGCCGGGTTCGATACGTCTCACGCCGCCGGCGAGCGGTCTCTAGAAGCGAGGTTCGACGGGGCCATCAAAGCGGAAAACATGCGGACCTGGATGAAGAATCTCTCCTCCCACGCCCATCATGTCGGGTCGAAGCACGATGAGGAGAATGCGGCGTACATCGCATCGCTGTTCCGTTCCTGGGGGTACGACACGCGCGTCGAGGAGTTCACCGTGCTGTTCCCGACGCCGAAGACGTGCCTGCTCGAACTCACTTCCCCCGTCACGTACCGGGCGGGCCTGGCGGAACCTCCCCTTCCTGAAGACACCACATCAGGCCAGACCGCCGAACAGCTCCCGCTGTACAATTGCTATTCATGTGACGGTGATGTCGCGGGACAACTTGTGTACGTCAACTTCGGCGTGCCGAAGGACTACGAGGAGCTGGACCGCCGGGGGATCGATGTGAAGGGGAGGATCGTCATCGCCCGGTATGGTGGCTCATGGCGCGGGATCAAGCCCAAGGTTGCCGCCGAACACGGCGCCGCCGGATGCATCATCTATTCCGATCCGCGGGACGATGGATATTTTGAAGGGGATGTCTATCCCCGGGGAGCCTACCGGAGCGAGTTCGGCGGGCAGCGCGGATCGGTTGCCGACATGCCCCTGTATGCGGGCGATCCGCTCACGCCGTTCGTGGGGGCCACGAAGGACGCAAAACGCCTGCCGCTGAAAGAGGCGCGGACGCTGACCACCATCCCGGTCCTCCCGATCTCCTATGGTGACGCGCTTCCCCTGCTCCGTGCGCTGGGCGGACCCGTTGCGCCGGTCGAGTGGCGGGGCGCCCTCCCGATCACATACCACCTCGGGCCGGGACCGGCCACGGTTCACCTGAAACTGGAGTTCTCATGGGACATGGTCCCGATCCGGGACGTCATCGCCACGCTGAAAGGGAGCGGAGAACCGGGCGAGTGGATCATCCGGGGGAACCACCATGACGCATGGGTCTACGGCGCAGGGGATCCGCGGAGCGGCCTCGTGTCGATGATGGAGGAAGCGCGGGGGGTGGGCCTCCTCGCCGGACGGGGATGGCATCCGAAAAGAACCATTGTCTACTGCGCCTGGGATGGCGAGGAACCGGGCCTCCTGGGCTCGACCGAATGGGTGGAGACGCACGCCGGGGAGCTCTCGGGCCACGCCGCCGCGTATATCAACTCGGACGGGAACGGCAGGGGGTTCCTCTCTGCCGGAGGGTCCCACACGCTTGAAAAGTTCGTGAACCAGGTGGCGCGTGATGTGACGGACCCCGAAACGCACGTCAGCGTCGGGGAACGGCTCAGGGCCGTGGAGATACTCCATGCTCCGGTTCCGGAGAGGAAGGTCCTGAGGGAACGGGCGGACCTCCGGATCGGCGCGCTCGGATCCGGGTCCGATTATACTCCATTCCTCCAGCATTGCGGGATCGCGTCGCTGAATATCGGCTACGGCGGTGAGAACGGGGGAGGTTCCTATCATTCCGTCTACGATTCGTTCGACCATTATACGCGGTTCGGCGATCCGGGGTTCGTCTACGGCGTGACACAGGCGCAGACCGCCGGGAGGATCGTGCTTCGTCTTGCGGATGCGGAAGTTCTCCCGTTCGATTTTGAGAACTTCACGGAGACGATTGCGCTGTACCTCCAGGAAGTGATGAAGCTTGCCGACGACATGCGCGATGAGACGGAGGAAATGAACAGGAAAATTCAGGAGAAGTCGTTCGACCTCTCCGCCGATCCCACCGGGGTGTGGATCACACCGAAAGGCCGGGAGCCCGTCCCGTTCCTTGATTTCTCCCCGATGCAGAACGCGCTGGCGCTCCTGAAGGGGAGTACCTCCCGGTTCGGCGATGCGTGGAAGGCCGCGGGTGCCGCGCGGGGACCTCTCCCGGCGGAAACCGCCAGGTCGCTCGACAGGCTCTTCATGGATTTCGAGCGTTCGCTGATTACGAAGGAGGGGCTGCCCGGAAGGCCGTGGTACGTGCATCAGATCTACGCGCCCGGCCGGTACACCGGTTACGGCGTCAAGACGCTCCCGGGTGTGCGCGAGGCGATCGAAACCAGGAGGTGGAAGGAAGCAGGAGAGCAGATCCTTGTCGCCTCCGGGGTCCTTGAGCACGCGGCAGGCCTCATCGACAGGGGGACATCGTTGTTGAAGCAGTGAGTTGAGTGCGTGCACTGCTGCAGGTTCTCACGCCTCTCATCATAATTGATAATCGTACATATCACCGGGAGCAAATCCATGCGCCGTTCCTTACTCTTGTCCCTTTTCGTTTGCCTCGCCTTCCTGACCGCGACGGGCCAGACGTTGCCGGCGGCCACCGCCGCCTTGGCTGTCGACCTCAAGCTGAACTACTCTGTGGTTCCCAATGTGACATATTCCGTTGCGAACAATTTCAACTGCAAGCTCGATGTCTACGCCCGGAATCCCCGCGGCACTGTCGCCCCCACCCTCGTCTTCATACACGGAGGCGGCTGGGTGGCGGGGACGAAGGAAAGTGATATATTCGAACTCCTCCCGTATCTCGAGATGGGCTTTCACGTCATCAATGTCGAATACCGTCTCGCAAGGGTTTCTCCCCCACCGGCGGCTGTCGAGGATTGCCGCCTGGCGCTCCGCTGGGTGTACGAGAACGCGAAGCAGTACGGGTTCGACACGACGCGGATCGTGGTCAGCGGGGGATCCGCGGGCGGACACCTTGCGCTGATGACCGGGATGCTTGATGCCGGGGCGGGGTTTGACGCTCCGAAGGAATGGGATGACGCGATCCCCTCGATGAAGGTCGCCGCGATCGTGAACTGGTTCGGGATCACCGACGTGAAGGAACTCCTCGACGGACCGAACCGGCAGGGATACGCTGTCAACTGGTTCGGCAGCCTCCCCGAGAAGGAGAAGGTGGCCGTGCGTGTCTCACCCCTCACGTACGTCCGCGCAGGCCTCCCCCCGGTCCTGACAATCCACGGGGACAACGACCAGCTCGTCCCGTACACACAGGCGGTCCGCCTGCACAAGGCCCTCACGGCTGCCGGTGTGCCGAACCGGCTCATCACCATACCCGGCGGCGGGCACGGGGGATTCACGCGGGATCAACTGATGGCTGCGTATGGTACGATCCGGGAGTTCCTGGACCAGTACGGGATTCGTCCCGCGGCCAGGTAGAAGCTTCCTGACCTTACCGGAAGGAGAACAGATGACCCTCCCCCTTCATCGGCGAGGAGGGGCCGTGAGCCTCCCTGCGGGCGCCCCCTTGGGCTCTTTTTCGTTCCGGTACACCGGGATGCAGTGCGAGCGGTAACGCACCACGCGTCCGCGCACTATGTTGAAATACAGCTCCCGCAGCTGCCTGACCACCTGCCCCATCTTCCCCGTCCCGATCGCACGGTGATCGATCCGCGTCACCGCGATGACCTGCACGCCGGTGCCGGTGAAGAACACCTCGTCCGCGAGGAAGAGCTCCGTCCGGTCCACCGGCCGTTCCACAACTTCCATCCCCATCTCGTCCTTCAGCAGCTTGATGATCGTCCGGCGGGTGATCCCCTCGAGTATGTTCTCCGAAATGGAGGGGGTGATGACGACACCGTTCCGGACGAGGAATATGTTTTCCGCCGAGCCCTCCGACACATGGCCGTCCGCGCTCAGGACTATCGCCTCGTCAAATCCGGAAAGCTGCGCGTCTGATTTCGCCAGCGCGGAGTTCACGTAGGCTCCCGCTATCTTCCCCCGGGCGGGGATCATGTTGTCGTCCACGCGCCGCCATGAAGAGATCGTACAGTGGGCATTCTCGTCGTTCTCCACGTACAGTCCGAACGGGACGGAGGTGATCGCGACGCGCGGGGTGAGGTTGTGCAGCCTGACCCCGATGATCTCGTCCCCGTAAAATGCAAGAGGGCGGATGTAACAGTCAGTCCTGTGCCCCTCGGTCCGGAGGAGCTCGAGCGTGCTTGAGGCGAGGCTCTCCGCCGTATAAGGGAGCTCCATGCGAAGGAGGCCTGCGGACTGGATGAACCGGCGGTAATGATCCACGGGACGGAAAACGAACAGTTCCCCTTCATCATCATTCCAGTATGCCCTGATCCCCCCGAAGACGGCCGTGCCGTAGTTGAGTCCGTGTGTCAGAACCCCGACCTTTGCCTCCGCGTAAGGGACTATCTTCCCGTCGATGAACGCATAGCCCGGCAGATTCATTGTGAGTCTCCCTGATTTTCTCGGTTGCTTGTCGTGCGAAACGGCCTGTTTTCTCTTATCATACCAAGATACGACGGAGCAAGGAAAAAGAAAACACCCCCCGCATCATTCGGCGATGGATCGCAAAGAAGTCCCGGTCGGAACGAGGTCCCACCCCTCTGCACTTGACATTGCGAAAGGGTTTCCTTATGATTAGCAGGTTTTAATCCACTGTTCTTTCTTCTAAATTCTCTGAGCGCATCGAGCGTGCCCACAACCGTGCCGGTAGACCTGATCCCCGTTGTGTCGCGCAGTTGGTTTGCCCGCACCGTGTTTCCGATGACGTCTCATGCTGTACTTGAGAGCAACCCCCCATCGCTCTTTTTTTTATTCCCTTCGACACCTATTCCTTGCACGCCAGTATTGAGTAGCCCAGACGCAGGAAATCTTCCTGTTCCGCTGTTCCATGTGAAAAAGTTGTAGCTCGTAGAGAAGTCCCGGACGGGTATGCCCTCCCGGCCTTCGAACAGAGTTTCTGACGGGACGCCTGTATCCAGGCCTCCCCTAATTTTTATACATACGGAGGGATACGCTATGAAGATTCAATCTGGTCTCATCACGAAGGGAATCTCGCTTGCGCTGCTCCTGGCACTGCCGGGGGCGGGGGCGCTTTCACAGTCAAAGGAGCTTACGACCGAAGCACTGGCAGGCCAGGCGGAGGTGGTCGCCGTGGGGAAGGTCAGCTCGCTCGTTCCCCAGTGGAATGAAGATCACTCGAGGATTTTCACGCGGGTGACGCTCTCCGTTGATCAGTACATCAAGGGGGGAAGTGCAGGGCAACCGCTCACACTGCTTGTCCCCGGGGGGGAAGTGGACGGAGTCGGCGAACTCTACAGTCATACTGCAGTATTCCAGAGTGATGAGAGCGTTCTCGTGTTCGCGCAAAAGGACAGGGAGGGGAACTACCGCGTCTCCGCAGGGCAGCAGGGAAAATACACAGTCAAGAGAGACGATGCCTCAGGCCGGCTGATGGTCGGCGGAATCCGGACACTTCAGGAAATCACCGCGGTCGTGCAGAAGGCGGCCATTGATCAAAATCAGAAATAGCCGGACGACGCGTCCACGAAACTCTCAGCTCTTGACAAACACAGGGGATTGATCATGAAGAATCGATATACGGATATCGGGGCTGCCATAATTCTCGGGGCAGTTCTGCTGGTTCAAACGGTCACTGCAACCCAACGTGTCATCCACTTCAGTGGATCGATCACCGGCGGAGGGAGTTCATTTATCGCTACCCTTACATACGATGATTCTCAAGCCCCCATTGTAACAAGTCAGAGTCGAGCCGATTATCCCTCCTACACCTTTGACCTTGTCGTCAGCCCGGGAACCTCGGGAAGCGTCGTCTACCATCGAGATCCGAGCTCAACACTAACTGTTTATTATAATGATCAAACCTTCGGTGATGCGTTTTTGACTAATGGTACGGGCCCGGGTTATGCCGGATTCAATCTCACAGGCGGTTCGGGCTTGGTGTTCAATTCGACAGCCCTGCCTGCAACTCTGCCCTCTATCGTCTCTTTTACTTCCAATTCTGTCGCGATAGGGAGTCCATCAGCGCTCGGAAGTATTTCTTTGATTTGGAGGCAGAATGCCATCGTCATACCTTACCTGGCAACTGGATACAAGTACCGGCAGTTTGCTTCCGAGGCTCTGTTTCCGGCTAACTATCAGACTTCCGGCTTCGATGATTCACAGTGGTCAAGCGGAGATGCTGGTTTCGGCTCGATTGGAGGTTGCGACCTCAACAGCCCGACATTCGTTAAGCAGAATTGGGATGTGTCTACACAAATGCTGTTGCGGAAGCACTTCAGTCTCCCCTTCGGGGCCAACAATCTTGCGATAAGCGTCGCCATTGACAATGACGTCCAGGTGTTTATCAACGGAGCTGATGTCTCCGGCGGGCTTCAAATTCATGAGAATTGCGCGACCCGCGCAAGTTTCGTTTTCCCGGTTCCAGACAACATGCTGATTGCTGGGGACAACCTCATCGTAGTGCGAGGGAGTGATCGCGGGGGGTCTTCCTATCTTGATGTTCAGGTCGAAGCAAACCTTCCCCCGGACTTTGTCACGAACACGCTTGACGCCGGGAGCGGTTCGCTGCGGGAAGCGATCGTGAGAGCGAATTCTCATCCCGGTCCCGATTTAATACGGTTCAACATCCCTGGAACTGGAGTGCAGACCATTGCCCTCTCCTCACGCCTTCCACAGGTGACGGATCAGGTGTTGATCGATGGCTACACGCAGCCGGGTGCGAGCCCGAACGCACTCGCAGTTGGAGACAATGCGGCGCTCGTGATCGAGCTCAACGGTCAGGGGGCTGTGGACCAGGGGCTGGTCCTTACGGGTGGAAACAGCACTGTCCGGGGTTTGGTGATTAACAGGTTCACAAATTCGGGGATAGTGTTGAGGACGCAAAACAGCGATACCGTTCAGGGAAACTTCATCGGAACCGACCCCACGGGGATGGTGGCTGAAGGGATAGGGGTGGACGGCATCTACATAGCCAATGGGGTTCCTCCCGGCACAGGGAATTTCAATCTGATCGGCGGGAACACACCAGCGGCCCGGAACCTCATCTCGGGGAACCATAGGAATGGCATGACGTTCGACCAGACAACCGGAAGCATGGTGTATGGGAACTACATCGGGACGAATGCAGCCGGTACAGCTGCGCTTGGCAATGTCCAGGCCGGAATCGGCATATTTCTCGGAGGCGGGCAATTCAAGATAGGCGGTCCCGGAAGTTATGGAAATGTCATTTCAGGGAACGGGACAAATGGGATCCAGTTCCAATCATCGTTAAACACGATTCAGGGGAACCTGATAGGCACGAATGCGGCCGGGACAGCGGCGATCCCGAATACAAATGATGGAATCAGGATGGCGGGGGGGGTCTACAGTAGTGTGACGGCGCCTACACAGAGCAACCAGATCGGAGGTCCCGGAGCCGGCAACATCATATCTGGAAACGGAGGGGTGGGTATTGAGATTGTGAACGAAGGGATCGCTCCCTCCGGGAATTATATACAGTCCAATTATATCGGCTCTGACATCACGGGCGTTTCACCTCTTGGAAACGGCAGTCACGGTATCAGAATAAGCGGGGCGAGCTACAACTCTATAGGTGGTCTCCTCTCCGGTCAGGGGAACGTTATTGCGTTCAACAAGGGGGCAGGTGTGTGCCTCGAGTCCAATGAGCCGTCTATGCCCCCCTCGCTCGGAAATTCGATACTCTCCAACTCAATATTCGGAAATCAGAAGCTCGGTATTGACAGAAGTGCGGACGGAGTCCTGGGTGGCGACGGAGTCACGCCGAACAGGGTTCCGGCTCATCCGACGCCGCAACTATATCCGACGAATCCGGATACAATATATGCAGGTCAGAATTATCCTCTTCTCTATGTCGCAGTCCCCGAATCGACTCTTATACGGGGTTCAATCGTAAGCTGGCCGAATACACCATTGACAATCCAGGTGTTCTCGAACCCCGCTGCCGACACATCCGGGTTCGGGCAGGGGCAGACGCTTATCGGGACGACGACACTCACGACGGACGGGCTCGGCAATGCAGTCTTTTCGCTCACGCCGACTGCGCCACTTCAGCCGGGGCAGTATGTTTCCGCAACGTCGACGGACCCGGGGAATAATACGTCGGAATTCTCGCCCGATCTGATCGCCGGGACAAAAACGAAGATCTACGGCAATCACTACGTCGTCAATACGACACTTTCAGGTGTCCCGCTTCACTGGCCGGGGGGTAAGGCATCGTTCCAGATCAGCAACAGCGTGGTGAATAATGTCACGCCGTCGATTCTCCAGGCCATCCGTAGCGGCTTCGGGACCTGGGGGACTGTGAGCCCGATCGCATACACTGAAATCCAGGGTCCCTCCCAGTCGAATTCCACCTGGGGAGGAAATCCGGACGGGATCAATAACGTCGTCTGGATCGACAGCACCGGTCCGAACAGCACGTGGCAGACAATCACCGGCGCTCCGGTACAGGCTATTGCCGTCACGCGTGTCCGGTACAACGCACTAAACGGCGAACTGACGGATGCCGATATTGCCCTGAACCATCAGGTGTTCACGTTTGGGAAGGTGACAACCCCCTCGGGGGATCCCGTCACCAAGGACATGCAGGACGTGGCCACGCACGAGATCGGCCATTTCAGCGGTCTGGGGGATATTTACAATCCCGGATACGCACCGTATATCCCGTTCATGGGGGCGGGAAACGACTCGGTCACGATGTATGGGTTCATCGTCAACGACGAGATCGCCAAGCGAACCCTTCACGTTCCCGACACCGCGGCGATCGGCTACGTCTATAGAAATCTCCCCGGAAGCCGGGTCGACATGATCGTTGTGATTGACGCCTCATCGACATTCGCGGCGGCCTATGATGGATTCACGCCGTCGAAAGCCGCCGCGACCGAGTTGATAAGCAGGATGAGAGTCGGCGATCGCATTGGTGTGATCCAGCTTCCCAACCAGGTAATCGTCGGGCCCCAGCTGGCAACGATTTCGGATTCGGCCTCGCGGGCCGCCGTCATTGCCAAAATAGGCGCCATGGCCATGGGCGGGACAAGCGCTGTCGGTCAGGGGCTGCAGGCGGGAACGTCACTCCTCACCGGTGCGACCCCACTGCCGAACCGAGCGCGGGCGATGATTCTTCTGAGCGCCGGAGAGGAAACGAGCTCTCCGGCTGCCCTGAGCACCCCGGTGCTGCAGGGTCTCCGGTCGTCCCTGACCCCGGTGTTCACGCTCGGTTTCGCCGGGAGCAGCGGGCAGGACGTCTCGAGCAGGCTCGCCGACTCGACGGGAGGAGCGTATTTCCTGGCGGCGGACACAACGATCGACAAGGTCGTCCAGCAGATCTGGGTCGATCTGAGCGGCCAGCAGATACTTGCCGATACGACATTCGCGTCAAGCTCCCCGGGGTTCCAGTGGCAGGGTGGGTTCCAGTACCAGGGGGGATTCCAGTGGCAGGGAGGCTTCCAGTGGCAGGGGGGCTTCCAGTGGCAGGGCGGGCTTGTGGATCCCGGAACCACGACAATACTTCCCGGATTCCAGTGGCAGGGGAGCACGGGTGTCCTCGCCCTTGTGCCGCCTCAGGCCGGCTTCACTGTGTCGAACAGTGGCAATCTCTTTAGTATTCCTCCCGGCGTCGCGGTGATCACGCCGGACATCCTGCCGCTCATACCGAAGCCCAACCCGTTCTTCACCGACATTCAGTACGTCAAGGGTCCGACGTATAACTACTATGTGATACAGAACCCGAAGCCCGGCCGATGGGCCCTCATACCGGGTGGTGCGACGGGTAACATGCCGGAAAACCTCGGCCTCTCCATCATCGCGATTGCGGATGTGACGATGAAAGTGACATTCAACAAATCGTACTACCTCCCCGGGGACCAGATTCTCGTCCAGGCTTCTCTCGCGACGGGAGGCACCACGCCCGTGCAAGCGGCGGGCGCCTCCATACCTTCGCTTGCGGGAGCTCCGATAGTAGACGCGACGGTGAATGCGACAATCACTGCCCCTGACGGGACGAAACAGGCTGTGTCGTTGGTTTCGATCGGGGGTGGGTCATATTCAGCGAAGTTCACAATTCCAATCACGCCGGGGAGCTACCCGATCACCGTCAATGCGACGGGGAACATACCGGGGACGCAGGTTCCTTACAGCCGGCAATTCCGCCAGTCGGTGTTCGTGCAGGCGCCGTTCCAGCCCGATGCCGTCGTCTTTGCGACGAACAGCATACTCCTTTCGGACAGCACGAGCATCAACTCAGGGAGCGTCATCGTCAACAACGCACTGCCGGCAAAAACCACCGTCCCGGCGGCGGAACTGACGCTCGGGAAGTACGTCGCCACGTCGATCAGGTACAACCTGAAGGCGAACAAGATCATACTCGGGCCGGGAGACAAGATAGCGGGCAATCTCCTTTACAATAAGCTGACGAACAACGGTGGGACGATCAGCGGGACCGCCACGTCATCACTCACTCTCCCTGTTGTCACCGCACTCCCGGCCTTCAATGCCGCACCCCCCGGGACCAAATCGGTGACGGTGAGTGCCAACGGCCAGACGACGATCACAGCGGGTAATTTCGGGAACATCGTGATAATGGACGGTGGGACGCTGACCTTCAAAGGGGGGACGTACAATATCAATTACCTCCTTGCGGGGATAAACACGAAGATACTTTTCGGCGCGAAGAGCGAAGTGAGGGTCGCGGGGCAGATTGTCACGGTATGGAACACGACGATCGGGCCGGCTTTCGGCTCGGGAATCAACGCATCACAGATCGTGTTCTATGTCGCGGGAACGGACGGTCCCATATTCGGCCTGCCGAAGGCGGTGACGATCGGCCCGAAGAGCACACTGGTTGCCAACCTGTACGCAAAGAACGGCACACTCTGGCTCACGGGGGCATCGATAGCAACCGGTGCATTCCTGGGCAAAGACGTCATCATCGGCAACTCGACCCAGGTAAACCTTGCGACTGCCTTCTCCGGGCTCAGTAAAGAATCGGAGGGAGGAGAGTTCGCCCCGGGTCCCGAAATGCCGGTAACGTACGCCCTGGAACAGAACTATCCGAATCCGTTCAATCCGACGACGACGATCACGTACCAGCTCCCTGAACAAAGGGATGTGACGCTCGTCGTGTACAACATACTCGGCCAGGTGGTGAAGTCCCTCGTGCAGAATGTCCAGTCGTCGGGCACCTACGCGGTCCGCTGGGACGGGACAAATGATCACGGTACGGGTGTGAGCAGCGGCGTGTACATCTATCGTCTCAAAGCGGGGAACTTCGTCCAGAGCAGAAAGATGATGATGCTCCGGTAGACGCGGTCGCGATTGCGGGAACTCTTTGCCAGGCTCTCCGGGATCAGATCCGGCGGAGCCTGGCTTTCCCTTTTCAAGTGCACGCGGGAGATCAGGTGCATGAGATACACAGAAGCATGCCGTTGTGATAACGCACGGAGCGAGAGGCCGCATACACTGCGCCGGTTCACCGGACTGCTCACCTCCGCCCTCCTTGCCGTGGTGTGGCTCCAGTCGGGACGCGCACAGGAGCATACGGTGTTCGAGCATCTCTCGGTCAGACAGGGTTTGTCGCAGGCGGACGTGAACTGCATTCTTCAGGACAGCCGCGGCCTGATCTGGATCGGGACGCAGGACGGGCTCAACAGGTACGACGGTTACGGTTTCAGGGTGTACAAACACGATCCCGGGGATCCCCGGTCGCTCAACGACAGCTGGATTGTTTCTATCGCGGAGACCCCCGAAGGGACACTCTGGGTAGGAACGCAGGGAAACCCGCGTTCGCTCAACAGGTTCGACAGGCTCACGGAGACGTTTGCTCATGTCCCTCTCGACAACGCCCCCCTCAAGGGCGCCCGGATCAGCGCCGTCCGTCCATCCTACGAAGATGCATTCGGCGAGACATGGTCGGGGACACTCGGCAGCGGGCTCACCCGGCGCAATCCCCGCACGGGCGCGGTCAACAGCTACAGACACAACCCCGCCGATCCAGGGAGCATCGCTGACGACAGAGTGTATTCTGTGGCAGGCGATCACCTCGGGGAGATCTGGGTCGGGACGCATGAAGGCCTCGATCGGTTTGACCCGAAGACCGGGTCCTTTGTCCACTACAAGCACGATGAGAAGAACCCGAACAGCCTGAGCGATAGCTGGGTCTGGCCGATTTTTGAGGACAGGATGGGGGTCCTCTGGGTAGGGACTGTCCGCGGGGGACTGAACAGGTTCGACCGCGCGACGGAGCGGTTCGTCCGATTCAGACATGAGGAAACCGACCCGAAGAGCATCGGCAATGACCGCCTGTATTCCATTTACCAGGATGCCTCAGGGTTGATGTGGGTGGGGACGGCGGAGCATGGCGTGGACCGGTTCCATCCCGAGCTCATTGCATTTGCGCATTACGCGCACACCCCCTCGAATCCGGCAAGCCTCATCAACAACGACGTGGTCTCGGCATTTGTGACTCGATCCGGCGTTCCCTGGATCGGGACGCGGGGGGGGCTGGAGCGAATGGACCGGTCGACACAGAAATTCACACATTTCGCACACGATCCGTCCGAACCGCGGTCGATTGCAGACAACACCGTCGAGTGCATTGTCGAGGACCAATCGGCACTTCTGTGGCTGGGGACATTCGCCGGCGGTCTCGACCGGTTCGATCCACGCACCGGTCAGTTTACGCATTTCAAGCACGACCCATCGAATCCAAAGAGCCTGAGCGACAACAGGGTTTATGCGCTTTGTGTGGACCGGACTGGCGTCCTCTGGGCAGGGACATACGGGAGTGGACTCAACAGCTTCGACCGCGCCTCCGGGACATTCACGTGCTATGCACATAACGACACGGTCCCGGGAAGCCTGGCCGCATCGGGCGTCTTCGCTCTTTGTGAGGATCATGAAGGGGTCCTCTGGGTGGGAACCTCCAGCGGCGGACTCGACCGCTTTGACCGCGACGCGGGAACGTTCACGCATTTCAGGCACGATACCGCGGACCCGGGGAGCCTGAGCGATGACCTGGTCGCCTGTCTCTACGAGGACCGTGCGGGAACACTCTGGGTGGGAACAACAGGAGGTCTGAACCGGTTTGACCGCGCGACGGGGAAATTCAAACGATACACGCAGAAGGAGGGTCTCCCGAATGACGTCATTTACGGCATTCTGGGAGACGGCCGGGGGAACCTCTGGATGAGCACGAACAAAGGGCTCTCCCAGTTCGATCCCCGCCGCGAACTTTTCCATAATTACGACGATAACGACGGCCTCCAGGGGAATGAATTCAACCAGGGAGCGTACACGAGCGATCCGCGAACGGGCGAGATGTACTTCGGGGGGGGGAACGGGTTCAATCTCTTTCACCCGGACAGTGTCAGGGGGAACCCGTACGTTCCGCCGGTGGTTTTCAGTTCGTTTACCCGCTACAACAGCGACGATAAGGAAGGGGAACCGATCGAGGAAAAGGGGATCGGCGCAAAACCGGAAATCGTCCTCTCCTACAAGGATAACGTGGCCATCTTTGAGTTTGCGGCGCTGAATTACTATAATACGTTCAAGAACCAGTACGCATACAAACTGGAAGGCTACAACGACAACTGGATCCGGCTCGGGACCGACCACCGGGCCACGTTCACGAACCTGGACGGGGGCCGGTACACGCTCCGCGTCAGGGGCTCCAATAATGACGGCGTCTGGAACGATGAAGGTGCCTCTCTCCGCCTGATCATCATGCCGCCGTGGTGGAGGACGAAGTGGGCGTACGGGTCGTATGCCTTCCTGCTACTCTGCTCGCTCTACGGGATCCGCAAGTTCGAGATGAACCGGCAGGCGCAGAAAACGCAGGTTCGTGAATCGGACCTGAGGGCGCGGGCGGCGGAGGCGGAGAAACGGGCACTCCAGGCGGAGAACGAGCGGCAGACCAAAGAGCTGGAGGACGCGCGGCAATTGCAGCTCTCCATGCTCCCGAGGGACGTGCCGGATTTCCCCGGCTATGATATCGCCGTCTACATGAAGACCGCGACGGAGGTCGGAGGGGACTACTACGATTTCAGCGGCGCACCGGACGGTGCTTTAAACATCGGGTTCGGGGACGCGACGGGGCACGGAATGCAGGCAGGGACGATCGTGACGCTCATGAAAGGGCTCTTCCTTTCCGAAGCTTCCCGGTTCGATATCCAGGCATTCTTCGGCCACTGCAGCAGGGCGATAAAGGAAATAAGGCTCGGAAGACTTTTCATGGCCTTCACGCTCGTGCGCCTGAAGGGGGACAGGCTCTCGTTCTCGAGCGCAGGGATGCCCCCGCTCTTCCTCTACAGGCAGAATGACGGCTCAGTGGAGGAGATACTCCTCAAGGGGATGCCCCTGGGTGCGATGAAGAGTTTTCCGTATGCGCTCCATGAAGAAGAACTGCATCCGGGAGACACCATTCTCCTCCTGACAGACGGACTGCCGGAGCAGAAAGACGCCGCGGGCGAGATGTTCGACTATGCCCGTGTCCGGAGCGCACTGGCAGAGGCGGGAGGGCGCCCCACCGGCGAGATCATATCACGCCTCGCCGGCGACGCCGAGGCATGGCTTGCCGGGGCCTCCCTCGATGACGACATCACGTTGCTTGTAATCAAGAAAAAGGTGTGACATGCCGGAAGGGACGACCCTCATGAGCGACGCTGTGACGATGAAAATTACGCTGCCGAAGATCCCGGACATAGAGCTTGTTGCGCTCGAAGGGCTCGACAGGCTCGCCCGTCACCTCGGCATCCCGGACGAGAAGATCGGTGAGGCGAGAATCATCGTCACGGAGGCGATCATCAACGCGCTCGAACATTCGGGAGAAAAAAACCCTTCGGTGCGGTTGGAATTCACGATGACCACGAAGGAACTCTCCGTATTCGTGCGGGACTACGGCAAAGGGTTCACACCGGGCTCGGTCGAAGACCCGGATATCAAGGTCAAGCTGGACTCGAAAAACAAGCGCGGCTGGGGCCTGAACCTGATGAAATCCATGTCGGATGATTTTCGGATCGAGTCGGGCAAGAGCGGGACCAAGATCACAATCAAGAAGCTTCTTCTCTGAGACAATCACATGGAACAGCCATTCAGTCTGACGTCGGAGGTGCGCGAGAACCGTCTTATCATCACGACATCGGGGTACGTGAACAATGTCGGGGGTGAGGCGATCGCGGCCGAGTTCGCACGGCATTTTGAGCAGGGGACCAGGCATATCGTCATAAACCTGGGACAGTCCAGGGTCGTCAATTCCGTCGGGATGTCCTTCCTTATCGAAATCATCGAGCGGCTGCAGGATGCCGGCGGGAAGCTCGTGTTCACAGACCTGGACCCGGCGGTGGAAAAAATGCTTTCGATCATGGGGCTCTTCCAGTACGCGGGGAAGGAGAAGACCGTTGGGGATGCTCTCCTTTCGTTCCACGAGGCGGGGAAGCCCGGACCATGAACGAACGCACGGATGTCGACACACGCAAGCGGCTGCCCGACGGGCAGATCGAGGCCCTGGAAAAAGCGTTCCGCACACTCTCCGCGGCCCCGACGCTGATGGACCAGGCCACACGTCTCCGCGACGTCCTCGGGGGCTACTTTCCCGGTGACACTGTGAGTCTCTACAGACGGACGGGCATGGAGTGGGAGAGCCTTGGTGTAAGGGTGGACGGAACGGTACCGCACCTCCCGTCCGCCGACGGGGATGCGGCAACAGTCTCTGCGCTGGAGGGGGGGAAGGTCTCGATCGTTCAGAAGCTCGCCGACCGTTCACAGATCGGCGTTGTCCTTGTACGGGGCGGCCGCGGGACTCCCTACGCCGAGACCGATCTGGTCACGCTCCGCCTCTTTTTGACGCTCTTTGACAACGCCTTCAGGGAGTTGGTCGCCCGACGCAACGAGAAGGAACTCATATTCTCCCTGAACCACAGGGTGCTCCAGTTGAACAGCCTGATCGACACGGGGATCGAGGTCTCCAAACTCTCCGGCAGCGCACCACCTCATCATCTGGCGCTCGAACGCGCGGCGTCGCTGACCAACGCTTCGAGCGGTGTGTTGCGCGTCTCACGCGGCGGACGGACGGAGGAAGAGGGGTGGTTCCCTCACGGCGGCGCGCCTGAGGGGGCCGGCTCCCGCGGCGGAGGAATCTCCACGGCATTCGATTTCGGCGGGGAGACATACAAGTTCCAGCTCTTCGACAAAGAGAGCCGGAGCGGGATTATCCCGTTCGATGAAACGGACCAGCTGCTTCTTGACGCGCTCTCCCGGCAGGTCCATGCGTCGCTCGAGAACCTGTATCTCCACCAGGAGGCGCTTGAGAAGCAGAAGATCGAACAGGACATTGCCGTCGCCGCGTCCATACAGCAGCGGATACTTCCGAAGACTCTCCCAGGGATCGACGGCTACGACATCGCCGGTGTCAACATCCCATCAAAATCCGTCGGGGGAGACTACTACGACTGCATCCCGCTTCCGGACGGCCGCTTCGCGATGGTGATCGCCGATGTGGCGGGGAAGGGGGTCCCTGCGGCTCTCCTTGTCAGCAGTTTCCATGCCTACCTGACTGCATACCTGGAAGCTGCCCTGCCGCTGGTCGACCTTGCCGTGCGGCTGAACAGGGTCATCGCACGGGCATCCACGGAGGACAAGTTCATCACAGCCTTCTTCGCACTCCTCACCCCTTCCTCCGGTGCACTGGAAACGGTTTCCGCCGGCCACAACCCGGTCTTCCTGCGGCACACGGACGGAACGCTCCGGGAGCTCTCACTGGGAGGGATTCCCCTGGGGATGCTCGATATGGATTTTCCCTACCAGAGCGAATCGCTCACACTGGGGAAGGGGGAACGCCTCCTCCTGTACACCGACGGGATTCCCGAGGCGACTGACGGACGACAGCGGTTGTACGAGGCGGATTTCCCCCTGAAGGAGTTTGTGAGCCGCCACGTCCCGGTCCGGGCTGAGACATTCATTCACGAACTGATCGCGGACGTGAAGAAGTTCACCGGCCCCGCGCCGCAGAATGACGATATCACCGCGCTCTATCTCCTGAAACATTGAACGCGGGGAACCAGAGCTTTTTCCTTGCGGAGACGCTAAAATACCGCTATCTTCTGTGTGCCACGCCGGAGACGCTGGATTTCGACGGGATGACGCTCAATACTGAATCGCATCCCCTCCGCGGGACGTGGCAAACCAGTGCGAGGACGAAATGAGAGGACCCGGATATACGCTCTCTTCCTTCGGTGACCTGAGCGCCAGGGCCGGGGCGGTCAGGCGGCAGGAGGTTTCCCCGGGAGACAGCATCATCGTCCGGACACAGAATTCAGTGTATGCGCTGCGGCTGGGGGAGGATGGCGCGTTCTCCGTTTCCGGGGGCTGGTTTCGCCGGAAAGGGAGGGAGAACATACGCATGACGATCACCGGGTGCTCCCTTGGGGGGAACATGATCCGAATCGACACGCTCGTCGCCTGCGGGTTTTCCATTGAGTTCGGCAACCGGCTCATCACCAGTCCCGTCCGGAGTTTTTTTGTCCTCCGGAACGGCTGGGTGAATTGAGACGACATACTTGACAATATGCCGGCTGTAGTGTAGATTACACGATTCCTGATTTCCAGTTCATTGAATCAAGGCCCGTACCGGATTCCCCGTGAAGCTTCTGAAGTACGACCTGACTATTTCCTTCCGCGAAATTCTCCGTACAGCTCCCTCCGCTCCCGAAATTAGGATCGCAGAAAATTTAAGATTCTGTCTGAATGTCCCGGTACTCATCGTGGTCGCGCGCGCATGAAGAAGATCGGCAAATACGAAATCGTCGAAGAACTCGGCCGCGGTGGGATGGGTGTGGTGTACAGGGCATATGACCCGACCCTGGAACGGGACGTGGCTCTCAAGGTGATACAGCAGATCGCCCTCGATGTCGCGGACACCAAGGCGCGCTTCTACAGGGAGGCGCGCATGGCGGCAAGGCTTTCGCACGACGCCATTGCCGTCATCTACGAGATCGGTGAGGAGGCGGGAGTCCCCTTTATCGCGATGGAATACCTTCCGGGCCGGGACCTGAGAATGGTGATCGACAAGAAGGAGAATCTCTCGCTTGAACAGAAGCTGGAGTACGCCCAGCAGATCTGCCGGGGGCTCCAGTACGCCCACACCAAAAACGTCATACACCGGGATATCAAACCCGAAAACATCAAGCTGCTTGAAGACGGGCGTGTGAAGATAATCGACTTCGGCATCGCCAAGCCGTATACGCCGACTGCCTCTCCCGAGGACAAGAGCACGAATGTCGCCCTTACCCGGATGGGGATGCGTGTCGGGACACCCTGGTACATGTCTCCGGAACAGGCCAGGGGGAATCCCGTGGACAGGAGGACGGACATTTTCTCGTTCGGCGTGGTCCTGTACGAGCTGCTCACGTACGTCAAGCCCTTCCAGGGGGACGACACGACGGTCCTGTACAAGATCCTCCATGAGGAGCCACCCCCGATCAAGCTGGAAGAGAGCGGGTTGACGGACGAGCTGCAGAAGATACTCTCCCGCTGCCTGGCGAAGGACCATGAAGAACGGTACCCCGACTGCTCGGATGTGCTCAGGGATCTCGTCGCGCTCACCAGCGGACCATCCCCCGATCCCCGGATCCGCTCTCTGCTCGCCAGGGGGATTACCCTTGACAAGTCCGAGCGCTACGAAGAAGCTGCGGCCGCGTTCAACCAGATCCTCGAGATCGATCCCGACAATCAGCAGGCGAAGTCGTTCCTTAAGAGGCTGTCTCTCCGGGACAAGGAATCGTTCATGCGGCGTGTCCTCGCGGGGAACGTGACCGGGACGGTTATTTCGCATTTCCAGGTACTGGACCGGATCGGGGGCGGGGGGATGGGGGTGGTCTACCGGGCCGAAGATATGTCCCTGAAGCGGATGGTGGCGTTGAAGTTCCTGATGCCGGACCTCGTGAAGGACCCGTCTGCGAAGAAACGTTTCCTCAAAGAGGCGCAGGCGGCCTCCGCACTCGATCACCCCAACATCTGCACGATTCACGAAATCAGTGAAACGGATGAAGGGCTCCTCTTCATCTGCATGGCCTACTACGGGGGGGAGAACCTGAATGCAAGAATTTCCCGCGGGCCCCTTTCCCTGGGGGAGGCGCTGGATATCGTCATCAAGATCGGACGGGGACTCGCCAAGGCGCACGAGCACGGCATCGTGCACCGCGACATCAAACCGGCCAACATCATCATCACGCCGGACGGTGAGGTGAAGATCGTCGATTTCGGTCTCGCCAAGCTTTCCGGGGGGACACAGATCACGCGCGTCGGCGCCCGGATGGGGACTCTCCCGTTCATGTCGCCCGAGCAGATCAGGGGACTTGAGGTCGATCACCGTACGGACATCTGGTCGCTTGCAGTCCTTCTCTTCCAGGAGCTGACGGGACAGCTTCCCTTCCAGCGGGAGTACGAGGCGGCCATGCTCTACGCGATCGTCACGGATGCTCCTCCGCTCCTGACCAGCGTCCGCCCCGGGCTTCCGTCCGAGCTCGAAAAGGTCATCACCAAGGCGCTGAAGAAAGAGCCGAACGAACGGTATGCCTCCGTGCAAACGATGGTGGACGAGCTCGAGAGGATCAAGGGAGAGACCGTGCAGACCAAGGACCTGGCCGTGGCCCGGAGTGCCGAGGCGGAGTCCCTTCTGCGCGAAGCCAGGGACCTGCTGAAACACGGCAAGTATCAGGAATCGCTCTCCAGGGTGGAAAGGGTCCTGAAGGTCGCCCCTGGGGATTCGCGAGCCATGGATCTGCGGGACGAGTGCAAACGGAGACTCGAGCAGGCGGAGCAGGTTACTATGCTGCTCCGCGAGGGGACAGCTCTTTTCGACAGGGGGAAATTCAGGGAGGCGCGGGAGGTTCTTGAAGACGTGCTGGCGGTGCAGCCCGCGCAGCCCGACGCGACGCGAATACTCGGGCAGGCCAACGACAACCTCGAACGGCGCGAGCAGATCGACAAACTCCTTGCCGAGGGGGAAATTTCCCTCAAGCACGAGAAGACCGACGCTGCCGCTGCGGCATACCGGCGTGTTCAGGAGATGGACCCCGACAACAGGGATGCACAGCGGGGTCTGAAGAAGGTGGAGAAGGCCAGGTCCGAACGCCCCCTCACCGGGCACATCACGCCCCGCCCGGTGCCCCTCCGCGCGGCGAGCAAGAGGAACCTCTGGCTCATCATCGGGCTTGTTGCGCTTGCGGGCGTGGTGGTGACGGTCGTCCTCCTGATCCCCAAACGGGTGGAAGCGCCCCGCGTCGTACCGCAGGAACAGGGGAGTACGGATTCTTCGGAGCCCGCCCTGACGGCGCGAGACAAAATGTTGGCCGAGAAGACCGCGGCTGAGAAGGCGGGCGCCCCCGCGTCAAGCAGGTCCAGGTTCGACGAGGCCGTGCAGGAGGAGGTGAAGGGGGAGGAGGAGTTCAAGTCCGGCTCGTATCGTGCGGCGGAGCAATCATTCGAGGAGTCGGGAACGCTTTTCAGGAAATCGGCAGATGAGGCAAAGGCGACCGCTGCCGCTTCGGCGAATACCACCGAGCTCAAGAAGATGGTCTCCGCCGCCCGGGAAGAGATGCATACTGAAAAATCCGCCGCCCTGAAGGAGGGGGGGCAGGAATTTGCAGCCGGGCAGTTCGGCCAGGCGCAGAATCTGGAACGGGAGGGGGACAAGGGGCGCAATGCAGAGGAGAGGGAAGCTCTGCAGGCCTCGAGAAACGCGTATCTGGGGGCGGGCGACGGATACAAAAAAGCCGGGGAAGAAGCAACGCGCATCGGCACACTCAAGAAGGATGCGGACGCAAAGAGCCTTGCGATGAACCAGGCGAAGCAAAACGTGTCGGGGAGTGACCAGGAGAGAAAGGCGAATCCGAAATACCGGATCGCGGGGGAGGCCGAGAATTCTGCGAGGAGTCTCTACCAGTCGCAGGACTATGCGGGAGCGCGCGACGGGTTTGTGCGCGCCCGATCCCTCTACGCGGATGCGGGGAATGAAATCAAGGCGGCACTCGCGAACGCAAAATCCGGCCCACCGGCTGCCGATACCAGGACACCGGAAAAGAATGAAACTGCGTCCGTCGTTGCTGAGAAAGCGGAAGCAGCAAAGCGGAATATCCTGCGTATGGTTGATTCATACAAGAATTTCATCGAGAAGGGGGATCTGCAGGGTCTCGCAACTCTCCTGAATCTCACCAATGCTGATCGGGAGAACTGGTCGAAGTTTTTTGAATACTCGGACCAGCGATCGATCACGATAGGCGTGGTGGAACCAGATTTGAACCGGGATGATCCTCTCGTGACATTCAATGAGAAAATGTCGTTCTACAACACATCTACGCGGCAGACAGTAAGTGCGCCGGAACAGAAGAGAACCTGGGCACTGCAGGGGGATCATGGCACATGGAAAGTGATCTCAAACAAGTAACCGACCTCAACCGATGGAGAATCCCCATGATTTCAAACTTACCGCGCAGATCGCAAGCCGTACTGCTCTTCTGTTGCTTCGTGGCGTTCGTTCAGCCCGCCCCGGCGCAGCTGAACACTGTTTTCAGTAGCATATTCAACGAGGTTCTCGAGACGCGTCTTGTCCTGAGTCCGGGGAGGCACGCTAACCACTTCGTCCCGGCCGCGAACAAAGCGAACGCCGAACTTGTCCCTGCGCTCAACAGCCTGATAACGGGAGATATCTCCTCATTTCCTCTCAGTTCGACGAGTCCCAGGATCGGGTTTGATTTTTCCTCCGGAAGGCCGGTACCGATGACTGAAAGCCTGGGACCGATCATGTCGGAGACGGCAGAACCTCTCGGAAAAGGGAGGCTCGTCGTTCAAGCGAGCTACACATACCTCGATCTCAGTGAAATCAGAGGGCTCCCGACTGATCAGATGGAGTTCACGTTCACTCATGTTCCGGTCACCTCGGGAGAGCCTGCGCTCGGACAGAACACTAATGAAAGCGACCTGATCAACCTGGTCATGGACCTGCACACGCGCGTGAGCATTGGTGCGATCATTGCCACGTACGGGGTGACGAACAACCTTGATCTCAGTGTCGCCCTCCCGATTATTAACGTCCGGATCAACGGTACAGCGACCGCGACAATCGACAGTTACACGTTTGCTTCCGGGGGTGCCGCGCACCATTTCTTCGGCGGCGATTCACTGAATCCGGTGCTGACGACAAAGGTCCCGTACGACCAGAGTTCAACAGGGATCGGTGACGTGGCACTCAGGCTGAAATACAACCTCGCGCAGGGGGAGGGGATGAATGCCGCAGCACTCCTCGATGTGCGGCTTCCCTCCGGCAGGGTGGCGGATTTTCTCGGGTCGGGACGGCCGACATACCGGCTATGGGGGATACTTTCTTCGCGTATGGGGGGCCTGACACCACATCTCAATCTGGGTTACACGCACAAAGTGGCCGACCTCCAGAGCGACGCGATCGAGTTCAGGCTCGGCTTTGACAGCAAGCTGTCATCGAAATTCACATTCGCTGTCGACGTGCTCGGACAGATCGACGTGAACCCGAGCAAAGCCATTCACCTCGCTCCGGGATCCGCCACCATTATCGACAGAATCGATTCTGTGCGGGACAATGCGAGTTCAGGCCGCCTGTCGAACGTCCAGTCTGTCAGAAACGTCAACCTGAGCAATATCCCCGATTTGAATAATGATGACGCGTTTTCGCTTGCGAGCGGGTTTCGTTATTCTCCCTCGGAGGCAGTCATGCTCTTTGCGGACATTCTTGTACCGCTGAATACAAGGGGCCTGCGGGCGTCCATCGCGCCGACAATAGGCTTCAGTGTCTCCCTGTGAACGGACGGCCCTGTTTCAGGAACCCTGCGTTCCCGCTTTGATTCTGTCACCAGGAACGGTTATTTTGCCCGGACAGGACCCACCCGGCATACATCTGCGATGACGAAAAACTACGATCCGCGGATGCACTCCGCCGAGCACATACTCAACCAGACGATGGTCCGTATGTTCGACCGGGGACGTGCATTCAGCGCTCACGTCGAGAAGAAGAAATCCAAGTGCGACTATCACTTCGAGCGTGATCTGACGGGTGAGGAGAGGGAAGAGCTCGAGCGGCGTGTGAACGAGGTGATCGCCGCCGACCTGCCTGTGCGGGAGGAATATCTGACGCGGGAAGAGGCGGGCCGCTCGTTCAACCTCTCGCGCCTGCCGGGAGAAGCGGGGGAGACGATCCGCATCATCCGGATCGGCGACTACGACGCATGCCCGTGCAGCGGCGAGCACGTGGAACACTCGGGCACGATCGGGGCGTTCCGGATACTCTCCACCGCCCACGGGGAGGGTGTCCTCCGCATACGTTTCAGGCTCGAGGAGTGAAGCCGGACTTCCGCCGCCATTGCCCGCGGGCAATCTCCAATTCGATCTCGAAAGGGACAACATCATGAAACAGATCGCCGGACTCGTGTGCGTGCTCATTCTGGGGGCAGGCCCGCTCTCCGGACAGGCACATTACGAGAGGTTCTTCACGGGCGGAACGCTCCGCGTGGATCTGTATCACACCGGGACGAAGGGGGAGGAGCGCTTCACGCTGGACCGGGCGCTCCAGGAGGGGCCGTGGCCGGGCCACCGTATCAACCTCGTCGATACGCTCAATCTCGGCGAGTACCTCCTGTCGGTGACGGACCGCGCCACGAATACCCTCCTCTATTCCAGGGGATTCTCTTCGCTCTTCAATGAATGGCAGACCACCGATGAGGCTCTCGCGGGCATCTACCGGACGTTTTCGGAAAGCGTGAGGTTCCCCTCCCCGAGGCGTGCCGTCCGCGTCGCTCTTTCGCGGCGTGACAGGAGGATGGAATTCCACGAGGTGTTTTCCTGCGTCATCGATCCCGCTGATCCCACACAGGTCATGAAAGAACGTCCGGCGCCCCGCTTCCCGGTCGCTCCGGTGATCGAGAACGGACCTCCGTCCGTCAAAGTGGACATCCTGGTGATGGGTGACGGTTACGCCGCGGCGGACATGGAGAAGTTCAGGACGGACGTCAGACGCTTCGTGGACACGATGTTCCGGACACACCCCTTCCGTGAGAGAAAGAGCGACTTCAATGTCTGGCGGATCGACGTCGTGTCGGAGGAGAGCGGGATCGACGTTCCGGACAGAAACGTGTGGAAGAGGAACGCGCTCGGAACGGCGTACAATACGTTCGGCTCCCCGCGCTACGTGCTGACGGCGGAAAACAAGTCGGTGCGCGACATCGCCGCCGCCGCCCCGTATGATTTCCTCTGCATCCTCGTGAACGACTCCCGTTACGGAGGAGGAGGGATATACAACCTGTACGCGACGACATACACGAACGAGTCCGTCGCGGGGCAGGAGTGGCAGATGGACTACGTCTTCGTCCACGAATTCGGACATTCATTCGCGGGGCTGGCGGATGAATACTATACATCGTCGACAGGGTACAACGATTTCTACCTTCCCGGCATCGAGCCGTGGGAACCCAACGTGACCGCGCAGGCGGTCGGGGAACGAGTCAAATGGAAGTCAATGCTTACGGCGGGAATTCCGGTCCCCACCCCCTGGGAAAAGCCGGCGTATGACAGCGTGGAGGCGATCCGGGGAAAACTCGACCGCCTCGCGCCCGACTACTACCGGAAGAGGGAACCGCTGCAGAAAAGTGCCATGGAACTGCTCAGGACGTCGAAATATGCGGGGAGCGTCGGCGTGTTTGAGGGGGCGGGTTACGTCTCGAAGGGGCTCTACCGCCCGTCGGTCGATTGCAGGATGTTCTCCCTGAGCCTCGCGGATTTCGATCCCGTGTGCAGCGCGGCCATCGGGAGGATGATAGACTTCTACGCCGATCCGGGGGGGAAGTAACCCCCCCCCCGCAGGGCTTTGTACGCGTCACACGGCGGTTGCCGGTGGCGGCTGCTCAGGCCGTTTCCTCTTTCTGAAGACCATGAGCCAGATCAGGGCGGCGATGACGAGAATCCCAGCGATGTAGGCCATAAACGTCATGTCAATCGTCTCCCGGGAGAGTTCGCTCACGAGTTTGTCCAGGGCTGCGTATTCCGTCCTCCCGAGCATGGCATCCTTCGACAGTCCCTCGCGCCACTCCTTATCGATCTTCTGTTTCCAGAGCGTCTCGACGAAGGGTTGCGGATCCTGTTTGCTCGCGGCGAGCGCGGCGACATACTGCCGCACGCTTGAACTGAACGAGGGGCCATCGTTGAAAGCCGCGACAGTGATTCCCGCTGTCGTGAACTCCTTCTGGAGGCCCCCCCAGAAACCGGTGTTCAGTCTCGCGTGCCACTCCGCCAGCACGGAGTCCACATGCGCGGCCTCCACGGTGGCTGTTGCGGACGCCGTCCTGATTTCCTTCACACCCCCGCGCGCGACCGGGGTCTTCGCGGATCCCTTCCCGGTCGACCCGGTCGGGACCATCGCGCTTGTGGCCGCAACGTCCGTGATCTTCTCCTTCAGCCCCGCCCAGCGCGCGGTGAAAGCCTGGTACTGCTCGATGAGATTGCCGTAGTCTTTCCCCTGCAGCTGCGTCACGTCCAGAAATTTCACGTTGTCCGCAGCAATCTCATAGACCCGTGTGAGCACGTTCGTCTTTTCCAGCCGCTGGCCGATCGCCTCTTTCTGCAGGTCGGCAACCTGGTGGAGGTCTTTCCCGTACGGCAGAAAAATCGTATCTGCGATGGCGAATATCAGCCGATCCTTCGCCGCAAGATTGGCTGAAAGTCTCTTCACCGCTTCACGGAGCGCTGTGAGCGATTTCCTGCTTTCCTGCAGCTCGCCGAAAAGTTGATCGCGCTGCGCGGTGAGCGAGTCGAGCCGCGTCGTGAGCGAGTTGAGTCGGGCTTCGAGCTCACTGAGCTTCACCCCCTGCGTCCGTATAAGGTAGACCCGGTCATAGGTGAGGACCTGAAGGGAGCGGAGCTTCGCAATGCTCTCGGTGAAGGTCAGCGGGTAGAGTGCTCTGTCCAAAAATTGCTGATGCGGCGCATAGTCCGTTTCGAGCTTTACGATCTCCCCTTTCAGGGATTCGATTTCCTGCGTGGTCTCCGCGGAATCGAGGTGTGAGGAGATCTGTCGGTACCGGTCTTCAAAATCGCTCTTGAGCGCGAAGTCGGATCGCTGTGCCGTTGCGGCGGCACAGAGCGTGGCGCCCAGGAGCGCGAGCAGGAATAGTCGGTTCATTTCTTCACCTCGACGATATCGTCAGACGTGAGGAGTGTGTGGAAGTTATCCCCGTCCAGAAGCTCGACATAAGGAGTGCGCTGATTCAGCGCGGGGTTCCTGAGGCCCACCTCCGAGACGGGTATCGCCCTGTTCAGGAGGAGGGACGAAGGCCCGGGGGAGAAGACGTAGACATGTTTGAATTTCGGACCGGTGAGAAAGTAGTAACCCTCCGAGCTTCTCAGGAGACGGAGCTTTGCGCCGTGGAGGGCGGTCGAGTCCTGAAACTCTTCCTGGGCGAGCCCTGCGACCCATGCGGTCACGGAATACCTGACATCCTCTATCTTGTTTGCGCTGGTGACCGTGACGACGCTCTCGACGGGCCAGCCGAAATCCACGAGATCCAGCTTCAGACTGCTGCACGATGCCATGAGGAGCAGGGCAGCCGGAACCAAACAGATCTTCACGAGGCGAATCATGGGGGATTGGCTCTCCTGACCTGGTTTAGGTGTTGTGTGTGAGTAAATCGCTATAAACTAATGATAAAATGAACTTAACGCAAGGAAAGAGTTGATTTAGGGCGGCAGTTGACGTACCTTCAATCAGCCCATGCTCCCTCCCTCATCGGGGAGGGCCTCTGCCATCTTAATGCAATACCTATGCCGAAAACCCCCTCGAACCCAGGACCCCGCTCGATTCTCATTGTTGAAGATAGCACGGATTTCTCAAACCTCCTGAAGTTCATCGTCGAAGAGGATGGGTTTTCGGGCGTCCAGTTTCCGCTCAACAGCGATGATATCGTGGGCTGGGCAACGCAACACAAGGTCGCGGCCATACTCATGGACCTGGCGCTGGGGAGGAAAGGGGGGATGGAGTTCATCGAGCGGCTCAGGGAGGATCCGGACACTTCTTCGATCCCGATCGTCGTCATCTCCGGGCGGGACCTCCCGATGAAGGAAGTGATGCAATTTCAGTCGCAGGGTATCAGGTACCTGCGGAAGGGGAGAGTGGAGATGGATGAGATCCGCGAGGCGATCAAGAGTGCCGCCGGGAACGCGGCGGAAAAGAAAAAATGAAGGTGTATTGCCCGGCTCTCCTGAGCGGAAAGTACATTCCGAATAAGTGTGCGCACCGCGGGGTGACGGGAGGCCAGAACGTCTCGCTGCCGGTTCACTGGGGAGACGTCCCGCCCGGGACAAAGTCATTCGTCTTCTCCGTCATCGACCGTCACCCGGCGGCAAAGAACTGGGTACACTGGTTCGTGATCAATGTGCCGCATTCGGTGCGTGAAATCCCCGAGAATGCCTCCGGGACCCGGGAGAAGATGCCCCCCGGATCTCTCGAGCTGCGCAACTCCTTCGGCAACCTGGGGTACGACGGGCCCTCGCCTCAGAGGAACTCGGGTCCCCATGAGTACGCGATCACGGTCCATGCTCTCAGCGTGGAATCGCTCCATGTCGGGCCGTTCTCAACCGTGGAAGAATGCGGGCAGGAGATGAGGACCAGCGTGATCGACAGTGCGAGCACCGTCGGGATATTCCATCGCTGATCCTCCGCATGCTTCCCGCTACACCCACCCCCGCAACTTTGCCGCCTCTGCCACGCGCGCAACCCCGACCACCATCGCCCCCAGCCTCGGGTGCACCTTCTTCTCCCGCACCGCTTCCTGCACCGTGCGGTATGCCCGCGTGAGCTTGCTGTCCAGTCGTGCGTGGACCAGTTCCTCATCCCAGAACCAGGAGTAACTGTCCTGGACCATCTCGAAATACGAGACTGTCACTCCTCCCGCGCTGGCGAGGATGTCGGGGATGACGTGTATTCCCTTCCGGTTCAGGATGATGTCCGCCTCCGGCGTCGTCGGGCCGTTGGCGAGTTCGCAAATGATGCGGGCCTTGATGTTCGGTGCATTGGCCGCGGTGATCACATTCTCGAGCGCGGCGGGGTAGAGCACTTCGACATCGAGTTCCAGCAGCGCTTCGTGCGGGATGACCTTCGCTCCGGGGAAACCGAGGACCGAGCCGGTCTTCAATTTGTGCATGACGAGTTCTTCCGGGTCCATCCCCTCCGGTGCGAAGAGAGCCCCCCGCGAATCGCTCACCGCGACGAGTTTCCCCCCTCCGAGTATCTCCCTGTGGAGCAACGCCGCACGCTGTCCGGCGTTCCCGAACCCCTGTATGGCGAACGCCTTCGTCGGGTCCGCACCGAGCAAGCTGCATGCTTCCCGCACGGTGATGACGCCCCCCCTCGCCGTCGCGTCCCGCCTTCCCTCGGTCCCCCCGATCTGCTGCGGCTTGTCGGTCAGCGCGCCCGGGTGATGGCGGTTGGTGATCGTTTCATATTCATCCATCATCCAGGCCATCGTCTGGGGGTTCGTGTAGACATCGGGGGCGGGAACATCCCTGTCGACGCCGATCAGCGGCGCGATGGCCCGTATGTAGGCCCGCGAGAGGTTCTCGAGTTCCCGCGGCGACATCGATTTCGGATCGCAGCAGACCCCCCCCTTGGCTCCTCCCAGCGGGAGGTCTGCCACGGCGGTCTTCCATGTCATCCATGATGCGAGCGCCCGGATTGTGTCCACGGTTTCATCCGGATGGAAACGTATCCCCCCCTTCGCGGGTCCCCGCGCATAATTGTACTGGATCCGGTATGCGTGGTAGTTGTTGATCCTGCCGTCGTCCATCCTGACCTGGAGCGTGCACCGGAACTCACGCTGGGGCCAGGAGAGGAGCTCGACCGTCGCCGGATCAAGATGGAGCAGTTTTGCAGCCTCCCTGACCTGGTGTTGTGCAACCTGGAAAGAGTTATATGATTCCATCGCCGTCGTTCCGGATGCTATGAATGTTTCCCCCCCGGTTTCCGTCCCTGGTCCTTCGGGTCATAGACATCGATGATGATCCGGTACCAGCAGTTCTTGCACGTGAGCGCCCGGTCGACGCTCAACAGCACCTGCTGCCATGGGCTCAGTTTCTGTCCGCAGTGCGGGCAGGCGTCGAATATCTTCGTGTCGTGATCAGGCACCCGGGCTGGCAAGGACGTTCTCCGCTTTCAGGATGACACCTTTGTTCGAATGACCGTTGATCCTTATTGTCAGCGGGGCGGCGAACCGTATGTGCCGCGTGAACGTGAAACGTTCGACAGGCTCCTGTGCGAGAAGCCAGTCCCAGTCGAGATACCCCTGGCGGGCATGGACGTTGACGGTGAAGTACCCCACCATGAATGACGTAATGTTCTGGAAAAAATGGGAGCCCTGGGACGGGGTCACGGACATTTCCTTGAACTCCGTCTCGACGATGGCTCTCGCTCCCGCGATCTGGTCCCACGTCACGGGAATCCCGAGCCACGGGTCGAGTGAACCCCAGCGGCCGACGCCGATGAGAAGGTAGGGCCTGTTCTCGCCGACGAGCTTCGCGTTGAACGTGCTCACCTCGTGCGCCACTTCACGGCTCCGTGCCCGGTCAAACATGTGAAAATCCACGACGACGAGATCCCGGATGTCCTCGATGGCGCCGTTTCCCAGGACCTGGTCGCTCTGGCAGAGCAGCGTATCCTTGTCGAAGTCCTCGACGTTCAACTGGTCCTGCTCACGGTACACGACGAGCGGACGCATTTGCAGCATGCCGAATTCCATCACCGTCCGCTCCCCGCTCGGGAGGTTGCCGGCGAACTCGATCTCCACGGGGGTTCCCATTCCCCAGGGGCCCATGTCCAGCAGCAGCTCGAGGATCCGGGGGAGCGGGAACGTCCTGTTCCGGAGGACGGGACCGAACGTCACGATCCTGATTCCCTGTCGCGAGAGCCCGTCGTACACGGCGTCGTTCTCCGCGGAGTATGTCCCTCCCGCGAACTGGAGCGTCCCGTCCCGCTCGGCCACGTCGAGCCCGTACTGCTTTGTGAGTATGTCCCGCGCCCCGGCGTCGAAATCGGAGCTCGCCTCCAGGTCGAGCGCGAAGAACGAGCGCTGCGTGTTGGCGAGCGTCTCTTTGACGGAATAAAACTGTATGAGGTCCGTCGGGAATTTCGGGGAGAAGCGGATGGCATTCCCGCCGTCGACAACGGTCTTCCCGAGCCCGAGAGCGAGCGAGACGATCCCGTCCGAGGGCTTCTGCGGGGGGTGAGGGTAGAAATTGTACGAGCGGGCGACCCCCGAAAAGTCCGGGTAGAAACGCTGCTCGTGCGGCGCCCCGACCATCTTCTGAATGATGATCGCCATTTTTTCTTCTTCCAGGCGGTAGGAAGTCACCTTGATGTAATCCTTCGCGCTCTGGTAGAATGTCGAGGCGTAGACCTTTTTGATCGCGTTCAACAGGTCGTTCAGCCGCACGAGCGGGTTGAGATGCCTGTTCGGGAGCATGTATGTCTCGTAGACCCCCGCGAAGGGATGGTATTGCGAGTCTTCCAGGAGGCTGGAGGAGCGTACCGCGAGCGGCGCCCGCATGAGGTCGAGAAATGCGGCGAGCTCCCCCAGGATCTCTTCCGGAAAGCGGGTGGCCTCGATGAACCGCCTGGTGATCTCCCGGTCGTCGGTGCATGTCAGTCCGAATTTCCGGAGCCCGTTCTCGTCCACGAACTGGTCGAAGACATCCGTCCCCAGGACCACTGCGGGGGGGACGTAGATGACCACGTTCTCGAAGCGGTCCCGGACGCTGTAGTCGTTGATGAGTGTGCTGACGAACCCGAGGCCCCGGGCCTTCCCTCCGAGCGAGCCCCCGCCGATCCGGGCGAAGCTGCTGTCGGGGTCGAACGTCTCCTTGGTGAAATCGGCGATGATCCCCCGCTGCCGTATGTTCCTGTAGTTGTGGAGCGATTGGATCAGGTCGGTCCTGAGAGCCTCCGTCGACGGGTAATCCGATACCTTGCGCGGCCGCAACTGGTGCGCCAGCCAGAATTCGGTCCGGGCCTTCAGCCAGTTGGAGAAATGGTTCCGCTCGGCGTGATAGAGGATGCTCTCCTCGGGGACGATCGCAAGCTGTTCCTCCAGGCTGCGGAGGTCGGTGGCGCGCCCCACCTCCACCCCCTCGCGGGTCCGGAAGGCGAAGTCGCCGAAGCTGAAGGAGTGCGCCATGAACTGCCGCAGCTCGTTCAGCATCATCGGGGTGTCCTTCAGGACGAATGACGCCCCGTTGTCTCGCGCGTCCTGTTCGTTCGCGTGGACGTTGGACATGAGCAGGATGGGTATGTCCGACTGCTGTTCCTTGACGGCGCGGACGAAGTCGATCCCCGCGCGCGGATCCTGAATCCCCCCGCGGGGGAAATCGACGTCCGAGATGATGCCGAGCGTGAACTCCCGGTATTCCTGAAAATAGGTCCATGCCTCCTCGTACGACGAACAGAGGAGGATCTTCGGCCTGGCCCTCATCCGGAGGAACTTGTGGGTCAGGTTGATCCCTTCGGAGATGAGCCGCTGGGACTGCTTCAGGATTTCGGTGTAGATAATGGGGAGGATGGAGGAATAGAACCTGACGCTGTCCTCGATCACGAGGACCGTCTGTACCCCGACCATGCGCGTGTCGTGGTCGACGTTGATCCGGTCTTCCAGGGACTTGATGATCGCGATGATGATCCGGAAATCCCCCTGCCAGATGAACACCTTGTCGAAGACCGACGCGTCGCCTTTAAGGAGAAGGTACTTGAGCTCCCTGTTGTCGTGCGCGAGCAGCACGACAGGGATGTTCAGCCCCGATTCCCTGACCAGCCGCGCGAACTGGATCGCCGGCATGTCGTCGATATGGAGCGTGGTGATCACGAGGTCGAACCGGCGTTCTTCTTTCGCCAGCGCTATTGCTTCCTTCCCGCTCGAGACTCTCGTAAGCTCGGGGGAATGGCTCAGGTTGAACCCCTGGTACTCGTTCCGAATCAGCTCGTAGAGTCTCCCGTCCTCTTCGAAGAGGTACAGGTCATACAGGCTCGAGACGAGGAGCACGTCGCGGATCCGGAGCCTCATCAGGTTTTGAAAACCCTGGAACCGGTTCCCGTACCCGTGCTCGACGAGCAGTGTATCGAGGGTCTTTGTGATGCTGTCGATATGCTGATCCACGGCGCTCGGTCCCGGGAGGAATGGTACATCAGGGCTGCAGGGACCGCCCGGCGGGCGGTCCCTGCAGCGGTCACACATGACAACAGGAGGTCACATTACACGACACCCTGGTCCATCATTGCATCGGCGACCTTCAGGAACCCGCCGATGTTGGCGCCGTTGACGTAGTTCCCCGGTGTCCCGAACCGGTCGGCCATCTGAACGCACGTCGAATGGATGCTCTTCATGATCATACGGAGCCGGTTGTCGACTTCGTCCCGGGTCCAGGGGAGACGCATGCTGTTTTGCGCCATCTCCAGTCCGGAGACAGCCACGCCTCCGGCGTTGGCGGCCTTGCCGGGACCGTACAGGATCTTTGCGTCGAGGAACACCCTGACGCCTTCGAGCGTCGTGGGCATGTTTGCCCCCTCCGCCACAAGGTACGCGCCGTTCCGGACGAGATTCTGTGCGTCCTTGTTGTTGATCTCGTTCTGCGTTGCGCTCGGGAATGCGCAGTCGGCTTTGTGGCTCCAGAGGGGATTGTAGTCGAGCTTCGGGTTGACAGGGGTGTACACCGCGTTCTTGAACTTCGCCGTATACTCCTTGATCCGCTCCCGGCGCACGTTCTTCAGCTCCATGATGGCGGCCAGCTTCTCCGTCGTGATCCCGGCCTCGTCGTAAATATACCCGTCGGAGTCGGACACCGTCACCGCCTTCCCGCCGAGCTGGAGGATCTTTTCGATCGTGTACTGCGCCACATTGCCGCTGCCGGAGACCAGGCAGACCTTTCCCTCCAGAGTCTTGCCGCGCGTCGAGAGCATCTCGGCCGCGAAGTAGACCGCGCCGTACCCCGTGGCTTCGGGGCGGATGAGCGAGCCGCCCCAGTTGAGCCCCTTGCCGGTCAGCACGCCCGTGAATTCGTTCCGCAGCTTCTTGTACTGGCCGAACAGGTAGCCTATCTCCCGCCCGCCGACGCCGATATCCCCCGCGGGAACGTCGGTATCGGGGCCGATGTGCCGGGAGAGCTCGCTCATGAACGCCTGACAGAATCGCATGACCTTCAAGTCGCTTTTTCCCTTCGGGTCGAAATCCGATCCTCCCTTGCCCCCGCCCATGGGGAGTGTGGTCAGGCTGTTCTTGAACACCTGTTCGAAGGCGAGGAACTTCAGTATGCCGAGCGTCACGGAGGGATGGAACCGGAGTCCTCCTTTGTACGGACCGATGGCGCTGTTCATTTCAATGCGGTAGCCGCGGTTGATCCGGACTTCCCCCTGGTCATCCACCCACGGCACCCGGAACATGATGACCCGTTCCGGTTCGATGATGCGTTCGAGTATCCTCGCCGTCCGGTACTCCGGATGGCGTTCGAGGACGAGGGAGAGGGATTCTGCGACCTCCTGCACAGCCTGATGGAATTCAGGTTCCGCCGGGTTTTTCGTCTTCACTTCTGCTATGAGGTCATTGGCGTACTGCGACATGACTACCTCCGTGTTGAAGTGTGTCTGTCTGGTGTGCTGCAGACGTAATCGATGAGATTACGTTTCAACCTATCGCGTCAGCGGCCCGGTTTCAGTATGATGCCGATGTTCTTCCTCCCGTTGATCTTCGCCACGATCGGCTCATCGAACTGCAGATGCCGCGTGAAGCGCAACTCTTCCGCGGCGGGCTGCTGCCTCAGCCAGTCCCAGTCGATGTACCCGAGGTGAGAGAACGAATTCACCGTGAAATACCCGACGCGGAACGAGGTGATATTCTGAAAGAAATGCGATCCTTGGGACGGGGTCACATTGAAATCCTTGAACCCTGACTCGACGATGACGGAGGCGCCAGCGATCTGGTCCCATGTCACCGGGATCCCGAGCCACGGGTCGAGGCTCCCCCAGCGGCCGACCCCGATGAGGAGGTACGGACGCTTGCGCGCTATCAGGTCCGTGTTGAACAGGCTCACCTCGGCCCCGACATCCTTCGCCCGGGACCGTTCGAATTGCTGGATGTCGACGACCACGATGTCGTGGATATCCCTGATGACGCCGTTTCCCAGTACCTGCTGGCTCTGGCAGATCAGGTCTTCCTGTCCGACGGAGTTGACCTCGAGCTCCTCCATCTCGAGGCTGAGGACGAGCGGGCGGATCTGCAACAGCGCGAATTCCTTGGGTTGCCCCGGGGGGACCTTCATGTTGACCGCGAACTCGATTTCCACCTGTGACCCCATCCCCCACGTCCCCATATCAAGAATAAGTTCGAGGATCTCGGCAAGCGGGAATATCCCGTGTTTCAATATCGGCGCGAATGTGACAACCCTCTTCCCCTCCCGGGAGACCCCGTCGTACACGGATTCGTTTTCCGGGGAGTACGTCGAGCCGACGTAGAAGAGTGTCTGGTCCTCCTCCGCTTTGCTCAGGTCGTATTGTTCCACGAAGGCCTCTGGGGAGCGGCGTTCCTCCCCGTCACGCCCCCGGGCGAGGTTCAGGGCAAGAAAATCCTGCTGGGCGTTCCGTATCGTCTCCAGGGTCGAGAAAAACTGGAGCAGGTGGCGGGGATACCTGGGAGAAAAGCGGACGGCGTTTCCCCCGTCGACGACGGTCTTTCCGAGGCCGAGCGCGACCTGGACGATGCCGTCGGTGGATTTCTGCGGCGGGACGGGATAGAAGTTGTATGATTTTGCGACCCCGGCGAACGCGGGGTAGAACCTGTCATGGTGCCGGGCGCCGACCATCCTCTGTATGATCACCGCCATTTTTTCCTCCTCCAGCCGGTAGGAGGTGGCCTTCATGTAGTCCTTTGCGCGCTTGGAAAATGTCGAAGCAAACACGAGCTTGATGCTCAGGAGCAGTTCCCTGAGCCTCACCTCCGTGTCGGGGTCGTTGTTCGGGATCATGAACGTCTGGTACACCCCGGCGAAGGGCTGGTATTGCGAATCCTCCAGAAGGCTGGAAGAGCGGACCGCAAGAGGCTCGCGCATGATCTCGAGGAATTCCCGGAGTTTTGCGGCGATGTCCAGAGGGAACCGCGGAGCCTCCATGAAACGTCGCTGCACCTCCTCCTCGTCGGTCGAAGAGAGTGCGAATGTCTCCATGTGATTCTCGCTGAGAAACCTGTCGAAGACATCGGTTCCCACCACGATCGCGGATGGGACGGCGATCTCGACATCCGGGTACTTGTCGCGCAGATTGTAGTTGCTTATCAGCGTGTTGATGAACCCCAGCCCGCGGCCTTTCCCCCCGAGGGACCCCGAGCCGACGCGGGCGAAGCTGCTCGCAGGGTCGAATGTCTCCCTGGTGAACTCGGTGATCACACCCCTCTGGCGGATCTCCTGGTACTGATGCAGCGAGAGGATAAGCTCATTCCGCAGCTCGACCACAGACGGAAAATCCGACACCTTGCGGGGTCGGAGCCTGTGGGCGAGCGAAAACTCCGTTCTCGCCTTGAGCCAATTTGAGTAATGATTCCGTTCCGCGTGATAAAGGATGCTCTCGTCCGGGACGTGATGAAGCTGCTCCTCGAGCGTTTTGAGGTTGTTCGCGCGCCCCACCTCCCTCCCGTCCGGCGTCCGGAAAATGAAATCGCCGAAGCCGAAGTGCTCCATCATGAACTTGCGGAGGTCGTACAGGAGCCGGGGGGATCCCTTCTGCAGAAACTCGAGGCCGATTTCACGCGCCCTCTCCGCGAATTCCGTGTTGCTGGACTGGAGGAGGATGGGGATGTCTTCGTGCCGGCTCCTGACCATCCTGGCAAACGTGAATCCCCCCTCCGGGTCCTTCACCCCGTTGTGCTTGAAGTTCACGTCCGAAATGATCCCGAGGATGAAATCCTGGTACTGTTCAAAATAGGCCAGGGCCTCTTCGTAGCTTGTGCACAGGAGGATCTTCGGGCGCGCGCGCATGCGCAGGAACCGGTGCGAGAGGTTGAGTCCTTCCGAGATCAGGCGCTGCGACTGGAGATGGATCTCCGTGTAAATGAGGGGGAGGTAGGACGAGTAGAAACTGACGTTGTCTTCGATAAGGATGATGGACTGCAGCCCGACGCTCAGAGTATCGCTTTCGACATTGCGCCTGTCTTCGATGTGCTTGATTATTGCGATGAGGAGCCGGTAATCCCCCTGCCAGATGAATATCCTCTCGAAGATCGACGTATCGTAGTTGCTGACAAGCTCCCTCCGTTCCCTGTTGTCGTACGCCAGAAGAACGATCGGCACGCTGTTCCCGGCCTGCCGGACCTTTTGCGCGAACCGGACGACGTTCATGTCCTCGATATGCAGCGTCGTGATGATCAGATCGAAATGCTCCTCCGATTGGAGGAGATCGATCGCTTCCGCCGCACTGGTGACGTGCGTTATCTCCGGGGGCTGGCTGAGGTTCAGGACCTGGAATTCCTGCCGGATCAGCTCGTAGAGTCGTCCGTCTTCCTCGAACAGGTAATTGTCGTACAGGCTGGCAACGAGAAGGATGTCGCGGATTTTGAAATGCATGAGCCGCTGAAAGGATTTCAGCCGGCTCCCGTAGATATCCTCGATTTGGAGATGGTCAATTCTGTCCATGGAACTTCGTTTAGACGAGCCCCTGGTCGAGCATTGCGTCGGCGACTTTGAGGAACCCGGCGATGTTGGCTCCGCTGACGTAGTTTCCCGGAGTACCGTATTTTTCCGCCGTGTCGACGCAGGTCTGATGTATGTTCTTCATGATCTGGTGGAGCCTGAGGTCGACTTCCTCCTTCGGCCACGGGAGACGCATGCTGTTCTGACTCATCTCCAGGCCCGACGTGGCGACTCCTCCCGCGTTTGATGCTTTCCCGGGGGAGTAAAGCACGTGCGCGTCGAGGAAGACCTTGACGCCGTCCAGCGTGGTGGGCATATTTGCTCCCTCGCACACGCATTTGCAGCCGTTCTTTATCAGCTCCCGCGCATCCGCCGTGTCCAGTTCGTTTTGGGTTGCACAGGGGAGAGCGACGTTCACCGGGACGCTCCAGGGGCGCTTGCCGGCGTAGAACGGGACGTTGAACTTGTCCGCGTAATCCTTCACCGCATCACGCGCGCTCGCCCTCATTTTGAGCATGTAGTGTATCTTCTCGCCGCTTATCCCCTCTTTGTCGTGTATGAAGCCGTCAGGTCCGGAGAGAGTGATCACCTTTCCCCCCAGCTCCGTGACCTTTTCCACGACACCCCACGCGACGTTGCCGAATCCCGAGACCGCGACCGTTGCGCCGTCGAACGTCATCCCTTTGGTCTTCAACATTTCCTGCGCAAAGTAGACGACGCCATAGCCGGTCGCCTCGGGACGGATGAGCGACCCTCCCCAGTTGATCCCTTTCCCGGTGAGAACTCCGGAGAATTCTCTCGTCAATCTCTTGAACTGTCCGAAAAGGTACCCGATCTCCCGTCCCCCGACGCCGATGTCACCTGCAGGGACGTCGATATCGGGCCCGATGTGTCTGAAAAGCTCCGTCATGAAACTCTGGCAGAATCGCATCACCTCGTTGTCGCTCTTCCCCTTGGGATCGAAATCCGAGCCCCCTTTTCCCCCCCCCATGGGGAGTGAGGTAAGGCTGTTTTTGAAGACCTGCTCAAATGCGAGAAACTTCAATATCCCGAGATGGACCGAAGGATGGAATCTGAGACCCCCCTTGTACGGACCTATTGCGCTGTTCATCTGGATCCGGAACCCGCGATTGATGTGAATCTCTCCCTGATCATCGGCCCAGGGGACCCTGAACATGACGACCCGTTCCGGCTCCACCATTCGCTCGAGTATCTTTGCGGAGCGGTATTCGGGATGCCGCTCGAGCACAAGGTCAAGAGACTCGGAGACTTCCTGCACAGCCTGGTGAAATTCCGGTTCACTTGGATTTTTGGCTTTCACCTGAGCTATCACGTTTTTCACATACTCAGACATACCATCCTCACGAAATGACTGGATCAGTTGTGACGACACGGGGAAGAGTGTCCAAACTATGAGGTTTAAGGAGAAAAAACAACTGCTTCCCTCGCTGGTTGGTTCAACGGAAACCGCGTGCTCATTATGAATGAGCACCACTCGTGCCAGAAAATGGATTTCTGCTGGCGGCCCGGGAAGAGTATGACGTGCAGTTTAAATGATTTAAACGTGAATTTCCTCCGGAGCGGCGAAAAGTGAGGGAACACGTTCCCGTTTCCACTCATGAGCTATTCTCAAAAGTGGGATCAGATTTGAGTTTTTGGGACAGCACGCCGTTGTCATTTGCATCGTCGGCATGGAGAATTGCAACAGTAGAGTTAACTCTTGATATCATAATAGGTTATTCGGATCTGAGGGTGGGAATCAGAGCAAGTATGTTGCATAACGCAACTTCAACGCCCTCCACAAATCCCCGCGGAATTGAGGTCTATTTGTGATCTGAGCCTAACTCATTGTTGCACACACGTTTCTTTAGCTTAAATAATCATCAGTTGCGATGAGGGGAATATGGCACGAATCCTGATAAGTTTGTGCAGAAGAGTGAACGCAGGTTACAGCCGGAAAGGAGTCAATCATGTCAGCAATACTCGCCTTGGCCACAATAATCGTCCTGATGGTCGTCGGCCTGATCCGCCATTCCAGCCATCGGGCGACCATTGCATCTCCCGTGATCGTGAAGCGCTACATACATCCGGGGCATACGTGGGTGCGTGAGACGGAGGACGGTGACGTCCTTGTGGGCATAGATGATTTCGCCCAATCCCTCATCGGGACGATAGACGGACTCGTTCTCCCCCGGCTTCTGAGAAGGGTGGAACAGGGGAAGGTTGCCTGGAAGGTCCGGCACGGGTCCCGTGCAGTACCGATGGTCTGCCCCGTGAGCGGCAGAGTGGTCGAAAAGAACGGGATGGTGATGGCGCATCCCGCGCTCGTGAATTCCTCCCCCTATGGAGACGGCTGGCTGATACGCGTACGGCCCAGTCGGCTGCCGGCACAACTGCATAACCTGATCACCGGAAAGTCCGCGCAGCAGTGGCTCGACGGCGCGCGGGCGCAGCTTGCCCGGTTCTTTTCGGGGACTCCCGCGCTGATGTACCAGGACGGCGGCGTCATCCTGACGGATCTTGCCGACCGTTGCTCCGCGGAGGAGTGGGAGAAGCTGGTGAGTGAGTTCTTCCTCGTAGACGAAAACACGAAACAAGACTGACGGGAGAGACGACAATGACTGTCCTATTGATGCTTGGCATGATCGTGATATTCCTCGCGGCCGACAGGATCGTCCAGAAACTGCGGGCGATGAAAGAAGCACGCAGGGTTCTGCAGCCGGGAACCATCCTGTCCGAACCCCCGGAGGGGGTCCGCCTCGCCCTGAACCATACCTGGATGAAAATGGAAAAAGGGGTCGCCGTGATCGGTACGGACGAATTTCTTGCGAGGATGGTCGGCGCGGTGGAATCCTTCATGCTCCCCGACGTGGGGGCGACGGTCGCCCCGGCGAGCCTGAACATTGCGCTCGCGCACGGCGGACGGAGAGTCCGGCTCGGGTCCCCTGTGGCGGGCCGCATCCTGGAGGTGAACTCCGGGATCCTCCGCAATCCCATGCTCGCCGGCCGCGATCCGTACGGGAGCGGGTGGCTCTTGAAGGTTTCCCCCGACCCGGCGCGCGGAAGTGCGTCCGGTTCGCTTACCGGCGCCGCTGCGCGCGAATGGCTCCGGGGTCAGATGTCTCTTGCGAAGGAATTTCTCGCCGGTGTCCCCCCCCGGACGTCGTTCGCGTCGCTCCCGGACGGCGGGGAGCCCGCCGAGGGTGCGCTCCTTCATTGTGATGCCGCCGCCTGGGAAGAATTCGAGCGTCGTTTCACCACAATCCATGCACCGGAAACGACTACCACCTGAGAAATGGGGGAAGCCTCATGTTGAAATCCAAAGGGTTGTTGATTGATATCACCAGGTGCGTCGGCTGCCATGAATGCGAGCGGGCGTGCGCGGAGGCGAATCGTCTCCCGCAGGAGCCCGCCACCGATCTGTCGGCAAGACGATGGACGTACCTGAAGAGCTACAACGATGAGACCGTGTTCGTGCGGCGCCTCTGCATGCACTGCAACGAGCCCACATGCGTCTCGGCATGCCTTGTCGGTGCCTTCACAAAGACCGAAACCGGGGCGGTGCTGTATGACGAATCAAAATGCATCGGCTGCCGGTACTGCATGCAGGCCTGCCCGTTCGAGGTGCCGCGGTACGAATGGGGAAGCCTCGCGCCGAAGATACAGAAGTGCCGCTTGTGCTATGAACGGATTGCGGGAGGAGGACAGACCGCGTGCGCCGAGGCTTGCCCCGCCGGTGCGACCGTCTTCGGTAACCGTGACGACCTGATCAGGGAAGCCCGCGCGCGGATCGACGCGAACCCGGGGGGATACGTCGATTATATCTACGGCCTGAGCGAGGCGGGGGGGACTTCCGTCCTGTTTCTTTCCGCCATACCGTTTGAGAAGCTGGGGTTCCCGATGAACATCCCGAAGGAGCCGATTCCGGACCTCTCCTGGCGGGTTCTTTCGCAGGTCCCGAAATATGCCGTCGCGGCGGGGGTCCTGCTCTTCGGCATCAACTGGATCACTGCGCGGCGCACGGATGTTGCGCGTTTTGAAGCTGAGGAACGCCGCAGGGCGATCACTGAACACCGGGAAAGGTGACCACGATGAAATTCGAGGGAATATTCAAGCTCACATTCTGGAAGGCCGTCGCGATCGTGCTGATGGCAACCGGGTTCGCGGCTGCGATTGAACGATATGCGCTCGGCCTCGGAGCCACCACGAACCTGAAAGATACGTTCCCCTGGGGGATCTGGATCGGCTTCGACATTCTTGTGGGTGTCGGTCTCGCCGCCGGCGGGTTCACCATAGCGGCGACGGTCTATATTTTCGGGATTGAGCGGTTCAGGCCCATACTCCGGCCGACAATTCTCACGGCGTTTCTGGGATACCTTCTTGTCATCGCCGGGCTGATGGCCGACCTGGGCCGCCCCTGGGCCATCTGGCACGCAATCATCATGTGGAATCCCCACTCGGTGATGTTCGAAGTCGCCTGGTGCGTCATGCTCTATACGACGGTGCTGGCGCTGGAATTCAGCCCTGTCATCCTTGAGCATTTCAAGCTTCAGCGCACGCTGAGGGTCATCAAGGCGATCACGATCCCCCTGGTGATCCTGGGGGTCATACTCTCCACGCTGCATCAGTCGTCGCTCGGATCGCTGTTCCTGATCATACCGGGGCGGATGCACCCGCTCTGGTATTCGAACATCATCCCGTTCCTCTTCATCATTTCCTGTGTGGCGGCCGGACTCGCGATGACGATCATCGAATCGTTCCTCTCCTCCCGCGCTTTCGGGAGGGAGGTCGAGCTTCCCCTTCTCTCGGAGATCTCCCGCGTGATCGTCGTGGTGCTCGCACTCTATTTCACCGTGCGTGTCCAGGACCTGATGAGCCGCGATGCGCTGAAGTACGTCTTCATGCCGACGTATCAGAGCGGCATGTTCCTCGTGGAAATCATCCTGGGGGTGCTCCTGCCGTTCTGCCTCCTGCTTTCACGGAAAGTCCGGTCAAGCAAGACGGGTCTGTTCTACTCGGCGGTCCTCGTCCTGCTCGGGTTCGTTGCGCACAGGATGAACACGGCGATCACCAGCATGGAGCACTGGCCGGACAGGCTGTATGTCCCCTCGGTGCAGGAACTCTGCGTCACGCTGGGGCTCGTCGCCTTCGGGTTCACCGCCTTTGCATTCGTCGCACGCTATTTCAACGTCTTCGGCGAAGCGCCTCACGAGGTGGACGAGATCCGTGAGGATCAGCCGGCGGAACTTACCCACGCCTCGTTTGAATAGGCGCAAATACCCTCCTTTCAAGGGGCGCCCCGCCATAATGTTCACAAATGCAACACTCCTTCCTAGCTGTGGGAATCCTGTACGGCGATTCAGGACGTGTGGGGACCACATCCCGCGCAAAATCTTACAATTGTGCGGTTTTCCCCGATTTGTGCATGGCATGATTTATGAACTTTCCATGTTCACCACGGCCAGGGGAAAGATCGGCTCCCGATGAGAAGAATTGTGCAGACCATTGCGTTCAGGCTTTTCCTGCTGATCGTATCCGTCCAGACCCTTGTCCTCGCTCTCCTGACGTACGCCGTCCTCCGCGTCCAGGAATCAAGCCTGATGGACAACGTCCAGTCGAGCGCGGTCCGGGTGAGCGAGATGATCCGTCGCGCGACGAGACACAGCATGATGTACAACCGTAACGCCGACGTCGACGGGATCATTGCCGAGATGTCCGGTGAACCGGGGATCGAGGGGATCCGGGTCTACAACAAGACGGGGGAGGTCTCGTACAGCACGGTTCCCTCCGAGCTCCACTCCAGGGTCGACATGAACGCCGAAGCGTGCGTGAGCTGCCACTTTGAAAGCGGTCTGGAGAATCCCCATCCGGTCTCGGCTGAACTTTCCCGCATTTTCAACACGCCGGACGGTCACCGGGTGCTCGGCCTGATAACACCGATCCGGAACGAGGCGCAGTGCTCGGACGCCGACTGTCACGCTCATCCCCCCTCCAGGACGATACTCGGGGTCCTCGACGTGAAGATGTCGCTCGCGCAGGCGGACCTCAGGCTGGCAGACGCCAAAAGGGAACTGCTTTCCGCGTCTGTCGCCGCCGCGCTCCTTGTCGGCCTTGTCTCGGGCGGGTTCATCTGGCTTGTGGTCCGGCGCCCCGTACGCCGGCTGACGCGTGGGATGCAGATGGTCTCCTCCGGAGACCTGTCCCAGCATCTGCTCTCCACCTCGCGGGACGAGCTGGGGCAGCTCGCGCAGACGTTCAACAGCATGACGCAGGAGCTCGCGCGCGCGCGGGGTGAAGTCACCGCGTGGTCGGAGACGCTCGAGCAGAAAGTGCGCGAGAAGACCGCCGACCTGGAGCGCGCGCACCGCCAGATGGTGGGGGTGGAGAAAATGGCCTCGCTGGGGAACCTGGCCTCCAGCGTGGCGCATGAACTGAACAATCCCCTCGAGGGGATACTCACATTCGCGCGGCTTCTCGTGAAGCGCGTGCAGCGGTCCACGCTTCCCGCAGAGGAGGCGAAACCCTATGTGGATGACCTCACGCTGATGGGGGACGAGGCCCTCCGGTGCGGCAACATTGTGAAGAACCTTCTCGTGTTCGCCCGCCAGCGGGGAGTCTCTTTTCAAAGCGTGCGCGTTGCACAGGTGATCGAACGGTGCGTTCTCCTGATGAATCACCATGCACGGATGCACAACGTCGAGCTGAAGACGTCCTCGACCGGCGACGATCTGCTGGAATGCGATCCGGACCAGGTCCAGCAGGTGTTGATCGCACTGATGGTGAACGCCATCGAGGCGATGGCCCCTTCGGCAGGGCGGAACGAGGGGGGGACGCTCTCTCTCGACGTCCGCTCCGGCGGGGGGGATGGCAAAATCCGCCTGCTTGTCAGCGACACCGGGGTCGGCATGAGCGAGGAAACCACGGCGCATATCTTTGAACCGTTCTACACCACGAAATCGGATTCCAAGGGGGTCGGGCTCGGTCTTTCCGTGGCCTACGGGATACTCGAGCGGCACCACGCGACGGTCGACGTGGAATCGGCCGTGGGGAAGGGGACGGTGTTCACGCTGACCTTTCCCGCGAAGCAACCGGGTCCCGGTGTTCAGCAGTCAATGTCATCTTCGGTCGAAGGAAACCACGAATGAACAAAAGTGAGATCGGCATACTTGTGGTGGACGACGAGCTCATCGTCCGCGAATCGCTCAGCAAATGGTTCAGGGAGGACGGCTTCCGCGTTGACGCCGCGGAAAGCGCCGCCGCCGCACTGCGGAAGCTGCAGGCAGGCCCCTGGAACATCATGCTTGTGGATATCAAGATGCCCGGCATGGACGGCATTGAGCTCCTGCAGCGCGTCCGGCAGACAAGCAAGGACGTCGTTGTCATCGTGATCACGGCCTTCGCCACCGTGGACACCGCAGTCAAGGCCCTGAAGGAAGGCGCCTTCGACTACATCACGAAGCCGATCGATCCCGACTACCTGGACCACATGGTGGACAAGGCGCTGCAGCAACAACTGCTCGTCCGGGAGAATCAGAAACTGAAGGACACGGTGAGCGAGCTGTCGGAGGCCCGCGAAATCGTCGGCGAGTCACCTGAAATGAAGAAGGTGATGGACCTGGTCCGCACGGTCGCGCCGACGGACACGACGGTGATGATACGGGGGGAGAGCGGTACGGGGAAGGAGCTCGTGGCCCGCGCGATACATGCCGGGAGCGGCCGGAAGTACTTCCCGATTGTCACCGTCAACTGCGGTGCGATGACCGAAAGCCTGCTCGAGAGCGAGCTCTTCGGGCACGAGCGCGGGGCCTTCACCGGGGCCCAGTACCGGAGGAAGGGGAAAGTGGAGCTTGCGGACGGCGGCACCCTCTTTCTCGACGAGGTCGGCAACATCGATACGAAGACTCAGATGGACCTTCTGCGCGTGATCGAAACGAAGCAGTTCACGCGTGTGGGAGGCACCGAGATCCTCCGGTCGGATTTCAGGGTGGTATGCGCGACGAACAAGGACCTGGAATGCGCGGTGCGGGAAGGAACGTTCAGGGAGGATCTGTACTACCGCCTGAACGTCTTCACGATCGATCTTCCGCCTCTCCGGGGCCGGCGGGGGGACATCGCAAATCTCGCCCACTATTTCCTGGAGAAGTTCTCCCGTCAGATGAACAGGAAAGTACAGGGGTTCAGCCCCGAGGCGATGCAGGCGCTCAAGGCCCACGACTGGCCCGGGAACGTGCGGGAGCTCGAAAACGCCGTAGAGCGGGCGATGGTGGTTGTGCAGGGGGAAGTGATCGAGAGAAGCCACCTTCCGCTGCACGCCCTGGTGACCGGCCAGAGGGACGGGAAGCGGCTGGAAGACATCGAACAACGCCACATCGAGCAGGTGCTTCGCGACAACGGGTGGAACGTGAGCCGGAGTGCGGCGATTCTCGACATCGACAGGGTGACGCTCTACCACAAGATTGAGAAGTTCGGACTCAAGCGCGAGCAATGAACGCCATCCACCTTCTCCCACTCGGCGGAACGAGCACTGTTCTTGTGGAGGCCCTCTCCGGGCACCTGCGGCAGACGTTCCGCACACGGGTGGAGATGCACGCGTTCAGCCTGGACCCCGAGCGGTTCTTCGACGCGGGGCGCGGTCAGTACAATTCCACCGATCTGCTCATGCACCTCAAGAGCCACTATCCCGCGCTCGAGCAGGGGCCAGGCGTCTGCACGCTGGCGCTCGTCCCGTTCGACCTGTTCATCCCGATCCTGACGTACGTATTCGGCGAGGCCGAAGTCGGGGGGAATGTGGCGGTCGTCTCGTACCACCGTCTCTCACCGGAACGGTACGGGCTTCCTCCCGACAACGCCCTGCTCCTGGCGCGGTTCGTCAAAGAGGTTGTCCATGAGCTCGGCCACGTGTTTTCCCTCATCCATTGTTCGGCGCAATCGTGTGTCATGCATTCTTCATCGTACGTTGAGGAGATCGATCTGAAGGAACAATCGTTCTGCCGCGCCTGCGCGTCGGAACTGGGGCTCAGGTACTGAACTTATTTCTGCCGCTGCTGCTGCGCCCCCTGACCGGGAGGAAACCGGTAGAGGATCTTTTTCCCGCCGAGGGTCACGACCACGGAATCATCGCTCACCGCCTCCACGCGCCCTCTCTTCAGGTCATTCTCGTCCAGAAGCGAATCGAGGTAGAGAGTCATCGTCGTCGTGCTCCCCCGCTGATCCACGCGTGTCGGGACCGTCTGTTGATCCCTTCCGGATCTCTCCCGGCTCCCCGTGAGGGCGCTGGCCGGTTTCTGGCGAAGGAGGTATTGTCCCTGAAGTGCGTCCTTTGTCTGGTCCGCCTCCTTTTTCAGGGCTTTGCTCTTGAAGAGGAGCGCATTCTTCTCCCCGGCCGAGACACCTCCCCGCGCCGCGGCGGCATCAAGTGCTCCTCCCGCCCGTTCCACGATCCCGTCCGACCAGAATCCGCCCCCGGGCTCCTCCATCGGTGCTCCACTGGATGCGGCCGTACTTCCCCGGGAGGGTTCCGTTCTTCGATTGTTGTCCGCACTCCTGGGGGCGTGGGAAGCCGATCCCTCCTGATTCGCTGCAGCATGTGCGCCGGCCGGCGCGGGAGACTCTGGAGGTTTTTCCGCCGTCACCCTCTCCGCAAGTTCCCTGGCCGGAGCATTCCCTTCATCCTGTTTGAGTGACTCAGTCCTGCCTGCCAGTGGGGGAGATCCGCCCACCGGGGGAGAGAGGCTTCCCTTTCCGGTGAACCACGCGTAGTACACACCGAGACCTGCAATGATGCTGATAGCGGCAGCCACACTCACTATGCGGGGCCAGGCGGCTCGCACCGGTGGGGCGGCAATCCTCCGTTTCAGTTCCGCTTTGAGGTCCTCCCGGCCCAGCTTGCGGGCCCCGGCGGCGACACGCATCTCCCGCCGGAGTGCTTCCATGCACGCAGGGCATCCTGCCGTGTGACGGTCGACTTTCTCTTGCTCCGACCCGAGGAGCCTGCCGAGCGCGTACTTGGAGAGGAGTTCCTCGTCGGAAGCGATATGTGTGCCGATGTCGTCAGTCATGGCGGGGCAATCTCTCCAGGACGAGTGCCTCCAGGGCCTTTTTGCACTGGTATTTCCGGGATTTCACCGTGTCGGCATTCGCCATACCCATCTGTACTGCGATCGTTTCCATCGATTCCTCCTCCCAGTAGAACAACAGCAGCAGTTTTCTGCACGGTTCCCCCAGCCGCTCGAGTGCGGAGCGGACGATCTCCGCCTCCTCTTCTTCTATCATGAGCTCCAGCGGGGATGCATCGTCCGATGCGGGGTCGGTCTCGATCCCGGCCACCTCCCTGCGCGAGCGGGCCAGGCGCCGGAGCCACATGTTCCTGGCCGTGGCGTAAATAAACGTCCCCAGCCGGGCTGAATAGTGGAACCGTCCCGTCCTGACCCGTTCCCAGAGCGTCACGAGAGACTCCTGCAGAATGTCGTCGGCATCCTCCTCCGTTCCGCGGTTCCGCATTACGAGCGCGCGAACGGGATTCCTGTTCTCGCGATAGAGCTCGACGAGTGCTCCCTCGTCCCCTTTCCTGATCCTGTCCAGAATGCGCGCATCGTTGCTCGCAAAAAGGGGGGAGCCAGCCATTTACCTTCCGCTCGTTAATGTCATTAACTGTCACAAGGTGAACGGGACAAGGTACGACAAACGGTCAACCTTTTCAATCTACCAACGAAAGGAGAGTCAACGATGCACACAACCCCTCTTATCCACGCCGTGGCCTTCGCGGCACTCTGCGGTTCGGCCATGTCCCCGGCGCAGCCGGTGCGCGCTTCCGGGGAACGCACCTCGGTCGACCTGACGATTTACAATCAAAACCTCTCCCTGATCCGGGAGGAGCGGACATTCGCACTCGGCAAGGGGACGACGAGCGTCGTCGTTCCCGACGTGCCGGCGACGATCGACGGGACGTCTGTTCACTTCCTCAGCCTCACGGATCCCGAAGGGGTGCGGGTGCTGGAACAGAACTATCAGTACGACCTCGTCCACCAGGCCCGACTCATGGAACGCTACATCGGGAGGGAGGTGGAATTCATCCGGACGGATCCTGCCACGAACAGGGAATACACCGTTCCCGGGAAGCTCCTCTCCACGGGGTTCGTGCAGCAACCGGGCTATGCGAGCGCATACGCGTACGCCGGGACGGGAGGCATTATCGCCGAGGTCAACGGAAAGATCGAAATCTCTCCGGCCGGGCGTCTCGTTCTCCCCGCCCTCCCCGAGGGGCTCGTGTTGAAGCCACGGCTCCAGTGGCTTGTCTCCAGCGACAGGGAGGGGAACCATCGCTCGGAGGTGAGTTACCTGGCGGGTGGGCTCTCCTGGAGGGCGGACTATGTCGTGCTTCTCGACAGGGATGACGCCAGGCTGGACCTCACCGGCTGGGTCACGCTGACGAACGGATCGGGGACGTCGTTCAGGAACGCGGGACTGAAGCTCGTGGCGGGGGACGTGAACGTCGTCCAGAACGCGATAGGGGGGATGATGAAGGCGCAGCGTGCCGAGGCTCCTGCCGATGCCGCGGCGCCGGAGTTCCGCCAGACAAACCTTTTCGAGTACAAGCTGTACGCTCTCAAGCGGAGGACCGACCTCGCGGACAACGAGACCAAGCAGATCGCGCTCATCGCGGGACGGGACGTTCCCGCCAGCAAATCGTTCATCTACGACGGTCTCGGCGACGAGTGGCGTTCCTGGTTCCACAACTACTCGTACAGGGGACAGGGGAGCTTCGGGCAGCAGTCAAATCCCAAAGTGGGTGTGTTTGTGACATTCCGGAACTCGGAGAAGGGGGGGCTGGGGATGCCTCTGCCGAAGGGGAAGGTGCGTGTGTACAAACGGGACGACGACGGCAGGGAGCAGTTCATCGGCGAAGACGAGATAGACCACACCCCGAAGGACGAAGAGGCACGTCTCTACCTCGGCAATGCCTTCGACATCGTGGGGGAGCGGGTCCAGAAGGACTTCAAGACGTACGCCGGCGGGCGCGTCGTGGAAGAGACGATTGAGATCAAAGTGCGCAACCACAAGGATGCGGTGGCGGATGTGCAGGTGTACGAGCACCCGTGGCGTTGGGCGCAGTGGGAGATCACCGGTGCAAACACCGAATGGGCGAAGGTGGACCAGAGCACGCTCCGCTTCCCGCTCCATATCGCCCGTGACGGGGAGGGGATTGTGAAGTACACAATCAAGTATTCGTGGCAATGAAATCACCCATATACACAACGGAGGTCACACCATGAAACGGATCGGTGCTGTGATGGCGGGCGTGCTGCTCCTTGCGGGCTCCTCGCTCCGCACGGAAGCGATGTCATTCCCCGGGAAATCGGACGCGCTGCAGCTCCGGGGGAACCTGAACTGCCCCATCGTCCCCGGCAGCGGCGGACGCGCATTTCTTCAGCTGGCGCTGACCGCTCCCCGCGGTGCGGCCCGTGAGCGGAAGCCTGTCAATCTCTGCGTCGTGCTGGACAGGAGCGGGTCGATGGGGGAGGAGGGGAAGATCGTGAACGCGAAGGCCGCCCTCAATGCGCTTATCGACAGGCTCTCGCGGGACGATATATTCTCGCTCGTGATCTACGACGACGTCGTCGATGTTCTCCGGCCCGCCGGGTGTGCGGGGGACAGGAGGGAACTGCACGATCTCGTCGAAGGGATCCAGCCGAGGGGATGGACGAACCTGGGGGGAGGCATGCTGGAGGGTTTTTCGCAGGTCGAGCGGTACGCCCGGAGAGAATACGTCAACAGGGTCGTGCTCCTTTCCGACGGGCTGGCCAACCGGGGGATCACCGACCCGCGGGACCTCGGCAGGTTCGCACGGAAATTCAGGGAGCGTTCCATTTCGCTCACGACGATGGGGGTCGGGCTCGACTACAATGAGAACCTGATGACATCGCTCGCCGGATGGGGAGGAGGGAACTACTATTTCATCGAGAGCCCCCGTCAGCTTGCCTCCATACTCGGAAAGGAGTTCGACATGCTCGGGTGTGTGGCGGCCCAGAACACCGTCATAGATCTCACGCTCGGGCGGGGTGTCAAAGTCCTTGACGTCGTCGGCACGGAATTCGCCGGGGGGGACGGGCACGTCCGGATACCGGTGGGGGATGTGTACGCCGGCGAACGGCGGGAGTTCACCGTCGAGCTGGAAATTCCTGCCGGAACCGGGACGCGGCTGGTCGCGGAAGGTACTGTCAGGTTCGAGCCGGTCCGGGACAGGGTGAGTATGTCACGGCTGGAGAGCGTGAACGTGACATACAGCTCGGACGCCGCCGAAATCGAGCGGCACAGGGATCTCGAGACCCAGGCGAGGGCTGATGTTGCGCTGTCGACGAGGGGGGTGGAACGGGCGATGAACGCGCTCGACGAGGGGAAAGGAGATGTCGCACAGGAGGAACTTGCCGCGGCGCGCCGCGTCCTCCTGGCCTCACCCGCCGCCGGAGGCTCAGTGACCGGTGCCGCGATCAAGGAGCAGGACGCGAAACTTGGCACATACCAGCAGAGGCTCAAGGACGGGCCCGCCGAGCTCCAGAAAGCGAAGAAGGCGATCCAGTACGACAATTACAAAACCCGGAGGGGGGAGGAGAAATAACAGGGGTGCCTTACCTTGATGCGAACCTGAACGGGATCGTGAGCCATGAGGCGATCGGTCCCGTTGTCATTTCCGCGGGGGCGTACTGGGAGGCCATGACGGCTTCGATGACAGGCTGTATGAGCATGTCGTTGGTGCTCTTGAGCGTGACGGTCTGGACGGGTTTTCCCGTCGCGTCGATGCGGACCTGTATCACGACCTGACCTCCGACGCCGACGAGAAACCTCTGTGTCGAGAACTTCGGCTTTTCCAGACGAATGATGCGCGCCTGTTTCTCGATCGCCACGAACGGGGCCGGTGTGGCGGTGTCTTCGGTCTTCGGTTGCAGTGCGGGTTCCTTGCCTCCGGGCTGGGCCTGCGTTGCCATCACCGGGGGGGAGGATTCCGGAGTATCCTGCCGGGTGACCGGAGGAGTGAGGGGCCCGGACGCGTTCTCCCGCGCCTGAGCGGCATTGGACGGCCCGGGAGATTTCTTCTCCCGCTCCTTCGCCGCGGGTGGGGGAGCGGCATTTGCGGCGAGCGCGGTGACCTGCGGAGTCCCCAACCTCGAATCGTCGTTCGACACGATGAAGTTCTGCTCGGCGGCTTCCGCGGGGGCTCCGATGAACTGTTCGGACGACGGTGGAGGGAGTGTGGTGACAGGGCGATTCTTGTTCTGGTTCCGCTGGTAGTAGATGTACATGACAGCTCCCAGCACCGCCAGTGCGAGAAGTATCAGCACTATCAGCGGCGCACTCCCTTTCTTCTTCTCCTCCCTCTTCTCCGGGACGCGGGGCGGATGGACGGGTTCGTGCTTCACCTGCTGGGGCGGTAACGATTCCCCGGTCGTCACCGGGGGGGGAACCGCAAGACCCGGCGGAGGTCCGGACTGGGGACGCGGCGTCACGGCCTCGGGGGAGCTTTGAGGCGCCGGTGCGGATGCAGGGGAATACATGCGGAAGGAATCTCCCCGCTTCAGCTTGTCAAGAGCTTCGAATTGCTTCTCAAATTCCTGTGCGATGGAGTTCGCGGGATCGATGATGTAGACGCGCCGGATCTCAGAGAGAGCGTGCTGGTACTCCCCTTTGCGGATGTACTCGTGGGCGTGCTGGAAATACTGGTTCTTCAGCCATTCGAGCGCGGCCGCCTTATCCCTCTTTTCCTTTGTCGCATCGCCGCCGGATTTGAGTGCTGCTATGCTGGTAGGAGTGCCGGGGCTGAGGGAGGATTCAAGCGCACGTTCGATGATGGAGGGGATCGACTCCAGTATGTCCGTCCGCTGCTCTTCGGTGAGGTTCCTCGCGGCGTCCAGTGTGCTCAACTGCTCCGCTTGTTTTTCGAAGGCGAGGACGTAGACGTTTTTTGGGGCGAGGGATTTCGCCTCCTGGACAGCCTTGACCGCGGCTGCATACTCACCTTTCTCCGCACGGGTCCGTGCTTCGGTCAGGTGCTGCTCAAGATGAGAAGAGTTCAGACTGTTCTCTGTCGGCATGGGCCGGGGAACTTAGGTTCCGGAGAATATATCAAATAATCACGAGAATTACAAAAGCGCGTGCGCGCTTCCATGGTCACCGCTGCACGATCACCTCTCTTAGAGGCTTTTTTCCGTTCCGGTGTCGAAAAAGTGCATTTTGGAAGTATCGACAAGAAGCTCGTGAGGTTTCCCGACCTCGGGAGAGCGGTCGCTGGCGATCCGGGCCACGTAGTGCGTCCCCGCCCCCGTGGAAAAATAAACGAAGATCTCATTCCCCACCGGTTCGATCACATCCACCTGCGCGGCAAAAGGGGAGAGCGTGGTGATCCCGCTCGGACGGAATGCGTAGATGTGCTCAGGTCTGATACCGAGCGTCACATTCGCCGTGGCGGTGAACTTGTTGCCGTCGCCCGCTTCGACCGGGAGCGTGAAAGCCGTGCCCTCCTGGTGAAAAGTCCACGTGCCGTTCTTTGACACGGCGCCGGAGAAGAAATTCATCGTCGGGCTCCCGATGAACCCCGCGACGAACCTGTTTGTGGGATGATGGTAAATGCTGAGCGGCGTATCGACCTGTTGCACGATCCCGTCCCGCATCACGACGATCCGGTCTCCCATCGACATCGCCTCGATCTGATCGTGCGTCACATAGATCATCGTCGTCTGAAGCTGATGGTGGAGCCGCGAGATCTCGGTCCGCATCTGGACGCGGAGGTTCGCGTCGAGGTTGCTCAGGGGCTCGTCAAAGAGGAAGACCTTCGGTTGCCGGACGATCGCCCTCCCCAGGGCGACGCGCTGGCGCTGGCCGCCGGAGAGCGCCTTCGGTTTCCTGTCAAGGTAGGACGATATGCCGAGGATCCCGGCGGCGTGCTGGACCCGTCGTTCGATCTCCGCCTTGTCGTATTTCCGGAGCTTCAGGCCGAAGGCGAGGTTGTCGTAGACGGACATGTGGGGGTACAGCGCGTAGTTTTGAAATACCATCGCGATATCCCGGTCCTTCGGAGCGACGTCGTTGACCACCCTGCCGTCGATGCTGACGGTGCCGGAGGAAATCTCTTCCAGCCCTGCTATCATCCGGAGCACGGTGGATTTCCCGCAGCCGGAGGGGCCGACGAGGACGACGAATTCCTTGTCCCGGATCGTGGCATCCACTTCGTGCACGGCGGTGACTTTCCCGTCGTACACTTTTGTCACATGTTCAAGCTTGACTTCAGCCATGGGAGCCTTCTCTCCGTCACAGAATTGGGTTATGAAGGATCAAATCGTGAAAATATAGGCAGGGGATTCTTCAAACACAACAAATCGTCCGGATTCAGTCCCGGGACCTCAAAAGTGGGCCTTTCATGGAAGCCCTTCACCGGATACTTCCAAGATAATACCAAAAAAACACTTGACTTTTGCTCTGCTCTTGCTATATTCTTGGAAGCGCTTCCAATTATTCATCCTCCAGACGATTCAAATCTTCTTTCCGTACGTAACCCATGAGTGTGACTATCTATGACCTCGCACGCGAGGCAGGTGTGGGGATCGGGACAGTATCGCGCTGCCTGAACAACCACCCGAGCGTCTCTGCAGAAACGCGAGCGAAGGTCCTGGAGGTGATCAAGCGCCTGAGCTACCAGCCCCACGCCTCCGCACAGCGCCTGGCGTCGAAGAAGACGAATACGATCTCCGCGATCATTCCATTTTTTACCAACTATTTCTTCATTCAGGTTCTTCAGGGAGTGCAGGACAAGGCCGCGGAGTTCGGGTTCGACCTGATTCTCTACGGGGTGAACAACACGTCGCAGGCCGAGTACTATCTCAGGCGTTCGCTTCACCGCGGACACGTCGACGGAGTCATGTTTTTTTCCATGAAGCTCCCCGAATCGTATGTTCAGAAATTCCAGCAGATCCGGCTGCCGCTTGTTCTTGTCGATGCCTACCACCCCGAGTTCGACTCGATCAGCGTGAAGAACCTCGAGGGGGCGACGATGGCGACACGCCATCTCCTGAAACTCGGTCACACGAACATCGCGATGATCAACGCGAGTCTTGCCACACAGCCCGCACGGGACAGGATGGAAGGGTACCGGATCGCCCTAGAGGAGGCGGACGTGCCGTTCCGGAACGACCGGGTCTTCATATCGGAGATCGGCAAGCAGGACGGGTTCAACCGGGAGGCGGGGCGCGCATCGATGGAGGACCTGATAGGCAAGAACTCCGGCAAGGACCGGGTCACCGCGGTGTTCATCGCCAGCGATGTCCAGTCGATGGGAGCGCTCGAAGGGGCCGCCGAACTCGGCGTCCGCGTGCCTGAGGACCTTGCGATCGTGAGCTTCGACGATATCGAGCTCGCGCAGCACGCCCAGCTCACGACGATGAGACAACCGATGTACGAGATGGGCGTCCTTGCGCTCGAGAAGCTCACCACGCGCATGAAGAATCCCGATGCGCCGCCGTCGCAGACGACATTCCTGCCGTCTCTCGTCGTCCGGCGGTCGTGCGGTGCGCGCGTGCCGAGCGAACAGCTTGTCTGAATGAGGAGGATCGGTGATGAGTGACTGTCGGCCCAACATCTGATTCTGCAACGCTAAGGAGCGAACAACGTATGAAACCACGTCTACTGCTTCTGTCGATCCTGCTGTTGTCCGCATTCACATACGCTCTCGCCGGGAATTCGGGGAAAATCGCCGGGGAAATCAAAGATAGTCAGACGGGAGAGGCGATCGTCGGCGCCAGCGTCCAGATCCAGGGGACGTCGATGGGTGCGGCGACGAACATTGACGGCTACTATGTGATACTGAACGTCCAGCCGGGGAAATACACGCTCGTCGCCTCCGGCGTGGGATACAACAAGAAGACGGTCTCCGATGTCCAGGTCTCGCTCGATTTCACAACCACGATTGACTTCAAGCTTTCGTCGACCGTGGTCGAGGTGGGAGAGGAAGTGGTGACCGTGGCCGAAAGACCCCTGGTCCAGAAGGATCTTACCGCTTCCACGGCGACGGTCAGAGGGGATCAGATCTCGGCGCTCCCGGTGACCGAAGTCGGACAGGTACTCAATCTGCAGGCGGGCATAACCACCGACCCCAACGGCGGGGTCCACCTGCGTGGCGGCAGGGCGGGTGAGGTTGCATACTGGATCGATGGTGTCCCGGTGACCGACGCGTTCAACGGGACGCAGGTTGTGGAGATCAACAAGAGCCTCGTTCAGGAGCTTCAGCTCGTTTCCGGTGCCTACAACGCGGAATATGGCCAGGCCCTCTCCGGCATCGTCAACATCTCCACGAAGGAAGGGAGCTCGAAGTTCACCGGGAGTGTCGGCTCGTATGTCGGCAACTATGTCCCGAACGGCGACAGTGCCAGCAGGGCGCTCTACACGGGACTGAACCGGTTGCGTCCGTTTGACATACGCAACTTCGAGGGGAATATCAGCGGCCCCGTCACGGGGGATGATCTGACGTTTTTTGCAAACGGTCGCTACATCTACTTCGGGGGCGACCTGTACGGGATCCGCCGGTTCACGCCGCAGAACGTCGCCTATGACAGCACGGGAGCATTCATACTTCACCGCGACCCGAACGGGAAGGGTGACAGTGCCATAGTTCCCATGAACTCCAGCGAACGATGGTACGGGCAGGGGAAGCTGACCTGGCATATCTCCCCGGTGATGAAGCTCACGGCGAACTACATCTTCGACCGCACGAAATCGCAGCCGTATAACCGGGAATACTACGACAATCCCGACGGGAACGGTGATGACTATAACATGAGTCACACCGTGATAACACAGTTCTCCCAGAGCCTCGGATCCAGCACCTTTTATACGTTCGGCGGCTCGGTCGTCTATAAGACGTTCCAGCATTATCTGTACCAGAGCCCGTATGATACGCGGTACGTGCATCCGTTTCTCTTCCAGACGTACGATCCCTGGAGCTTCTTCACGGGGGGGACGGACATGAACCACACAAAGCGGGAGACCCGCACGCTGCTAGGGAAACTGGACGTCAGCAGCCAGATCAACGAGCACAACCTCCTGAAGGCCGGAGTCGAGTACCGCCAGCACAGGATTTTTTACGACAGCTACGCTCTCCAGCCGGTGGACGCGCAGGCGGCGTTCAATTTTGCCTCATCGAACCCGTTCATCAATACCCTGATCCCCTCCGACACCACACTGTATCACGACTCATACCTTCACCGGCCGAGGGAATTCTCGGTGTACGTGCAGGACAAAATCGAATTCAAGGATCTCATCATCAACATCGGCATACGGTACGATTGGTTCAATCCGGACGGGCACGTTCTGGCCGATCCGTCCGACCCGAGCATCTATTCGCCGATCAAGCCCGGGAACCGTTTTTTCGACTATAACGGAAACGGGGTTCAGGATCCAGGTGAACCCGGCAAGACCGTTGCGGATCGGGCCGCCTACTGGTTCGTCAAGTCCGCACCGGTCGGGAAACTGAGTCCCCGCATCGGATTCTCGTTCCCTGTCACCGCCCGCGGAATCGTGCATTTCTCCTACGGGCATTTCTTCCAGTCCCCCCGTTTTGAATTGATGTACACGAACCCCGATTTCAAAATCGGTCCTGGAACGGGGAATCAGGGGCTGGTCGGAAACACCAATCTCCAGCCCGAAGAGACGATAAAAGCGGAGCTCGGCGTCCAGCAGCAATTGAGCGACGACATTTCGGTGGACGTGACCGCATTCCTTCAGGACATCCGCAACCTCACGGGGACCCGTGTGAATGACATCCTTGTCTTTGGTGGCTCCAAGAGCTACACGCAGTACCAGAACAGCGACTTCGGATTCATTAAAGGAATCACGCTCCAGGTGGACAAGCGCTTCTCCGGGGGATTGACGGCAAGCCTGCATTACACATTTTCCGTCGCGCGGGGCAGTGCCTCCAATCCGGACGACGCGCGCAATGCGCTCCTGGGGGGGACACTCCCGGAGGTCCAGCTCAACCCCCTGGACTGGGACCAGCGGCACACGATCAACGCGGAACTAACATATGCGGCATCCCGCTGGGGGGCAAGCACAATCATGCAGTACGGAGGCGGGCTTCCCTTCACCCCCCGCCGGACGACGGATGTCACCGCCCTGTTGACAAACAGCCAGCTGAAACCGGCGACGATAAACGTTGACATGCAGGGCTATTATGAATTCCATCTCGACCCTCTCAAGCTCGTTGCGTATCTCCGGGTCTTCAACATATTCGACATTCGGAATGAAATAAACGTTTACGACGATACAGGCCGGGCGGGAGTGACGCTCGACGAGACCAACGCCGCGCAGACCAATCCGAAACAGTACGTGAACTCTCTCAACCAGTTTTACCATACTCCGACACAGTACTCGGAACCCCGCCGTATCGAATTTGGCATGAACCTGGAGTTCTGACATGAAAACGACTAAACAGAAAGTCGCCGTCGCACTCTCCATCGCCCTGTGTTCGGCCTCGATCGCTTTTGCAGACAGCGGAGAACAATACCGCCGGTCCGCGATAATGAATGCCAACCAGGTGAAGACGGTCTTCGGCAACTGGGGCGTCATCGGTCAGCCTGCGGCACTGGGAGACCGTGGAGCCTGGCGCAACGACAACGACGGCTACCTGGGTGATGTCAGCCTCTTCGTCGGCGCCGAGGTCAATTGGAACGGATCGAAGTTCCATACCGTTGCCACCTGTCCTGTGGACCGTCCGACGCAGCGCAAGGACCAGGATCCGTCGGGGAACAAGTACTGGACATTCGAGCCGGTCGACGGCTACTTCAACGCGAACGGGCAGAAGGTTGCCGTCAGCACCGACCCGACGACGTGGCCGGACGCGTGGCCGGACAAGTTCCTCGATCCGAACGACCCCGGCTGGAGGGGGGAATGGAACGGCTACTTCGGCAAGAAGACGAGCGCCGACCAGGAGACGTATTTCGTCATGGATGATCAGAACGACGAGCGATTCAATGTGCCGGCCAATAATCCGTTCGGCATCGCGTTCAAGCCGGACGCGACGAATCTCTCACGCAACGGGATGGGACTCGTCGTGACTGTGCGAGCGCTGCAGTGGGCCCAGTTTCTTGCCAAGGACAACATTTTCTGGATCTATGAGATCCACAATACGGGGACCACGACGTACAACAAAATGGTTTTCGGCATGCTCGTCGGCACGTATGTCGGCGTGACGTCGACGGAGGATTATCAGGAATACAATGACGACTGGTCGTTCTATGAACCGACGCAGAATATCACCTATACCGGCGACTACAAGGCGATCAACGGGCTGCCGATGAAGAATCCGCTCTGGGTCGGTGGAACGGGACTTGTCGGCTATGCATTCCTTGAGAGTCCGGGGAACCCATTCGACGGTATCGACAATGACGGTGATGCTGACCTTGCTCCGGCGGGTTTGGGCGCTCCCAAGTTCACGACGGCGGATTTCGATTCACTCCTTCTGACGACGGGGATGAATATCGTGCTGATTAACGACGACTTTACACGCACCGTCCACAAGATTGTGAACCCTGATTCGGAGCTGGTTTACACGCGCGGGCTGACCAGGTGGATCTACCCCGGTAAGACGAAAGTGGTTGAAGGAAACCAGCTTTTCGACACTCAGGGGAATCCGTACGTGAACGAGAATGCGTATGACGGGGTGGACAACAACTTCAACGGCCTCATTGACGAGAACTACCGGATCCACTACCGGCAGGTCAAGGCGAACCCCAAGGATCCCCAGAATCCGCTGTTCGACATCCTGCGTCCGCTCCGCCACAAGGACTACGTCACGGGCGCCGGGACGAGCCCCTACAGCATGATCGATGAGGCCCGGAACGACCTCATCGACAACAACCTTAACTGGGACGTGCGATACGACGATGTCGGCCGGGACGGTGTCGCCAACACGCATGACTTCGGTGAGGGGGACGGGATCCCGACCTCGGGCTATGACGCCAATTACAATGATACCGGTCTGCCCGGCGAGCCGCACATCGACAAAACGGACGTCAAAGAGTCCGACCAGATCGGGCTGACGAGCTTCAGCTACTTTGCGCCGTCCAACCAGATCGTCCTGGGGGACAAGGAGAGCCTGTGGCAGCGGCTCCTCCCCGGCTTCTTTGATGTTCCCGCCTCGATATCCCACGGCAAGCCCACGAGCGGTGAAGACGGGGACTTTGTCTACGGGTCGGGCTATTTCCCCCTGCTTGCGAAGGGGACAGAACGGTTTTCGATCGCCCTCGTCTACGGCGGGGGGATACTCGGGAACGAGGGGTACAGTGCAGACACGACCGATCTTCTCAAGAATAAGAAGACCGTGCAGAAAATTTACGACGCAAACTACCAGTTCCCCCAGCCCCCCGACAAGCCGACGCTCACGGCGGTCCCGGGCGACCACCAGGTGACGCTCTACTGGGACCGGAAATCCGAATCCTCTGTCGATCCGGTGCTCCTGACAAAGAACTTCGAAGGGTACAGGCTGTACAAATCAACCGACCCGAACTTCAGCGACATATTCACGATCACCGACGGGTCCGGTCAGGCGCAGGGATACCGGTGGCTCGGGAACTGGGACCTCGCCGACGGGATCACCGGGTACTTCCAGGCGAACTCCGAACAGTACCAGGCGGCCTACGGCTACACGTACTTTCTGGGGAATGATAACGGGCTCGTGCACAGCTATGTCGACAAGGATGTCAACAACGGCCAGCGCTACTTCTATGCCCTTGTCGCGTACAGCAAAGGGGATGCGTTCACAGGCATATTCCCGGCCGAGAACACGAAGTTTGTCTCGATCGCCCCATCGGGGGCGATCGTCCATGACGTTAATGTCGTCGTGGTGACGCCGAATGCGAAGGTTTCCGGGTATGTCACTCCTCCCACCGGAACCCCCCTGACGCCGATCTCCCGGTTTGGAACGGGGACGGTCACGTATCAGTCTCTTGATCCCGCGAAGATCAGCGGGCACAAGTACCGCGTGGAATTCTGGGACACGGAAGTTGACAGTGTAACTCCCGCCGGGAATCCCGTGCACTCCCTGGATTCGACCACGTGGGAACGACTGACAAAATCATACTCCGTCCGCGACGAGAGTACGATCGCGGAAGGATTTACGAGCCTCGATACGCTCATCACCACATTGAAGCACAGAAACATCATCCCTTCGACAGTGGTGGTGACGAACCAGCAGGGGTCGGTGATCCCGCCGGCCAGCTACAGACTGAATCCGGTCCTCGGGACGATCCGCGGGATCAATGCGGGGGATCTCCCCAAGGGGAGTGATTCCATACGATACCAGTATTACCCCGTCCTGCGGAGTCCCAACATACTCCTGTCTCCCTTTGCGCCGGAGACCCAGGACGCTGACATATTCGATGGTGTCCAGCTCTCGTTCCAGAATCAGTGGACGACAGTGCTTGACGGGTTGAAATCGCGATGGACGAAGACCAACGCGTACACCTACACGTTCTCGCCCCTCTTCACGTCGATCACGGGACCTCCCGATCTGACGTTCAAAGGGTTCAGAAAGCCGTCTGACTACGCGATCATTTTCTCCAATGCGATCGTGGACACGACCTACTTCGACGAGAATCTGTATCCCTTCGCCGTGCCCGTCAAGTTCCGGATCTACAATCAGACGGACAGTACATTTATCAAGTTCATCTTTGCCGACAATGACGGCAATAACGTGCTCTCGAAGGGTGACGAATTCGTGTTTGTGGAGAAGGCCCCGGACGGCAAGTATCATTACACGTGGGACATGACGTTCGACAAGAGAGGAAAGGTCGACTCCGTGTACCAGCTCGGTACGGGAGACACGCTGCTGTTGAGAACCCAGAAGCCTTTCCGGTACGGTGACGTCCTGGAATTCACCGCGGTGCCTCCTGCCATCGCCCCGGCAACACCGTTGAGCGCCAGGGCGGACCTGGCGAGGGTCAAGGTCGTTCCCAACCCGTATGTGACGGCTTCCCAGTTCGAGCTCCCGTTGAACCCGGGGATCACGAGCGGTCGCGGTCAGCGGAGAATCGACTTCATCCACATGCCGGCAGGATCGACCGTGAAGATATTCACGGCACGGGGGGACTACGTCGTCACGCTGTATCAGGACGCCAACATCGAAGACGGCTCAGTCTCCTGGAATTTGAAGAGCTACGAGAATCTCGATGTCGCCTACGGCGTCTATTTCTATGTCGTCGAATCGCCCGTGGGGAACACAACGGGCAAGATCGCAATCATCAAGTGAGACTGCCATGGACATGAAGATGATACCCCGGTTCGGGGGATGCGTTGTGGTGGCGCTGATCGTTGCGATGCCCCCGTACACCGCGCGGTCACAGTCGAAGGTGGGCACGACGGCGGCCCAGTTCCTCGGCATACCCGTCGGTGCGAGGGCAATCGCGATGGGGGGGGCGTACGTCGCCTCCGGCGAAGATGTGAGCTCACTGTACTGGAACCCGGGTGCGGTGGTCCAGTCGAACAAAAGCGAGTTTGCATTTGTCAACACCGATTGGCTCGCCGGCACGAAATTCCGCTGGTTCGGGCTTGCGGTGAATATCGACGGCGACAACACGATCGGTGCGAGTGTGACGGACATGGACTACGGGCAGGGTGACGTGACCACCGTCGCCAGTCCCGAAGGAACGGGAGAGACATGGACCGCAGCGGATATTGCGATTGCGATTTCGTACAGCCGCCGGCTCACCGACAGGTTCTCGATCGGCGGTTCGGCGAAGTTCATCAGCCAGCGGATCTATAACGAATCGGCGACGACGGTTGCCTTCGATGCCGGGCTGCTGTTCATCACCGACTTTCACAATCTGCGCATCGGCATGTCGATGTCCAACTTCGGGGGCGATCTGACGCTTTCCGGCCGGGACCTTCTTGCCAAGGTCGATATCGACCCCAGTAACCCGGGGGGGAACAAAACGCTCGTCGCTAATCTGAAGACTGATCCCTGGCCCCTCCCGCTTCTTTTCCGGGTGGGCGTGGCGATCGACGTCGTGAAAAACGATGATATGAGCGCGACGTTCGCGCTCGACGCCCTCCGGCCGAATGACAACACCGAATCGGTCAACGTGGGCGGAGAACTCGGCTGGCGGAACATGCTTTTCGTGCGGGGCGGGTACAATGCGCTCTTTGCGAATGAAGGGCCATTTACGAAGAACACGCAGCAGGAGGGGCTCACGCTGGGCGCCGGCCTGCAATATCACGTCGAAGGCTTCGCCTCATTTGAGTTCAATTATGCGTTTCAGAAGTTCGGCCTTTTCGGGAATTTGAACACCATCGCACTGGCAATCGGGTTCTGATCCACTATTCCCGGGATCATTCACACATACAGCTCAATGGAAGGAGGTGGCTCCGGCACAGGCAACACAGAGATGGTTTTTGCGACATGGTAGTCCACATTGATCCACACAACGGAGGTATGTATGAACAAGATACTATTTTTTTCGCTTGTCGCGCTGCTGGTGACGGCGGTGCTTTTCCCCGCTCCGGCTCAGGCGCAGCGAAAGAACGTCACGTTCTATGTCAACACGGCGACCGTTCCCGATACGCTGGGGGCAAAATCGGTCGTTGTTTTGGTAGGGAGCGGGCGCCCGCATGATGCCGACTCGGTGATGACATCATGGGGTGGCGGAGACACGCTGCAGTATGTCGGCGGCGATTACTGGAAGACCACGCTGAGCTTTGCAGCGGCGGATACCGCGGTGTACAAGATTCGGATCGGTGCGAACGGGTACGAAAAGGACCTCACCGGAGCGGGGACCGATGGTGGTGGCCACCGCCAGGTCGACGTCTCGAAGGATTCGACCCTTCCGCTTCAATTCTGGAACAATAACCAGATTCCTTTCGACCCGAATTTCCGTCCCTATACGGCCTCGGCGGCAAGTGACACGTTCTTCACTGTCTACTTCCGCGTCAACTTGAAGGCTGTGACTGACAACCTGACATTCAGCTGGATCCCGGCGGACAAGGATTCTGTCGCGGTCAGAGGTGACAGCAAGGCGGGCGGGTCGGGCCAGTTGACATGGGGCACGTCGAGCTACCTGACGCAGGAACACCAGCCGGGAGACGGCGGGAGCCAGTTCCAGATGCCGTTCAACAGTTTCTACTCGGGAGGGCTGAAATTCCGCAAGAGCCAGGTTCACCCGGGCGACACGGTGAGCTACAAGTTCCTTATCGGGAGCGACTGGGGAAAGGATGAGCTGCAGGGGGGGAAACCCAACAGGATTTTTGTGATCCCGTCGAATCTGCAGGACACAACCCTCCACTGGGTATGGTATGACAACACGGCGCCGACCGCTGTCAGCAACGGCGACACGGTTCTCGTGACATATCAGACGAACATGACCCACGCAATTGCGACCGGCGGATTCAAAAACGGCGATACCGTCGTCGTCCAGCAGGGCTTCTTCAGCACTGCGACGGAGTCACCGCGTCAGAGGAGGCTGGCCCGACAGGGGATCACACAGATCTACAAGTACACCGATACGGTCGTAACGTCCGTGGGACACAACCTGGACTACGAATACGATATCGTGAAGAAGGGCGTCGCCGTCCGCGAGAACTACTACAACTTCCAGTTCGCCGGCGACCCGACAAATTCCGAAGCGGAGAAGAGGCAGTTCATGGTGCCGTCAAAGACATTCACCATCCTGGATACGATCAATACCGTATCCTCCGCCGCTCGGCGTCAACCGGAGTTCCCGAACCAGGACACGCTCCTGCAGGGTGTCAAAGTCACATGGGTCGTCGATATGCGCCCGGCATACTACCAGGTCTGGGCTGGCGCCACATTGAAAGACGGTCAGGGATCCGCGGATGTGACGAAGGTGGACAGCATCAAGGCCTGGGGGGTCGCGATCAACGGTCCCGCCACGGGTGGTCCCAATGGTCCGCTTGCAAATGATTGGGCGCCCTGGGATTCCCACATAACGGCTGATTCGAGCGCGAGAAAACTGTGGGATAACGCAACACACGGTGACGTCAAAAACAATGACACGCTTTACACCGTGAACTTCAACTACACGACGAAGAACAAGAAGGGCGTGGTCTTCAAGCTGGGTGTCAGGGGTGGCGACAATGAGAGCGGTTTCGGGCTGAATCATCTCACGAATATCGACGACTCTACCCCGTTTGACACAATACTCGTCCAGTGGGGGAGCCAGAATACCGGCTTCTACACTGCCTGGAACTACGATACCCATAAGCCCGCAATTTTGGGAGGTGTCGTGACTCTGCCGGGCGTTGCACGAGTCTACGCACTCGAACAGAACTATCCGAATCCCTTCAACCCCTCCACCAAGATCGAGTTCTCGATCCCGGTGCAGTCCGAGGTGCGACTCACGGTGTACAACATCCTGGGACAGGAAGTTGCCACGCTTGTGAACGGGACGCTGAAGGCGGGCAAGCAGGCTGTCACGTTCGACGGCACCAGGCTTGCCAGCGGTGTCTATATCTACAGGATGACTGCAGGCCAGTTCGTGAGCACAAAGAAGATGATGTTCCTGAAGTAACGAGCTGATGCAGCGTACAAAAGGGCGATTCCCTGAAGGGAGTCGCCCTTTTTGTTTGCGCGCGGAGGGATGTTCATCTGTGCGTATCGAGATTCCGCTTGAGCACGAGGGCCGCCTGGTACGACGGAAAAAGCCGCAGTGATTCTTCGACCATCCGGCGCGCGGCCGGGAACTCCCCTTTATTTGCATAGGCGGCGGAGAGACCGTAGCAGATCGTCGCCCTCACCATCGGCTCGTTTTTCCCCCTTGTCAGGCTGTCGGCGGCATTCAGCTGACGGATCGCCTCATCCCAGTCCCCCGTGTTGATTTCGATGAGTGCGAGATCGATCTTCGGATACTCGTAGGCGCCGTTCACAGCGATGGATTTCCTGTACCATGTGGCGGCTTCCGGAAAATGACGCTGATCCTTCTCGAGGTTTCCGAGGAGATACATGGCAAGCGAGTTGCGGGGCGAGTTTTCAAGGAGTGACTCGTATGTTGTCTCTGCCTCGCGGAACAGTCCCTTCCGCTCGAATAGAACTGCCGTGCGGTAGCAGCCGTCATTCCAGTCAAGTGTCCGGTGGTAGACCTGCGTGGCGATCGACTGCAGTGCGCTGTCTGCGCCGCCGATCACGCGGGACAGGGGCCGGTAGTCTCTGAAGGGCCATCTGCTTGTCAGGAAGGCCATGGCGAGGTCGGCATGGGCGAGGTCCAACCACGGGATACTGAGACTGTCCATGGAGAAGGGGAGCAACGCGCGCTGGCCCTCCGGGGTGGTGGTCTCCCCGAGAAGCCCGAGCTTGATGATTTCCCTCAGGTACAGGCATGCAATTTCGTAGTACCCGCGCACATTCGGGTGAAGATGCTCCCAGAAGAGCGTGTCACCGGGGATCCCCGATGGCGTCAATGACGAGAACAGTGAATCGGAAGAGACGAACGCCACGTGATTCGCCGTGCAGACCCTGCGAATGATGGCGTTGATCTCGGCGGGTGCCCGGAATTTCAAAAGATCGTCATCTTTTGCCATGAGAAGAAGATCCCGTCCGCCCCCGATATCTCCTGTGGCCAGCCGCACCCTTCCGAGCCAGTACCGGGCGAATGCATTGGTGGAATCGAAGCGGAGAAGATCGGTGAGGGTTCGGGAGAGCCCGGCATAGTCACCGGCTGCGAACTGCGGGGGAATAGAGGAGAAGGCTCTGGTGCCGCCGGTTGGGACTGTAAGCGTGTCGTAGGCAAACGGGGGAAAAAGGATGTTCGACGTCACATCGCTGACGATCAACGGGATTTCGCGCGACGCGCACACCCGGGCGATCTCCCCGAGGTTCGACTCAAACCGGCGGAAGATCCGCGCTGCTTCGGGAGAATCAAGCCGGACCAGGCTGTTGCGAGAAACCTGTTTCATCAGGTTCCGCTCTCCCCTGGGATCCGTCTCCTGGGACCCCGTCAAGAGCGTGCGGGCAAGCGCGAAGAGCCGGATGTCATACGCGCCGTATTTCAGGGGGATGACGACAGGCAGCACGCGTTCGATCCACGCTGCTCCGACGCCGTCGGGGCCGTAGAATTCATTGTGGCCCGCGTACAGGAGCATGACGTCGGGGTGATAGTCGACAAGCCGCTTTGTCAGATCAAGGATGACGTTGGTGTTCACCGCCGCGGCCCCGAAGTTCAGCACCTCAATCTCCCGCCCGGGGTACAGTGTGCGGAGCTGCTTTCGCAGGATGGACGGGATCGTGGCGTTCATTGCATAGGGGGTCCCGAACATGGACGATTCCCCGATACAGAAGACACGGAAGACGGACGTCCCCTTCTGCTTCCGGAACCGTTCGGTTTTCAGCTCAGGGACAAGCGGGGCGTCCGGGGGAAAATATCTCTGCAGGAATCCGCGGTTCGCCTCATACCAGAGTGTCCCATCGGTTGTCACTTCGTGCAGGAGCGGAGACGCCAGGGAAGGGGAAAACAGCCTCAGGGATATTTCGCCGGCGAGCAGAAGGAATAGAAGAGCGAAACCGGGGAACGCACGGAACAGGAATTGCCTTTTTCGGGAGAGCATGCGCCGCTGCATGTGTGGATGACGTGCTGCATGGAAGATAGAGATCACCCCCCTCAGGTGCAATACGCATCGTGTCGCCGCTCCGTCGGCCATTGCGCGCTCTTCTCTTCTGCAGGGCGATCGTCCGGCATCTTGTGTCGTGCGGGTGATTTGGCTATATTGACCGGACGATGAAAATCCACGGCAACGCAATGCTCCGACGGCATTCCGCACTCTCCACCGTCCTGCTCGTCTGCGCGCTCTCCGGTGTGTCGCATGCGCAAACAGTGTCATCGCCCGGAGCGGTGATCGCACGGGCGGGTGATATCTTCGTTTCCGAAAGGGAATTCCTTGAGCGGTACGAGATGCTCCCCGCCTTCGGCCGTCACCGTCGCTCGCAGACGGAAACCGCGAAGCTTGAGCTCCTCTACTCCATCATTGCGGAAAAGCTGCTGGCGCAGGATGCGGCGGCGAAGGGGCTGGATACGTCATTCCCGGTCCGGCGCGGGGCGGCCGAGATCGCCAAGCTCCTTGCGCGGGACGAGCTGTACAGAGAGGAAGTGCTCCAGAAGTCGGGCGTGTCGAAGAAAGAGCTGGAACGGGGACTCGCAGCATCCCAGATCGAGCTCCTGCTGCGCTATGTCTTCTTTACCCGTGAGGAAGACGCACAGTTTATCCGGAAGCAGATGCGCCGTTTTGATGATTTTGAGGGGCTGCGGATCGACTCCTCCTTCCACGCCGTCCGTGACACCGCGACGCTCATCTGGGGTGATGCCGATCCCGGCATCGAAGCGGCTGCCTATCGCCTGAAACGGGGGGAGATATCTCCCGTCACAAAAGCCGGCAGCGGATGGTACGTCTTCACGGTCTCCTCCGTGCGCAAGAATTTTGCGTATGCCAGCATGGCCTCGGACGTGCTCCGGGATCGTGTCATGCAGACGCTCCGCCGCCGGAAGGAACATGCGCGGCTCGATGAGTTTGCCGCGGCGGAACTCCGCGGCGGGACAGGGTATGCCGTCGCCCGGTCGTTGCGGGTCCTTGCATCGGCCCTGACACAGGTGTACCGGGAGGCGGCCCATGATTCGGTCGTGTACCTCACGGCTGATCGTGCGGCTGCGCTCGAGCGAATCTGCGCCCCTTCCCTGCAAGACACAATCGCCGTCGCCGGAGACCAGTTCTGGTCGATCGGCGATGTGATCGGGAGATTGATGAGACAGGGTTTCGGCGTGGTGCGCACCGCGCTCCCCAGCATTCCGGTCCGTCTCGATGCCGAGCTGATGGGTCTGGTGCAGAGGGAATTGATGGCGCAGCGAGCGCTCCGTCGCGGTCTCGATACAATTGCGACGGTGCGACGCCAGGTGGAGATGTGGCGGGAGTCTCTGCTTGCGTTGTCGGAACGGGATGCCATCCGTGGCGGCGTGACGGTCTCGGATCCCGAGGTCTGGGCCTACCTTAAATGGCAGGACTCGTCGATCGTCGTACCGCAGGTGCAGATCAGGGAACTCCGGACACGCTCGTTCGAGGAGATGCAGGGGGCGCTTGATGATCTTCAGCACGGCATGTCGCTGGGTGAGGTGGTGCGAAAATGGTCGGTCGATCCCTCTGCGCGGAGCAGCGGGGGACTTTCCTCCTATTTTCCGGTCACCGAACGGGCTCCCATTGGAGGCATCGCGACACGTCTGGCTCTCGGTGAGCGCTACGGCCCGCTTGCCGTGCGGGGGGGGGTGGTGTATTTTGAATTGACCGGAAGGAAGTCGGCACCCGTCGATCGCGATTCCTCCACGGCAATCCGCTTTGCGAAAGCACGGGAGGAAGTCACGGAGAAGAAAGGCAGGCGGGCCATTACGCTTTCCCTTGCCGGTCTGGGGAAGGAAAAGGGGGTGGATGTCTACTTTGACCGGCTCAAGATGCTCGACGTGACAACTATCCCGATGATGACATACCGGATACTCGGGTTTGGCGGGAGAATGCTCGCTGTGCCTTTCGTCGTGCCGGAGCTGGATTGGCTTGACGTAAACGAACCGGACCAGAGGATTCAACCCTGACGCGGGGGGGGGGGGAACATTCCTTCTCTTCAGATCGCATCCCTTTGCTAGCGGGCCGAGTCAAGCTGATGGCGGAGCTGGATTGCCGGTTGAAAGGAGGGAAGGATGCGGAGCGATTCGTCGAGAAGGCTGTGCGCTTTATTGAAATCTCCCTTGTTGGCCCGTATGGCAGCCAGACCGTAGTAGATTCTGCCCCGCAGCGCGGGGATTCCCTGGTCGCCGGTAAGCTGCAGTGCCCGTTTCAGATGCTCTTCCGCGGATTCGAACTCTCCCATGTTGTTCTCCAGAAGCCCCGCCTCGACATAACCGGAGGCGAAATCACTCTTCAGGACGATTGCACGCATGTACTCCTTAAGCGCACGTCCCGGCTGGCCCGCACTCTTCCACACGTTTGCCAGTGTGTAATGGAGGGAGGACCGTTCCGGGTGCTCCGCCAGCAATGCTGAGAGCATCCGGATCGCGTCGGGGTACAGGCCCTTCCGGAGTGCGTACTCGACAAACCGCGACGAGGCTTCATCCCATCCCACCGTGCGGTTATACAGGTCAATCGCGATCTGCTGACGGGGTCCATCTGCGGTGTCAAATGACGTCATGCGGAGGTGGACTCCGGTGAACGGCCAGTGCTCCGTCAGATTCCTCAGCGAGAGCTCGGCATATGCCATGTCGAGCCAGGGTATGCTCAGGCTGTCGGGGTCGAACGGGAGAAGCGAGCCGCCATCCGCGCCCGGCAGGAGGTTCTCACGGAGTATCTCCCGTGCAAAAAGGCGGGTAATCTGATCATAGCCGCGGACATTGGGATGAAGGTGTTCGCAGAATAGCGCGCTGTCGGTGATTCCGCGCGGGCTGAGCGCGCACAGGAGCGAATCCGCGGAGAGGCACGGGACTCCCTCGTCCGTGCAAACCCGGCGGAGCGTGACATTCGTCATCTCCGGGGCACGAAACTTCAGAAGATCATAGTCCTTCGCTCGCCGCAGGAGGGCCGCGCCTCTGCGGGAATCCCCCGTCGCCACCGCCGTCCGCCCGCTCCAGTACTCGATGAATCCGTTAGTTGAATCCCGGGAGCGGAATCCGGCGAGCAGAGTCTCCAGATCGGCGTATCTGGCCGAGGCGAACATCAAAGGAATGCCATCAAATCCCTCTTCCTCCCGGTAGGCGAACGGAGGGAATGAGAGATTGGACGCGACGTCACTTGCAATGACGGGTATTCCCTCCCGGCGTGCTTCGCGGAAGATGCGGCGGAGGTTCTCCTGGAACCGGAAGAAGATCCGTTGCGCTTCTGCGGATTCCAGTTCCACGCGCATTCCCTGCGAAACCTGCTTCATCAGATTTCGCTCCTGTCGTCGGGGGGCAAGGTCTCTGAGTGCATGCTGAAAGAGTCGTATGAGTACCAGCCCGCGTGCTCTGTATTTATACTCGGTGAGCACGGGGAGCTGGCGTTCGATCCAGGAGGCACCGACACCATCGGGCCCGTAGAATTCATTGTGGCCGGCGTACAGAAGGATCAGATCCGGCTGCAGCGCAAGGAGGCTGGGCATGAGGTCGGCGATCACGTTCGTATTGACTGCGGAGGCGCCGAAATTGACCACCTCGATCGTCCTGCCGGGGTCGAGATGGCGAAGCTGTGTGCGGAGGAGCGCGGGGATTGTCGCCGACATTTCATACGGAGTCCCCGCCATGGATGACTCACCGACACAGAATACCCGGAAGACGCTCTTGTCCTTGACCCTCCGGAACGTGCTCGGCTTGAGATCGGGGATCATCGGAGAGCCGGCGGAGAAATACCGCTCAAGGTACCGGCGGTTCACCTGGTAGTACTCGTTGCCGTCCTCAAGTGTCGTCACGGAGACAAGCGGTGCGGCGAGCGACGGAGAGAAGACGCGAAGTGCCAGCTCGGCGAACGCGAGCATGAGAATGATCACGGCGACGGGGACAAAGCTGAAGACGATCCGTTTGAAGCGCGGGCCTCTGTGCACGGTTAGCCTTTGATGCGACCGAGAAGTTCCGCCGCCGGCGCATATCCCGGTTTCAGCTCCAGGATCTTTTGGAGCTGCTCTCTCGCCTTTTCCGGCATGTCCGCCTTCAGATAGGCGACGGCGAGAACGTACCCGTTGTCGACGCGTTCAGGGATGCTCTGCTCAAAAGCGGACATGCTCTCGTACTGCGCGACAGCTTCACGGGGTCGACCTGTCCGGAGCGCAAGATCGCCGAGCGCTCTGGCCGCGAGTATCGTGGGCGTGACTGCCTGGGAGGCGCGCAGGAGGCGCGCCATGTCCGCGTATCTCCGTTCCAGAAGAAAAACATGTGCGAGCTTCAGGTAGGCCATGACATCAAGCGGGGTCTCGCTGAGGATGACCTGCTCCTCCCTGGCCAAGCTGTCGAGCTGACCCTCACGCTCATAGAGCTCGGCCGCCTTCTTATGTGCCGTCAACCAGTCCCAGACACCGCGCGTGACACTCTCCGCGATCCGGCCGAGTGTGTCGTCCTGCGCAACTGTCCCGACGACGGGGATATCCCGATTCGTGAACGGCCAGCCGCCGGTGAGAATCTCCGTGCGGCGTTGCGCGATCCGTTCATCAAGCGTTGAAACATTCCGCTCTTCCCACAGCTCGGCGTCTGCGACGGTGTCCTTCTCCCTCCATTCCTCACCCGGGGCCAGCAGATGACGTGCCCGCATGGTTTCGGCAAAGGCCTTTCCCATCAGGAAATAACCGGCGGAATTCGGATGGAGGTGTTCGGTGATTAATCTGTTGCCGATCAGCGAATCGGACGAGTTGTCCTGAAACACCCTTTCCATGTCAAGCACGATGACGTTATGGCCGTCATCCATCCTCCGGATGGCATCATTGAAATCAGTGCTCGTTCTGAACCGAAGCTGATCGTAATCCCGGGCTTTGATGTACTCCCGGCGGGCCGCCCCCCTGTCTCCAAGAGCGTCGAGACACCGGGCGATCTGAAAGTGCGTATCGGCCCGCATCGAATCCAAAAGGAGTGCTGCGCGGAATTCCGCGAGCGCCGGGGCCATCTGTCCATCCACGATCCGTTTCAGACCGCGATTAAATGCAGTCGTGAATGCCCCCCGCCCGTGCGTGGTATCTGCTGTTGCGGACCGCGAGATGAAAGGAGGCTGATCCCTCAGGTTTGAGACCTGCGTGCTTAAAATCAGAGGCACGCCGTTGTTCGCACAGAGAGCCCTGATCTCATCGAGATTTTCCCCGAATGTCGAGAGTGCGCTCAGGTAGGTTGTGCTTCCGTACGGGACATAATTGCCGAAGGAGACCTTCTCCATCATCGTTCCCCGTGAAAAGTCGCCGGCGGGCCGACGGAAGAGGCCGGTGATCCAGGAGTACACCTCCCGGAGCGCCACGAACGAACGGAAGTGGAGCAACCGGAGATAGGTCCGGCTGACCCAGCGCGATTTGCCGGGCGACTGGTTCGAGGAAATTCCCAACGCGCCGTAGAATTCATTGTGGCCATCGTAGACGATAATGAGGTCCGGTTCGTAGCGGACCACATCCCGGGCCATGTCGACGACGGTGAAACTGTTCGTCGCCGTCATCCCCACGTTGATGACTTCAATCGATCTGTCCGGGAAGATCTTCCTCAGCCTGTCGCGCAGATACGCCGAAAAGGATCCGTTGTACCAGTAAGGGTAACCGACTGTTGTCGACCCTCCCAGGCAGAATATTCTGTACATCCCCGGCGGTTTTGGGACGGCGAAGTCATCCACAGAAGTGCTCGGGGAGAAATCGCCATCGGGGAAGTACCGGTACATGACCCCGGGGTTCATCACATGGTATGTGCGGCCGTTTACCCTCTCGGTTGCAAACAGGGAGAGGTCTTGTCCGGAGTGGAACACCCGGAGAGAAAGCTCAACGAGAATGAGGAGGAGGAACGGAAACGCCAGCGTGATCACGGCAAAGGCGATCCGCCTCGCGGAGGAGAGCGGTGATGACATGTTCCAATATATTATCTCCGGAGTACGAATCAAAACGGAGGAAACCGCTTCGGCGGGACCCACTCCGCGCGGACTCTTCTTCCATGGAACCTCCGCCGCCCCGCACAGTGCGCACGTCGCCACGAGCGCCCGGCGGGAATTCCGCCCGGCGTCCGTTGCTTTTCCCTCGCTGATTCAGTATTATTTGACACCCAGCCTCGTTCTCACTCCCCTGACCCGAAGATCACGCCGGATGTGCGCAGGATAATTCTTGAAGAATATTGTTCGTGATATGACATTGATTGGAGCTCCGCCACCTGCGGACGCGAATGTGCTCCCGGCATTTTCACAGGAACATTCAATCGGGCCCGGGTGGGTGAAGGATGCCGTCTTTTATCAGATCTTTCCCGAACGATTCTGCAACGGGGACACGACGAACGACCCTCCGGGGACGGAGCCATGGGGGGGAAAGCCTTCGACGAGGAACTTCTTCGGAGGAGACATACGGGGGATCGTGAGCCGGCTGGAGTATATCGCCTCGCTGGGGGTCAATGCGCTCTCCCTGAACCCTGTTTTCGCGTCAGGGAGCAATCACAAGTACAACACGAGAGATTACCTGCGGATCGACCCGGCGTTCGGTGATGAAACGGTTTTCAGGGAACTGGTGGATTCCTGCCACGCGCGCGGCATACGCATCATACTGGACGGCGTGTTCAATCACACCGGGGTTGATTTCTTCGCATTCGCCGACCTGAAAAAGAACGGGGCGAAATCGAGATATGCGGGATGGTACAATGTCCGCAGTTTCCCCGTCGGTCCTGTGGGGAAGCCGAACTACGATTGCTGGTGGGGCTACGGAGGCCTTCCGAAACTCGTGACGGGAAATCCGGACGTCCGGCGGTACCTGTTCGACGTCACGCGCCACTGGCTCTCGGCCGGGATCGACGGGTGGAGACTCGATGTGCCTAATGAGATCCCGCATGAGTTCTGGATCGAGTGGCGGCGGCTTATGAAGTCCGTCAACCCCGACGCGTACATACTGGGGGAAATATGGGATGACGGGAGTCCCTGGCTCCAGGGGGACCAGTTCGACGGGGTGATGAACTACCCTTTCCGCGCATCTTGTGTTGACTTTTTTGCGGCGGGGAAGACTACGGTCTCGGAGTTCGATTCCGCGCTCGCCCGGCAGCGGCACGCCTATCCGCCGGGTGTCACGTTCGGCCTGTACAATCTTCTCGGGAGCCATGACACCGAAAGGTTTCTCACGCTCTGCCGCGATGACGTTGCGCTCTGGAAACTCGCCCTTCTCTTTCAGATGACATATCCGGGTGCTCCCTCGCTCTACTACGGGGACGAGGTGGGGATGACAGGGGGGAAGGATCCGGGTTGCCGCGGCACTATGGTCTGGGACCCTTTAAAACAGGACGGAGAGATGCTCCGGTTCACGCGGGATGCGATCGCGCTCCGGAGAGGACACGGAGTTCTGCGGCGGGGGAGCTTCGCCCCCCTCTGTCTCGACGACAACGCCCTCGTCTACGGGTTCGCGCGGGAGGAAGAGTCCTCCGCGGCGATCGTCTTCCTGAACCGCGGAGAGGGAGAAGCCCGTGTGGCGCTCCCCCGGACTCACGCGCCCTGTGTGCGTTCATGGAATCAGATCTGGCCTGCGGAAGGGCCCTCATACCCCCCGGAAGGGGATTCAATCATTGTGACGATTCCGCGGATGTCCGGAGTTGTCCTTGAGGGAGAGAAATAACGTGAAGAGAACGGGTCTCATGATCGTGGTTGTCGCGCTGGCCGCTATGTCCCCGTTGGCGCGCGCACAGGACAGTGTCGATGTGACATTCCGTTACACCAATCCATCCGTGGGTGGCGTGACGCTTGTCGGCGAGTTTGAATCGACGCCATGGACCAGCGGTCTCCTGCCGATGACACCTCAGGGGGGGGGACTCTGGACACGGACAGCACGCCTTCTGATAGGAGGGAATCCGAATCCGGACGTCGGCAAGACTCCCCCCGGGTCGTGGCAGTACAAGTTCTTTTACACGGGCGCCTCTTCATGGCCCAACGATCCGCTCAATCATCACGTGAATCCCGCCGACAACGACAACACGTACATTTACACAAGGGATCCGACGCTCTATCAGGTGTTGCCCAATCAACGCCAGCCGATGGTCACGACATCAGCCCCCACGATTTCCTCGTATATATTCCCCAAGGTCGGTGCTACTGTTGACACGTCAACAATCCGTCTTATCATCGATGGCACGACGATAGGAGGACTTGGCGCTTTTTATGATACGCTTGCAAAGCAGCTTTCGTATCCTCTGGCGACGCCGCTGCTCAACGGGAGCCATACGCTCATCGTACGCGCGGCGAGCTCAGCCGGAGGATCGAGTGCCGATACCGTGACATTCTTCACTCAGGGAGGATATGTCCAAATTTCGAACCCGGGAGGATATGCAACGCGGACGTCACAGAGGACGCTCTACGGCCTGGTCCAGGGGATGACTGTTACACAGGTGAAGATCGTCCGGAACAACACGGACACGACGGTCGCCTCTATCTCCGCGGGGAATTTCAGCGCTGTCGTACCGCTTGCCGAAGGTCTGAACACGTTCAAGGCGCTTGCCGATTCTTCAGGGACGCAGGTCTCTTCAACTCCTGTCTCCTTTACAAGGCTCGTCAACCACATCCCGAACGCGCTGATATCGTTCAACGACCACGGGTCGATCGACCTCCAGGCAACGGGGAGCACATCCCCCGATTCGGGCCGGACGCTGAAATTCATCTGGGGGGAGGATCCCTCGAACCCCGCGGTCATAGGAGGCGTCAACGGGAACACATCTCCTGTGGTCACCGTGTCGCGCCCTTCAGTCCAGGGAGAGTACTATTTCTCTCTTATTGCGACAGACACGAGCGGGAACAGCGACACAACACGGAACTACTTCACGGTCGGGCCGACTCCATCGATCGTGGTCCCGACGTTGGCCAGCGTCCCCCGGTGGGTCAGGGAAGGGCGCATGTACACGATGTTTTTCAAGATGCACACGGCCTCAGGCACGATAAACGCCGCACTCCCTGACCTGAACAGGATCGCGTCAATGGGGTATAACATTCTCTGGGTGCTCCCGGTCATGAAAAACAGGGAGCCGATCAATAACGGTTCCGGGCCGGGGTACAACATCGTGGACTTCACGACGGTCGCACCCGAGTACGGGACGAACCAGGACATGAAGAATTTCATCGCACAGGCCCATTCGCTCGGGATGAAGGTAATTCTTGACATCACGCCGAACCATACAAGCTCTTCACATCCTTTCGTGCTGGACGCCCGCACGTTCGGGGTGGCGTCACAGTACTGGACGTACTACCAGCACCAATTCCTCGGGACGGGGATGGAATCCCAGTCGATGACGTCGGACGGGTTCGTCTACTACAGTGGAAACAGCGACGCTCTGCTGAACTACAACTGGGCCGACATCGACGCTTGCGCGTACATGATCGACGTCTACAGATTCTGGGTCCGGTCGATAGGCGCGGACGGCTACAGGTTGGACGAGTACTGGGGCCCCCACTCCAGGGCGAACGGCGGAGCCGGCGGCGAAGGGGAAATGGGCGATCCCGTCCGGACTGCGCTCAAACACATCCATCCCGACATCGCGCTTCTGGGCGAGACCGCAGGGACCGGCTTGGGGACGGAGGTGAGTTATGCCGACGATGGGGGGGGGCTCGACGAAGGATATGACTGGAACCTCAAAAACTACGTTCAGTCAAATATCTGGGCTCTTGATGCCGCGTCGAGGCTGAACAACCTGGACGGAATCCTCAGGAACCACAGCGTCACACAGGCTATGGGGTATGTTCCCGGACCTAACTCCTACTTTCTCCGGTTCCTCGAGAATCAGGACGAGGATAGGATCGCTTATGTATACTCAGTCGGAGGGACGGTCGATGCAGCCACCGCCCGCGCCCGCACGATGCCCGTCTCCACTGCGGTGAACCTTGCAGTCGGGCTCCCGCAGGTCTACGCGGGACAGGAAGTCGGCCGGGGTCCAGGGATTGCCGACTCTTACGATCGCCGTAGGGGTGTCCTCAACTTCGCCGATCCTGCAGGACTCATACTGATGCCTCACTATCAGAAGCTCGCGCAGATCAAGAAACAGTATCTCTGCTTCTCGACGCAGTCGATGGTCCTGCTGGGGACAGATGTGTCCGGAGTGTATGCGTATACGCGCCCGTACCCGGGTGTAAACGGCGTTGTTGTAGCGAATATCGACGGCGCGCCGCACGACGCAAAAATCACATTGTCGACAATCGGAAATCCGGGCCCTCTCGTCGGGTTATCCGACGGGACGACGTACGTCGCGACTGACCTGTATAACGGCAACACGACACAGGCCGTCCAGTTCACGGGGGGGATAGACACGCTGAAAGTGTCGCTCCCCGCATACGGGTCGGCCGTGTTCGTGATCGACAATGTCGCGCACACGCTCGTTCTCCCTCCGCTCACGGGGATCGGCGTGAGCGCCTCCATTGCGCCCCCCCGGGAATACAGCCTTTCCCAGAACTACCCGAACCCTTTCAACCCGGCGACGACGATATCGTACCAGATCCGGTCGGCCGGAGGGGTGACGCTCAGGGTCTACGATCTCCTGGGACGCGATGTCGCGATGCTGGTGAACGAATACCAGGCGGCAGGTTCATACACAAAAACATTCGATGCCTCGCGGCTCTCCAGCGGCGTCTACTTCTACAGGCTTCAGGCCGGCTCATTCGTGAACACAAAGAAGATGGTCCTGGCAAAGTGAAGTCCCGTATCGGGTCCGATATGGACAAAAGTGGGGGGACCGGGGAAATGAGAAGGGTTGCATCTCTGCTCCTGACGGTTTCCTTCGCTTCTCTCTATGGGGGGGCGCAGCCGGCTCCGAACCCGGGCGACGTCTACCCTCCCGCACCTGGGACAAAGCCCGTCTATCTGAACATCATCTGGCACCAGCACCAGCCGCTCTATGTCAACCCGGCGACCGATCAGCTCTCCGGCCCCTGGGTCCGCACGCACGCCACAAAAGACTACTACGACATGGCGGCGGGGCTGAAGAAGTTCCCGGATATCCACTGCACGATCAACCTCACTTCCACGCTCCTCCTCCAGCTTCGCGAGTACTACCTTGCGAGGCTTGGGCCGTATATCGATCTCGGCACATCCCGGATGGATGTCTCCGGTTTCCTCTCCCGCTGGCGGGGGAAGACCGATCCCTGGATCGATCTCGCGCTCCGTGATGCCTCGACGTTTGACTCTCGCGACAGGGACTATCTGTACAGGAACCCCTGGAATGCATTCAGCGTGTCCGATGTGCAGATCGCGAGGTTTCCGGAGTACAGGAGACTCCGGGAGCGGGTTTTGCCCGGGGAGGGTAGGGATGACCTGTTCTCGACACAGGAGCTGCGCGAGATAAAATTCTGGTTCTACCTCGCGGAGTTCGACCCCGATTTTCTCCTGGGGCCCGTGAATCTTGCCGACGGCACGGTCTGCGACCTGAGCGACTATGTCACGTTCCGGTCCGATTCGACGTTCGTGCTGAAGAAGAAGATCACGGAGGAAGACTGCGTCAGGATGGTCGTCGAGGCGTATAAAGTAATGGTGAACATCATACCGGTCCACCGCGCGCTCTCGTTCCATGGGGGGACTCCCCAGGTGGAGCTGATCACCACGCCGTATACGCATCCGATACTTCCTTTGATATATGATTCGGACATCGCCCGGATTTGCCAGCCCTCCGATTCACTTCCGGAGCGCTTTGCATTCCCGGAGGACGCGGAAGCCCAGGTCGCGAAAGCGGTCACGCTCTTCAAAACAATATTCGGACGGGCCCCCGATGGGATGTGGCCCGGCGAGGGGGCTCTTTCTCAGGGGGTGCTCCATGTGTTCGCCGACAACGGGATCCGCTGGAGCGCGAGCGACGTGAAAATCCTCACGAGGTCCGATCCGCCGGACCAGCCGAACACCACCGTCTACAGATTCCCGGCGGGGAGCGGACGCTGGCTCTCCCTGGTCTTCCGCGACACCGACCTTTCGGACAGGATCGGGTTCACGTATCAGAACTACACGGGGGAGGAGGGGGCGGAGGACTTCATACGGGAGGTTCTCAGGCGGGCTCCCCGGAACGATGAGAAGGATCTCCTCCTGACTGTGATACTCGACGGTGAGAATGCCTGGGAGAACTACAGGAAGGACATGGATGGGAAGCAATTCCTGGGAGCGCTCTACAGGAAGCTGACCGCGCTTCACGCGCTGGGGCGCATCATCACGACAACGACCTCGGAATACATCGGGGGGAACCCGTCCAGGGGAATCCCTCCCCACACTCTTTCAGACCAGCCCTCCATGCGGAGTCTCTGGCCCGGTTCATGGATCAATGCCAACTACGACACATGGATCGGGGAGAAGGAGGAGAACCTCGCCTGGAATTATCTGCTCCGGGCACGGAACGACCTCTCCCTCTCGGGCCTCCGGCAGCCCGACCCTTCGGCGCCCCCCCCGGCGGAGGGGACCACCGCCTGGTTCGCCTACCGGGCGTGGGAGGAGATGTACGCGGCCGAAGGTTCAGACTGGTTCTGGTGGTACGGGGATGACCAGACCGCACCGGGCGGGGACAAGCCGTTCGACACGGCATACCTCATACACCTTGAAAACATATACGCGTTTGCACGGAAGGCGGGGTCATCGATCCCTTCGCCGGAATTTGCACCGATCATCACGGACGAAAAGGCCCCGGTCGCCGCACAGGGGGTGATGGCCAGGAGCGGCGCCGGACAGCAGTCGGTTCTCTTCACGTGCGACGCCCGCGACGTGCGTGTCCCGAAGTCTCTCTCTATCGCCGGGAACCTCCCGCAACTCGGAAACTGGAAACCAAACGTAGTAATGATGCGGGACGACGGGCTGGAAGGGGACGAGAAATCAGGTGACGGCATCTGGTCGCTGCGGACTCTGGTCCCCGTGGGGACGGAAGTGCAATACAAATACACAAACAGCGGCGAGGCGGGGGCGTGGACACCCGGCGAAGAGTTTCCCGTCCGCCACAGGTCATTCACGGTTCGGAGCGCCTCGCCGGCGCTCCGGATCATCAGGGACACATTCGGCCGGTAGCAATCAATGGAGACACTCACTTCATCCCATCCGCTCGGCGATCTTGAGAATGCACTGAACCGGATGAAGAAAGAGCATGCGGGAAAAGCATTCCACTACGCGGTCCCCGGGCTCTGGGGATCCCCCGGGGGGGGAGGCAAAGCCGAGATCGTCGATCCGTTCGACTATTATATCGGGGCCGTACGGCTTGCCATCGAGGCGGTCCCTTCCCCGGGGCGCTCTGGCGCTCGCGCACGCCGCCTCTCCTCTGCGGGAGAATGGACGAAGGATGCGGTGATTTATAATATGTTCGTCCGCACGACGTCCGCGTTTGACCACGACGGGGACGGGCGTCTGGAGCTCCCGGTAAACCGGGAGGGGTTCCGTGAGACAGGGACGTTTCTGAAAGCAATCGCGATGCTCCCGTATATCAAACGGCTCGGGGCGGACACGGTCCACCTTCTCCCTATCACCTCGATCGGACATGACGGGAACAAGGGGACGCTCGGTTCTCCCTACGCGATACGGAATCCGTACGAGATCGACGAAAACCTCTCTGAGCCTCTCCTCGGGCTTGACGCAAAGACGGAATTCAGGGCGTTCGTTGAAGCGGCGCACCGGATGGGGATCCGCGTCGTCGTGGAGTTCGCGTTCCGCACCGCGGCCAAGGACGCGGACTGGGTGAAAGAGCACCCCGAATGGATGTACTGGATCAAGGAATCGGTCGCGCTGCGTGATCCGGAACACCAGGACGAGTCACGGTACGGTTCCCCGTTATTCACGGAGAAGGAGCTGGAGCAGATTCACCTGGACGTGAAAGAGGGGCGGCTGGGGAACCTGCTGCCGCCGCACGAGGTATACCGTGCCTTCTTCACCCCTCCACCGGACTCCGCGAGTGTGAAGAGTGAAGAGGGGCGCTATATCGGCCGGCTGGCCGACGGGACCGGTGTGCGGATCCCCGGTGCGTTCGCCGACTGGCCGCCGGACGACAACCAGCCCCCCTGGGGGGACGTGACGTACCTCCGAATGTACACACACCCGGACTTCAACTATATCGGCTACAATACGATCAGGATGTACGATACCCGCCTCACGCAGGCGGAGTACGTCAACCGCCCCCTCTGGGACAGGATCGTCGGGATCATTCCGTATTATCAGAGCGAATTCGGGATCGACGGGGTCATGATCGACATGGGACATGCCCTCCCGATGCAGCTGAAGGCGGAGATAGTGGCGGCCGCCCGGAAGAAGAACCCCGATTTCGCGTTCTGGGATGAGAATTTCTCCATCACGCAGAAAAGCAGGGAGGAGGGATATAACGCCGTGTTCGGGTACCTGTGGGTGGACGAGCATCACCCGGAAAAGATGAGGGAGTTCTTCACCCGGCTTGCTTCGGAAGCCTTCCCGATCCCGTTCTTCGGCACACCGGAAAACCACAACACGCCGCGTGCCGCGTCCCGTCCCGGCGGGACGACGTACGCCCGCTGGGCGCTTGTCATGAACAGTTTCCTTCCTGCTGTACCTTTCATACATTCGGGGTACGAACTGGCGGAACGGTATCCCATAAACACCGGGCTGGATTTTACACTCGACCAGATCCGGCAGCTTCCCTCGGAGCGGCTACCCCTGTTCAGCGAATACGGATACGACTGGCTCAGTACGGAGGAGTTCACCCCCTTTGTCAGCGCGGTCTTTTCACTCCGGGCCCGCTACCGGACCCTCATCGTCGACCCTTCACCTCGGACGTTCCGCATTCTCCCTGCGGACAATCCGGCGGTGCTTGCATTCGCACGCGTCTCTTCGGGGGACGGGCTGAGGATCGGAGTCGTCGGGAACACGGATTTCCATTCCGGGGTTTCATTCCGGATGCATCTCGAGACGGGGAAGTCCACTGTCACGGACCTGCTCCACGGCGAGCACCTGGGTGTGCGGGACGGCGCACTCGAGTCCACACTGGGACCGGGAGAATGCATTGTCTTTCTATACTAACGGCTGAAAACAATGCGCGACATTCAACGAAAGCTGACGAACGGGTTCTACGCGCTGATCAGCCTCCCATCGACTGCGATGGGGTTTGCGCTCTCGATACAGATCTCCGCCCTGAGCTGGATACTCACCACCCAGTACCGCCTGGACATACACCAGGTCGGCATCGTCTGGGCGGCCGGCCCGCTGGCCGGCATATTCGGCCAGGTCATCATTGGTCTTGTGAGCGACAGGGTTTGGTTCTGGGGGGGGCGCCGGCGGCCGTTCATCATGATCGGCGGGGCTCTCGCAGCGTTGATGCTCTTTGCCCTCCCCAATATCCGGGCGGTCAGCGAGGCGCTCGGTGTCGGGAGTCTTCTCCTGGTGGCGACGGCGATCGCACTGACGCTCGACCTCGCAATCAACGTCAGCTTTAACCCCACACGCTCCGTCATCGCCGATGTCACACCCGAAGGGGATGCGCGGACAAAGGGATATACATGGATGCAGACGATCTCGGGCTTCTTCGGGGTGCTCGCCTATGTCATCGGCGCAGTGGCGGGAAATTTCGTCCTCATCTACGCGGGGGTCGGCATCGTCCTCCTTTTTTCCGTGATCCCGATACTGTTCGTTGCCGAACCGCGCGAGCTTTCGGGCGCCCCGGAGCCGATACGGAGAGCGGAAGGGGGTCCGGGACGGAGAGAAGGGAGAGGGACGCAGTGGGGACAACTGTGGCGCCTCTACGCGGCGCACGCGTTCTCCTGGATCGGCGTCCAGACGATGTTTGTCTATATCATCGCGTTCATACAGCAGAAGATGGTTTCCCCTGCATCCGCAGGGGATGCGGCCCGGGTGTCGGGGCAGGTCATCTCGATCTCCTTCGCCGTCCTGAACACCGTCGGGTTTCTTCTCCCGGCCCCTGTTCTCGAGCCTCTTGCGAAACGTTTTGGCCGCGTGCGGGTCCACGCCGCCGCCGTTGCCATAATGGCGGCCGGTTACTTCGGCGTGGTCATCGGCGGCACATCTCCCCTTGCACTTTACATCCTCATGGGGGTGCTCGGGATCGGGTGGGCCTCGATCGTCTCCCTCCCGTTTGCCATCATGACCGAGAAAGTCGACAAATCGCGGACCGGGTTCTTCATGGGGATATTCAACCTCTCGGTGGTCCTCCCGCAGCTTTTCGTCAGCCTCGTCCTGGGGAAAGTCGTTCTCGACGCACCGGACAAATCCGTCATATTCATCATCAGCGGGTGTGCGCTCGCCCTCTCCGCCCTGGGCTGGATCTTCGTCCATGAAGGAAGATCCGCGGCCCCCCACGGGGCGGGACTGGAAGGGGGGACGTGACCCCCGCCGGAACCCGGTCTCCCCGGTGCGCTCAGGCGCCCCCCAGGCGCGGCCTCGTGCTGCTCGTTGCTTCCGTCGCGTGGCTCCTCGGCGGGTGCGCTCACCAAACGGGCGATACGGTCCGTATCACGATCTGGCACCAGGACAGGATCGATGTCCGTGTGGTCCTCGAGAAACAGATCGGACGGTTCATGGCGCTCCATCCGGGTGTGAGGGTGGAACAGCTTTTCAAGGAGACGGAAGAGCTCCGTTCCGGTTTCATAATCGCGGCGCTCGCCGGTCAGGGGCCCGATATCGTGTATGGTCCCTCCGACCAGGTCGGGCCCTTCGAAACGATGCAGATCATACTGCCGCTTGAAGGAATATTCGACAGCACCTGGTGCTCCTCCTACGATCCCCTTGCGATGACCTGGTACAAAGGGCACCTCTATCAGGTGGCTGACAAACTCGGGAACCACCTCACGCTTGTCTACAACAAGAAGCTTGTTCCCGTTCCGCCGGCGACCGACCTGGAGATGATCGCCATCGGGAAGCGCCTCACCACATCCCGGGGAGCGGGCCGTGGGGGGACATACGGCCTGGCATGGAACTACACGGAGCCGTTTTTCTTCATACCGTTCCTGACCGGGTTCGGCGGGTGGATCATGGACGGGGAGGGGCGTCCCGCGCTCGACACGCGCGCCACCATCGAGGCGCTCCGGTTCATCAAAGACCTCCGGGACGTCCAGAGGATCATCCCCAACGAGGCGGACTACGAAATTGCGGATATTCTCTTCAAGGATGGGAACGCGGCCATGATCATCAACGGCGATTGGTCCTGGGCGGGGTACCGGAATGCCGGGCTCGACATCGGCGTGGCGCCCCTCCCGAAGATCGCCTCCACGGGACTCTGGTGCGGGACGATGGTTTCCCCGAAGGGCTTCTCGATCAACGCCAATGTGACGCAAGAGAAGAAGAAATGGGTCGTCGAACTGATCCGCTATCTGATGTCGGAAGAGAACCAGATGGAGTCCACACGGGAGCTCTTTACGATGCCGACGCACATGCGCGTGCGCGGGAGCGAGTTCGTCCGGAACAACGAGATACTCAGGAATTCCCGGATACAGATCGACCACGGCCGCCCGATGCCCGTGGCACCAGAACTCAGGGCGATCTGGGATGCCATGCGCCCGAGCTACCAGGCGGTGCTTGCGGGGACGAAGACAGCGGAACAGGCCGCGCATGACATGCAGGCGATGGCCTTGCAACGCATCAGCGAAATGAACGAGTGAGACGATGACCGGGAGGTCCCTCAGGCAGAAACTCTTCGTGGCGGCGCTCGTCGTGCCGGCGTTCGTCGTCCTTTTCGGAGTTGTGGTCTACCCGTTCTTCTACAATCTCGTGATCTCATTCTCCAACATGAGCCTGAGGCACATACGGGACTGGAGACTCATCGGGCTCGGACAGTACATCAGGGTGTTCACGGAACCCTCCCAGCCCAATTTCTACTCGGTGTTCGTCAAGACGGTGATATGGACCGCCGTCAACATCTTCTTCCACGTCCTGATCGGCGTGTTCCTCGCGCTGGTGCTGAATCAGAAGGAGATCAGGGGAAAGGCCTTCTTCCGCGCCCTGCTCGTGCTCCCCTGGGCGGTCCCGCAGCTGATCGTGGCGCTGACCTGGCGCGGGATGTTCAACTACGAATACGGGGCCATCAATCTGATCCTGACCCAGTGGTTCGGCCTCCCCGCCGTGCAGTGGCTGAAACAGCCGTTCGAGGCCTTCTGTGCGGTGATCATCACCAACGTCTGGCTGGGGTTCCCGTTCATGATGGTGATCGCCCTCGGAGCACTGCAGAGCATCCCCCGGGAACTGTACGAAGCCGCAGACATGGACGGCGCCTCCTGGCATCACAAGCTCAGGCATATCACCGTCCCTCTCATCCGTCCCGTGATGGTCCCCGCCATCACGCTCGGCACGATCTGGACATTCAACAACCTGAACATCGTCTGGCTTGTGAGCAACGCCGGCGAACCGTCCGACCAGACCCATCTCCTGGTCTCGTTCGTGTACAAGGCGGCGTTCAACTTCTACCGGTACGGCTACGGGGCCGCGCTCTCCATCGTGATATTCTTCATCCTGCTCGCCTTCAGCCTGACGTTCATGAGACAATCGAAGGCGGCGGAGAATGTCTATGGGTGAGCCCGGGCGCACACGGAGCGGCAGATCCGCTCTCCGCATCCTCGCGAGCTACGCGGTGCTGGGCGTCTTCTCGCTCATTGCGCTCTTCCCGGTCCTGCAGATCGTCACGATCTCGCTCCGCCCCGCGGACAGGCTCCTCTCCACCAGCCTGGAGGTGATACCGAAAGACGCCTCGCTCGCGAACTATATCGCTCTCTTCACGGAACGACCCTTCTTTCTCTGGCTCGCGAACAGCACGCTCGTGGCTCTTGTTGTGACATTCACGGGGGTCGCCCTGGCCTCCACGTGCGGGTACGCATTCTCGCGCTATGCGTTCACGGGGAAGAGGATCGGACTGCTCGGCCTCCTCGTGACGCAGATGTTTCCGGCGACGATGCTCCTTCTCCCGATGTACATCATGCTGGTGATGCTTCACCTCATCAACACCTACCTGGGGATCGTGATCATGTACTCTGCGACCGCGCTTCCGTTCTGTATCTGGCAGATGAAAGGGTACTACGACACGATCCCGACGAGCCTGGAAGAAGCCGGGAGGATCGACGGGTGCAACCAGTTCCAGGCCTTCCAGAGGATCATTCTCCCGCTTGCCGCCCCCGCGCTCGTGATCACCGCACTCTTTTCTTTCATGACGGCCTGGACGGAATACGTGGTCGCGGCGCAGATACTGCAGGATACCGACATGTGGACGCTTCCCCTCGGGCTCAAGTCGTTCGAATCCAATATGGGGTCGGAGTGGGGTCTGTACGGCGCCGCGTCGGTCATCGTCACAATACCGGTCGTCATATTGTTTCTCTCCCTCAGCAGGTGGCTCGTGTCGGGACTGACGCTCGGGAGCGTCAAGGGGTGACCCGGGTCCGGGAAGGAACGCCATGCAACAACCAATCAAGAGGTCGAGCGTGAGCAAGCCACGGCTTTCGTCTCTCGAAATCTGGAACATGAATTTCGGATTCTTCGGGATCCAGTTCGGCTGGGGCCTGCAGATGGCCAACATGAGCGCGATCTACCAGTACCTTGGGGCGAAGGAGGAGGATATCGCGTGGCTCTGGATCGCCGCCCCTCTGACCGGGCTGATCGTGCAGCCGATAGTCGGCTACGCGAGCGACCGGACATGGACAAGGCTCGGCCGCCGGAGGCCGTATTTCCTTGTCGGCGCAATCCTCTCGACGCTTGCGCTTATCGCGATGCCGAATTCCCCCAACGTCTGGATGGCGGCCGGACTCCTCTGGATGCTCGATGCGAGCATCAACATCACCATGGAGCCCTTCCGGGCGTTCGTGGGGGACATGCTCCCGCCTGCGCAGAGGAAGACCGGGTTCGCGATGCAGAGCCTCCTCATCGGTCTCGGCGCCGTCCTGTCGTCGGCGCTTCCCTGGGTTCTCTCGAACTGGTTCGGCGTCATGAATACGCCCGGGGGGAGCCTCATACCTCGAACGGTGCATCTCGCGTTTACCATCGGCTCGGCCGTGTTCGCGGCCGCAGTCCTCTATACGGTCGTCATGACCCGGGAGTACCCGCCGGACGACCCCGAAGCGTTTCGCGCCATGAAAGAGGCCTCCGCCGGTGCCGGCCGGGCCTTCCGAGAGATACTCCGGGGGATCCGCTCGATGCCGAAGGCGATGCGCCAGCTCGCCCTGGTTCAGTTCTTCACCTGGCTCGCCCTTTTCTGCATGTGGATCTACTTTGTCCCGGCGGTCGCGACAAAAGTGTTCGGGGGGATCCCGGGGTCACGCGAGTTCCAGGAGGGGAGCGAATGGGGAGGACTCTGTTTTTCGGTGTACAACGGGACCGCGTTCGTTTTCTCGTTCGTTCTCCTGGCCCTCGTCCGAAAATTTTCCGCGCGGGGGATACACCGCTGGTGCCTGATCGCGGGAGGGTTGGGACTGGTCCTGGCGGTTTTAAGCAACAACCAGTATGCACTCCTTTTCTGCATGCTTCTTGTCGGCATCGCCTGGGCGAGCATACTGTCGATGCCGTACGCGATGCTCTCCAATGTCATCGCGGCGGAGAAGATGGGTTTCTACATGGGGGTATTCAATTTCTTCATCGTCCTGCCGCAGATACTGGCATCGGTGGGGCTGGGTGTCCTGATGAAGCACATGCTCGGCGGGAATCCGATGAACGCGATACTCCTCGGCGGGTGCTCGCTGGGTGTGGCGGCGGCGTGCACGTTCCTTCTGCGTGACGTGGACGACGGGCGCGAGACCGCGGCGTGACTGACAGGTGTGCGTGATCAGGGAGGTGTGAATCCGCTGGAGAGGAACCCCCCGTCGACGGGAAGGCAGACGCCGGTGATGTACGACGCTGCGCTCATGCACAGAAACGCGACGGCGGCGGCGACCTCTTCGGGCTCCCCGATGCGCCCCATGGGCGTGCGTGCGAGAACGGACGCCAGGTATTCGGGCCGCCTGAGGACCCCCTCGGCGAGCGGCGTCCGGATGTACCAGGGAGCGACCGCGTTGACCCTGATCTCATCGGCTCCCCACTCCGCGGCCAGCGCCCGTGTAAGCTGAATCATGGCCGCCTTGCTCATCGCGTACGGGCTCCCGGTCCCGAGGCCGGTCAGCCCCGCTACCGACGCCACGTTCACGATGCTCCCCCCCCCCGCGCTCTTCAGGAGCGGATAGGCCCTCCGGCTCATGTCGAATGCGGATGTCAGGTTCGTCTTCAGAATGAGATCATATTCTTCGTCCGTGTATGCCGGCGTCTTCTTCCGCACATTGGTCCCCGCGTTGTTGACGAGTATGTCGAGCTTCCCCCAGTATTTCCCCACCCGCGTGATGACGGTCTCGCGGACGCGCGCCTCGCCGACATCCCCCGCCATGCCGCGGGCCTGCCACCCCTTTGCTGTCCACTCGTCCACTCGCGAGTTCACGTCGGGCTCCGAACGCGCGACGATAAACACGTCGGCCCCGAGCGAGAGGAATTCCTCCGCGACAGCCGCGCCGATCCCTCGCGTCCCTCCCGTAATCAGCGCCTTTTTCCCTTTCAGGGACCACGTGCCTGCCGGCTTCTCGGTCATCGGTTCACCTCGCGCCCTGTGCCACAAGCGTATCGTAAATGTTGGGATCGCCGGGGAGGAGCTTCCCTCCCCCGTTCCACTCCCCCTGCTCCCTGTTCACCGTCCGGAATTCCCCCAGGCCCGACCCCCCGTGGTCATCCTGTCCCCCCGCAACGACCGTGTATGTCCATCCCCCCGCCGGTCGCCCCAGGAGGGACAGAGGGAGGGCGAACCGGATCGTCCCGGAAGCCGCATCTCCGAACGGCTCGGATGCGTCTCCCTTCACGGGGACGTAGGCGGCCAGAACGGTCCCGTGCGCGTCCTCTATCTGTATCCCACCGCCGACATAGATGATCTTTTCATAGCAGTGGTTCTCCTCGAGCAGGACTGAGGCGTTCCTTCCGATGAGCCTGCAGCCGGAACCCGGGACCCCGTCTTCATCGATGGCGATCGCGGCGAACGTGAGCTGGAACCCGTATTCGGGGTGCCATCCCGGGTCGGAGAGCGCGGCAAAGGCCAGCGTGAAGTACGCGCACGAACTGTCGAGGCTCACCGCGAAGTTTCGGAGCGCGAACGACCCGGGCACAAACGCGGCATTGCGCGGGTAGGAGTACGCCGCCGTGTCGGCGGGATGATGCTCGTCCACGACGCGACGCGCTGCGGGGTTTCTCCTCATTATCAGGTCGTGTGCGAGGAGAGGATACGCGGGGCCGCTGAGTGATTTAAGCCCTTCGCGGAGTAGCGGGTGCGCGAGACGGAGGCCGGGGGGAGGCCTCCCTGCGGAGATCTTCCCGGTCACATGTGCCGGCCGGTCCGCGCCATTGCACGTTACGTGCAGGACACCCCCCTCGTACGCGATCAGGAGCACGGAGCGGGGAGGAAGTGCGGTCTCGGCTGCGAAGTATGTTCTCCCGGAGATGTGAAGGAGGGCATGGACGCGTATCGTGTCCATGGTCTCAGCGGAGGAGACGTTTATCGCGTCGCCGCTCCCCGTCCGGGTCACGGCGACGCCTATTGCTTCGGTCCCCGCGTTGATGCGTGATGAAACACTCCCGAGCGCCGGGGGGAGTTTCGGCTCCAGAGAGAGCGAACGGGTGAGGCGGTTGAACCGGACGCCGAGATAGTCGTCGTAGAAATTCCGGATGAACTCCGCCAGGTTCCATGCCTGGGAGAATGTCCCGGAGAGTCGCGGCTCCCTTTCACCGGGTCGCGGGATCGCATCGAGAAGCTCGGACTGGGTCCCTGCGGCTCCCCGGTCCAGAATCTGGTGGACGCTGTTCTCGGTGATCCTCCAGGCAGTCTCTTCCCCTCCGCCCGCGCACAGGAGCGATATCAAAGGCCCCTGGAGCCAGGTCCAGACTGTCCCGTTGTGGTACGCGGCGTCCTTGGGGTACAAGGGGGGATGCTCGTGCCAGGGATGAAATCCCGGGTCGTCCTGGGAAAGCGAAGCGACACCGTATTCATACGTGAGCCGCGATACGACAGTATCGACCATGCCGGCGCGCCTGGCGTCATCGAGCAGCCGCGCAGTGAAAATCTGGTTCGGCCTGAGTGTCATGTCCGCGGTCCCGTCGGCGCGCAGCCGGTCGGCGATCCCGGAAGGTGTCACGAAATACCTGAGGAAGTTCCCTTTCAGGCGTACCATGAAATCGTGCCATCGTCGTGCCGAAGAGACATCTCCCACAAGCGTCGCGAAGTACTCCCCCGCTTCGAGTTGCGCACTCCAGAGCGCCTGTACGTCGTTGGCCCGGTTTCCGCGCGGACTCCAGGGTCCGTCCGGCCCCACCGCATCCATCCAAGTCTCCGCGTCTCCGTGCGTGAGGAATCCCAGGGAGTCGGTGTGATAGCGGATCGTCCCCTCGATCGAGCGGAGGATCACGGGGTATATTGTGAGAGCGAAGCGCCTGTCGCCCGACCGTTCGGCATACTCTTTGGCGATCATGACGAACCGGGGGGTCCCGTCCGCGGTATTGTAGGCAGTGTCCGTCGCCGTTACCCTGTTCGGGATCCTGCCGTAGTCACTGGAGAGCGAATCCCGCTGCTGGAACAGGGCGAACAGGCCGAGTATCCGTCCCGCTTCGGCGAAGCGCCCGGTGACGAGTGCCTCCCCCGGGAGCGAAATGAACGTGTCGCGTCCCCAGTAATCGGCGAACCAGGGGAGTCCGGCATATATTCCTCCGCCGCTCACCGTGAGGGCATCGAGAGAGAGTTTTGCCCAGGCGAGTGCCCTGTCGAAACGTTCGTCCGATGTCCGTGTGGCGGTTGACGAAAGGAGACTCTCCATTCGGGCACGGCGGCTCTGGGCAAGACGGGTCCACGCTCCGGCGGCAAACCCGGCGAGCCTGAGAGATTCTTCGGGGGAGTCCCCCGTCGCGATGGCAATCGTGTGTGTCTTCCCCCTCGGGGCGACGAGCGAGCCCGGAGAAAACGCACCGGCGCGGACCGCCGTCAGCTTCGAAGGGGCAAAGCCGGGGGCGCAGAGCGAGAGCCATACGGGGTAGTTCTCCGCAGCTGTCCGGCGCATGTGGTTCCGCCTCGCGATCGTTATCGATGATTCCCCGCCGACGGTCTCAAGGTCAGCTCCTGTCCTGCTTCCTTGAATGAACGGAACGATCTTCACCTCCACGGGATGAGGAGAGACGATCGTGACGGTGAGCGCCGCGATACTGTCGGCGGGCCTCAGCTCTTCGACGATGCCTCCCGGATACTCCCTCCTGAGGAAGTCCGGGAAAACCGTGGCCACCGACCCCAACCGATCCAGGGGTGCGCCGTCAATTTCCAGCACGTAGTCCTCGAGGTAGTTGTGCCCTTCAACGGTAAATCCCTCCCATCCCGCTATGCTGGCCCCGTTGCTCTCCCCGTAAAAGAACGCGCCGGCCTTGTTCGTGTAGCAGAATTGACGGGATCTGCCGCGCGACCTGATCCCCAGGCTGTCCAGCAAGGATGCCGGCCGGGCCGCCGGCCCGGCCACTGGCCGGAAAGGATGTGAATAGCACGTGCCCCCGCATGCCGCCAGTGCCACCCGTGCAGAAAATGTTTCAAACGGTTCACCGCCCGCCCCCCCGGCCCGCGGTCCCGGGAATGGCCGGGAACCGAGTGTCTGGGCGAGCGTAACAAGAATGAGCGTGGCGGCGGAACCGGTCTTCATCAGGAACCAGGGAATGTGCATGATGCGAGTGCGCGGCGGGCGGGGTCCTACAGGTGGAACAATATCGGGAGGAGAATGTACGCCGCGCTCATTCCCGCGATGATCAGACAGATCATCGTCCCCGCCGCCCAGAAAAACATCTTAAGATCGCCGTCCCGCTTTCCCGATACACGGAGGGCCTGGCGGAATGTCAGAAACGCTCCGGCGAGCGAGAAGAGGGCGATCGATCCGAACGCGGCAAAAAGAATGAGATCGAGTTTTGCCATGCTGGAATATAGCAAATCCGCCCCGAAATGGTAAGAGCCGGTTGCAGTTCATCTTTGCAATCTCTACATTTGCTCTCCAGGCTTGCCCGCAGGGGCGGGGAACGGGTCTCCTTCACATCCCGGTGCTGCAACTGTCATAGGGGTTTGCGATGCCAGAGGCGGGGAGGAGGGGTGTGCTTGTGGTCGAGGATGACGGGGATCTCCGCCGGCTCTTCGGCATCATGCTCAGCGCGGCGCAGTTCGAGGTCTTCGAAGCGGCCGACGGGATTGAAGGCTTGAAGGCGCTGGAGGACCATCCCGGTGCGATCCATCTGGTGCTTACCGATCTCGGTCTTCCGGGACTGGGAGGGGTTGAACTCATCTCGCAGGTCCGTGCCACCCGGCCGACCGTGAAGATCATCGGGACGAGCGGCTTCGGGTCCAGAAACGTGCGTGAGATGGTCCTCAGAGCAGGAGCGGACGAGTTCTTCTCCAAGCCGTTCTCCATGGGGGAAGTGATCGAGAAGGTCAAAACCATGACGCAATGAGATTTGCCACCGAGTACCTCTGGTTCGAAACTTCAAAACAGCGCGAATACATCAACATTACGGAGCGGGTGCGCGACGTCCTCCGCCGGAGCGGTGTCCGGGAAGGGATGGTGCTGGTCTCCGCGATGCACATCACCGCCGGCGTTTACGTCAATGATGCGGAGACCGGCCTGATACAGGACATCGACGAGTGGCTGGAGAAGATCGCTCCGTTCGATGCGCACTACCGGCACCACCGCACCGGCGAGACGAACGGCGACGCCCACCTGAAGAGCCTCCTGGTTCACCACGAAGTCATTGTTCCTGTTACCGCGGGTGACCTTGATTTCGGCCCCTGGCAGCAGATTTACTACGCCGAGTTCGACGGCCGGCGCCGGAAACGGGTTATCATCAAGGTTATGGGGGAGTAGTCTCCCCTCCGCGGAGAGTCTGTGTATACATTCCCTATGCGAGAGATGCCATGAACCGATCATTGATACTTCTCTGTGCCGCCTGTCTCGTTGCCGCAGGGAACGGGAATTCCCCGGCACAGACGTACCCGGCAAAGGAACCCTTGCGGATCTCAGTGGACATCGCCCGGTTCCGGGGAGCGGATGACAGCACATCGCTCGTCGAGTTCCATTATTCGATCAACCGGGATGGCCTGACATTCCAGCGGGACAGCGCAGGATGGAGCGGAGCTGCGGACCTGGTGCTGACGGGGAGGATCGGCGACTCGCTTGCTTTCGGGGACCGCTGGCTTGTTCCGGCGAGAATTCCCGATACGGCGGCCGTCTCACGGGGGATGAACCTCGTCGGGGTCTACCCCGTCCATCTCCGCGCAGGCGAGTACGTCGTCAAGCTGCTCGGCCGGGACCGGCAGGCCTCCGGCCGCCGGGACAGCATCAGCGTCCGGATGCCTGTCGCGCCGCCGCCGACCGACCGTGTCGCGATGAGTGATATTGAATTCGCGGCTGCAATCAGGACGGGGGGGAAAGAGAGCCCCTTTTACAAGAATACGCTCGACGTCATACCTAATGTCGGGGGACTCTACAGCGAGTCGCAGATGTGCTATTTCTACCTCGAGGCGTATAATCTTCTCCTGGGGGAGGACCGGAGCGACCTGACGATGCGAACCTCGGTCTTTGATGCCGTCGGGAAGGAGATCATTGCACACGAGCGGCAGAAGAAGCGCTCCGGCGAATCCGCGGTGCTCGTCGACCAGGTCGCGGCGAACAGGTTCAAGAGCGGAACGTATTCGCTCGTGGTTGCGCTCCTGGACACGACGAAACACCCGCTGGCACAATCCTCCCGGAAGTTTTATGTGTTCAACCCCACGCTCGGGGTCGATTCCACGCTTCTTTCGCTCGGGTCATCCCTACCGATGGCGGCCTACGGCTCGATGGAGGAGCAGGAGCTGGACCGCGATTTCAAATGGTCGAGGTACGAGTTGTCCGATGCCGAGCTGAACCAGTACAAGCAGCTCAGCGGGATGGAGGTCAAACGAAAATTCCTGAGCGACGTATGGCGTCGTCGCCCCCCCGGGGCGAGGGACCTGTACATGGCGCGGGTGGCGCACGCAAACGAGAACTTCGGCATGCTGGGGCGCGAGGGGTACCGGACGGACAGGGGGCGCGTCTACATCGTGTACGGACCCCCCGACGACATCGAACGTCATCCGAACGAATCTGACACGAAGCCGTACGAGATCTGGACGTTCAACAATATCCAGGGAGGGGTGGAATTCGATTTCCTCCAGAGGATCCAGGGGGCGGATTACGAGCTCGTCAATTCGACGCACAGAAACGAGCTGCACGACGCGAACTGGATGCAATACGCACAGCAGTCGAATTGACCCGGACCGGTGCGACAGGTTCTCCCGATGCAACTTCGCACGCTGAAAAGCCTCCTCGAGTACGCGCTGTTCATTCCGGTCAACCGGATTGCACGCGGGCTCTCCTACCGGGGCGCGGGGAAACTAGGTTCGGCACTCGGAGGGTTCGTCTGGCGATGTGCGGGGTACCGCAGGAAGATCTGCCTTGACAACCTGACACACGCCTTCCCCGGAAAGCCGCAGCCGGAGATCCGGGCGATCGCAGGCGGGGCATACCGCGGGTACGGACGCGCGCTCATGGAGATGCTCTGGTCCGGCGGTGCCGGGGAGGAAGAGCTCCGCAGCACGATGACGCTCGAAAACCCGCAGGTTCCGCTTGACGCTCTGGCCCGGGGAAAGGGACTCATACTCCTTTCCGGGCATTTCGGTGCGTGGGAATTCATTGTGACTTCCATGAGTCTGCGGCTGGGCCGTCCGGTTATCGCCATCGCGCAGCCGCAGCGCAACCGCTATATCGATGCGGTCATCACGGCGAACCGGAACAGGTTCGGGAGCGGGACCGTTACGATGCACCAGTCGGTGAGGGAAGTCATGAGGCTCCTCCGTGCGGGGAAAATCGTCGGGATGCTTGGTGACCAGAGCGGGTCGCGGGAATCGCTCTTCATCGATTTTTTCGGCCGCCCCGCAGCCACCCACCGGGGGGCCGCGTCGTTCAGCGTGAAGTGCGACACCCCCATCGTCATGTTCTTGTTCATTCGACAGCCTGACGGGACGTACAGGACGGTGTATGAAGAAGTCGACAGGAAGGGACTGACGGGCACATCCGAGGAGAGGATCGTCGAACTCACCCGGCGCCACACCGCGATACTCGAACGGTACATCCGGCAGCACCCCGATCACTGGCTCTGGATGCACAAACGGTGGAAACACACGGAGTTCTACCGCTCGCGCGCCGATGATGCGGGCCGGTTCGATTCCGCCGGCCAGAGCGTGCTATGACCGCTCCCGGCTCGATCCTTGTGGTCCAGACCGCCTTCGTCGGCGATGTGATACTTGCGCTCCCGCTGCTCCAGCTCCTCCACGAGAAATTCCCCGAATCCATGATAACGGCCGTGACGATTCCCGCGGCGGAAGAGCTCCTGGCAAACCATCCCGCCGTCGGCCGTGTCATGGTGTATGACAAGAGGGGCGCCGACCGCGGCATGCGGGGACTCATGCGGATGGCGTCCCGGCTTCGAGCGGCCGGGATCGAAGTCGCGCTGATTCCGCACAGATCCTTCCGGAGCGCTCTCCTCTGTCGTCTCGCCGGGATACCGGTGCGGATCGGATTTGACACCAGCGCCGGGAGGTTTCTCCTGACGCAGAGCGTACGATACGTCTCAACGGACCACGAGATACAAAGGAATCTGGCCCTCGCGGTCCCCCTCGGTGTCTCCTCCCCCGGAATCCGGTTTCCACGACTTTGCCCCTCGGAAGCGGACAGGCTGGCCGTCGATGCATTCATGCGGGGATGCTTCGGTCCGGACTCGGTCCTGCAGACGCCCCCCTGTATCGCCGTGGCGCCCGGGTCCGTCTGGAACACCAAACGATGGCCCGAATCGAAGTTCACCTCACTGATCCGGTCCCTCCTTGATGAGGGGTGGCACGTGGTGCTTGTCGGCGGTGAAGCGGACAGGGCCCTCTGCTCGCGGTTGGGTGCGGCTGCGAGGGACACGCACCTGGCGGACGCCTCCGGGAGGTTTTCGCTCCTCGAGTCGGCGGACATTCTTGGAAGATGCGCCGCTCTCGTGAGCAACGACAGCGCTCCCGTGCATCTGGCGGTCGCGATGCGCGTCCCCGTGGTGGCAATATTCGGACCCACGCTCCCGTCGTTCGGATTCGCGCCCCCCGGTCCCGGAGACCGGGTGGTGGAGACGCCGGGTCTTTGGTGCCGTCCCTGTTCCATCCACGGGGGGAGGCGGTGCCCGACCGGGACGTTCGACTGCATGAACCGGATATCCGCGGAGCGGGTCCGGAACGAAACGCTGGCACTTCTGGCCGGGAAGTCTGATCGTCCGTCCTGAAGTCATTCCGGAGAACACCGATGGCACTACGGCTGACCGTCGATATGAACGAGCCGGCGGACCGGGCTCTGATCCTGGCCGCGGAAGTGATACAGGCGGGGGGCGTCATTGTCTATCCCACCGACACGATTTATGGCCTTGGCGCAAACGCCTGGAACGCTGAAGCGGTGAAGCGTGTTCAGGCGATCAAGAGGCGAAGGGAAACGAAGCCTGTCCTGGTGATCGTCCACAGCCCCGGTGCGGCCCTCGCACTGACAGACGAGGTCACGGAGGCAGGGAGGTCGTTGATGGCATCCTTCTGGCCCGGACCGCTCACGCTCCTCTTCCGGTGCGGGACCCACGCGCCTGAGGCTGCGACGGGGGGGTCGGGGAAGATCGGCGTGCGGGTGCCGTCGAACCGACTCTGCCTGCGCCTGAGCGAACTCGGCGGCTGTCCGCTGACCTCCACCAGCGCCAACATCTCGGGGGAGCCGGTGCCGTTCGGCGTGCGCGAGATCGAGCTGGCCCTCGGCCCGGGCGTGGATCTCTTCATCGACGGGGGGGTTCTCCCCCGTGCGCTCCCTTCGACTGTTGTGGATGTATCCGAACCCGTCCCGCGGCTGATCCGCGAAGGCGTGGTCTCGTATGAGGATCTGAAACGCATCGTCCCAATCATACTCCGGTGAGATGACTATGTGCAGGAGAGTATTTCTTCTGTTGCTGGCGGTTCTCCTTCCGTTTGTGCTCCGGGCCCAGGAGCAGTCCCCCGATTCACGCCAGGCCCTTCTTGACCTCTCTCAGGATGGTGTGCTGATGGACATCTCGGCCCATCCGGACGACGAAGACGGGGCGACACTGGCGTACTACCGGCTGAAATTCGGCGTGCGCACCTACTCGGTGCTCTTCACGCGGGGCGAGGGGGGGCAGAACGAGAAAGGGCCGGAACTCTACGAGGAACTGGGCGTCCTCCGCTCGCGCGAGACGGAGGAGGCGGGGCGGGTGCTGGGCGCCGAGGTCCACTTCCTGAATTTCCTGGATTTCGGTTATTCGAAGACCGCCTCGGAGACGTTTCAAAAATGGGGGGGGGAGCGGGAAGCGTTGCGCCGCCTGGTGTACGTCATCAGGAAATACAAGCCCGATGTCCTCTTTACAAACCACAACACGATCGACGGGCACGGCAACCACCAGGCGGTCGCGATCACCGCGATCGCGGCATTCGACGCGGCCGCGGACTCCACCTTCTTTCCGGAGCAGCTCCGGGAGGAGGGGATCACGATCTGGCAGCCGCGGAAGCTCTTCTTCAGGGCATTTGGCCGGTTCGAGCCGGTCGCGGACGTCTCGATAGATATCAATGCGCTCGACTCCGGGCGGGGGAAGACATATCTCGACATCGCGGTTGAGGCTCTCCGCAAGCACAGGACCCAGGGGATGGAGCGGGCGAACCTCCGCGCGTTCACGAGGGGGAAAAGCCTCTACAGGCTGGTCCGCGCAAACAGCCTGTATGAAACGGACAGCACGAGTTTCTTTTCCGGCATCGATTTTTTCCGCGATCCCTCCGTCGCAATGCTCGGCGGAGTCCGTCGCGACCTGGACAGGCTCCGCGAAGGGATGCCGCAGGATTCAATGCTGGCGCTTGTCGCGGCGGTGAATTCGCGGTGCGACTCTCTCAGGACGAAACCGGGACTTTCCGAGCTTGCCCGCCGGATGCTCGGGCACTGGGACGTCGAAGCGGGAAACCTGGCCGCCGCCGCGTGCGGCATTACGGCCGCATTCCGGCTTGAAGATTCGGTCGTCGTGCCCCGCCAGAGGGTCGATTGTGACCTCACCGTCTCATCCGCCGCCTGCAGCCTGGGGGATGTCCGGTGGAGTTTCCGCCCCCCTGCGGGCTGGGTGATCGACGCGAAACCGGACGTCCCGGGCGTCATCACCGGGGGGACGGATCGCCGCACGTACACGCTCACCATCGGGGAAGACGCGCAGCAGACACTCCCCCGGACGATCACGCAGTACCGGTCGATCGAGCGCCGGCAGGAGCTCTCGGCGCGTGTCGACCTGACGGTCGGAGGACACCCCGTCAGGCTCACCGTGGTCCCGTCATTCGATGTCGCCCCTCCTGTCACGATCGATGTCAACCCCCGTTCCGTCGCGCTCCTCCGTTCCCGGGTCGGTGAAGGATTTGTAATCGGCTACACGGTACGCAACTTCCTCCCCCACAAGACCGCAGGGCGTGTCGGCATACGGGCGACCCAGGGCTGGTCGGCCGACAACGCTCCCTTCGTGATCGCCTCCGAAGATAGTTCCGCCGCCGGCTCACTCCGCGTGCGCCCCCCTGCCGACCTGCCACCCGGCGCGTACACGATACATCTGCGGACGGAGCTTGCGAGCGTCCCGGTGAGTGTCCATGTGATCGCAGCAGCGGTGGACCCGGGGGTCCATGTCGGCATCATCAGGAGCCAGGACAACACGATCGAGTCCGCCGCCCGGACGCTCGGCGTGGACTACGCACTGGTCTCCGACGCGGAACTCCGTTCAGGGTCACTTGCGCGCTATACCACAATTGTGGTGGACATCCGGGCCTACCTTCTGCGCGACACACTCAGGGAACATAATTCCAGGCTCCTCGACTACGTCCGCTCGGGGGGAAACCTGGTGGTGATGTACCAGCGTGAGCGTGAGTGGAAACCGGAATATGCCCCGTTCCCGTTCCAGCTCAGCGGCAGGCGGGTGTGCGTCGAAGAGGCCCCCATCCGGGTCCTCGCTCCCTCGCATCCCCTGTTGAACATCCCGAATCGTATCGGGGAATCCGACTGGCTGGGTTGGATACAGGAGCGGGGACTCTATTTCCCGTCGGGCGTCCCGGGGAACTACACCCGCCTCATCTCCTCCGCCGACCCGGACGAACTGCAACTGGATTCAGGCTACCTCGAGGCGCCGTACGGCAAGGGGTCGTATATCTACACGTGCTATGTCTGGTACCGTCAGTTGAAAGAGGGAAACTCCGGCGCATTTCGCTGTTTTGCGAACATGCTCTCCTATCCCTTTCATCGGCCACCGGCACCATGAAGCCCCTCCTCGTGCTGGCGGTCGGGCTCGCCTGCGCCGGATGTTCGAAGAGCGGCGTGACACCGATCGTCGTCTATTCCCCTCACGGGAAGGAACTGCTCGTTTCCTTCGCCCGGGAATATGAACAGGCCCACCCGGAGTGTGCCGTGCAGTGGCTGGACATGGGCTCACAGGACGTGTACGACAGGGTCCGGACGGAAAAAGAGAACCCCCAGGCGGATATCTGGTGGGGGGGGCCTATGACGGCGTTCGCGCGCGCGGAGCGGGAGGGGCTCCTGGAACGATATGTTCCGTCATGGGACAGCGTGTCCGTCCCGGCATACAGGAGCCCGGGGAGGTTCTGGTACGGGACCTTTCTCACGCCCGAGGTGATAATGTACAACAGCAACCGGATCACGCCGGCCCAGGCGCCGAAGGACTGGGACGACCTGCTCGATCCGGCGTGGCGTGGAAAGATCGTCATACGATCCCCCCTGGCGTCCGGGACAATGCGCATCATATTCTCATCGATCATCCTGCGTGAGATGCAGCGGGGAGGGAGCCCCGGGTCGGGATTCGAGTGGCTCCGGAAGCTCGATGCGAACACGAAGACATATGCCGCTGATCCGACGCAACTGTACATTGCCATCGCCCGCGAGGAGGGGCTCGTGACTCTCTGGGACCTTCCCGACGTGATGCTCCAGGTGGAGACTCATCACTATCCCTTCGCGTATGTTCTCCCCGCCTCGGGAACCCCCCTGATCACGGACGGGATCGCGCTGGTCCGTGGGGCGAAACACCCGGAGGAGGCGAAACGATTCTATGAGTTCGTCACTTCGCGCCCGGGCATGACACGCCAGGCACGTGAATTCTTCAGGATCCCGGCGCGGCGTGACATCCCCCCATCCGATCTTCCACCCTGGATGCAGAAGCTGGAGATACGGGCGCTCCCCGTGAATTTCGATACGCTTGCCGACCACGAGAAGGAGTGGATGAAGACCTGGGACGAGAAGGTCCGCGGTCGCGGCGCGGCCTCCGGTGCGGAGTAATCCATGTCCGCGCTCAGCCTGAAAGGCTTATCGAAGAACTTCGGACCGTTCGCCGCAGTCCGCCCCACTGATCTGGAAATCGCCTCGGGGGAGTTCTTCGCGATACTCGGCCCGAGCGGATGTGGCAAGACGACGCTCCTGCGGATGATCGCCGGCTACGAACATCCGGACTCCGGGAAAGTGTTCCTGGGGAACACGGACATCACGTCGCTCAGGCCGCAGGAGCGGGGGATAGGGATGGTGTTCCAGAACTACGCCCTCTTCCCGCACATGACCGTGTTCGAGAATGTCGCGTTCGGCCTGCGGGCCCGGAAGGCCTCCGCGAAACTCTTCCCCAAACTCTCCCCCAAACTCTCCAATGACGCGATCCGGTCTCAGGTTCTGGCCGCGCTGGAGAGCGTCAGGCTGTCGGAGAAGAGCCGCTCTTCCGTTCCGGCGTTGAGCGGGGGGGAGCAGCAGCGGGTGGCAGTGGCGCGTGCGCTCGTGATACGCCCCCGCCTCCTCCTGTTTGACGAACCGCTGAGCAATCTGGACATCGCCCTCCGGCTGCAGACCCGGGAAGAGATACGCACGCTCCAGCGTTCGACCGGTATCACGACCGTGTACGTGACGCACGACCAGGGGGAAGCGATGAGCCTGGCGGACCGGATCGCGGTGATGCGGGCTGGTCGGGTGGAGCAGTCGGGCGATCCGGGAATGCTGTACAATAGTCCCGCGAGTACGTTTGTCGCGGAATTTCTTGGGGGAGCGACGCTGATCGACTGTGACCTCAACGGCCCGCAGCGCCTCGTCTCCTGGGGCGGCATTTCTCTCGCCATTCCCGCGGGTTTTCCCTCGCCCGAGCCGGGACCGGCGGTCCTGGCTATCAAGCCGGAAGGGTTGTCGCTGGCGGAAGGGGAGGAGGGTGGAGTCATGCAGGCAACGGTCCGATCCCGTGAATACACCGGGTTCACGACCACGTTCACTCTTCTCGCCGGAGGCCGGGTGTTGAAGGCGCTTGTCGTGAGCACGCCGGAGACCGGCAGCGTTGTTCCGGGGACGAGTGTCTCCCTCCGGGTTGACTGGCGCCATTGTTCCCTTTATGCGGCCAGGCGATGAGATCCCGGTCGCCGGCAACACTCCTGGCAATCTCACTCCTCGTGGCGGTCTTCGGGATCTTCGTCCTCTACCCGCTTGGGGCAACGGTTGCGGAGAGCCTGCACGCCGGGGGAGAGCTCTCACTGGACCATTACCGGTTCCTGTTCGATATGTCGAACCGGGTCAACCTCGAGGCGGTAGGGAACTCGGTCTACGTGTCGGTCGTCTCCGTGGTCTTCAGCGGCGTGATCGGACTGTTCCTCGCGTTCGTCTTTACGCAATGCCGTTTTCCCCTGCGGCCTCTCCTGGCCCGGCTGGCGGTCCTTCCGGTCGCCCTGCCTCCCCTTGTCGGCGTCATCGCGTTCCTTTTCGTCTTCGGTGAGACCGGGATAATCCCCCGGGGGCTCCAGCTCCTGTTCGGTACAGCCGGGCCCGTGCTCCCGGCGGGGGGAATCGCCGGCGTGATACTTGTGCATGTCTATTCGTTCCACGTCTATTTCTATCTCTTCGTCTCCGCAGCGCTCGGCACACTCGAAGGATCACAGCTCGAAGCCGCGACGGGACTCGGCAGCGGCCCTTGGCGCACATTCGTCCGGGTCGTCCTCCCCGAGCTCCGGCCGGGACTCCTTGCTGCGTCGGCGCTCACGTTCATGTCCAGCATGGCCTCATTCACAGCGCCCCTTCTGTTTGCCGGGGGGAAGCACTTCATCACGCTCCAGATCTACGCTTCGAAGCTCAACGGCGACATGGACCTTGCCGCGGCGCAATCGGTCCTCCTGACCGCCGTGTCTCTTGCCTTCTATCTCTTCCTCACACTCGGCCCCGCCCGCCCCTCAGGCTATGCGCGGAAAGGTCCCGCCTCCGCGGGACTTATTACTCCGGGGAAACTCCCAGGCCGGGTCATGGTCGTTGCCGCATTCACGCTTCTCGCCGTCGAGCTCCTCCCCGTGATAGCCATACTCGCCCTCTCGCTCGCGCGCGAAGGGTCATGGACTACACAGTGGGTTCCGTCTGCGTACACCCTGGGGAACTACACCGCTTTCTTCGCAGATGCTTCCCTCCTGGTGCCGGTAGTGAACAGCCTGGAGATGGCCCTCCTGGCGCTAGCCGCGTCGCTGGCATTCGGCGTTACGGCAGCGTTCCTGGTCTCCAGGACGAGGAACCGGGTGTTCAGCACATGGGCGAACCTCGCGCTCACTCTCCCCTATGCCGTCCCGGGGACCGTCGTTGCCGTCGCGTTTATTCTTGCGTTCAACAGACCGGTGCTCCCGGGCCTCCCGGCTCTCCTCGTGGGGACATTCTGGATACTCCCGCTGGCGTATTTCGTGCGGGAGTATCCCGTGGTCATCCGCTCGGTCGCCGCCTCGCTCGAAGGAATGGACGGATCGCTCCTGGAGGCGGCCTCGGGTCTTGGTGCAGGCCCGCTTCGGAGGTTTCGCTCCGTCGCTCTCCCCGCTCTCCTTCCGGGGATCCTCTCCGGCGGCGTGCTCGTCCTGATCGGATCGCTGGGTGAATTCGTTTCCTCCATACTTCTCTATACATATGACAGCCGCCCGGTGTCCGTTGAGATACTCGCACAGCTCCGCCTGTTCAATATCGGGGCTGCGGCGGCGTATTCGGTCGTACTGATGCTCATCATACTCCTCCTGTTGCGACTTTCGGGGGGATTGCTTGCATCAGATCGCCGTATGTCGTATATTTTATGATAAGTTAGCCTCGCTCGAAAGCGTCGTGGCCGTTGATGGCGCCCGGGCGCCATCGTCGACCCCGCCTGGGGATCATTGCGTCCGTAGCTCAATTGGATAGAGCGTTGGCCTCCGGAGCCAAAGGTTTCGGGTTCGACTCCCGACGGGCGCACGGTAATTATCCGCATGCACTCACATAACCGGTGAAGGACCGTTCAACGCGATGCTCCGTCCGAAGAAGAAAATCTCAAGGAGAGACCTGAAGGAAGACGCGCTGGTCTCAACATACGTGAAGCTGACGTCGTTCTATGAAGCGAACAAGCGAACGATCAGCATCGTGGTTACCGCGGTCGTTGTCGCCGTATTCGCGACCGTCATCTTCCTCAAGAACCGGTCCGAGAACAACGAGAAGGCCATTGCCGCCCTGGGAGCCATTTTCGAAACGTTCGACGCGGGACAGTTCCAGAAGTCTGTCGACGGGATCCCCGAGAGGAACGTGCAGGGGCTCAAGGCCATTGTCGACAACTACGGAGGGTCGGCGACGGGCGAACTCGCGAGATTCTACCTTGCCAGCGCGTATGCCCAGCTCGGCAGGTACGACGATGCGCTCAAGGAATTTGAAGAATACAGCCCCACGGGGGAGCTTCTCTCGGTTTCACGCCTGTCCGGCATCGGATCCTGCTATGAAGCAAAAGGCATGTTCAAGGAGGCCGCCGCGTCCTTCGAGAAAGCGGCGACGCAGTATCCAAAGGACGTCAGCGCGGCGGAGAATCTGAACAACGCGGCGCGGGACTACAGTCAGGCGGCGGAAAAAGAGAAGGCGATCGAACTCTACAAGCGCATCAAGAAAAACTACCCGGCCACAGCCTTCGCACGGGACGCCGACAGGTTCATCGCCCAGCTCTCGGTATAACGTCACGCCACAAAGCGGCGTGATCGCCGACGTCGCCCGGCGCGCCATCGTTGACCCCGCCTGAAGCGGCGGTTTCACAACAGATCAGGGTCGTTCTGCGGGACTGCATGGGCTTCCTTCCGGACAAACCACTCACGCGCACTGTTTTGAGGATTTCGGCTCCTGCTGTCGCCGGACTCTCCGCGCAGATGGTTGTTTCCGTGGTGGACACGGCGATGGTCGGGAGGTTGGAAAATACCTCCGTTGTCCTGGCTGCGATGGGACTCGGCATGCTCGCCACATGGGCCATCACCAGCGTTTTCTCCAGCCTGGCGACCGGGACGCACGTGCTCGTGGCCCGGCGTACCGGCGAGACAGACTACGCGGGGGCCGGGAGCGTGCTGAACAACTCCCTCCTCCTCGCCCTTGTCCTGGGCCTCGTGTTCGGCGCTCCCGGCTACCTCTTTTCGTACAACGTCATCGACTTCTTCTCGAGCGACCCCGCGGTGGCGGTCGCCGGGACCGGGTACATGCAGTGGCGCTTCTTCGGCCTCATCTTCTTCCTGTTTGTTGTCTCCTACCGCGGTTTCTTCAACGGCATAGGGGACACGAAAATCTTCATGTATTCGGCGATCATCATCAACCTCACGAATATCGCGCTCAACTACGTCCTGATATTCGGGGCCTTCGGCTTGCGTCCGATGGGGTTGACCGGGGCTGGCGCCTCCAACGCCATCAGCAACATCGTCGGCTGTCTGTTCTTTCTGAGTGTAACTTTTCTCCGCCGGTACCGAACAAGATATAGATACTATTCCCGCGTGAGGATCAGCGGCGACCTGCTCCGTCAGATAGTCAAGATCTCCGTTCCTGTCTCGTTCCAGAACATTCTGATCCTGCTCGGATTCCTCGTGTTCGTCTCGATTACGGGGATGATCGGCACCGTCCAGCAGGCGGCGAGCCAGGTCGTAATTACCGCGCTGTTCATGTCGTTCCTCCCCTGTTTCGGATTCGGCGTCGGGGCGCAGACGCTCGTCGGGCAGAGCCTGGGGAACGGGAAACGGCAGCTGGCGCGGAGATACGGGCTCGAGTCGGCGCGGTTGGCGACGTACTTCACGATACTCCTGGGTGCCGTGTTCATACTCCTCCCCGATCTGGTGATCATACTCATCACGACGAACCGCGAGGTCACCGAAATTGCGAGGCCGATCCTCCGGATTGCCGGTGCCGCGCAGATATTCTATGCCTCGGGGATCGTCCTGGCCCACGCGCTCCAGGCGGCGGGCGCGACGGTGTACGTCATGTTTATCGAGGTGCTGACGCACTGGGTGGTCTTTCTCCCCGTGTGTTATGTCCTGGGCGTCAAGGCCGGGTTCGGCCTGCCGGGGGCCTGGTTCGCCCTCCCGATGTACATTATCTCCTATTCGCTGTTGATTTACCGGAAGTACAGGAGCGATTCGTGGCTGACGATCACGGTATAGGCACCCGGGGGATGGGGCCCAGATGAAACTCCGCAGAGTGTTCCTTCTCGGAGGGGCCTTCCTCCTCGTGATTTTCAAGTTCGCGCTCGACGTCGTGGAGAAGAATGTCGAGCTCGACCTCATGGGACTCGGGCTGATCCGCGAGCTGCTGATCATCGGCTCGCTGGGACTTCTGTACGTTGTCATCGACGCACTGGCGTCCAGGCGCGAGAGCACGCCGGTGCGGAAGCTCGGGTTCGTCCTGATCACCATGTGCGCGATGATTCTCGCGGCGCTGGGGCTGTCGGCATCGGGGGTGGGTGGATTCGATACGAAAAACCAGGCCCTGGTCCCGCTCGACTATCCCAGCATTTTCCTGGCCTCGCTCGTCGCGATCGCCTTCGGCATATTTTCCATCATCGTCTTCCGTCTGCTCCGTGACCTGATCCTGATCAACCGCAAGCCCGCTGCACGGCGGAACTGGTTGATATTTTCCGCGCTCCTCCTCGGGACGTCGGCGTCGTGCCTGACGACCCGCCCGCTCGATTCGTGGTTTGCGACGAGCATACTGTTCGGGCTCTCGATCCTCTTCGCAGTCATGAATTCGTTCCGGCTCCCCTGGATCGTCTATCTGACAAAGCGGGAGAAGCTCTTCAGCCTCGCGTGCGGGTTTTTCCTGTTCGTCGGATTCACCGCGCTTGCCGTCCAGGTCGGTGGGGGCACGCTTCTGAAGAGATCGCTCCTCTACTACTCCCATCCGCTGCACCAGTTCATACAGCTGGTGACGATCTTCGGGTCACTCTATGCGGGGATGGCCTTCGTGAGCACGCTGTTCCACCTGCCGACCGCGGAGGCATTCGACAGGAAGCGCTCGGAGGTGTCGTCGCTCCACACGCTGAGCAAGCTTGTGACGCAGGTGTTCGACTTCAACGAGCTCGTGGACAATGTGACGTCGATGACCCTGCAGGTGGTCGGAGCCTCGAGTTGCTGGCTGGAGATCATCGCCCACGCCGGGGGGGAGGACGGGCCGGCGCCCCTGGAGGACGCCTCCTACGGTGTGCATGTGGCGGCGATGAAGAACATCACGCAGGAGGAGATCGACCTGCTTGTCTCTCCGGAACGGCGGGGGATCCGGGACAGTATCGTGAGCGACCGGAAGGCGATCGTGGTGGATGACATCGAACGCGACCCGCGGTTCGTGCATCTGAAGAAACGCCGGGGAATCGCGGGCTCACTCGTCGTCGTCCCGCTCGTCTCGCACACGGGGCTGGCCGGCATACTCTATGCGGCGAAAAAGGAATCGTTCGGTTTTGTCAGAGACGACGTCGATGCGATCTCCGCGTTTGCCGACCAGGCGACAGTGGCCATCGAGAATTCGCGGCTCATAAGGGAATCTCTCGAGAAGGAGAGGCTCTACCGGGAGATGCTCGTCGCCCAGGAGATGCAGAAGCGCCTGCTCCCCCAGTACGTGCCCGTGGCTCCCACCATCGATCTCGACGCAATCTCGACGCCGGCATTTGAGGTCGGAGGGGACTACTACGATTTCATGGAGTTCGGCGATGGACGGATCGGGATCGCGGTCGGGGACGTCTCGGGAAAGGGAGTATCGGCGGCATTCTACATGTCGGAGATGAAGGGGATCTTCCAGGCGCTCGGACGGATTTGCTCCTCGCCGAAGGAATTTATGGTGAGGGCGAACGAGGCGCTGGCCGGTTCTATTGACAAACACTCGTTCGTTAGCTTAATTTATGCCATGCTGGACCTGCAGTCGGGCCGCCTCACCGTGGCGCGTGCGGGGCACTGTCCGATGCTTCACATCAGCGGGGATGATGTGGCGTATGTGCGCCCGAACGGCCTGGGGATGGGGTTGAGCCGTGGACCGACATTCGACGACGCGATCCAGGAGGAAGTGATTGTCCTCGGTGCGGGAGACGTGTGCGTGCTCTACACGGACGGTGTCACGGAGGCGCGCTGCGGGGACGACGAGTTCGGCTACGAACGCCTGATGGCCACGGCACGCGAGGCCCGGGGGAAGAACGCGGCCGGAATCAAGGAAGAGATTTTGGCGACCGTCAGCAGGTTTACGGAGCACCGGGCGAACGACGACGACCTGACGCTCGTCGTGTTGAAATGGAACGGATCTGACAGGCGCCCTTAACGCGCGATTCGAAACCGGAGGACCATCGATGAGTGAATTCAAGATCGGGCAACGCGAAGTGGAGAACGTCAACATCCTGGAGCTCAAGGGGTACCTCGATGCCCACACGGCGCCGAAGCTGGAGGAGGCCTTCCAGAGCCTCCTGAGGAGCCAGCGGTTCCGGATCGTCGTCAACTGCAGGGACCTCTCTTACATCAGCAGCGCGGGACTGGGGGTCTTCATGGCGTTCATCGAGGACGTCCGGAACGCCAAGGGGGACATCAAGCTCACCAACATGTCCCCGAAGGTGTACAACGTCTTCGACCTGCTGGGGTTCCCGCTTCTGTACGAGATATTCAAAGACGAACAGGAAGCTGTGACGCGGTTTTTCCCCAAAGCGAAATAGCACGTGAAGACCGTAAGCATACAGGTCGAGAGCCGGACAGAAAGGCTCATCGCTGTCCGCGATTTCGTCTCGGAGGCCGCGCGGGCCTTCGGGTTCGGCGACGAGGACATTAGCAAGATCGCCCTTGCCGTCGATGAAGCCTGCACCAACGTGATCAAGCACGCATACCGGTCCGACCCGACGAAGATCATCAGGGTGAACGTGATCGCCGGGACGGGCACGTTTGAGGTGGTGATCCAGGATGAGGGACTCCGGTTCAACCCCACGCAGGTCCAGGCCCCCGACATGAAGGAGTACCTCACGCACTTCCGGCGTGGAGGGCTCGGCGTGCACCTGATGAAATCCCTCATGGACAGGGTGGAGTATTCCATTGCACCCGGAAAATCCAACGAGCTGCGACTGACCAAGTACCTTCCCCGGTAACTTCCCCCTCAATGGCGCGACCCCGCAGTTCCCCCCCATCCTCCGCGACGGCCTCGGCGGAGGCCGAATCCTCCGAAAGCCGGTTTGAAAATGCGGCGCTCTTCGAGTTCAGCACGGTCATCAACTCCTCACTGGAACTCCCGTTCATTCTAAGCCACATCCTGCTGACGATCATGGGGAAGATACTCTCCACCAGGGGGATGGTGGTCCTCGCGCACGCGAAAGGGGAGTTCTCCGTGGAAATGGTGAAAGGCTTCCCTCAGGGGCTCAAGGGGAAGAACGTGAAAATCGGCGCGGTGCCCCGGAGGGCATTCGAGATTGCGGGCCTCGACGCCCGGCGCCACAGCTGGGTGAAATTCTTCAGGGAGGAGGGGGTGACGCTCATCCTCCCGCTTGTGATCGCGGAGAAGACGATCGGTGTGCTCGGTTTCGGCGCGCGCGCGACGAAGCGGAAGCTTACGCCGCGGGAGGTGACGTATCTCCGCTCTCTGGCGAACATTTCCGCCACGGCGATCGAGAAAGCGCACACGATCAACGAGCTCCAGCGTGTCAACCGGCAGCTCGATCAAAAGATCCAGGATCTGAGCACGCTGTTCGAGACGGGGAAGGAATTCAGCGCCCTCCTCGATCCGGAGAGGCAGGTCCGCCTTCTGGAACTCTCGCTCCTTGGCCGTTTTCTCCCCGCGCGCTACCTGATCAGCCTACGGGACGGCGCGGACATGAAGATCGTGGCCTCAAAGATCTCCGGGCAGGTGCCCCAGGGAGAGTTGCTCGCGACGCTCGGGCGGATCAGCGTGCCGGTGCGGGTTGCGGACATTGTCGTCAGCGGGACCGTTGACGTACGGGAGGCGCTCACCGGACTCGGGATAACCATCGTCGTCCCGATCATGCTTCAGGGAGAATCCCGGGGACAGATACTCCTTGGAGAAAAGATGAGCCGGGAGGAGTTCAGCCAGACCGACATGGAGTTTCTTTCCTCGATCGGAAACCTGGCGATCATCTCGCTCGAAAACGCACGCCTGTTCAAACAGGCGATCGAAAAGCAGAAGCTCGAAGACGAGCTCCTCATCGCACGCGAGATCCAGAAGGGGCTCCTGCCGAGCGTCCTCCCCGACATCCCGGGATTCCGGATGAGCGCGGCGAACATTTCCTCCAGGCAGGTGGGGGGAGACTACTACGACGTGCTGGCGCTCCCGGACGGGAGGTTCATCATCGCCATCGGCGACGTTTCCGGAAAAGGCTCCCCCGCCGCCCTGTTGATGGCCAACCTCCAGGCGACGATCAGGGCGCTGGTGCCGCTCCACCTGGATCTCAGCGAGCTCACCGGCCGTGTCAACGACCTCATGTGCGAGAACACAGGGGGGAATAAATTCGTCACGTTCTTCTGGGGGGCGCTCGACCCCGGGAGGAAGACGCTGACGTACGTCAATGCAGGCCACAACTATCCCTACCTTCTGCACAGCGACGGATCGTTCGACCGCCTCGACAGGGGGGGTATGATACTCGGTGTCATGAAAACCGCCGTCCCCTACGAAGAGGGGGTCGCGCAGTGCAGGGGGGGGGACACCCTGGTCCTCTTCACCGACGGTGTGAGTGAGGCCATGAGCACCACCCAGGAGGAGTACGGCGAAGAGCGTCTGGAGCGGGCGCTCAGGGGGGCGATGTCCGGGACGGCACAGGAAATTCTCGATGCAGTTCATCGCGATGTGCTGGTGCACACACAGGGGGCCTCGCAGTCGGACGACATCACGATGATGGTGCTGAAAATCCTCTGATGCGTCTGTTGAAACCCGCCGGGGCGCCGTTGCATTCGACTCCCCGAATGGTTAAATTCTGTTATTGCATCGCATGGCCCGCACCCCCCACATACGAACCATGTTCCCCGCCGGGTCCCTAGCGAAGCACTATGACGGATTCCTGAGGAGCCTCCGGTACATGCGTCCCGAGACTCGAGGGACGTACGGCAGGGCGCTCAGGGAATTCGTGCGGTGGTACCCCCGGGAACGGGGAGGGAAGATAACCACCGCGGATGTCGTCCGCTACAAACGGCACCTGACGTCCGGGAAGGGGCTGAGCGCGGTCTCCGTCTCGACCTACCTTACAGCACTGCGCCGGTTCTGCGACTATCTCGTCCGCAGGAGAGTCATGCAGGAGAACCCTGCGCTCCGTGTCGGAGGGAACAGCCGGCCCCGGCTCCATTCGCGGGCCGCCCTTACTCAGGCCGAGGTGGCTCTCCTGCTTTCAGTCGTCGAACGGTCGGACGAGCGCGGGCTGCGCGATTGTGCGTTCATCAGGCTGATGCTCGGCTGCGCGCTCTCGGAGATCGAGATCATTAGAGCGGACGCAGGTGACCGGGTCCAGAGCCCGGAGGGGGTGACACTGCATGTGCAGGGAAAAGGGCGCGTGCGGAAGGACCAGGCCGTGCTGCTTGCGCCGGACGTTGCCGGAGTCCTCGATGCTTATCTCGCGCTCCGCCCCGGGCTCGGCCCGGAGGATCCGCTTTTCGCAAGCGCCGGAAACCGGACAAGGGGGAAGAGGATGACGACGCGGGGGGTGCGGGACAGGGTATCGCATTACCTTCTGCGGGCCGGACTGAAGGGGAACGGGGGGAGGTGCATCACCCCGTATTCTCTCAGGCACACTGCGGCGATACTGATGGCGGGGGAGGGGGCAAGTGCCGACGAGATCCGTGATCGGATGCGCCTGGGAAGTGTGGCAACAGCGATGCTGTACATCAAACAGTCGAAAAAACAACTCGCCGGATCGTGAGAATGCCGTACCCGTTTTCGACAATCGAGACCCGGTGGCAGAAATACTGGGAAGACCGGGAAACATTCCGTTCGGAAGACGTCCCGTCCAAGCCGAAGGCCTACATACTCGACATGTACCCGTATCCGTCCGGAGCGGGGCTGCACGTCGGACACCCCGAAGGGTATACCGCCACAGACATACTCTCGCGGTACCGGAGGATGAAGGGGTACAGCGTCCTTCACCCCATGGGGTGGGATGCGTTCGGCCTCCCCGCCGAACGGTACGCGATGCAGACAAACGTCCATCCCCGGATCACCACGGAGCAGAACATCGCGACGTTCCGGCGGCAGATCAAGATGCTGGGACTCAGCTATGACTGGTCCCGCGAAGTCGATACGACGGACCCCCGCTACTACAGGTGGACACAGTGGATATTCCTCCGCATGTACGGTTCGTGGTTCGATCCCCGCATGCGCCGGGCCGCCCCGATCGATACGCTCATCGAGCAGTTTGCCTCCCAGGGCTCTGCCGGATTTCAGGTTGAAGACGGGTTCAGCGCGGACGAGTGGCGCGCGAAGCCGGCAATCGAACGGCAGGAGATCCTTTCCCGTTTCCGACTGGCGTATGTCGCGGAGATCCCGGTCAACTGGTGCGAGGGACTGGGGACGGTGCTCGCGAACGAGGAAGTGGCGGAATGGACGGAGAAGGGATACACTGTCGAGCGCCGTCCGATGAGGCAGTGGATGATGAGAATCACGGCTTACGCGGACAGGCTGCTCGAAGATTCTGCGGATCTGGACTGGCCTTCCTCCACGATGGAACAGCAGAGGAACTGGATTGGCCGGTCGGTAGGTGCGGAGATCGCATTTCCGCTCCCCGGCGGAGGGGGGAAAATCAGAGTCTTCACCACACGGCCGGACACACTCTTCGGGGCCACATACATGGTGCTCGCTCCCGATCACCCGCTGGTGACGTCGCTGACGGAACCGGGAATGCGTGACGCCGTGGAATCGTACCGGTCGAAGTCCAGACTCAGGAGCGACCTGGAGCGCGGAGCCGATGTCGATAAAACGGGAGTCTTCACGGGTGGTTTTGCAAGGAACCCCGCAACGGGAAAGAACATCCCCGTCTGGATCGCCGACTACGTCCTGTCGGGGTACGGAACGGGGGCAATCATGGCTGTCCCTGCACACGACCAGCGGGACTTCGACTTTGCGAAGAAGTACTCCCTCCCTGTCCCCGTTGTGGTCCGGGGGGAGGGAAACGGCGGGGGGGCGTTTACCGGAGAGGGGATCGCTGTGAACTCGTCGAACAGCGAGGTTTCACTCGACGGGCTCCAGACAGGGGAGGCGAAGAAAGCGATCATCCAGTGGCTTGAGAAAAAGCGGATTGGTTCGGCGGCCGTGCAGTTCAAGCTTCGGGACTGGCTCTTCGCTCGCCAGAGGTACTGGGGAGAGCCGATCCCTATCATTCATTACGAGGACGGGACGATGGAGCCCCTCCCTGAGGGCGCGCTTCCCCTCCTCCTTCCGGACCTCAAGAAGTTCCAGCCGAGCGGTACCACCGAGTCACCGCTTGCACTTGCCGAAGAGTGGGTCAGCGTTGTCGATCCTGCGACGGGACGGCGGGGGAGGCGGGAAACCAACACGATGCCCCAGTGGGCAGGCTCCTGCTGGTATTACCTCCGGTATATCAGCCCCAAAGACGACAAATCGTTCTGCGACCCGGATCTCGAAAAGCGATGGATGCCGGTCGATCTGTATGTTGGGGGCTCGGAGCATGCCGTGCTCCACCTCATGTATGCAAGGTTCTGGCACAAAGTCCTTTTTGACCTCGGGTATTTGAGCACAAAGGAACCGTTCCCCAAGCTCCGTCACCAGGGGATAATACTCGGTGAAGATTCGAAGAAAATGTCGAAATCCCGGGGAAATGTGGTAAATCCCGACGAGGTGGTGAAACTGTACGGGGCGGACTCCCTCAGGTTGTTCGAGATGTTCATGGGACCACTGGAAGAGATGAAACCGTGGAGTACGAGGGGGGTGGAAGGAGTCTACAGGTTCCTGAACAGGGTCTGGAGACTGTTCATCACGGAAGATAATACTCTCGATCTAAATCTTCAGGTGAGTCCCATAACCACCAATCTACAAACGACTTATCATTATACGATAAAGAAAATCGGAGATGACATCGAGGATTTGAAGTTCAATACCGCAATCTCACAGATGATGATATTTGTGAACGAGGTGATGAAATCGGATGCCCGTCCGCGCCAGTTACTCGAGCCTTTCGTGCTCCTGCTTTCGCCGTTCGCGCCTCATATCGCCGAGGAACTCTGGCGAAGACTCGGACATGAGGGGACTCTGGCGTACGAGCCCTGGCCGGAGTACGATCCCTTGATGCTCCGCAAGTCTGCGGTGGAGATCGTGGTTCAGGTAAACGGGAAAGTCCGCTCCAGGCTCGAGGTCCCGGCCGATACCGAGGAGAAGGAACTCCAAGAGCGCGCACAGGCGGACGCCGACGTGCTGAGGCACATCGGGGGAAAGAAAGTCCTGAAAGTTATCGTCGTGAAGAACAAACTCGTCAACCTCGTGGTGCAATGACCCTATGGAGAAGGTCAGCGTCGTCCTCGTGACATTGAACGAGGCGAAGAACATCGAGCGATGTCTTGACAGCGTCCGCTGGGCGGACGAGATCGTCGTCGTGGACTCCTTCAGCACGGACCGGACGGTGGAGCTTGCACGCCGCTATACGGACCGCGTCTACCAGCACGATTACCCTGGAACAAGCAGGCAGGTGGAGCGGGGGATCGGCTACGCCACGGGCGAGTGGATATTTGTCATCGACGCCGACGAGGAAGTCTCCGCTGATCTTGCCGGGGAGGTACGGGATGTGCTCGCGGAGGACCGGGGGTACGCCGGGTTCGAGTTCATCCGGAAGCCCGAAGCGTTCGGCAAATGGATCGAACACGGCGGATGGTTCCCCGACTACCAGTTCAGGTTCTTCCGGAAGGACAGCTACTACTGTGAACACCAGGAGATCCACGGCGGCTTCAACACGCGCGGGAAGAGGGGGCGGCTGAAAGGGTACCTCTACCATCACACGTACGGGACGATTTACGCGTACGTGGAGAAAATGAACGAGTACACCTCACTTCATGTCTCGAACAGGCTGAAGAACAACCGGGACGAGGAGGCGACGTGGCATGACCTCGTGCTCAGTCCCCTCTCGCATTTCCTCCGGATGTTCTTCTCGCGCAAAGGGTACAGGGACGGGTTCCACGGGTTTGTCCTGGCGATGCTCGATGCGAATTACGCGATGCTTATGTACGCAAAGCTGTGGGAATACCGGATGCGAGAGAAGGAGGGGAAGGGTATGCTTCCTCCGATCACCAACCTCGAGCTGAACGCCCTCAAACGGAAACAATGACCACCTACGCCCGCATACTCAGCTTCATCCGACCGTACAGGCTCACGCTGGCTCTCTCGATAATCTGTTCGATTTTCTTTTCCATCTTCAGCGGCGTGTCGATCTACCTCATCATCCCCCTCCTGCAGACGCTCTTTGCGGGTGGAGCGGTGGGGCAGGCCTCCGCGGCCTCCGCGACGGGGTCGTCATTCCTGCCGGGGTGGCTCGTCGCGGCAAAGGACGCGGCCACGGAAGCGTTCCGGCACGCCGTGTTCCGCCCGGACCCCGCGGATTCACTCTTCATCATCTGCGTGATCATCGTCTCCGCGTTTCTCCTCAGGAACCTCTTCGCGTACCTCCAGTCGAACCTGATGATTTACGTGGAACAGGGGCTGACGCGCGACCTGAGGAACTCCCTGTACCGGCACATTCATGAGCTTCCCCTCGCGTACTTCACAAACGAACGGACGGGGAACCTGATCTCGCGGATCATGAACGACGTCCCGATCATCAACACGGGGATCTCGGCAACCTTCCAGACGATGATACGCGAGCCGCTCCTCCTCCTGGTCTACCTGACGATATGTCTCGTCCTGAGCTGGAAGCTCACGCTGATCGCGTTCGTCGTGTTCCCGGTCGTTTTGCTCGTGATCGCGGGCGTGGGGCGCCGCGTACACAAGCAGAGCGGCCTTGCACAGGAGAGGATTGCGGACCTGACCTCGGTGCTCCACGAGACCATCTCGGGGGTGAAGGTGGTAAAGGCGTTCGGGATGGAGGAGTTCGAGAACCGGAAATTCTCCAGGGAGAGCAACAGCTATTTCCGGACCATCCTCCGGGTGACCAACATACGCAACCTCGCTTCGCCGACGACGGAATTCCTCAGCGCGGCGGCGGGGGGCGTCATCATCTGGTACGGGGGTCTGCAGGTCCTCGGGAAGAGCATGGAGGGGAGCGAGTTCCTCGGGTTCCTCTTCGCGATGTTCCAGCTGATGCCTCCCATCAAGGAGCTCAGCAACGTGAACAACCGGATCCAGGAGGCCTCGGCGGCGGGGAAGCGCGTCTTCGAAGTCCTCGATACGGAACCCAACATCAAAGACGCCGCCGATGCAGTCGCTCTCCCCTCGTTCTCCTCGGACATCCGGTTCGAGGGGGTCTCCTTCCGCTACGGCGACGGGGAGACCGTTCTGGACGGGATCACGCTGAAGATCCGGAAGGGGGAGGTCGTCGCGATCGTGGGCCCGAGCGGCGCGGGCAAATCGACGCTGATCGACCTGGTGCCGAGATTTTATGATCCGACCGGCGGGCGCATACTCATCGACGGGGTCGATCTGCGCCGGGTTCAGCTCCGTTCGCTCCGTGACAAGATCGGCATCGTGACGCAGGAGACGATATTGTTCAACGACACCGTCCGGAACAACATCGCGTACGGGCTGGAGGAGTGTCCCCTCGGAGAAATCATGGACGCGGCGAGGGCCGCCAACGCGCACACATTCATCAGCCAGATGCCGAACGGCTACGAATCCGTGATCGGGGAACGGGGAGTGAAGATCTCCGGCGGGGAGCGGCAGCGGCTGGCGCTCGCCCGGGCGATACTGAAGAACCCGCCCCTGCTCATCCTCGATGAAGCGACCTCCGCGCTCGACACCGAGTCGGAGATACTGGTCCAGGAGGCGATCGAAAGGCTGATGGCGGGGCGGACGTCCATCGTCATCGCGCACAGACTCTCGACGGTTCAGCACGCCGACCGGATCGTTGTCATAGAGGACGGGAAGATCGTGGAAACGGGGAAGCACGGTGAGCTGATAGGAAAAACGCGCGGCCTCTACCGGAAGCTCTACCAGCTGCAATTCCGCGCCTGACGATGGATCGCCCCCTCGACAGAATCACGGCGAAGACCGCACTCGTTCTCAGGTGGGCGTCGTACGTTTTTCTGGCCTCGGCATTCGTCTCGATCGCCGTCAATTCGCTCGCGCTCGGGGCCATGGCGCTCTGCTGGGTGCTCGTGATGGTCCTCGGGAAGCGGTGGTCCGTCGTGCCGACCCCGCTTGACTACTTCTTCCTCGCGTACGCGGTCGCGGAGATCCTCGCGACGGTGTTCTCGGTCAGCCCCGGGGAGTCGCTCTTCCTGTCGCGGCGGATCCTTCTGATCGCCGTCGTCTACTATTTTGCGTCTTGTGTCGATTCCGCTGCGGAGGGGAAGCGGGCTGTGGCAGTTCTGCTCGGCCCCGCCGTGCTTGTGGCGATCGTCGGTGTTTTCAAACTCCTGCTCGGCGGGCCCGGGGAGAACACGCGCCTGGAGATCTTTCAGTTCTACATGACCACGTCACAACTGATGATGATCGCCCTCCTCCTGATCCTCCCGTTTGCCGTGCACCGAAGCGCCCCGCTGGCCGTCCGGCTCGCCGCAGGTGCAGCCCTCGTCCCCGTGGGGATATCGTTGTATGCCACGGTGACGCGGGGGGCGTATCTCGCGGCGGCGGCGGGTGTGATCCTCATCGCCTGCGTACGGAACTGGAAGATCCTGATCCCCCTGGCGATCCTGGTGATCGCGATCGTTCTCTTTGCTCCTCCCTACGTGACCGGCCGGCTTCAGAGCATCGTCGACCTCCACCATCCCGAGAATGAATCCCGTCTCCTGCTCTGGGGCACGGGGCTGAAGATATTCGCGGACCATCCCGTCACGGGTGTCGGTGACATCGACCTCGGAGTGCTCCTGAAGCAGTACGCGGGACCCGGGTACAGCGGCCAGTGGGGGCACCTCCATAACGTGGCGATCCATGTCCTTGTCACGCTCGGTGCATTCGGCGCGCTCGCGGTGCTTGCACTCTTCGTGCGCATCGGAGTCGAAGAGTGGAGGATCTACCGCCGCGTGAGGGAGGACTGGTTCGCGGGGTCGTTCGCGCTCGGTTCCTTCGCGGTCTTTATCGGTTTCCAGGTGAACGGTCTGACGGAATGGAGCCTCGGGAACCAGATGGTGGTGATACTCGTGTGGGTCACACTCGGGATCACGCTGGCCCTGGGACGTGGCGCCGGGAAGGAGGCACGGTGAGCGGGAAACTGACGGTGATCACGCTGACGCGAGACGAAGAGCGCAACATTGTCGCGTGCCTGGAAAGCGTTGCGTGGGCCGACGAGATCATCGTACTCGACTCGGGGAGTTCCGACAGGACGGTCGAGCTGGCGCGGCGGTTTACGCCGAATGTCGCCGTTCTCCCGTGGCGGGGATACGGCGCTGCGCGGAACGAGGCGCTCGCTCGCGCGCACTCGGGCTGGATACTCTGGCTTGACGCGGACGAGCGCGTCACACCGGAACTCGCCGGGGAGATCCGTGGGATCCTGGAGAATGACGACCCCGCCGTTGCGGGGTTCGAGATCGCACGCCGTGCCTATTTCTGCGGGAAGTGGATCAGGCACGGCGGCTGGTATCCGTCGCGCGTGGTCCGGCTTTTCCGCAGGGACAAAGGGAGCTTCAGCGAAACCCGTGTCCATGAGCGTCTTGTCATCGCCGGGGCGCTCTCCCGCACACGGAACGACCTCATTCACTACACCGACCCGGATCTCAATCACTATTTTACGAAATTCAACTCTTACACCTCGCTTGCCGCCCGCGACATGTTCGATGCGGGGCGGAGTTTCTCCGTCGGCGATCTTCTCTACCGGCCGCTGTTTCAGTTTTTCAAGATGTATCTGTTGCGGCTGGGGTTCCTCGACGGGATGCACGGGTTCGTGCTCTGCATCGCGTCTTCCGCGTACGTGTTCACGAAATACGCAAAGCTCTGGGAGCTGAGTCAAACGGCAAAAAACTGAAGGACGGTACATATGGAAGCACCCGACATGCACACGATGCTGTTCGCCCGGCTGGTGCTGATGCTGCACGCCGCGGCCATGCAGTATCTCGGCAAGATCAAAAACCCCGTCACAGACTCGACAGAGCGCGATCTGGCCGGCGCGCAGGGGATGATCGACACGCTCGCGATGCTGGAGAACCGGACGAAGGGGAACCTCTCGCCGGACGAGGCGAAGATGCTGGCTCAGACGCTTCAGGAGCTCCGGCTGAACTATGTGGATGAAGCGCGGAAGCCCGATGCGGCGCCCGCGAAGGAGGGGGGAGTGACGGCATGACATTCGCGATATTCGGGAACGTTGAGAAGCCCGGACTGAAGGAGGCACTCATGGTCCTCCTTGCAAGGCTCGAACACTCGGGGATGGAGTACGCCCTGGATGAGGCGCTCGCGCCGATGGTGGCGGGGTGTGCCGGACCCGCCCCGACCCGGCTCAAGAGCCGGGAGGCGTGCCTCGAGGGTGCACACATGCTTGTCGCTCTTGGCGGCGACGGAACGATACTCGCCGCGGCGCGTGCCGTCGGCCGGAGGGGGACGCCGATACTGGGCGTCAACCTCGGCAAGCTCGGCTTCCTCGCGGAGCTGGCACCCGAAGAGCTGGAGGGCGCCGTCGGAGACATACTCGCGAAGAAGTACATCGTGGAAAAGCGGCTCGTCATCGAGGCACGGAGCACCGCGGCTCCGTCCAGAGTAATATACGCAATGAACGACATCGTCCTTGATAAATCGCGTTCCTCCCGGGTGATCGATATCGAGACACATATTGACGGGGCGTTTGCAGTCACCTACCGGGGGGACGGCGTCATCATTTCGACCCCGACGGGATCTACCGCGTACGCGCTCTCGAACGGCGGTCCCATCGTCACACCCGGAAGCGAGGTCATCGGGATCACGCCGATCTCCCCGCATACGCTCAGCGGAAGGCCGCTCATCGTCCCCGCATCGAGCGCCATACGCGTCGTGGCCCATGCCGAGAACGAAGAGTTGCTTCTGGCGGCGGACGGACAGGAGGAAGCGTTCCTCCGCCCTCCCGCAGAGGTCACCGTCCGGAAGGCGGACTATACCGTCAATCTCGTCAAGCGGAGGGACAGATCGTACTTCGACCTGTTGAGGGCGAAACTGCATTGGGGGAGGGACGCGCGGACGAGGGAGTGAGGCGGTGAACTCAGTTGTTCATTGCGCCTTCGACGATCCAGGCCCGTATCCCGTTGATCTGGTTCTGGTTCAGCGGATATGCTCCGGGCGGCATCCTTGCGCCGACGCTCCCCTGAATCCGCAGCACCAGCGTGCTTGCATCCGGTTTCTTCGGGACAATCACACCCGGGAGAAGCATCGCCTGCCCGAATGACGTAAGGACAGGAACATTCTGCTGTGCCCCGCTGTCGTGACACCCCGAAAAGTTGCACGCCTGGTTGAACAACGGCTGGACCTGGGCCGAGTAACTTATCCCGTTAACAGGAAAGATGATCGTGGAAGGGCTCCCGCCTGGTCCGGTCGGTGCGGTCCCCTTGCAGCTCCATCCGGCCACCGTCACAATCAGAATCCCCGCCATCTTCCGCCCGCTCATCTACTCCGCCCTCCGTTCCGGCGGAAGTTCGAGATACAGGAGGCCGTGCATAGCGGCCGCGACCAGGTACACGTAAAACACCGTGAAGAAGACGCCGATAAGGAAGAAGAGAATGCCGATGAATGCGAACGACTCGATACCGATCGCGATGAGCGCCACAACCGCCGTGTTTTGCCAGTTCACCCGGAAGTCCTTGAAGACCGTCCCCAGGTCGATCGCGTCGCTGATCTTCTCCCGGAGTGCGAACCGGTACGCGACGATTGGAAATATCGCCGTGAGGAGAAGGCTGTACGGGATCACGAGCAGCGTGAACCCGAAGATGTAGACGATGGTGAGCACCCCCACCATCTCCGGGGCATCGGTGGCGCTTGTCGCCACGGCAAGGCCGATCACGGGGATGACAAGGAGGAACACCGGTATGAGGTAGATAAGGTACACTATGCAGTATTTGAACCCGAGCACGAACTTGACGCCGATGTCGCTCCACGCCGGGAGCGCCGGCTCTTCCCGACGAATGACCCGCTGCGTAACCTGTATGAGATACCCCACGATCACGGGGATACCGATCCCGAGAAGGCAGAGCAGCAGGAACAATCCGGCGATAACGAACTTGGACGGCCAGGAGGGATCCTTGAAGGGGAGACTGAATGCTCTTCCGATGTCTTTCATGTCCTGATGTGGGAAGTGGAGATGCCGAAACCTCTCTTAACATACTGAAAGCGGCGGGGAGATTCAAGCGGTTCTCCGCCGTTGACTTTGGGGCCCATACTGGGTATATTTGACCTGCTTCGCCGTTCCTGCGGGGCTGTAGCTCAGCTGGGAGAGCGCGTGAATGGCATTCACGAGGTCAGGGGTTCGATCCCCCTCAGCTCCACTTTCACTGTCAATTGTCTCTTGACGATTGACAGTTCTATTTTGGGAACCGGTTCTCCTCACCCACTGTTCATTCCTTCATGCGACTCCTCTACAGCTACCTGCGCGGGTACTGGAAGCTTGTCCTGCTCGCCCTGTTCCTGGCGACAGTGAACCAGGTCTTCTCCCTGCTCGATCCGTTGATTTTCCGGTACGTGATAGACCAGTACGCAACCCGGTACCGGGAGTACACGCACGCGGAGTTCGTCCGTGGTGTGAGCCTTCTCCTTGCCGCCGCCGTGGGGGTGGCATTTGTCTCCCGCGTCGCAAAGAACTTCCAGGATTATTTCGTCAACGTCATCACGCAGCGGCTCGGTGCCCGGCTCTATTCCGACGGGCTCCGGCACTCGCTGGAGCTTCCGTACGCGGTGTTCGAGGACCAGAGGAGCGGCGAAACGCTCGGAAAGCTCCAGAAGGTCCGTCTCGATGTCGAACGGCTCATCTCGGCGTCGATCGGCACGATCTTCACCACGCTTGTCGGGGTGATCTTCGTGATGGTCTATGCGTTTACCGTCCACTGGGTCATCGCCCCCGTCTACTTTGCCACGGTCCCGCTCCTGGGCATACTGAGCAGCGTCCTGAGCAGGAAGATCAAGACGATCCAGAAGGTGATCGTCGCTGAAACGACCGCGCTGGCAGGGTCCACGACGGAGTCGCTGAGGAACATCGAGCTTGTCAAGAGCCTCGGACTTGCCCGGCAGGAGATCGATCGCCTCAACAACACGACCGGGAAGATCCTGAAGCTGGAGCTGAAGAAGGTGCGCTACCTGCGCAGTCTCAGCTTCATTCAGGGGACCTCGGTCAATTTCCTCCGGACCACGATACTGTTCATCATGCTGTATCTCATCTTCGCGCAGCAGATCACGGTGGGCCAGTTCTTCTCCCTGTTCATCTACTCGTTCTTCATCTTCGGGCCCCTTCAGGAACTCGGCAACATCATCAACGTCTACCGGGAAACGGAGGCATCGCTCAAGAACTTTCAGGACATACTCGACACGCCCGTCGATACGATGCCGGTCTCGCCGGTCGCCCTGGGTCCCCTCACCACGCTCGCATTCGATCACGTCACTTTCCAGCATCAGTCCGCCTCCGCCCCTGCGCTGACTGACATCACGTTCGAAGCCCGTGTGGGCGCGACGATCGCGTTCGTCGGGCCTTCCGGTGCGGGGAAGTCGACGCTCGTCAAGCTCCTCGTCGGGCTCTACAGGCCGCAGTCCGGGCACATTCGGTACAACGGGATTGCGGGGACGGACATCGACCTTGACAAAATGCGACGGAGGATCGGTCTTGTCACGCAGGACACACAGCTTTTTGCCGGGACGATACGGGACAACCTCCTGTTCGTGAACCCGGGCGCGACGGACCCCCAGTGCATGGAGGTCCTCGCCAAGGCGGCGTGCCAGAGCCTCCTGGCAAGGGCCGACCGAGGGCTCGACACGCCCATCGGGGAGGGGGGCGTCAAGGTCTCGGGCGGGGAGAAGCAGCGGCTATCGATCGCCAGGGCCCTCCTGCGGAACCCGAACCTGCTTGTGTTCGACGAGGCGACTTCCTCTCTCGACTCTCTCACCGAAGAGGAGATCAGCGAGACGATCCGGAGCGTGTCCGACCTGCAGAACCACATTACGATACTGATTGCGCACAGGCTCTCGACGATCATGCACGCCGACACGATCTACGTCCTTGAGAAGGGTCGGATCGTGGAATCCGGAGGGCACGACGCACTCGTCGATTCGAAGGGGCTGTACTTCGCGATGTGGCGGCAGCAGATCGGGGAGGCGCGCGATCCGGATCCCGGGTCCCTGGTGGGTGACAAAGAACTTATCCTGAAGAACTGAACCGGAGCGGGGAGAACATGATGACGATGCGCGGAGTGATTTATTTCCTGGCGACAGGAGCGTTCTTTTTCGGTGGCTGCGGTACTTCGCAGCAGTTCGAGGCTGTCCCGTCGGACGTCAACAGGAACGCCGTGCCGGTCATCTCAGTGAAGATGACGGCGCACCGGTATGACTTCATCCCCGACACCGTGCGCGTGCGCGAGGGGACGCTCCTGAAGCTCAGCATAACCGCGACAGACGGAACTCACGGGTTCAACCTCGGGGCATTCGGTATCGACGAGCGGCTCGAGCAGGGAGAGACAAAGGAAGTGGCGTTGTATGCCGGCCGGAAGGGGGTCTATACCTTCAAGTGTTCCCATATTTGCGGGATCGGTCACCTCGGCATGAACGGCGTACTCCTTGTCGAATAAAGCCGGCACCGCCCCGCACATGAACAGGTCCCACGACGCGCTCCCGTGCCCGGATGCACGCTGAAAGAAAACCGAACCGCCTGATCCACGAAAAGAGTCCCTACCTCCTGCAACACGCCTACAATCCCGTCGACTGGTACCCCTGGGGCGAAGAGGCATTTGAACGCGCGCGCGACCGGAACGTCCCCGTGTTCCTCTCGATCGGGTACTCCACCTGCCACTGGTGCCACGTGATGGAGAGGGAGTCGTTCGAAAACGATTCCATCGCCGCCATCCTCAACCGGAATTTCGTCTGCATCAAAGTCGATCGTGAAGAGCGACCCGATCTCGACCGGGTCTATATGACCGCCCTGCAGGCGATGGGGCAGAACGGCGGGTGGCCCATGTCGATGTTCCTCACGCCGGAGCGGCGACCCTTCTACGGCGGGACATATTTTCCCCCTGAGTCCCGGTACGGCCGTGCCGGGTTTCCCGACGTCCTCGGGAGGATCCGCACAATATGGGAGACCGAACGCCCGAAGGTGGATGAATCCGCCCGGGGCATCACGACATTTCTGGAGGACGTGGCGAGTGCCGGCGGGGGCGGCGATGTCCCGGGAGCGGAGGTGATCGAAGCGACGTTTCATCAGATCTCCTCGACGTACGATCCTGTTCACGGGGGATTTGGTGCGGGACCGAAGTTTCCCCGCCCCGTCGTCTTCAATTTCCTCCTCCGGTACTATGCAAGGACCGGAGGAGATGCTCCGCTTGCCATGGTGACGCACTCGCTCCTCCGGATGGCGTCCGGGGGGATGTACGACCAGATCGGGGGCGGCTTCCATCGGTATGCCGTGGACGCCGAATGGCGGGTACCGCACTTTGAAAAGATGCTGTACGACCAGGCGCAGCTCGTTCAGGCCTACCTCGACGCGTCTCTCTGTTCGCCCGATCCGCTCTTCCCGACGGTGGCGCGCGAGACGCTCGACTATGTCCTGCGGGACATGACGGACGCTGAAGGGGGATTTTATTCCGCGGAAGACGCCGACAGTCCGCGGCCGGAACTGCCGGAAGAATCGGGCGAAGGGGCGTTCTACGTCTGGACAAGGAAGGAAATCGACGACGCTCTGGCGGGTGACGCACCGCTCTTCAACGAGTACTTCGGCGTGGAGGAAGGGGGGAACGCGCCGTTCGATCCGCAGCATGAATTCACAGGTCGTAACATTCTCTACCGGTGCAGCTCGCTCGATGCCGCCGCGCACATGTTCGGGATCAGCCGCGAGGAGACGCTCTCCCGGCTCACGGGCGCGAAAGCAAAGCTCTTCGATCTGCGCGCCAAGCGGCCGCGACCGCTGCGGGACGACAAGATCCTGACGTCGTGGAACGGCCTGATGATCGGTGCGTGCGCACGCGGTGCGCGTGTTCTCGGAGGTGAGCGGTACCTCGTCGCGGCGACACGCGCGGCCGAGTTCGTGACGGGGAAGATGTGGGGGAACGGGACGCTTCTCCGCCGGTACCGGCAGGGGGAGTCCCGGATTGACGCACACCTTGATGACTACGCTTTTCTCGTCTCCGGCTTGCTGGACCTGTTCGAAACGTCGGGAGACGGCCGCTGGCTGGAGCGTGCGGCCCTCCTGACGGAGGAGCAGATCCTCATATTCCACGACAGCCGGGGGAAGGGCTTTTTCGACACCTCCGGCAGGGACAGTACCGTTCTCGTGCGCATGAAGGAACAGTATGACGGCGCGGAGCCGGCGGGGAATTCGGTGGCGGCATTGAACCTCCTCCGCCTTTCCCGCATGACCGATCGTCCGGAGTGGGAATCAATGGCGGCGGAGACGCTGGCGAACTTCGGCGGGACGCTCCGCGCACAGCCGGGAGTTCTCCCTCTGATGGCGGCTGGCGTCGATTTCCTTCTCACGCCGCCGCGCCAGGTTGTCATCGCAGGGGCCGCGGACGATCCCCGGGCCGCCGCGATGAGGGGGATCCTCTCGGGCCGGTATCTTCCCACGACCGTAACGATCCCTCTGGACTCCGGTGCAAGGGGGGACGCAGCCCGCGCACTCAACCCGTTCCTCCGGAATCTGTCTCTGATCGATGGGAATCCGGCTGCCTACGTATGCCGCAGGTTTGTGTGCGACCTTCCTCTCCTCAGTGCGGAATCTCTTGCCCTGTTGTTGGACGAAAAGGACAGAAACCCGGCGTGATGAGGAGAGCGATGCCGGCGATGGATTGCATCTCTCTCCCTTTTTCCTCACCATGACGCGGGATTCAGGGCCGGTGGTGCTGGCGGGACATTTTCAGGGGGGGCGAGCGTCGGGAAAAATGTACTGTGAGGTGGAGAAGTGGACAGACCCGTATACCGTCCGGCATAAATCGGGACAATTGAGGAGCCGTTCCCGTAAGGATGTCAGCGGGCCGTCCTATGAAGCGTCCATCCCGGTTTCCGGTCCCGCAGGTTTTCGAGACCTTTTCCGTCCCCGAGTTCTGCGGCGATCTGGTCGGCGAAAAGTCCCGCCTGGACACCGTCAAGAAACCAGTCTGAGCTTATGCTCTTCCGGAACAGGAACCTGTTGCGGTAGACTCGCACAATCCATGCGGAACCGAAGGCGTCTGTCTGCGCGAGGCGAACTGTGTATCCGTTGATTGACCTTTCTGACATGGTGTGTCCGGCTCCGGAAGTCCTACCATAGTACACAGAACAGCCGAGAAGTTCAACATGGCGGAATTCATCGAGATCATGGACGGGCTCCGGATACCGGACAATGAGGTCTCGTTCGTGTTTGCCAGGAGCGGGGGTCCGGGGGGACAGAACGTCAACAAGGTCTCCACGCGTGTTGAACTCCTGTTCGATATCGGCGCATCCCGGACACTCGACGCCGGTCAGAAGAGCCTTCTCAGGGCTCTTCTCCGGAACCGGACGGGATCTGGGGGAATCCTGCGGGTCAGGTCGGACGCATCCCGCAGCCAGTGGAATAACCGGCAGGATGCCCTCCGAAAATTTTCCCACCTGCTTGCGCGTGCCCTGCAGCCCGCGAAGAAACGTGCCTCGTCGCGACCGACCCGCGCCTCCCGAGCCGAAAGGCTGGCGGCGAAAAAGAGGAAAAGTGAGGTGAAACGGTCACGCGGGCGTGTGGGAGGCGATGAATGAGTGAATTCGTCCCGGAGTCTTGCCCCGTGCACGATTTTTCCGTACCTTGAGGGGATAATTATCCACCCTTCTTACGACGCGCTCCCCGCGACTTCTTTCTCATCGAACGTTCTTCAAACTGAGGGTCAGGCCTCCGATGAAAATTGATGCTCTATTGCACGCTCTCCTGCCGAAAGACGACAGTTTCTTCACGCTATTTGAAAAAGACTCCGGCAACCTGCTGATCGCCGCAGGCATTTTCAGAGATCTGATGTCCAACCGGATTTCGAAGGAGGAACGGGCACAGAAAATCAGGAAGATCGAAGAGATCGAGCACCGCGGGGATGAGATCACGCACCAGATCTTCAAAGCACTGGGGACGACATTTATCACGCCGTTCGACAGGGAAGATATCCACATACTCGCCTCCAAGCTCGACGACATCCTCGACTACATACAGGGGGCGGCGACAAGGATCGTCCTGTACCGTGTGGATACGATATCCCCGGAAGCAGAGCGACTGGCGGGACTGGTGTACGATGCGGTCGTCGAGCTCAACAAGGCGATCCCGATGCTGCGGGACCTCCGGCATGCGGAAGCGATCAACGAAAGCCTGGTGAAGATCAACAGCATGGAGAATGAGGCGGACGATCTGTTCGAGCGGGCCATCGCCAACCTTTTCGACACATGCAAGGATCCCATACAGCTCATAAAGCTTAAGGAGCTCCTGGTCAGCCTGGAGACGGCCACCGATCAGTGCGAAGATGCGGCCAACGCCATCGAGTCCATACTCGTCAAGAACGCCTGACATGGTCACACTCGTTCTGAGCGTCATCGGGCTGGCGCTGGTTTTCGATTTCCTGAATGGGTTCCATGATGCTGCGAACTCCATTGCCACCATTGTCTCGACGCGTGTTCTCACCCCGAGGAAAGCCGTCGCGTGGGCTGCGTTCTTCAACCTGGTTGCGGCGCTGGTATTTGACGTCCACATAGCAAAGACGATCGGCAAGGGTCTTGTCGACATAGAGGACGTCACGGTCTACGTGATCATGGCGGGGCTCCTCGGTGCGATCTCCTGGAACCTGATCACCTGGTATTTCGGGATTCCCTCGAGTTCGTCCCATGCGCTCATAGGCGGCTACGGCGGGGCGGCAGTCGCGAAGGCGGGGTTCGGGGCGATCCTCCTTTCCGGATGGATCAAGACACTCATGTTCATCGTTCTGGCGCCCGTTCTGGGGATGTTCCTGGGGTACGTGCTGCAGGTGATCGTTCTCTGGATCGTGAGAAAACGCTCGTACGACGCCGTCAACATTGTCTTCCGCAAGCTCCAACTCCTCTCCGCCGCTCTCTACAGCCTCGGTCACGGGACCAATGATGCCCAGAAGACGATGGGGATCATCACGGGGCTGCTCCTGACCGCCGGGTTCCTCCGGGAGTTCGAGGTTCCCCTCTGGGTGATATTGATGTCACATTCCGCGATCGCCCTCGGGACCCTCTTCGGCGGGTGGCGCATCGTGAAGACGATGGGGTCCAAGATCACCAAACTGAAGCCCTCGGACGGGTTCTGTGCTGAAACCGCCGGGGGGATCACGCTTCTCCTTACCGCATACTTTGGCATTGCCGTAAGCACCACCCACACGATAGCAGGTGCTATCATGGGTGTCGGGGCGACGAAGCGCCTCTCCGCCGTCCGCTGGGGGATCGCGGGAACGATGCTGTGGGCCTGGATACTGACGATTCCGGCTTCTGCTCTCGTCGCGGCGATCTCCTACTATGCCATCCTGGGAGTACGGGTGCTCGTTGAGTAGGATTCTGCTTGACAGGGAGTCGAAATTTGACTATCATAATACATTATGAATCAGTCTGTTTCTGACAGCCACAATCATCACCATCATCATGCGCATGTCGTGTGCGCATCGTGGTATTTCGATGGGGTGACGGCCGGCTGACGGACGAGAAGTCAGTAGAAAAGGAAGCCCCTTCCGGAATACCGGGAGAGGCTTTCGGCATTTATGGCGTACCGTTCCGCACAGTGTGACATCAGAGGGAAGGTTTCGAATGGACGTGAATATCGTCGGGCTGCCGGCGGGATACAGGGATTTCATGTTTGAGGACGCCGAATTGAGACGGCGCATCGAAAACGAATTCGCGTCGGTGTTTTCCTCCACAGGATTCAGGGAGGTCATTCCGTCGGCGGTGGAGTATCTCGACCTGTATGCCCGTGGAAATCAGGGGATCCGTGACAGGGCCATGCGGTTCCTGGACAGGGAGGATAACCTGCTTGCGCTCCGCGCGGATTTCACGCCGGCAGTCGCCAGGATCGTTGCGGCACACATCCGTGAGATGCCCCGCCCGATCAGGGTCTGGTACAGCGGTCCCGTGTTCAGGAAGACGGACCGGCACAGGGGACAGTACCAGGAGTTCAGCCAGATAGGCGCCGAGCTGATCGGGGGGGACCCGCCGTCAGCCGATGGAGAGGTTCTCGACGTCGCACTGCAGTGTCTTTCGAGGTCCGGGTTCCCCGATGCGTGCGTCCATGTGAACCACGCGGGGATATTCCGGGGCCTGGTCAACAGCCTGGGACTTGAGCAGTCGGACCTCGCCGAAGTCCGGTCTGCGATCGACAGGAAGGATATGCGGGCCCTGGGAGCGCGACTGGAGGAACTGGGTGTCAGCGGATCGGTCCGCGCCCAGGTGAACACCCTCTCGCGCTGTGTGGGGGATTCGCACGCGCTCGCTGCCGCCGCATCCTCGATCGACAACGAAGAGTCGCGCGATGCTATCGCCTCACTGGAATCTCTTGCTTCAAGTTTGCCGCGGTGGCGCGACAGGATTACTTTTGACCTGACTGAGATCGACGAGATGGAATACTACACAGGTGTGATGCTCACGTTCCTGAGCCCCGCCCATTCCGTTGAGGTCGGTCGGGGGGGACGCTACGATTCGCTCATGCGCGAGTTCGGTGTTGACCTCCCCGCGGTCGGGTTTTCGTTCTCCATGGACAGACTGGGTGAGTGCGCATGAAGAATCTCGTGCGGATCGCCCTTCCGAAAGGGAGACTCTACGAAACAGGGACGGAACTGCTCGGGAAGGCCGGGATCATCATTCTCCCTGCCGCCGATGGTTCCAGGAAGCTTGTCTTTCCCGATACCGAAGGAAGGTACGAGTTCGTTCCCCTCAAGCCCATCGATATTCCCGTCTATGTGGAATCAGGGTCGATCGACGCAGGGATCGTGGGGAGCGACATCCTCCGGGAGCTCGAGGCCGATGTATACGAGCCGGTGGACCTGGGGATCGGTATATGCCGGCTGGTCCTGGCTGCCCCCGCGGGAGTGCCGCTCCCCCGGGCAGGGTCGCTGCGGGTGGCGACAAAGTATCCTCGTACCACCGGGCGATTCTTCAAAGGGAAACAACTCCATGTGCATATCGTGAAGCTTGACGGGTCCGTCGAGATCGCCCCTCTGCTCGGACTCGCCGATGCGATCGTCGACCTCGTGGAAACAGGGAGGACCCTCAGGGAGAACGGCATGCACATCGTTGAGGATGTCGCACGGGTGAGTGCAAAGCTCATCGTCAACAGGACGGCGATGAAAATGAAATCCGACGACGTGCGGCATCTTATAACACAACTTGACACGGTGGTGTATGAGAATCCTGGATAACAGAACTGAACGGCGGGCGGTGGCGCGGCTCGCGGAGAGGCGGCTCGCGCCCGACCCTGTCGTCGACGATCGTGTCCGTGAGATCCTGGAAAAAGTCCGTACGGAGGGGGACGAGGCCTTGACGACGCTCACCCGGCAGTACGATTGCCGGTTCATCGATTCCCTCGGGCTCCGCGTCTCCCGGAGGGAGGTGGAGCGTGCATACGACTCCGTGAGCAAGGGGTTTCTCAGGGGACTGCGTGTTGCCGGAAAGAACATCACCCGGTTTCACAGGAGGCAGCTCCCGAGGTCGTGGGAGCTCCGCGGGAGCGGCATGCGCCTCTCGCAGCGATTCAGCCCCCTCTCGCGCGTCGGGATCTATGTCCCGGGAGGGAAGGCGGCCTATCCCTCCACCGTCGTCATGAACGCCGTCCCGGCACGGATTGCCGGGGTAGGGGAGATCGTCATGGCATCCCCCCCCGGTCCGGACGGGCGCTTGCCCGCAGAAGTGCTCGTCGCGGCGTCGGAATCGGGTATCACGGAAATCTACCGGATCGGCGGGGCACAGGCGGTCGCTGCACTTGCTTTCGGCACTGAATCGATTCGCCGCGTGGACAAGATCACCGGTCCCGGCAACGCGTACGTTGCTGCAGCGAAGCGGATGGTGTTCGGAGAAGTCGGGATCGACATGATAGCAGGTCCCACCGAGGTCGTGGTTGTGGCCGACTCCTCGGCGCGTGCCGAGTTCGTCGCAGCGGATCTCATGGCCCAGGCGGAACATGACGAGCTTGCGTCCCCCATCTGTATCGTCGGCTCCCGCGCCCTGGCCGAGAAGATCAGTCGCGCGGTCGCTATCCAGCTCGAGGCCACGCCGCGGAAGGCGATCGCGCGCAAGGCCTTTGAAGGGCAGGGGGTCATCATTGTTGTCGGATCGATCGGGGAATCGGCCGCGATTGTCAACCTGCTCGCCCCGGAACACGTCGAGCTCATGGTGAAGAACCCGCGGTCGTATGCCCGGCGTATCATCAACGCGGGATCGATATTCCTCGGGTCCTGGTCCACCGAGGCACTCGGGGATTACGTCGCCGGCCCCAATCACACGCTCCCCACGTCAGGCTCCGCGAGGTTTTCCTCACCGCTGGGCGTGGCGGATTTCATGAAATTCTCGAATGTCATCGAGGTCACGCGTCCCGCCCTCAGGCGGCTCGCGCCGCATGTGCGCGAGCTCGCGCGCGCGGAAGGACTCTTCGCCCACGAGAGGTCGGTGACCATACGGGGGGACGTGCGATGAGACCTCTGCTCCGCCCCCCCATCGAAAGAATCACGGAATACACGCTCGAGCACCGGGAGTGCCGGATCAAATTGAACCAGAACGAGAACCCTTTCGATCTGCCGGATGAGGTCAGGAATGAGGTCCTCAGCCGGGTCGCAGCCGTTCACTGGTCGCGTTACCCTGAATTCGTTCCCCGGCGGCAGATGGAGAAGATCGCAGAATTCACGGGATGGACGGCGGACGGGGTTCTCCTCGGGAACGGCTCGAACGACCTTCTGCAACTCCTGTTCACTTGCGCCCTGGACGCGGGGCGGGGAGTGGTGATCAGCCAGCCGACATTCACGCTCTACAAATTACTCGCGGAGGCAGTCGGGGCTCCTGTCTGTGAGGTCCCGATGACGCGATCATTCACCGTGGATACCGGTGCGGTGATCGCGGCGGCGAACGAGAGAGGAGCCGCGATGCTGGTCCTCTGCTCGCCGAACAACCCCACGGGGGGGCAGATCCCCCTGGCGGATCTGGAGGGCATACTTCGCGCCACGGGGGCTCTGGTGGTCGTCGACGAGGCGTATGTCCAGTTCGCGGGCCCTTCCGCCGTAACACTGCTGGCGCGCAATGAGCGGCTTGTGGTTCTCCAGACGTTTTCCAAGGCCATGGGGGCCGCGGGCCTCCGGTTCGGGTATGCGTTGCTTTCTCCGCATCTGGCGCGTCAGCTGGCCAAAGTGAAGCTCCCGTATTCAGTCAACATATTCACGCTCATTGCCGCAGAGGTGTTCGTCGAGAGGTGGGACACCCTGAAATCCTGGATCGGCGTACTTGTTGCTGAGCGCGGACGCGTCTTCTCAGCGCTGGGTGCGATGGACGGCGTCCGACCATACGCGTCGGATGCCAATTTTCTCCTCTTCGAAACGCTTCGCAAAACCCCTGCCGAAGTGTTCTCGGCGCTCCTTTCCCGGGGGATACTCATACGTGATGTCTCCCGGTACCCGATGCTGGAGCGCGGACTCCGCGTGAGCATCGGGACGCCGGCCGAAAACGACGAATTCATCGACGCACTCCGGGAGGTAGTATGAACCGCACGGCGGCTCTTGAACGGAACACGGCGGAGACATCGATCCGGCTTCGTCTCGATCTCGACGGATCGGGTGCGTTTGATATCAAGACGGGCATCGGTTTCTTTGACCATATGCTCTCACACATCGCCCGGCACGGGCGATGTGATCTCACGGTCGCCGCGACAGGAGATCTTCACGTCGATGACCACCATACGGTGGAGGATGTGGGCATCTGCCTGGGGAAAGCGATCAATGATGCCCTGGGGGAGAAACGGGGGATCGAGCGTTTCGGCGCAGGGTTCGTGACAATGGACGAGGCACTCGCAAGGACGGTCATCGACCTGAGCGGACGCAGCTACTTTGTTTTCCATGCCGGATTTTCGCGCGAATCCCTCAACGGTTTCTCACTGGAGCTTGTCAGTGAATTTTTCAGGGCGGTGGCGACCGAGGGGCGGATGAATCTCCACATCGCGCTGCTGTACGGTGGCAACGCCCATCACCAGGTGGAAGCAATCTTCAAGTCATTCGGCCGGGCACTCCGTTCAGCGGTCGCGAGGACCGGGAGCGATGAGATTCCATCGACGAAAGGGACATTGTGATCACCATTGTCGATTACGGGATGGGGAACCTGCGCAACGTCCTGCGTGCCTGCGGGGAGATCGGGGTGAAGGCGTCGGTGACGTCAGACCCGGAACTCGTCCGCTCTGCAATGTGGCTCATACTCCCGGGTGTCGGCGCTTTCGGCGAGGCCGTCCGGAAGATCGACGACCTGGGTCTCCGGAGGCCGATACTCGAACACGCGAAGGCGGGGCGGCCTCTCCTGGGCATCTGTCTCGGCATGCAGCTCCTTCTTACCTCGAGTGAAGAATCGCCCGGTGCAGTCGGACTGGGGCTCATTCCTGGAACTGTCCGTAAACTGAGCGGCGGTGTCAAGGTCCCCCATATCGGCTGGGACGACGTGATGCCGGTCTCCCCGTCCCCGCTCTTCCCTGATCCAAGGGAGGCCCCGGTCGCATACTTCGTCCACTCGTTCTATGTCGGCATGATCCCCGAGACCGTCGCGCTCACCGAGTATGGAGTTCGCTTCTCGGCCTCGGTGAAGAAGGGGAATGTGCACGGCGTACAGTTCCATCCGGAAAAATCACAGCTCGCAGGGCTTAACCTGCTCCGGCGTTTCACGCTCGTCAAACCGGCGGGCTGGGCAACATGATGGAGATCATTCCTGCCATCGATGTAAAGGATGGGAAATGTGTCCGGCTCCGGCAGGGTCGCGAGGATTCCGGGACGGTGTATGCCGCGGATCCCGTGGGCGTCGCCCTCCGGTGGTCGGGGGAGGGGGCCCGCCGTCTCCACATGGTAAACCTTGACGGTGCATTCGGACGTGAATCGAAGGCAATTGAGATACTCAGGAGCATTGCATCCCTGACGGGAGCGAGAGTCCAATTCGGAGGTGGCCTCAGGTCACGCGAGGCTATCAAAGGGGCATTTGATGCCGGTGCTTCGTCTGTCATCCTGGGGACAGTCGCATTTGAAGACGGGGACCTGCTCGCGGAGACGCTTCAGGAATATGGCCCGGAGAGGGTCATCGTTGCGATTGACGCGCTCAACGGAAATGTTGCGACACGGGGGTGGAAGGAACTTACCGGAACAGATGTACACAAGGCCGCGGGGGATCTTTGCGCGGCCGGGGTTCGGGAGATCCTCTGCACCGACATCGGCAGGGATGGGATGATGAACGGGCCGGATCTTGTCACGCTCTTGAGTCTGGCGAAGGCCGGCCTTTCAGTCATCGCATCGGGGGGGATTTCATCGCTGGATGATGTGCGTGCCCTGCTCGCCCCGGAGTATGAGCATATCACCGGGGCCATAATCGGAAAAGCACTGTATGAAGGGAAGATCGTGCTCCGGTCCGCCATCGCCCTCGCAGGCAGGGGGCCAGGAGCCGATACCACTCCCGCGGGAGAGTCACAACCAGGAATAGCGTAGATCATGCTTCGAAAACGGATCATACCGTGTCTCGACCTGAAGGATGGGAAAGTGGTCAAAGGTGTGAAATTCGTCGATCTTGTGTCGATGGGAGACCCCGCGGCTCACGCCCTCTATTACAACAACGAAGGGGCTGACGAGCTTGTGATACTCGATATCACTGCGTCCCATGAGGCGAGGGGGACGCTCGTCCACGTCGTTGAAGCGGTGGCGGAAAACCTCTTCATCCCCTTGACGGTCGGAGGGGGGGTGCGCACCGCGGACGATGTCCGCGCGCTTCTGCTCGCGGGAGCGGACAGGGTCAGCCTGAATACCTCGGCGGTCGGGAGGCCGGCGCTCATCAGCGAGTCTGCGGAGCGGTTCGGCACGCAGTGTGTCGTTTCGGCGATCGATGCCCGGAGGCGGGATCTGGCTTCACCCGGGTGGGATGTGTACGTGTACGGCGGAAGGGAAAACACCGGGAAGGATGCCGTCGAGTGGGCGGCCGAGGTGGAAAAAAGGGGGGCAGGCGAAATACTCCTGACAAGTATGGACAGGGACGGGACGCAGATCGGCTACGACTGCGAGCTGTTGCGTGCGGTCACAGAGCGCGTGTCCATACCCGTCATCGCATCCGGAGGAGCGGGAACCATGGAACATTTCGCCGAAGCGTTCACGGACGGAGGTGCGGATGCCGTGCTGGCCGCGTCTCTGTTCCATACGCGAGCTATGACAATACGGGATCTCAAGAGTTTTCTTGCAAAGAGGGGAGTGCCGGTCCGATGAACAATGTGTCGATGGAAAGCCTTCGCTTCGATGAACGGGGACTCATTCCCGCGGTAATACAGGACTCGGAAACAGGAGCCGTTCTGATGCTTGCGTACATGAACCGCGAGAGCCTCGCGCTGACACTTGAGACGGGCCATACACATTTCTGGAGTCGGAGCAGGAACACGATCTGGCATAAAGGAGAGACCTCGGGGAATGTCCAGAACGTAATGAGCGTGAAGTATGATTGTGATTCCGACTCGTTGCTTGTCGGTGTAAATCAGCACGGAAGTGCCTGCCACACGGGTGAATATTCATGTTTTTTCAATCAGCTCCAGGCAGTTCAGTCGGCCGGTCCGAACCTGGGTGAGGTTCTGGGAAAGCTTGCCGATGTGATCCGGCAGCGAAAGATTGACCTTCCCGAAGGGTCATATACGGCGAAGCTTTTCAAGGGGGGTGTGGATCGGATACTGAAGAAGGTGGGGGAAGAGACGGGCGAGGTCATCATAGCTGCGAAGAACCATAGCAAGGAAGAGATCACATGGGAGGTCGCAGATCTGCTGTACCACACACTTGTCCTCCTGGCGCAGGAGGGGGTTTCGTTGGGCGAGATCGCGGGGGAACTGGAACGCCGGTCCGCGAAGATCTGACCGATTCCCGGCTGTTCTTTGAGGAATTGACAATCTTGAAAGGAATAAGTATATTCATAGCGATTCCGCGATAGCTCAATGGTAGAGCATGCGGCTGTGAGGTCTGCATGAAGATTGCCATCGCGAACTTCATGCGGGAATAGCAGCTTACCCGAGCAATCGGGTTTGACAAATCGGGTGAATTCAGGGAAACCTAAATTCCGTCATTGACGGAACAAGGCAATCCTGAGCGAAGCCTCGCAAAGAGTGATTCATGTAGCGAGGAACGTGCAGAGACTAGGGGATGAGGAACTCGCCAATAAGCCCCGCTAGCGCCCGACCCCCTTCAGCTGTTCCGGCATTTTTCCCGGGATATTGAAGGGTGATGAGATAGTCCGGACCGGAACGAAAGTCCCGGAATCTACCGTAACCGCAGGGTTGCAGGTTCGAGTCCTGCTCGCGGAGCAAATGACACGAAGACTCAAACCACGAAGCATTGTGGCTTTGAGTCTTCGTCTTTTCAGGTATTTCCTGCACTCTTCCCGGGACGGAGCCCTCTCACGCGTCGTTTGACTATCCACGTTTCCTGCCGTACTTTGTGCTGTGCCGCCGATTTGTCGTGTGTTTGGAACTGCGTGTATCCGCACTAGCTTTCTGTGATCGGCCAGACGATATCTCACTACAAGATTCTCGGGCACCTCGGCGGCGGCGGGATGGGGGTTGTCTACAAAGCCCTGGACCTCAAGCTCGATCGCCCCGTTGCCCTGAAGTTCCTTCCTCCCGATCTCATTCACGATCCCGAAGCCGGGCAACGATTCGTCCACGAGGCCAAAGCCGCCTCTGCCATCCGGCACAACAACATCTGCGTTGTCTACGACATCGATGAGACACCCGATGGGCAGATTTTCATCAGCATGGAATGCCTTGAGGGAGAGACGCTCAAGAAGAAGATCGAGCGCGGGCCGCTGAAGATCAACGAGGCGATCGACATTTGTCAGCAGGTGGCCCGCGGTCTGAGCAAGGCTCACGAGCAAGGCATTGTGCACCGCGATATCAAGCCGGCCAATATCATGGTGACCACGGACGGAGTAGCCAAAATCGTGGATTTCGGGCTGGCAAAGCTCAGCGGCCGGACGATGTTGACCAAAGCAGGCTCGACACTCGGGACTGCTGCGTACATGTCTCCTGAACAGGCGAGCGGCAGCACAACGGACCACCGGACGGATATCTGGTCGCTGGGCGTTGTGCTGTACGAAATGCTCACGGGGAGACGCCCATTCGAGGCGGAATACGAGAACGCTCTCCTGTACTCCATCCTCAATTCCGAACCCGCGCCCATCACCGCTCTCCGTAGCGGAATCTCGAAGGAGCTAGAGCGGATTGTTCAGAAGTGCCTGATGAAGGCGCCCGGAGAGCGGTATCAGCACGTCGATGAACTGGTCGTCGACCTGAACGGGCTGAGCCGGGCATCGTTGGCCCAAAGGAATCCACCGGCCGCCGAACCGATTGTCATTCCGGGGAAACGGCGGGCTGTTCCGTATGCTCTGGGCGCGTTTACTCTGGTGGTCATCGTTTTGGGTGTATTGCTGTTAATGAGAGGGAAGGATGACCGCACGGGACCTCGCCCGGAACTCAGGTGGGTCGCCGTGCTGCCCCCGCGGAATCTCTCGAAGGTGCCGGGTGACGAATCGCTGTCAGAAGGGATCCTCGAAGGCCTCATAACAGAGCTGGGAAAAATCAAATCCGTCAGCACAATAGGCCGGCAATCGGTGATGAAGTTTGACGGGACCGACAAAAGTTATGCTCAGATTGCGGCGGAACTGGGAGGCGTGGAGGCTATCGTCGAGCCTTCGTTCCAGCATGTCGGGAACAAGCTGCAGATCCATGCCAGGTTGATCCAGGCTTCGGATGGGACGGTGTTGTGGGCCGGGACGTTCGACAAAACCATGGACGACATTCTTGTTCTTCAAAGTGAAGTCGCCCGGATGATCGCGCGCGAGATCGGAGCTACAGTGACGCCGCAGGAACAGACTCGCCTCGCGAGCGCCCGCCCGGTCAATGCCGAGCTCTATCAAATCTATCTGCAGGGCCGCTACCACTTCGCCCGGCGGACCCTCGCCGCGTTCAACAAGAGCATTCAGCTTTTCGAGCAGATTCTTGCGAGAGACCCGGATAACGCACTTGCGTACGCCGGGCTCGCCGAGAGTTATGCCATCCTCCCATTCTACGAAGGAGCGTTGCCCGCGGAAGCATTTCCCAAAGCAAAGGCGGCGGCGATGAAGGCATTGGAGCTTGACAACTCCCTGGCAGAAGCGCATACCGCTCTGGGATTTGTCCTGTTTTATTGGGACTGGGATTGGGCGGCCGCCGAAAAAGAGCTGCTGCAGGCACTCGAGCTCAAACCGGGCTACGTGATAGCTCATCACTGGTACGCGGAGTACCTGAGCGCCATGGGGCGCCACGATCAAGCTGTCAGTGAGATCAAGCGAGCCCAGGAGCTTGATCCACTTTCACCCCTCCTCCTGGCTATTGGAGGCGAAGTCTGCAATTACGCGCGGTCCTATGATGAAGCCATAGAGCAATGCCGAAAAGCACTTGAGCTGGATTCGAGCTTCGCCCTTGCTCGCGGCAACCTGGCCAACGCGTATATCGAGAAAGGGATGTACAGGGAAGCCGAAAAGTCTGCACGACTTGAGGGGGTGGACCCACGAATTTCCCTTCGTCTGGCGTACATCTTTGCTGCAGCCGGTTCGAAAGCGAAGGCCCTCGGGATCCTCATCACCAGGCGGCGCTCGAAGCGACAGGAACTTGACCCCACGAGCCTTGTCGACGTATATGTTTGTCTGGGTGAAAACAGCCTGGCACTCGACTGGCTCGAAAAGGCCTACGACCAGCGGGATCCCTATATGGTCTTCATGAATGTCGCACGAAGGGTGGATCCGCTGCGCGCTGAACCTCGTTTCCAGAATCTGGTCCGTCGCGTGGGTCTTCCGGCCACCCCACTGAGTAGCCAATACTAGCCGCCCCGGCATTTAATGCTCTCCGATGCCCTGTTCAGTCAAACCCGGCTGTCACGGAGGTGACAGGCCAACTTATCCCGGCTTGAGAACCAACCTTCAGCAGTGTTTCCGGCAGAGGTCTGCAGGGGTTGAGTATCCCATGCGTTCCCTGGGCAGGGGCTTCCTTGGCCTGGCACGGACAAGTCTCCTCTGAGAGAGGTTCTCGATATCCTGATGGGTGAGACCCAGCTCTTCCGGCAGACGCTCGCTGTCCATGCACGTGAGCCTCTCGCCGTGCCCCAAATTGTAGATTTCGATGGGGATTTTGAGGAGAATGTAGTTCGAGGTATGGAGCCTGTCGCGGAGCCAAAGGAACCAGGTGTGCGAAACTGCCGCACAGGCGTGAGATGGTGGTCTGAGTTGTGATTGAAAGACTGGATAGGAGATATCTTATGCATAAGCCTTTTTCTGGTGAAATGCCTCTGCTGTTGCTAATGATAATGTGTCAGGTTGCTTTTGCCCCTGATGACGGTTCACGCAGTAAGGCCAATCCATCCGGGGATCAACGGTCCAGTGAACACAATGTCAACAGAATGATTAGGAACAGTTTTAGCAAATTCAATGGAGAGTATATTATCTTAGTGAGAAAGAGCACCTTCACATTAGAGATCGTTACTCGAGACAATCAAGTCGTCGCCAAATACCCCATCGCATACGGCAGGAATCCGGATAAAAAGGCACCGCTCTACGGTGGTGATAACAGGACACCCGAGGGAGAATATAGCATCTCTGTAATACTGAGCAAGGATGCGGATACAGCAACAGCTTCATACCGCGATCTTGCAGGGATGAATAGAATGTATTTCAGTGCCAAGGAAGGACATAGCAAGTTCAATCATCCTGAAGAAGATCAAGGAGATAATGCATTCGGTCCTCGTGATTATCATTTTAACTACCCAGACTCCAATGATTTAAAGAACTACACGAACAACAAGAACAATGGTAAGATTCCGATTGTGGATGGGAAACCTCTGCCGCTCAGCCATAGATATGATATTCACGGAAACTGTGATAAGCCTTCCATTGGACATCTTGCTACAAGTGGATGCATCCGTATGGACAACACCGATATTGTTGAAATGGAAAAGTATGTCCAGATCGGAACGCCTGTTATAATACTACCAGCAAATCAATGAGAGAGTCAAGAACGGATTCAAGATAATCGCGCTCGTATCGAACTCCGCTGAAGTGCGGAAGCTTCATCAGTCAAGATAGGGCTGGCTTTCTTCAAGGATGTTTCAGGAGCATCACCCTCATGCCGTACATCTGTGGGTGTTGTCAGCAAATAGACAATCTAATTCCGGACGCGGAGACCTATTTCTGCCTAAAGTGCAGGAAGAGTAAGCCGCTGCACAAGGATTGTTGCGAGAAGCACAACTTCATTGCACATAGAGGCAAGGCGACCTTCAAACTCAGACCGCAACAAACCACCCGAGGGAATGATGCGCGAGGTTCTGGAAGATATGAGGTATGAGAATGGGATGCGCGGAAGTCGGTCAATCGAATGAACAAGGGGTTTCGATGTGGGGCTTTTCTTTTTGCATTGATGGAGGAAAGACAAAATGAAGGAATCACTTGTCGGAGTACTAATTCTTATCTTCTCGCCCGCAGCTCTCGCCCAAAATGACTCTTCCTCTTGGCTGAATAACGGACTGGAAATAAGATTGGGAATGACGAAAGAGCAAGTCAAAGATGCTCTCGGGGATGATTATGTCTATAAAGAATGGAACAACCCTTATGACGCTTGGATGATAACTGAAGTCAAACCTTTCAGAGGCTTGGGGCATATCGAATTCACTCCCAAGGGTAGGGTGTGGGGAATAACGAAGGACAGTGATGTCGCAAGTAAGGATAGTAGAGAAGGCTTCTCATAATGTTTTGCAATGGTTAAGAACATGACATGGACAGAGAAGGGTTCGCTGACTCCTCCGCCTTCGGCAACAACCATAAAAGCAGAGGTGTCCGTTGATGAAACAAATGAGAAAGGTAAACACTTCCAATGCCTTCATATTACGATGGGAAGACGCCAACTCTCAATAACCATAAGCATAGCAGGGCTCCTCGGTTCACCCAGAGTAATATTTCAAGAAGCACTTCGGGATACGAATTTGCTTGAAACAGATAAGAGGTAAGCCTGAGGCGATTGGGACACTCAGTAGAAAGGAACAGCACAATGACAATCCTCGAAGCAACGGTTGAAATCGCAAAAGCCGCATTGGGTAATAACGGGGGTTCGATACAAGCTATTACGGATGAAAAGGTGCGTCACAATTTCGTGAAAGGAATCGCCGACATTTTCAAGACGTTGGAAGGACTCGTTCCAAAGACTGATGGGAAATAGTAGTAGCATAAATACATTGAGAGCGACGAACACTCACGGAGATCTTCCTGGCAGGTGTTTTAGTGTTTCAGCGTGAAGAGCTGTAACCGGTGTGGGACATGCAGCTGAGCCCAGTGGCAAAGACGTCAAGTCGTACCGCGAGTTTGGAATTGCGAAATCTACTTCTTATGAATGGAGGAAAGCTTTCCGGGTGAACGGGTCTCCCGGGCCCATACCCAGGAAGCTGGTGGCCCGTCATCACCCGCCAGCATTGTCTCAAGAGGCCACAGAGAGGATTCTGGAGCTCAGGAAGACCTATGGCCTTAGATCACAACGCGTTGCTTCGTACTTGGAGCGGTATCACAGCATCAGGATCTCCTGCGCGAGTGTCTACCGAACGCTCGTTCGCCACGGGCTGGGGTGGATCCGGCAGGGATGATGGTCGGGCTGAGCCCAAAGTTGTACAGGAGCGATCTTGATTCCACGCTTGCTCTTCTCCTCACAGACGATGCCCGACCGGCCCGATCAGCATTCACGAACCATCTTACCAAGATCTGGAGGGCGTATGAGCAGCTTAAGCAAGAAATTGATCCAGGTCGCTCTGATCGCAAGCCTTGCTTTCGCCGGCAGCGCGACTGCTCAAAATCCAGCAAAGAGCTGGGTGCAATATTCAGCACCGGAGGAGGCAGGCTTCTCTTCTGAGAAACTTCAATCCGTTCTGGACCTCTACGATAAGAATGGAGCCACCGCACTGATGGTCGTCTATGACGGCAATGTTCTGGTCTGGAAGGGAGACATCGCCCGACGCCTCGATACCCATTCCATGCGAAAGAGCCTGATCAGCGCGCTCTACGGGATTTATGGCGGCAATGGGGCAATTGACATCCATAAAACCCTGAAGCAACTCGGCATTGACGATTCCGTTAAGCTGAGCGAAGAGGAGCGTTCAGCAGAGATTCAGGACTTGCTGAAAGCGCGCTCTGGGGTTTACATCCCGGCGGTCGGCGAAGCAAAAAGCATGAAGGACTACAGGCCGGCCAGGGGAAGTCATCCCCCGAATACGTTCTTCTATTACAACAATTGGGATTTTAATGTCTTGGGGGTGATCTTTCAGATGGAAACAGGGAAGGATTTGTTTGAAGCGCTCAATGCGTCACTTGCAAAGCCTTTGGACATGGAGGACTTCAGGCCGGTGGATGGGAGATTCTGGCGCGATTCGACTCTCCAGACAGTATATCCCAAATATGACATCAAAATGTCGGCCAGAGACCTCGCTCGATTCGGGACCCTCTATTGCAACGGCGGGATGTGGGACGGCCATCAATTGCTGTCAAAGGAGTGGATATCAGAAACATTCACTCCGTATTCAACTGTAGACCACGGCAGCTACCATGAATCATATGGATACCTCTGGTGGATTCAACTCCTTGATGACAGCATCCCCATGTACTCCGCGCAAGGTTGGGGCGGGCATATCCTCGTGGTCGTTCCGAAATACAAGCTGGTCGTAGTCAAGCGCCATGACACGTTTAGCGGTAGTGGCGGCGATTCGCAGATCGGAACCTACATCCGGACGATCCTCAGTGCTCGGACTTTAGAGACGGTTTCAAGGCCTAGACTTATCCCACTTGAAGTACGGCCAGAGCAGCAACAATTCATCGAGATGCCGGAAGCCGACTTGAGGAAATACCAGCAGCAGTTCTATATGAATGGCAGGACCAGAAAAATAGAGTACGGCAAGTACGGGCTTGTTTTTGACGAATGGTTCGTGCTGCATCCCGTTTCAGACAGCCGATTTTACGCTGAGGATTTGCGTAAGTATGTGTCATTCAGGTGGGAAAATCAGAAACCTGTATTTGACAGGATCGAATGATGCACTCAAATCGTCACGGCGAACCATGAACAAAAGTAGTGGAGGTCGGCCTGCTTTAACCGAATCTTTACTTGATCCCCTTTAGTATCCTGCTCACCCAGGCCCTGCTCACTCCCAAGTGGCGCGCAAGTTCAAACTGTGAGGTAAACCCCTCGCGATTCATTATCTCACGGTAGCTGCACGCCAGCCCTGAGTAATCGATTTTGGGCTTTCGGGGAGATTTCTCGGGGCGAGGGATGATCAGGCCGCAATCGCATAGCCGGGAAATGTCGCCGTCCGAAAGCCCCAGGATCTCCTGCACATGCTCACTGTGCATCGAAAAGACCTTCCCTCCCCTGAGGGCATTGTGGATTTCGACCGGGATTCGCAGAGATATATATTCGAGTTCCCGTGTGTCTCGCGGAGCCAAAGGAACCAGGTGTGCGAAACTGCCGCAGCTGGTTTTCCTTTTTCAGATGGCTCACAGTTCGGCTCGACGCACGCAAACGATTCTTGACAAAGTAGTCTTCCCGTTATACATTGCTTTGAATATCGCCGGCATTTCACCTTTTATATGTTGCCAACGAAAGATCCCATACGACCCGGGCTGTACGACGCCCTCAGCAAACACGCTGGGTTTAGCCGCGATGAATATGAATTCTACTGCAGTCTTTTGAAGATGAGGATCGTCAAGAAGAAAGAGCATTATCTGCAGGCGGGCGATATCTCGCGGGCAACCGCGTACGTGGCCAGCGGTTGTTTCAGACAATATATCATCGGCGACCAAGGGAAGGAGATCATAATCCAGTTCGCTCTGGAGGATTGGTGGATTGGCGACCTGGAAAGCTTCCATTACGAAAAGCCTTCAACATTTTACATTCAGGCACTCGAAGACAGCGAATTGATGCTCCTGTCGCGGAGAGACTTTCTTCGTGTGTGCGAGGAGTTGCCAAAATATAAAAGCTTTCCTGACGAAAAGGTCCAGCGTAACCACTTCGCTACATTGAAACGGCTCTCAATAGCAAAACTGGGGACGCCGGAAGAAAAATACCTGCTCCTCATGAAGGAGCAACCTCAGCTCTTTCAACGTGTCCCCCTTCACTATATTGCCTCCTTCCTCAGTATCGAACCTGAATCGCTCAGCCGCCTGAGAAAACGTCTCTCAGTGAAACCTAGAAAATCCTAACCAACGTCAAGGCGCGGTGCATCTTCCCTGATGTATATTTATGCCATCATCAGAACAAAAGGAGGACACCATGGACACACTACTGCAGGATCCGGAAGCCCCGGCGCGCACCAAATCCTCACCATATAAGGTTTTGGGCCCAGGCGAGGGTCTGAGACTCTTCTCCGGCCCTGGCCGGGATCTCATCTTCAAGGTGACGGGTCAGGATACAGGTGGAGCCTTCGATTACTTCATCGTCGAGGTCGCACCGAAAGGCGGTCCTCCTTTGCATGTTCACCACAGGCAGGAGGAAACGATTCAGGTTCTGAAGGGTCAGTATAAAGTGAGGATTGGCGAAGAGATTTTTCACTTGACAGAAGGTGGCTTTGCTTATCTTCCGTCCAAAGTCCCGCACGCGTTCCTCAACTTAACGAATGAGCCGGGTGAGATTATTGTAGTCTATACTCCAGGGGGCGGGCACAGGTTTTACGAAGAGTTCGGACCTGCGGCCCGGAGTGGCCCACCCGATCCCAGGGTACTCGGCCCGCTCTTTGCGAAATATGATATGACCCTCCTGGGACCGCCGCTGAGTCCTGATTGAGCTTGGCCGTTAGGTTACGCGCTTATTCCTTCACGGCTTCTCTGGGCGAAGACCGGCGAGACCTTTCTCGAATAAGCTCTGGATGTCGAGGTCGGTGAGCCCCAGCTCTGCTTGAAGCCGCTCCGAGTCCAGGCAAGTACGTTTTTCGCCGTGACCCAAATTCTGGATTTCAATGGCGATCTTGACCAGAATGTAGTTCGAGGTATGGAGCCTGTCGCGGAGCCAAAGGAACCAGGTGTGCGAACCTGCCGCACCTGGTTTTCCTTTTTCAGGTCCGCTTCAGAGAGCCGTCAGCGCGTAGCCTATAGCCGCAGGCAAGCCACCATCCGTCCTCGGGAGGGGTCAATTTTTCCGGGAAATACACCCATGTAACTTTACTTCAACAGCATTATTCTACCGACCAACTGCCCTTCTGAACTCCGGAGCACGTAGACATATACCCCGGAAGCCAATTGATTGCCGTTGAACTCTTCGGTGTACTCCCCTGACCTGCGGTTCTGGTCAACCAGCGTGGCCACTTCGCGTCCTAAGATATCGTAGACTCGAAGTGATATCGGACCTTCCTTTGTGATCGAGAAGGAAATCCGCGTAGACGGATTGAACGGATTCGGGAAGTTCGGCTTTAGCGCAAACGTCAACGGAATGCTTGTTGAATGATTCACGCCAGTGAGATTGGAAATAGTGAAGTAGCCAAGCACTTTTGACGGTATTCCCATCAACTGTCCGGTTCCTATGTACAGTGTATTGTGGAACACACAGAGTGCTGAAACGGACGTGGAATCCTTCTCAAAAATCTTGGTCCACGTATTCGTTGATTCAACGTAGCGGTAGACTCTTCCCGGTATGTACGGCGAACTGGCGCTGCTGTCAAACGTGAATATGCCGGCATAGAGATTCGTTCCGTCCGTTGCAAAGCGAGAAACCAAATATGGGAGGTTCGCATACACCCAGGCACGGGTAATATCATCCCGGTAAAGGACACCGCTGAAGAAAGTCGAGATGAACAATCTTGACCCCATCCTGAAAACATTATTCACATCCCGGCTGTGGGGAAATGCAATTTGGTCAGGACTAATATCAGCCCATGTTTGTCCCAGGTCAGTAGAACGAAGGACTCCACCCGGGCCGAGGCTACCCTGGTTGCTAAATCCGCCGGATTGTGAACCAATGTAATTTGAAAACGACCCCGCATAGAGAGTCGAACCATCCATGTAGAGTGACGCGACAATGGAAGAATCCAGCATAACGGGACCATTACGCGAGCTCCAACCGGTAGGATAAGAACAACTATACACACCACCTGGACTCACAAATGGGGCGCTCAGGTCATATCCGGGAAGTCCGGCATAAACTGTCGAATCGTGCCAGGCCAAAGCGTTGATACTTTTTCCTAAAGGAAGTCCGCCGCTCAATCCCCCGCTGCCGCCTATTTTCATCCAGCCGGCCTGTGCCCCGGACTGAAAACCATACGTGTACACCCCGCCATCATTTTGGCCGTTATTCTTGAGAGCCGCGATCCCGGCAACAAAACCGAAATTACCGCCGTAAGCGTACGGTATGAAGCTGATGATGAGGTTCTCGATATCCCCGGAATTGGGAATCTGTCCTGAAAGAGCTGGTCCGCCGGTTATGGGAAATGCCCCACTGTCGTAGATTGCCTCGTAGAGATAACCATTGGCAGCCGCAGCGAATCCAGTAACCGTTCCGGTCTTCGACGCATCTTGTGCGAAACCGCTTGCAACTACAAGCAGTACCGCGGTGACTAACCCAATAGATCTTCGCATATGCGCGTCCTTTCATATGCATGGTGATAAAAGAGGGGTGCGAATACTGACCCACCCCTTTCAATCTTCAACTAAAAACACTAGGGCCTTCTCTACGATCGGTAAAGAAGGCCTCTCAGAATGAACGGTTCTCTATTTCAACCTATCACTATATTCGACCATGCGCCACGTCCTGGGTCACACGAAAGGGGGAGAAGTGTCTATCATTCAGCATGATATCCATACTGGACGTCATCAAGTGCTTCAGGCCCCTCCCGGGACAATGGACGCGGGCGCGAGGTGAGGAGTTTATGCAAAGCCTGGCGCCGAGGGTGGATATGCTCTAACAACAACGACAGCTTGTTCCCAAATCAAATTCTGCGGCGAACTCGGACATGGAACAACAGGGGGCTACCAACTGATAGCCCTCACTTTGACACGTTACTTTGATAGGATCATACGACCCGACTGCACGCCTTCTGAACTCCTGAGCACATACACGTATGCGCCGGAAGCCATCTGAGCGCCGTTGAAGAGTTCGGTGTATCCTCCAACCTTCCGATTCTCGTTAACCAGAGTGGCCACTTCCCGCCCCAAGACATCATAGACCCTGAGCGATACTTGACCTTCCTTTGCGATAGAAAAAGAAATCTGCGTAGAAGGATTGAACGGGTTCGGATAGTTATGGACAAGTTTCGGCGAATTCATCAGCGCGGTTTCCGTCATTCCAGGAGAGATGGTGTTCGAATAGTGTATCCCACCGTCCAGGTCCACTTGTTTCAATCGATAGGAGGTAAACGGAGATGCGTTGTCAGTGTACGAGTAACTATTCGTAGACAACGTTGTTCCGTGACCAGGGACGAAACCCAAAGTCGCGAAATTGCTCTTTCCGTCTGCACTCTTCTGAACGTAGAATCCATAGTTGTTCTTTTCACTGATCGTGGTCCAATCCAGTTCGACCGTGTTGTTCTTCGCGTCTTTGATAGTGAACGCGGAGACTTCTACGGGGAGCGGGCTATTATCTCCACCTGCCAAAATGTTAGTTGTTCCGTTTGGTGCATATCCGGGCCCCCAGTAAAAGTATGGATATGAAGTACTTGCAGGACACCACGCAAGTTGCGACATAACAGAGTGGTCTATAATATGGAGAATCACTGTAAATATTTTTGTGTCTTGATTCGCCAAAAGTGTGGCAGTTGCACCTGTTCGATTTAGATTTACATAAAAGCAATTACCATCAACGGTGACACTCTTTTCATAACCAGTTGCAAACATAGGATTATACACAATGTGTGGGCCAGTCTGGGGTGTCGGTGACAAATCCAGTCCAGCGGAATTTGCTGTCCACGCAAGAACACTCATCCATATAGCAAAATCGGCATCGGACTTACTCCACACTTCAAATGTATACAAGTCTCCAACGATGGATATGTTCCTGATAGTCGTGGTAATGGTTGCCGCGTAGACTGGGCCCGAATACCCGCCGACCGTTCCGACAAGCAGGAGAAGCGCGAAATTAAGTGTTGTTGAAATGCGTTTCATGAGCGTCCCTTTTTGGTGTATTCAACGATCCAGGAGTCAGATGCCTCACCCGTTTGAAGCGTTAGCTAGAAAATATTAAGGCCTTCTCTAGAATCGATAAAGAAGGCCTCTCAGAATGAACGGTTCTCTATTTCAACCTATCACTATATTCGACCATGCGCCACGTCCTGGGTCACACAAAAAGGAGGGAACTATCTGTCATTCGGGACGATTTCTGTGCTGCCTTCGTCAGACCCTTCCACCCCCTCCCGGGACAACGAACGCGGTGCGAGGTCAGATGAATTCGTGAAGAGCCTGGCGCCGAGGGGGAAATCCTTCGCTTGAAGAAGTAACCAACGGCACAGTTGCAGGTTCAAGTGGTGGAGCGGGGATATAGTTTGCAAAAGGATCGAAGCCTGGCATTGGGCCGAGTTAGTCTGCGGAAGAGGGCAGCCCGCCTATAGCTGCGCCGGGGATGATTCATGTCGGGGTTCTCCGTCAGCCCGATGTACACCGGGCAAGTACGGGGCGGCCGCGATAACTACGTATGCGATGATGAGAGACTGGAATGGAAGAGAGTAGCGAGCATTCTCTCCCGATTCAAAACATGCTTGGACAATTGACCCTATCAACACGACGGCGGCGAGAATCCATGACGCCGATTCGATGTCAATCCGGTTCAGGGCCTGCCGAACTCGCAGAACGAGGAAGGCACGGGCCATTACGATGATCAGAAACGCGAGCCGCAGCACGGAGATGATTTCCTTTTCCCATCCCCAGAGTGTCTCCAGAATCCGTCCAGCCTTCATCGGGAAGATCCCATAGCGGTCCCAGTACATCGGAACACTCCAGAATGATCTCCACGCTTCGAATACACTACGAGCATACACGATAGGATGTTCCGCGATCAAGCGCAGCGCCAGTCCGGTCAGGATCTTCGACAGGCCGGCAACCGAGGTATGTGTTGCAAGCATCATTTGCTGCCTGGCGTCAAACACCGTGAACGTCGTCGATCCCGCAAGATCGATGTTGTTCTTTCGATACCGAATGAATATTTCCCGGACCGCGGCATACTCCTGCGGCGCCTCCTCCATCATCTTTCCCGCGTGTTGCATGAGATTGTATCCGAGGAGGGTGGTGGTCCCGAAATAATCGACAGCGGCTTTGTTGAATGTCGACCACCCGCCCAGGAGGATGATCGGGGGGAGGAAGAAGGCAGAGAGGTAGACAGTGACCCGGCGCAAAGGACTTCGCCGGATCCGCCAGTGGAAAAGAAGGATAAAGCCGATTAGAAATGGGAGGTACAAGAACAATGGCCTGACAAGAGCTGCCATGCCAGCGACGATGCCAATGAACGCGTATGCAATCCAACCCTCCCTGTCGCTTTTCAGGTTCCTAAGCAGAAGGAAGAGACAGAGGATCAGACAGAACGCCGAAAAGGTCTCAGTGAGTATTGCGGCTTCGAAGAAGAGCACATTGAGACTTAGACCGTGAGCCAGACCTGCGAGGAAACCCATTATGGGGTCGCGCGTCTGGAGGAGAACGATACGAAAGAGCAGGAATGAGCTCATGATTCCCAGGATCGATTGCAGAATCCAGACTCGTTGTGTGTCTGGGCCGCATAGGAGAAGGAAAAGGGGGTATACCGGGGTCCGTTCCCCGGTATACGAGTGGAAATCCCATGTCTCGATCGAGAGGGCAACCGCCTGGTACTCAGAACTGTCCGGGTAGAGCTTAGGCCGGCCAATACACCAATGTACGATACGCACCGATAGGCAGACTGCAAGCAGGGTCAGGAAGAGGGTCCTTGAAGCATCCTTGCACAAGGTCCTCGGGAAGGTGATGTTCTTCGCCACATGGTCCTCCAGGTTCCTTGGTCCGAGATGACGGACGGTTCTTGTGTGTAGTATAGCTGTGGCACTCATGCCGCGGTTGTCAGCTCGACAGACCTTCTGTAATGTAGTCCATGAGATTAGAAAGGGCAATGGAGAATGCAGGTCAAATTGGCGGTCGCATGGAACGGAAAATCCTCACCGGCTTTCACCGGCAGGGATTCTTCCGTAGAACCAGTAACGGGGACCCGAACTGGTATTCTACTGTAACCGGTAGATGCAATGAGATCAAGTGTTTCGATGAATCAATGTGTTTTCCGGGTTTCACGAGCCTCGCTTGGTCTCGCGGACGACTGCTTTCGAATCTGTCTTGTCCATCAAAGCGCACGCTATTTTCCAAATGGGTCATAATACTCAAACCATCCATTCGTTCTCAAGCCCAAGCTGTCCAAGGGTCTTTGACGTTAAGGAATGTTCGCCGCAATGCCTCGTAATCGACTCGTTCTTTCGTACGTGCCCTCTGGGGCCTGGGACGGGAGAGCCCTCTCTCGAATAGGCGATGAATGTCGGGGTCGGTGAGCCCCAGCTCTGCTGGAAGCCGCTCTGAATCCATGCAGGTGAGCCTCTCCCCGCGGCCCAGATTGTGGATTTCGATAGGGATTTTGACCAGAATGTACTTCGAGGTATGGAGCTTGTCGCGGAGCCGAACTACATGAGGACTCAAACCAGTCGAACAGAGGCTGGTTGAGCCCTTTTTTTTTGGCCTCTTCCCATTTCTGCTTTGCCGATCCACCAATGCATAATTTGCGAATGTGTCCCCGCATACTCTCGCCGCGTATGACCGAAAACCGGATCACTTCGACAAAAAGGTGGGGATTGTGTGCTGAAAATGGACTAACTCCTTTTTCATCCTTCTTGTCTATTCTCAATCAGTATTGTCCTCGGTATCCTTCAGTGCAATGAGGGGTACCCCTTGTTCCCTGATTGAAAAAGGTTGAGTGAGTTGCCTGGGACCCGTGGCCATCCCCGGGATCGTCTGACCGTGATTGAAAACAATCAACATAAAGAAGAGGAAGTCATATGAATTACAGCACAGAGAATCTGCTTCTGTTCCTCGTTATCGGAATCGTTGCCGGGTTCATCGCCGGGAAAATAATGAAGGGCGCTGGGTTCGGCCTGGCCGGTGATTTGATTGTCGGGGTGATAGGTTCCTTCATCGGTGTGTGGGTATTCGGCCTGCTCAACATTTCGAGCGGAGGCATTCTCGGCTTGCTGATTGCCGCGATTGTCGGGGCTCTCATCCTGCTGTATATCGTCCGGCAGGTTAAAACAAGCCGGTAAGTTCCACCGATCGACACACGATGCGCCGATTCCACCGCCCCTTGTTCGTTCAAAGTGCTGCGGCGCCCTATGTTGCTGAGGCAGAGGTTAGACGCAATGCAGTTTCAATAGAATTCGGAGTCAAGTCACTATTCTCGCACTCACATTCGGAGGGGTTATGAAGTCATTCCTTTCAAGTCTTATCGTTCTCGCACTCGTGATCATTGCCTCCGGCTGCCAGCCCCAGCCATTAGCACTCACGGACGTCCAGAAGGCCGCCATCGCAGACTCGGCAAGGGCCGTTGTCCAGGATGTGGTGAAAGGCGTACAGGACCTGAATGGACCTGGCCTCTTTGCGCGAATCTCGTCGGATCCCGATGCGCGCTTCCTCGAAAACGGCTTTATGTACGCTTCGTACGGCGCGTTTAAGGACAGCCTGTACGGTGATTTGCCGACGCTCGACTCGCTTAGCGTTCAGTCCGTTGCTTCGGACGTTGTTGTACTCGGCGCGGAAGCCGCTGTCGTAACAGAATCATTCCGTTTCACGGCCGCGACGAAGGCCGGTGAGGACCTTGAGGGCCAAGGGGTCGCTTCGATTGTGGTGCAGCTGCGCGCGGGTCGTTGGCAGATCGTTCACTCCCACGAGTCCGAGCTCAACGCGGCAGAAGTGGATACGACCTTGGCGCCCGCGCCCGCAGCGGAAAGATCTTCAAGGAAGAAGTGATAGAAAAGTTTAACCAAGGAGAATGCCCATGAGACACCTCAGAGTCATAGCGGCGAGTCTTGCAATTGTTATCGCAGGCATGATATTTGTTTCCCCCGCAAGTTCCCAGATACGCATACGGGTGAATTCCGGGTACCGCGGCAGACATCACGTCTACTATCATCCGCGTCACCGCGAGTATTATCATCGACACGTCGTTTACAATCACCGTCATTTCGCCTATCGTCATCGTGACAATGGAATTCGTCTTCGCCTTAACGTCCGGTAACGCCGTCACGTGGTACGAAGAGATCTAGCTGTGGCGAGGGTCTCACAATCACTCCGGGGCCTCCTGGGAGTCTTTTCTGGATGAGAGACTATCAGGCCGCAATCGCACAGCCGGGAAATGTCGGCATCCGAAAGCCCCAGGAGCTCCTGCACACGCTCTCGGTGCATCGAATAGTCCATCTTGGATTGATTACTCCTATCCTGAGAGCGTTTCCCATTCCTCAGTGGAGAAGTGGCTTCTCAACCCAACTCTCGTAATCCAATACTGCGCTGATGCTGTCACAAAGGAAAACAATCTCATGAACACAACGACCAAGAAAGAAACATGACCATGGTTGAATCAAAAGCCGTGACCGAAGACCCCATCTGCGGGATGACCGTGGATGAAGCAACCGCTCTCCACGCCGAACGCGGTGGAAAGACATTCTACTTCTGCTGCGATCACTGCCGGCAAAAGTTTCTGTCCACGTCCGCCGGTGTTAAGATCGAGGAAAAGTCTGGATCATGCTGTGGCTAACAGCGCCTCTGTAGGGCTAATCCCGCTTTGTCGCAGGAGGGCCAAGCGTTGCAACCGGAATGCGCTGCTCCTATACTTCCCAGGGTTCCGACATTGGGCTTATGGAAAACGAGCAATCCACCTTCTCTTCGTGTCGATCAATAAGAAGGTCGTTGCAACAAATCGACATTAGACAATGAAGGCATGCTGCCGGCTTAAAAGTCCATAATGGGAGGTGTAGCAAGATTGTAATGTGAAACAGAGTTTCAAAGAAGCAATTCAGAACAAAAGAGGAGTCGTCATGAAAGGATATGTGCAAGACATCGAGAGTCTCGCCATCAAGAATGTCGAGTTTCGCCGGGTGGTGTACACGGCAAAGAACAGCCAGCTCGTCCTCATGGCGCTTAAACCAAAGGAAGAGATCGGGATGGAAGTCCACAAGCTCGATCAGTTTTTTCGGGTAGAGGAGGGTTCCGGTGATGCAGTTCTCGACGGCGTTCGCACAGCGATCCGGGCGGGCTTCGCGGTAGTCATCCCGGCCGGGACGAATCACAATATCATCAATACCGGCACTGTTCCGATGAAGCTATACACTCTCTATTCGCCCCCGAATCACCGGGACGGCGTCGTCCACCATACCCGCGCCGATGCGGAAGCCGACAACGAACACTTCGACGGCAAAACGACGGAATAGAGAGCCGATTGTACACCGGGCAGATCTACGATGGTGCGTCCAGACTTGGTTCCCCTGGTTGTCCCGTGTGTGGGGCAGCTGAGGGGGAACGTCGGAGGGACAATGGAGGTCGACGACCAGATCGTGCCGATCGATGCTTCGGCTCACGCCTCGTCCAAACTCATCAAGAACGCAACTCTGAAGGTCTATCCAGGCGCGCCCCATGGATTGCC